>Ga0207433_10000134_pt1 | contig 175661 bp, 167 predicted proteins | sample YelNatPaOPGAMG01_FD_187559 | JGI IMG/M metagenome (GOLD analysis project Ga0207433, IMG submission 187559) | Hot spring thermophilic microbial communities from Obsidian Pool, Yellowstone National Park, USA - OP-RAMG-01 (SPAdes) (version 3) | ecosystem: Environmental > Aquatic > Thermal... | reverse complement strand
ATCGGACAATTAAATTTTATCCTGACAAAAATGTTTCTGAAAAACTGAAAAAACACTTTTTGGTCTATATAGACAATATTGTTCATGAAGAATATCCTGAGATGAATTATGGAAGACTTTCTCCAAAATCTATAAAATCGTTTCACACACTTTATCTGGAAATTGAAAATATCAAGCCTAAAAATGAATATGAGATTTCGATAGCAACAAAAATACTCGATCAGGTTGAGAGCTTATCTATTTGCCGTGGCCTGAGGCTAACATCATTAAGAAGCCAGATACCAGGCCCAATATGGCTTCCGATAATCTTCGGATGCATTTTTACACTCATTCTAGCAGCAATGCTTGAAATTGAAAATATGTCACTTCATTTAATAATAAGTTTTTTCTTAGGCGCATCGATTTCAATGTTCTTATTTATATTGGTTCAATTAGACCAACCATTTACTGGCCAATTCAGGTTGCACCCCGTTGAGTTGGAACAGATATTTCTTTTCGAAAATTGGAATAAAACTTCATCTCAATATTCACCTCCCATATAAAATTCATTTATCATGTATTTTATAACTAAACAATTCAGACATCTTAAAAGCAATACAATGAAAATATCCTATCTCTTATTTACCTTTCTAATCTTGAACGTCCGCCTGGTGGTTGCGCAAGACACGTTACGGTTATCTCTGGATGATGCGCAGCATCAATTCACCGAGCATAATTTCCAATTGATCATGCAGAAGTTTAACATTGAGTCCAGTAAAGCACAGATACTTCAATCAAAACTTTTTGCTAACCCGAATATCTATTATGAGCAGGGTCTTATCAACCGGAATGTAATGGCAAACGATCAATCATTGGGGCCTTACGCCCAGCGGGCAGTGCAAGTACAACAACTGATTCTGTTGGCAGGAAAGCGTAATAAAAATATTCGCATGGCAGAAGTATCCTCCACAATTTCAGAATACGAGCTGTTTGATTTGCTTCGCACATTAAGTTATAGCCTGAATAGTAATTTTTTTGAACTAGCTTTTCAATACAAAACCCTGTCTGTATATAATCAGGAAGTTTTAAAAATAGAAAAACTTGTAACCGCCTATCGGGAACTTCAAAAAGATGGTAATGCAGCATTAAAGGATGTTGTTCGCTTAGAATCCTTTTTATTTTCACTCCAAAGTGATCGAAATGAACTGGAATTAGCGATTGCAGAGAATCAGGTAGATTTGAGAGTATTATTAGGCATTGGTACACACACATTTTTATTGCCGGTTATTAATGAAGTTACATTAGACTCTGTGAACATTAAAAATGAAACGGTAGAAAGTTTAATTACGGTAGCTGAAGAAAATCGCTACGATATTAAAGCACAGGAAGCCAATATTAAATTAGCGAACACAAATTTGAGTTTACAAAAAGCCTATAGAGTACCTGATCTTACGCTAGGCTATACATACGATAGAGCGGGCAGTTATACAAACAACTATCAGGCGGTAACAGTACAAACCAATCTTCCCGTGTTTAACAGAAATCAGGGTAATATAAAAACAGCAGATTACCAGCTTCGCAGCAATGAAACAGCACTTGAGCAAGCACGCGTAGGTTTAAATAACGATGTAATACTTGCCTATACACAGGTTCTAAAAACGGAACACCTATATCAGAATTCTGATAAACAATTTGTACAAGGTTTTAATAAACTTATTGAAGGTGTAATTGAAGGCTATGAAAAGAAAACCATTTCACTAGTTGAATTTATGGATTTCTTCGACTCATATAAACAAAATGTTGTTCAGCTAAACACCCTAAAAAACAATAGAATTCAATCGTATCTAAAATTGAATTTCAGTGTAGGAAAAAACTTATTTACTTTTTAAAAAATGATTCTAATAAATATGAAAAATAACTTATATATCTGTATCTGCCTTGCTTTTTGTTCATTTATGCAAGCCTGCCATACATCTACTGATGGTACTGAAAAAGCTGCTCCTTTTGAACTCTCTCCTACACTTCGCAAACGATTGAAACTAGTTGAAGCGGTTGAAGAAAAAGTTCACGGCCAGCTTCAATTAAATGGAAAAGTAAGTGCACTGGAAGATAAAATGGTCAAAATATCTCCTCTGGTAGATGGCGTAATCCAAACCCTTAATGTCAACTTAGGAGATTATGTAACACAAGGTCAAACACTGGCTGTAATAAAAAGTACGGATGTGGCCGATGCTGAAAATCAGGTTAACGATGCGCAGGCAACACTCCGGGCAAATGAAAAAAACCTCAATGTTACTAAAGACATGGAACGCCTGGGACTGGCTGCTGATAAGGATATTGTACTTGCTGAAAATGAAGTTTTAAGAGCCAAGGGCGATGTGAAACGTGCACAGGAAATAGCATCCCTGTATGAAATTAAAAATTCCTTGTATACTATGAAAGCTCCGATTTCAGGATACATCGTCGATAAAAATCTTTCTTTAAGCACACAGTTATCTTACGACAATGCACAGATTGGCCCCTTTTATACCGTTGCAGACCTAACAGAAATGCAGGTTATCGCAGATGTATATGAAGCCGATATTGACAACGTTCATGTAGGAGAACAGGTACAGATCAACATACTTGCATTTCCGAATCAGATCTTTAACGGGAGAATAGAAAAGATTCAGGATCTTGTCGACCCGCAAACACGTACCATGAAAGTACGCATAATAATTCCAAACCCTGGTACCAAACTTAAACCCGAAATGTTTGCTCAGGTAGTAGTTGATTTTGATGAAGCGTTAAAATTGGTTAGTGTTCCAACAGATGCACTCATCTTTGATAACAGCAAATACTATGTTGTGCTTTATCATTCCGATACAAACATTGAAGTTCGTGAAGTACACATGTATCAGGCTGCAAATGGAAAGACGTATCTGAAAAGCGGATTAAAACCCGGAGACAAGATTATGACTTCAGATCAGCTGATTGTATACAATGCATTAACAAGTAATTTTTAATCTGAAAACAGAATGAAAAAATTAGTAGCACTTTCGCTTAAATATCGTTTCGCTGTTTTCTTTTTTACAGTTGCTGTTATTATCGGAGGAATTATCAGCTTCATAGAAACACCTATCGAAGCTTTTCCTGACGTAACAAATACGCAAGTAACCATCATCACGCAATGGCCGGGCCGTTCGGGTGAAGAGGTAGAAAAATTTGTAACGATTCCCATTGAAATAGCAATGAATTCGGTGCAGAAAAAAGCATCGGTTCGTTCAACCAGTTTATTTGGTCTTTCTGTAATCAATGTTCTGTTTGATGATGGTGTAGATGATCAGTTTGCACGAATTCAGGTAAACAATCAAATTCAAAATATTTCTTTACCCGACGATGCAGATCCTGAAATAGAGCCGCCCTACGGCCCTACCGGTGAAATTTTCAGATATACCCTGAGCAGCGAAACCCGTACTGTACGCGAATTAAAAACTATTCAGGATTGGGTATTGGACCGCCAATTTAAAAGCATACCCGGTATTGCTGATGTAAATAGTTTCGGAGGAGAAGTTAAAACATACGAAGTGCAGGTTGATCCAAGCCTGCTGTCTAATTACGGTGTTACTTCATTAGATGTATATCAGGCTATCCAGCGAAGCAATCTGAATATTGGTGGAGATGTGCTCAGCCGCGGACAAGAATCATACGTTGTAAGAGGCATTGGATTATTAACAAGTATAAAAGACATTGAAGGAATTCTTGTTGAAAACGTAGATGGTACTCCGGTATATGTTAGAACAATAGCTACTGTGAAAGAATCTGCCTTACCTAAACTTGGTCAGGTAGGCAGAGAAAACAACAACAATGCCATCGAAGGTATTGTTGTAATGCGCAAAAATGAGAACCCTTCAGAAGTTATTAAAGCTGTAAATTTAAAAGTTGAAGAGCTGAATAATTCGATACTTCCACAAGATGTAAAAATCAAGACGTTCTACAACAGACAAACGCTTATTGATTTTTGCACCGAAACAGTTTTACATAATATGGGTGAAGGTATTTTTCTTGTTACCCTTATTGTATTTCTCTTTCTCGCGGATTGGCGTACAAGCTTGATCGTTGCCATGATTATTCCGTTGGCCTTGCTTTTTGCATTCAGCTGTATGTATTTAAAAGGAATGAATGCGAATTTGTTATCACTCGGAGCAGTCGATTTCGGAATTATCATTGATGGTACGGTTGTAATGGTAGAAGGAATCTTAGTGGTATTGGCCCATAAAGCTGAAACGGTAGGTATGGAAAAGTTTAATAAGCTTTTCAAGTTCGGCCTCATTAAAAACAGAGGTGCTGATATGGGTAAGGCTATATTCACATCTAAAATTATCATACTGGTTGCCTTGTTACCTATTTTCGCTTTTCACAAAGTTGAAGGTAAAATGTTCACACCTTTAGCGTGGACATTAGGCTTTGCACTAATCGGCGCAACCATCTTCACCCTCACTTTAGTGCCCGTATTAGTAAGCATACTGCTGAACAAAAATGTTACAGAAAAAACAAACTTCTTTGTTCGGTCTGTACATAATACCTGTACCCGCGTTTTCAATTTTACCTTTTCTCATAAGCGTCCTACATTGATTGTTGCTATCGGTATTTTAGTAGTCGGTGGTTATACACTTACCATTCATGGTACAGAGTTTTTACCTCAGTTAAACGAAGGTTCTATCTATGTCCGTGCTTCTATGCCCAGAAGTGTGAATTTGGAAACATCTGTAAGTTATGCGAACGAATTTCGAAAAATCTTTGAAGAATTCCCTGAAGTGCATCAGGTACTATCTCAAACAGGCCGTCCGAATGACGGAACAGACGCTACAGGTTTTTACAATATTGAATTCATGGTGGATTTATATCCTGAAAAGGAATGGAAATCCGGTTTAAAGAAACCCGAGCTCATTGCAAAAATCCAACAGCGATTATCCAGTTACCCCGGAGTTGATTTCAACTTCTCTCAACCCATTATGGATAATGTGGAAGAAGCCGTATCAGGAGTTAAGGGGTCTATTGCATTGAAGATTTATGGTTCTGACTTTGATTATCTAGCAGAGCAGGCAGATAAAGTCTACGGTGTAATGAAAAATGTTAAAGGCATTGAAGACTTAGGTATTGTTCAGAATCTGGGACAACCGGAACTGCGTATTGAATTGGATCAACGAAAAATGGATCTGTATGGAGTATCAACAACAGATGCAGAAGCGGTAATTGCCATGTCCATCGGAGGTGAAGCTGCAAGCCAGATGTATGAAGGTGAACGTAAGTTTGATATCCGGGTTCGGTACCTTCCTCAATACCGGAAAACCGAAGTTGAAATCGGAAATATTTTATTACCTACATTATCCGGAACAAAAATTCCTTTAAAAAATATTTCTACCATTCGTTATCTGACAGGCCCTTCGTTAATCTTCAGAGAAGATAACCTTCGTTTTATCGCAGTGAAGTTTTCTATACGTGGACGTGATATGGGCAGCACGATTGCCGAGGCTCAGAGTGGTGTAAACAAAGTGGTAAAGCTTAACAATGGATACCACATGAAATGGAAAGGTGATTTTGAAAACCAGGAACGTGCGTCAAAAACATTGATGCATGTAGTACCCATTAGCTTGACCGTTATCTTCTTTATTCTATATCTAACCTTTCGAACGGTGCGTGATGCATCACTGGTATTTTTGAATGTGCCATTCGCCATAATTGGCGGTTCTCTTGCACTATTAATTACCGGAACGAATTTCAGTATATCTGCCGGTATTGGCTTTATTGCCTTATTTGGTATTTGTGTGCAGGATGCTGTTATTATGATCTCTGCTTTCAAAGAAAATCTGAATGAGGATATGCCATTAGAAATTGCTATTCGGAAGGGCGTTGAAAGCCGTATCCGCCCTGTGGTTATGACAGCTATGATGGGAACGTGCGGACTATTACCTGCTGCTATCAGTACCGGTATAGGCTCTGAGAGTCAAAAGCCGTTGGCAATTGTAGTTATTGGCGGGCTTGTATCTGCAGCAACACTTACCCTATTCATATTTCCTTTGATTTTCGAAACAGTATATGAAAGAAAAATAAACAAGGATCAGTTAAAAAAGAAAAGCTAGGCCTTGCCTTCTCTCACTTCAAGCATACAAACAAAAAACTCCCCGGAAGTAATCTTCCGGGGAGTTTTTTGTTTGTATAAGAATGTAAATAGAATTAACCCAAATAAGGTTTTAATGCTTTACTTCTGGATGTGTGTCTTAAACGGCGGATCGCCTTTTCTTTGATCTGACGTACACGCTCACGGGTAAGATTGAATTTTTCACCAATCTCTTCCAATGTCATAGAGTGCTCGCCATTCAAGCCAAAGTAAAGAGAGATAACATCTGCTTCTCGCTGTGTAAGCGTTGATAGTGCACGTTGTACTTCTCTTCTTAATGAATCATTCATTAAGCTTGAATCCGGAGCTGATTCACTGCTATTTTCCAGTACGTCCAGTAAACTGTTTTCTTCACCTTGTACAAAAGGTGCATCCATAGATACGTGACGGCCAGAAATTTTAAGTGTATCAACAACTTCTGCTGTTGATACTTCCAATACTTCTGCAAGCTCATCCGGTGACGGCTCTCTCTCGTATTTTTGTTCCAGTTCAGAGAATGTTTTTGAAATTTTGTTTAATGAACCTACTCTGTTCAATGGCAAACGTACAATACGCGACTGTTCTGCCAATGCCTGAAGAATCGATTGACGGATCCACCATACAGCGTATGAGATGAATTTAAAACCACGGGTTTCATCAAAACGTTGTGCTGCTTTGATCAAACCTAAGTTACCTTCATTAATTAAATCACCAAGAGATAACCCTTGATTTTGATATTGCTTTGCAACCGACACCACGAAACGAAGGTTGGCTTTTGTTAATTTTTCTAATGCAAGCTGATCTCCTTCGCGAATACGTTTCGCAAGATCAACCTCTTCATCAGGAGTAAGTAAGTCTACTTTACCTATTTCCTGTAAGTACTTATCCAGAGACTGGCTCTCTCTGTTGGTAATCTGTTTACTAATCTTTAGCTGTCTCATCGGCTTTCTTTAAACACCTTCCTTTTAAACGAAAAACAGTGTGTGATAGTTTCTTTTTAAAAGGTAAATACTGATTAATTAAGAATTAGGCGTTGCCTGTTGTTCTGGTTTCGGGATCAATACCTTACGGGATAAACGATATTTACCAGTTTTTTTGTCTACTTCAACCAATTTAACTTTTACCGTTTCACCAACTTCTAACACACCATCCATGGTATCCAAACGTTCCCACTTAATTTCAGAGATGTGTAATAATCCGTCTTTACCAGGCAAGAATTCGACAAATGCACCAAATGCAGTAATTGATTTTACTTTACCTTCGTATACTTCACCTACCTCAGGAAGAGTTACAATTCCTTTAATTTGTTTCAACGCACTGTCAAGAGCTGATTTATCTTTAGAGAAAATAGACACCCAACCTGAGTTATCTTTCTCTTCGATGTTAACTGTTGCTCCTGAAGTTTTCTGAATTTCCTGAATGATTTTACCGCCGGGCCCGATTACAGCACCAATCAATTCTTTTGGTATCTGAATCATGATCATGCGTGGTGCATGAGGTTTTAAATCTTCACGAGGCTCAGCAATTGTCTTTTTCATCTCGTTGAGAATGTGCAACCTGCCTCTATTTGCCTGTTGTAATGCTTGAGATAAAATATCGTATGATAAACCATCTACTTTGATGTCCATCTGGCAAGCTGTAATACCTTTTTCAGTACCTGTAACTTTAAAATCCATATCTCCTAAGTGATCTTCATCTCCTAAGATATCAGATAATACAGCCCAGCGACCTGTTTTAGTATCGGTAATTAACCCCATGGCAATACCTGATACAGGCGCCTTGATTTTAATACCTGCATCCATTAACGCCAATGTACCTGCACAAACAGTTGCCATTGAAGACGAACCATTAGATTCAAGAATATCAGAAACGATACGGATGGTATATGGATTTTCAATTTCAGGAGGCATTACTTTTTTGATGGCACGGTACGCAAGGTTACCATGTCCTACCTCACGACGGCCAGGGCCTCTGTTTGGTTTTACTTCACCGGTAGAAAAACCCGGGAAGTTGTAATGCAACATCAATTTGTTATTACCTGAGAACATGGCACTATCAATCATTTGTTCATCCAGTTTAGTACCGAATGTAACTGTAGTCAATGATTGTGTTTCACCACGGGTAAAGATGGCTGAACCGTGAGCAGATGGCAAATAACCAACTTCAGACCAGATCGGACGAATTTGTTCCAGACTTCTTCCGTCTAAACGCTTGCGCTCATCCAGAATTAAGTTTCTTACTGCATCTTTCTCTACATCATGGTAATATTTAGCAATCAACGCTAAATCTTCTGTATGACCTTCAGGAAGCGCATCTATATATGCCTTTTTAACTGCTTTAAAGCCTTCAGCACGTTCGTTTTTATTTGCATTGCCTAATTTAGCAACCTCATATACTTGTTGGTAAACTGAATCAGCTATCTTTTTCTTTAAGTCAAAATCATTAACCTCATGACTATAAGTACGTTTAACAGTTTTGCCTGCAGCTGCTTCAAGGTCTTTTAAAACTGTACATTGCTGACGAATAGCATCATGTGCTGCTTTAATTGCATTCAGCATTAAATCTTCAGAAACTTCATTCATCTCGCCTTCTACCATGATAACGTTATCATAAGAAGCGGCAACAATCAATTCAAGTTCTGCTTTTTCAATCTGAGCAGGTGTAGGATTAATGATGAATGTTCCATTTAAAGAAATTACACGAACTTCAGAAACCGGACCATTGAAAGGAATATCAGAAACTGACATGGCAGCCTGAGCAGCAAGACAAGCAAGTGCATCTGGCAATACTTCAGCATCTGCTGAAATCAATGTTATAGCAACTTGAGTATCGGCATGGAAATCCTCCGGGAACAAAGGTCTCATAGCACGATCCACTAAGCGGGAAATTAATATTTCGTAATCAGATAATCTGCTTTCTCTTTTCAAAAAACCACCAGGGATTTTTCCGTTCGAAGCAAATTTTTCTTGGTAATCTACAGACAAAGGCATGAAATCAACACCCGGTTTTGCTTCTTTGGCAGACACAACCGTTGCTAAGATCATTGCATTTCCCAGTTTAACAACTGCAGAACCGTCTGCTTGTTTGGCAAGCTTGCCCGTCTCTATTTGAATTTCTCTACCGTCAGGTAAAGTGATGGTTTTATTTATGATTGTTAATCCAGGGTAAGACATGTTTCTATGAATTCAATTAAATCTAAAAAGATAAATACGTATGTATGTAAACTAACAGAGGGAATTCGTTGGAATCCCCTCTGTATAGAGTATTTTAAAATCTAAGATTATTTTCTCAAGTTTAACTGAGCAATAATAGCTCTGTAGCGATTGATATCAGATTTCTGAAGATAGTTTAACAATCTTCTTCTTTTACCAACCAATTTCATCAACCCTAGTTGAGTTGAGTAGTCCTTTTTATTAACTTTCAAATGCTCTGTAAGGTGAGCAATGCGGTGAGAGAATAAAGCAATTTGTGACTCTGGAGAACCTGTATCTGTTGCACTTTTGGCTGTTCCGTTTGTCTTGAAGATTTCTTTTTTGATTTCGCTTGTAAGATACATTGTAGCTTATTTATTATAGTAATTTTCTATTATACACTTTTATACAATGCAAATATAGCATTAATCCATTTTTTAAACAAATAGCCGTGGAAAAAATTATTTCCTCTTTGGAATCATTTTTTGGATTTTATCCCAGAAAACCAGATAAAAGTCACTTTCCAGTATTCTGGAGTCATTTTTTGCCTGTCTCAGAAAGAATAAGCCCACAAAAAAGAGGATTGCATTACCAAACCACATAGCAAAATCTGCCGGATAAACCCCCTCTTTTGTCCATTTTTCGCCTGTAATACTAAAAACATAATAAAAGATAAAAAAGATGATACAAATGAGCACGGGAACGCCCAAACCTCCTTTTTTAATAATTGCGCCTAACGGAGCACCGATTAAAAACAATACAAAACACGCAACAGCCTGGGTATATTTCTGATATTTGGTTACCTCAAACTCATGGATCTCTTTTTCCATATTTTTATCGCGCTCAAGATTTCCCTGAATATATGTTTTAACAGACCTTGCCTGATTTGCCGCACGCTGAGCGATTAATTTTGCCGAAGACCCTTTAAGTAGACTGTCCAGCGTTATGTTTGTAACAACCGGATTAACGGTTTTGCCTTCTGTTGAATCATTGACACTAACAATTGTATAATAATAGAAAGGCTGCAGCATACCGCTGACATTTTTATTCAGAATCAAAAAGTTATTTCGAATAGAGTCAATATGATGATCCAGTTTATCAACAGGCATCATCTGTCGGCTTCCTGTAAATAATTCTTCTTTGGTTCTGCTCAGATCAAAAGAAGAAAGATTAAACATGATCTGTGTTTTATCAAATGCATTCCGAACAAATTCCTGAGGGTTCAAAAAACTCGCACCGTTCTCTCCTTTATATTCACTGTAACTGTTACCATGAAACAGTTCAAGAGCAAGATACTCTTTGTTGTTAAACAGATACATTGATCCGGAATCTGCAATAATAACATCTGTATTGCCCCGTCCCTGTGTATGATCGTATATAATGACACCTTTAATGGAAGAATCGTTATCAAATTTTTGTACAATCTTAATGCTGTACCCCGGAATGCCATTATAAAAAACACCAGGTTTCAAATCCAGAGAAGGTTTCTTCTGTCGCAGATCGTAGAGTAAGCTAAATGCTTTGAGATTGGCTTTAGGTACCACATAATTATTAAAAAAGAACAAACCAATCGTACAGCCCAATACCCATATTGCAATAGGCACCATAACACGTATCAACGAAATACCGGATGATTTTATAGCTGTAAGTTCATTGAACTGGCCAAGGTTACCAAAAGTCATTAAAGAAGAAAGCAGTATTGCTAAAGGCAATGCAACAGGCAAGATGTTCATGCTGAAATACATCATCAGCTCAGCATAATCCAGATAACTTAAACCTTTACCTACCAATTCATCGATATACTTTAAGATAGTCTGCATCAAAAAAATAAAGGTAACTACTACAACCGTCAGTAAGAACGGGCCGAAGAAAGCCTTTAAGACCAATATATCTAAACGTTTAATAATTTTCATCAGACAGTTTTTACAGAGGCGGCAATATTTTTTATTTCATCTGACGGGTATATCCGAACACCTGATTCTACAGAGTAAAGAGCCAGAAAATACATTGCCTTTGCAACATCCGTAGATTGTATTCCCTGGTATTTTCTTAACGAACCAATCATAAGTGGATTTACGATCTTTGCAAAACCAGTGCCAATGATTTCACCCATGCGTTTTTCTTTTCTGTCGCCGAGCAACAAAGAAGGGCGAAGAATGCTAACGCGAGCAATCTCTTTAAGGTCTGTAAGAGCTTTTTCAATTCTGCCCTTTACCTGATTATAGAAGAAGAACGATTTTTCGTCTGCTCCCATAGCTGTTACAATCAAAAAATGCTTAGCATTAGCTTTAAGTGCCCGATGTGCAAGAGCCAGCGGAAAATCAAAATCTACTTTAATAAATTGTTCTTTGCTTCCCGCTTTTTTAATTGTTGTACCCAAACAACAAAACACATCAGAAACATCCGGTATAATTATTTCATCCAGATTAGAAAAGTCGGTCTGAATGGTCACCAATTTAGGATTGACCAGCGTTGACTGAGCACGCTGAAGTGAAATCACTTTCGTATAGTGACTGCTCTTCAACAACAAATCCAGCAAAGCACTGCCCACTAAACCTGTTGCACCTGCAATTAATGCAATTCTCGACATCTATTTTCTTATTCTGGTATTACTTTTACTACTTCCAGACGATCCGGATAATAGACCTTAAAAATATACATTTTTTCCCGAATTATTCTATTCATAGCCTCTTCAAGATTATTGACCGAAAAATAATACGAACCTTCGGGTCCAAAAACATCGATCTGCCAATATCCCGGATCAACAATACTTGTTTTATTGTCAAGTAAATTGTTTTCTTTTTCTTTCTCTCCAAAACCTAATACTGTATAATCACAAGTAAGATCAGGCAAAGCAACACGAGTGGTACTGCTTCTTTCCCATTTTGAAGCATCTGTAATTTGTGTAAGAAAAAGCGACTGCTCTATTGCAATGCCAGTACAGTTAAGCCTGCTGTTAACAATCCCTGTCTGCGCAAGTGCCGTTACACCATTTATTAATCCTGGAGGCAGAGCACTGGTATTGTTATCGTTGGCCGAGAGCTGCCATGCTCCTGTATCTACACTTAATGCGTAGATAAATATAGGGGCAGCAAAAGATCCCTGAAAGAAAATAAGCTGATCTCCATCCACACTTAATCCAAAGAAGCCACTTACGCCTTGTTTTATAAACCCGACATCATCCGGATATGTAACAATCTTGCCTGTCTTTACTCCACTAGCGGGCACTGTATAGGTAAGATACCCTTCTCCTACTCTAAAGGATGATGTCGGGGCATCATAACCACAATCGGTTATATATAGAACAGTACCTGCTGCAATATCTTTTAAAAAGATAAATGAAAACTGATCCGGATCTTTAAAATTATAGCCGATTACTGCAACATCTCCGGGTTGAAGTATGGTTTGTGCATACGCACCGTTCCACACAAGTATAATCATACCTATGCAAACGGAAAATATTTTTTTCATAAACTGTATTATGGCCGGGAGCCAAAAGCTGATTAAATAAAAATTATCTGTGTACTAAAAATACACGCACAAAAATATTCTTAAAAAAATAAATTGCTGTTAACCTATGTTACTAAATACTCTATAAATAAATGCTTTTAATCATTTATTTCAGTCTGAATAAAACTTGCTTGTGAACAGAATTTAATTTGCGTCTTCCTTTTTCTTACGCAACAGTTCGCGCATCTTGCCGCTGGTTGGCGAAACGAGTTCCTGAAACCCTTCTTTCATAAAACCTATGCCATAACCCCACAACTGTGTATAGGCGGCAATAACACTTAGGCCTCCTATATATAAGCTATTATTTTTTACCGAAGCATCAATAAAAATTCCTGCTGTATAACACATCAAAAAAAAGAATGCCCACATTCCAATGGATATATTACTTAATGCTAATAAAATTGTAAATGACGAACCCAAAACAAAACACATTGGAAAGAAATGTACCAGCTTTAATTCGTTGGGAAAGAATCTGTAAATATTTATACGTGCTCTGCCAAAAAAATGAATCTGTTTAAAGAACTGTTTGAAGTTGGTTCGTCTTTTATGGTATACATACGCATCTTCGATCAATCCCACAACAAAGCCGTAGCTAATAATACGAATACTGAATTCTATATCTTCCCCCATACGGGTAATGATGTAGCCTTTGGTACGCTGCCATACTTCTCTGGAAATTCCCATATTGAAACTTCTAGGATGAAATACACCAACGCTTTTTTTATTTCCTCTGATTCCACCGGTTGTAAATATTGAGGTCATAGAGTAGCTGATCGCTTTTTGTACAGGTGTAAAAGAAACATCTGCTCTATCCGGCCCACCGAAGGCATCTAAATAGTTTTTATTTAAACGATCCTCTACTGCTTGTAAATAATGGGGAGGAATTAAACAATCACTGTCAAATACAATAAAGTAATCTCCTTTAGCACGTTCGTACGCATAATTGCGTGATAAACCCTGGCCCGTATTCTCTTTATAAAAATATTGTATGGATAATTTGTCCTGAAAGGATTTTACAATCTGTTCCGCTGAATCAACAGAGCCGTCTTCTACAACCACAACTTCGAAGTTTGTATATGTTTGCTTGGTTAAACTATCCAGCAACTCCTTTATTTCTTCGGGTCTGTTATAAACCGGAATGATAATCGAATAAAATCTCATGCACCAATCTCTTCTGAAATCAGATAATCATTCTTTTTATCTGAATGCTGAATCATCATTTCACCGATGAAGCCGGATAAAAACAATTGAACCCCAATAATGATTGCAACCAATGCCAGATAAAACCAGGTATTGTTAACTACATCTCTATGGAATCCTGATTTTGCTACGTATATATGATATAGTTTATCTGCGATCAAATAAAAAGTACTTCCTAAACCAACCATAAATGACAACAAGCCCATTGAACCGAAGAAGTGCATGGGACGTTTCTTGAATTTACTTACAAATGAGATAGACAATAAATCCAACGGACCATATATAAAACGCTCTAAGCCAAACTTAGTAACGCCATATTTACGTGCTCTGTGTTCAACTACTTTCTCTCCTATTTTATTAAAACCATTCCATTTTGCAATTACAGGAATATAACGGTGCATTTCGCCATACACTTCAACCGACTTGATAACTCTGTTCTGATAGGCTTTTAATCCACAGTTAAAGTCATTCAGCTTAATACCAGACATGGCACGAGCGGCAGCATTGTATAATTTTGTAGGAATCGTTTTACTTAACGGGTCGTATCGCTTCTTCTTCCAGCCTGATACCAAATGATACTTATCTACCGTAATCATTTTATATAATTCCGGAATTTCATCCGGGCTGTCTTGTAAGTCTGCATCCATAGTAATGACAACTTCACCCTGGGCTGCTTTAAAACCTACATTCAATCCTGCAGATTTGCCGTAATTGCGATTAAAACGTATCGCATGAATATTCGAATTCTGAACAGCAAGATTTTGAATCACTTCCCATGAGTTATCTGTACTGCCATCATCTACAAATATCAATTCATATTTGTAATTATTTTTCAGCATTACTTCTCTAAGCCACAATTCTAATTCGGGCAAAGATTCTTCTTCATTATAAAGAGGAATTACTACAGATATATCTTTAGGGAAATTACTCATTACGCTACACGTGTCAGTTTGTTATTATTGATTACAGCTACGGCTCTTCCTTTCATCTTTTTACCAATAAAAGGTGTATTAACCGACTTAGAACGTAAATCTGATTCCGTTAGTATCCATTCTTTTTCTGTATCAAAAACCGTAAGGTTTGCCTTAGCTCCTTCCTTGAATTTCGGAAGTTCAATCCCCAATACATTTCTTGGTGCAATAGTAATCTTATCAATAAGTTTTGACAGATCGGCTTTGGGATTATATGTATTAATCACTCCAAACAGAGTTTCTAAACCAATCATACCAAAGTCGGCCTGATCAAATTCCAATTGCTTACATTCTGTATCCTGAGGAATGTGGTCAGAAACTATAACATCAATGGTACCGTCAGTTACGTATTTCCAGAAAACATCAATGTCTCTTTTAGAACGTAAAGGCGGGTTCACTTTTAGATTAGTATCAAAGGAAGTTAATAACGTATCGTCTAATGCTAACTGATAGGAAGCAATATCACACGTTACTTTCAATCCTTTTTTCTTTGCTTCTTTAATTAATTCCAGTGACTTAGGGCTTGAAATATGTGCGAAATGAATCTTACCGCCTGTATATTCCAATATGGAAAGATCCCGTTCAACAATAATCTGTTCGGATAATTTAGGAAGCCCTTTTAAACCCAGCATGGTACTGGTCTTGCCTTCATTCATTTGACCGCCGTGGCTCAGATATTTATCTTCTGCATGCACGATCAATTGGGCATTAATCGGCTGCATATATAACAAGGCACGTAACAAAAGATCTGAATGCCAGATAGGTTTTACACCATCAGAAAATGCAATCGCTCCTGATGCATTCATATCTAAAATTTCCGTTAGCTCTTCTCCTTTATTATTAATCGTTAAAGAAGCAACCGGATATACATCTACTAATTTATCTCTGGTTTTACTTTTAATATATTCTACCGACTCTTTAGTTTGCATCGGCGGGTGCGTATTAGGCAATACAACAATAGCTGTAAATCCTCCCTGCATAGCCGCATTACAGGCCGAATGCAAATCCTCTTTATATTCATGTCCCGGATCACCGGTAGTCACACGCATATCCATCCAGCCCAAAGAAACTTTCAAGCCTTTACCTTCAATAATGGTTTCGGCCGACAATTCTTTTTCAGTTATTTTTTTTATGATTCCATCTTCAATAAGAATCGAGCGTATAGCCCCATTCAGGTCAGATGTTGAATCAATTATTTCAGCAGAACGAATAACGATACTACCCATATATTTTTATTTCAGAAATCTTAATAATAAAACCTCAGCCATCAGAAATATTAGTGCTAAAATAACGCAATATTTCCATAGTGGCTTTCCATCACGCAAGCTTTTTAACTCGTCAGCAAAATCTATCTGATTTACAGCCTCTAAGATATGTACATTTTTTTTACCTTCGGCCCAGCTGGTAAGTTCTTCTTTTGATATTGGTGTACAATCTGATTCTCCTCTGCCATAATTGATTGCCAGTGTTGCAATCGCACTATCGGATTGTTTTACCGTATAAAAACCCGATGTTTTAATCTCATCCGGAAGATCCAGAATGATTTCTCCTTCTCTTATATTCTGTATTGGCAACCAGCTTAATGAGTCTTTTAAAACTTGCACCTGAGAGATATCTGATGAGGCAGACGTAACAATTACATTCTGATCTGTGGTTCTGTAATATAGCTGATTACTGACAGGTAAAGCATCAAAAGCGATGGTATACATAACAGGAACAAAAATAGAATGTCTCTGAAAAGAGGAAAGCTTATCATTTAAAGATCCGCTGAATACAAATATATTTCCTTTACCCGACGGAATCTGTGTTAAAAAGGGTGTACCCTGCTGATAACGCAAAAGAACTGTTCCGGGAGATGCTGTTTCGAATAAAGGGATACTAAAAGGCATTTCAGCTAGATGCTTTGTTTTATCGGCAAACACATCTTTAAAGAACGGTTGATCGGTATCCGGAAACTGAAGATACCAGGCTTGCTTGCCCACAGAATCTTTTAATGTAGTAGGCTTTACAGCTATTCCCAGTTCTTTTAAAAATTGCTGCCAGGCAGTCCAGTCTTCCTCCAACGATGGGAACAAAGCAATATTCCCGCCCTTAGCCAACACTTGTTTTAAATTCTGAACAATTGCTTTGCTCGAACTCGAATATTCTTCCAGAATAATCAAATCCGATTGGTTCAATTTAGAATAATCAATGGTTGAATAAGAAAAAGAATTTAATGAGAACAGCTTTTCATTGCTGTACAGTTTTGACAAATACGTCCCGCCGGACTGATGCAGAGAAGTTACATGAATTTCCTGAGCACTATTTAAGGTAAAATAAAAAGCATTATCAAAAACAATGGGCGAATCATCAAAGCGAATAACGCCTCTGTATGAAGAGCTTTGATCAAGGGTAAAGTCGAAGTACGTATGCAGTTCCTGTCCGCCGGTTACTTCTATACCCGAAGTGCTGATCTGAACATCATTGATGAATAATTTACATACTGTCTCACGTTTGCCCTTTCCATACGCTTTTACACGAATATGTAATTTATTGGGTTTTCCTGCCTGTACAAAAGGTGTTTCAAGCCAGATCGAATCAATGGCAACGTTTAGTAATTCCGAACTTTGAACCGGAATATAATGCCAGTTAATTTGAGAATCTGGTTTAGATTCAATTAAATCTTTCCAGTAGCTTTTCTGAAAATCAGAAAATACAAATACATCCTGTACGGAGTGAGTATGTTTAGAAGCCGAAGAACTGATCCGCTTAGAAACTTCTGCAGCAGTGCGCGACTGTCCGTTGTAATCAAGCTCTGTTAGCTCATCCATATACCCATCTCGGGTATGGTATTGCCAATCGTTACCTGAAAATTCATTGGTTAATAATCGGTATGTAGCAGATGCGCTGTATGCATTCGGAATCTGCTGCGCCAATCCGGAAGCCTGATCTAAAAGAGCCTGCTGATCCGATTCGTTCTGCATACTATACGAATTATCTGTATACACCTGTATGCTGGAACCTGAAGGACTGATTTGCGTTGAGGTAGCATTGATAATAGGTTGGGCAAATGCCAATACAAGAAACGTGAGAAACAGGATTCTTGAAAGCAGTATGAGCCAGTGTTTTAATCTGCGGGCAGAGGATTGCTGCTGAATGATTTCTCTTAAAAAAGCAACATTAGTAAAAATCATTTTTTTAGGCCTTTGCAAATCAAATAAATGCAAAGCTATGGGTATTGCAATCGATAAAAGGCCAAATAAAAAGAATGGATTCAGAAAGGTCATAACAGACAAATCTATAAAAATTATCAGAGTTTGTCTATTTAAAGAATTCAAATACTAAAAATATTGAATATTTCAGGTTAAATACGTAGTTTCAAGTCTTAATTAACAATTTAAACGAAACGTGTTTTATGAATAAATACATGAAGTATTCAATCGTTGCTCTTTCGGCTGCATCACTATTTATTGGTGTTTCCGCTTTTACTGGAGCTAAGAATGAGAAAGAAGAAACTACTGGTCAATATGTTGTTATTGATGTATATGAATTACCTGCTTACGAAGATAAAGGCTTACACATTCATTATGGTGGTGGTAAAACAGAATTTATCCCTTACTCAAATGATATGAAAGATCATCACCTGGATGATAATGGTGATTTGCTTGTAAAAACATTAAACAGATTAGATGGTGAAGGTTATGAAGTAATCTCTACTGCAGGTGGTTTAGGTGATAAATCAGGTATGATCACTAAAGTGTTTTTGAGAAAGAAAAAATAGTATTGAGTTTTAAGTAATAGGTTTAAAATTTTAAGGCCAGGATTACTCAACACATTCTAAAAATATCAAAAGCGAATGTTCAGAAATGAGCTTTCGCTTTTTTTATTCATTCAATTAAAAATTAAAGTCTGCTTCTTATGAATAAAATTATTCCAACATGTTTGCTGCAGATATTATTTTTATCTCAGCTACAAGCTCAAACTTTCGAACCCTATAGCGGAAGCCTGAACACGGTTAATCAACAGTTTCATCAGGATTATAACATACTAGTAAAATATACATTATCTTATTTGGGAGATAGTACACATCCTGTTATTGTTTTTACCGGCGATTCGCTTGTATTCAGATATAAAGGAACAAGACAGGCATCAAGGGTTGTGCCGGCCGAATATCATCAGCTAAAAGCCATCAGCCATTTGCCACTAGGCATTTTTACGATGGTAAGTACCTGGCAGGAAGGTCCATTATCAGACAGCAGTATCGCTCGATTAAAGGGATATAAGACATTGATTGAAACGATACAATCTGACTTACTGAAGTATTCCCTATCCCCTTCTTTGCTGGCCAAACAACAAGAAATTTTAACGCATTCTCAAACATATATTCAGCTCGTATTGAACGAAAAGGCTTACAAAAAAGAATCCAGGAATGCTTTCGCTAAAACCATTCAAAGGTATATACTTGATGATGTCGATGAATCTGCCAGACTTGAATTGACCTCCCTTCATAAACAAACTCAATTATGGCTGAAAGAAATTGACAAGGCTTCTTTGCAGCAATTATTAGTTGTTATCGGTAGTTCTCATCAAGCACGATATAGAGAATTATCCGTTCAGTATTTTGACAAAGTATTAAAGGAGCAATCCGATGGTTCTGCCTTCACCGAAAACAGACTTGTATTTGCAGAATCCGTATTTAATGAAAACGGGTGTTTATCTGTACTTGCAAGGCACATTATAGATCAGGAAATTGGCTTAGAATTCTTTGGAGACAGATATAGAATGCAACGGGATTTATTAAGTGATGCAGCTAAAAAATACATTAATGAGCTTTTTCCGGAATCGGGCTCTAAGTCAAAAAGTAAGTAATGTATGCATACTCAAATCATTCTTAACTCCATAACTCCACACAGCTGTTAGTTAACAGCGACAGCTTAAGCGGTGTAGTGAGAACTTATCAACGATAGCAAAAAGTGAATGTTCAGAACATGAGCTTTCGCTTTTTTGTTATTTTATCATTCTGAGTGTAAAAGATCAACCGGCTTGAATAGTAAAAGGACAGCAGATGCTGTCCTTCTTTGTTATATCTTAAACTATTTTATTTATTAATCCTTCCTCAATCTCAATATCATATTACGCTGTAATGTATACCCATCAATCGGATTGAGTAGCATAAGCTGCTCTACGGTTACACCATGTGTATAGGCAATATTTTCTAGGGTATCTCCTTCTTTTACCAGATACTCATTAACCGTTGGTCTGTAAATTCCGATTTTTACTTTTACCAGTTGGTTTACATAAATCGTATCGTACTTAAAGTTATTTAACGTTTTAATATCTGGAACCGACATGTGATACAATTTACTAATAGAGAACAAGGTGTTTTTAGGACGGACTTTGTACAAGTCTTCTCCCTCTTTTAAAGAAACCTGCTGTGCTTTTTTAAGTTCCAGATTTTTTATAATCTCTTCATTCTTAGCTGCAATAATTTCATTTTTCTCTGCAATGTCAATATTGCTTTGAGTCATAGATTCATTGATACCAGCATTCTTCTCTGCCAGTTTATTATAATATTTCTTATTCTTTTTCTCTGTAGAAAGCGTCATAGATTCGGTCATAGATACCTGTGCAATGATATCATGATCGCCCACATTCCGCTTTACGCGTAAAGGAGTAAAAGGAATTACATTATCAGAGGTTAGTGCATTAATCTCGCGCAACTCTTCTACAGTCATGTTAAATTTCTGAGCAATGGCGTAAATAGTTGTTTTGGGTTCAACCACATAGGTCATATTTGTTGTTTCATACCCTTCTCCGCCAAGTATGTAAAACTCTACTCGTCTGTTCAGCTGTCGGCCAATCTCATTATCGTTAGAAGTCAGTGGACGTGCCTTACCCAATGGGTTCATTACAATACGCGAATGATCAATCCCTTTACTGATAAGGTAATCAATTGCTGCTTGCCCGCGTTTTTCAGAAAGTACTCTATTGTATGTATCCGTCCCCAAACCATCGGTATTGGCATTTAATTCAATTTGTATCTGAGGATTTTTAGTTGCATAAGCAGCTAATTCATCCAGCGTTTTTCTTGCTTCGGGCCTTAATTCAGATTGATTAAAGTCGTAATAGATATTTTCAAACAACTTACGGTTAGCAGCAATTGCTGATGACTGAATAATAATCGTATCAACTTCATACGTAATTTGCTGGGTCACTTTAGAATCTTTTTCAACCAATACGATTCTGTAATTCATTCCTGCAGGTAAGTTGTCAAAACGGAATGTTCCCTCTTCGTTGGTTTTTGTCACTTTCAATTTAACATCATTGTCGTCAGTCAGAGCTACTTCCACATTAGCTGCCTTTTGGCCTTTGTCATCGACAATTGTTCCTACTACAGAAATACTTTTCACCTCTGCCGGAATGGAATCTGCATCAATTTTAGTAATCAACGCTTCTTCTTTCGGTATAATTTTGAATTTATAAATATCGTCGTTACCAACACCGCCTTGTCTGTTTGAGGACAGATATCCAAAGGTTTTTCCTAATACAAAGTAAAAATCATCTCTATGAGAATTAAAAGGCATTCCAATATTATTAGACGTTTCAAAGTTATCTTCTTCTTTAGCTACAAAGATATCTAACCCGCCAAAGCCTTTGTGGCCGTTTGAGGAAAAATACAGTAACCGGTCTTCCGCATAATATCTTGGAGACATATCGGTGAATATGGTATTTACACCTTGCCCTAAATTCGATGCCGGTCCCCAGTTATCATCTTTTGTTGAAGTCGAAAACCAAATATCGTGCATACCTATTCCCCCCGGACGTTTAGAGGTAAAGAATAATATTTTCCCATCCGGAGAAACAGAAGGCTGACTGTTCCATTGGCCTTTCATATTGATATTTTCATTCAAACGTACCGGTGCACCCCAGATGCCGGCTGCATCCTTCTTCATCACATAAATAACGCAGTTGTACTCTTCGTATTTACCAACGATCATTTTTTCATCGCAGCGGGTGAAATAAAACTTTTTACCATCCTTAGTAAAAGAACCGGGGCTTTCATTATAAATAGAGTTTGCCAAAACAAAATTATCATCCGGCAATGGCAGATACGGTACCCAGGCAGATTTTCCATCATATACATACCTGTAGTTATCACTCATTACCCCCCCAAGCATGGTGTTAGCGGTATGCCCCATAGAGCCTTCCCTAGACGAAGTAAAAACAATGATCGAATCTGTCTCCCCAAATATTACCGGAGAGTATTCCGAATATTCCGTATTAACCGGTGAAGGCAAACACCCAAATGTGTAGTCGCGTAACGGCTGTTTCATTTGTTCTTCAGCCAGTTCCAAACCATCTATCGCATTCCTCGCCCGATCTTTATACTCTTCCGCTGTTAAAGAAATATCTTTATACTCTGAAATAAATGTCTCGAATTGCTTTTTGGCATCTTCATAATCCCCGTTATCACGAAGGGTTACTGCATACCAAAATCTGGCCAAAGGATAAGTAGTCAGATCTTTACTGATAATAATTTTATAATATTTTTCAGCATTGGCATAATCAAAATACTCCCGGTACGATTCCGCCAATCTGTAGGTAGCATACATGTTATCCGGTGCTTCGTCTATAACAAGTTTATATTCCTGAGCAGCCAGATAATATTCATATCTTGAAAAATGCTGATCCGCTTTCAATTGAGCCTCACTGGCATGAGTTCCTTTTTTTGTTTTTTGCGCATAAGATGGTATTGTAACAAGTACAATAAGGCACAAAAGCGGTATGATTGAAAATACTTTATTCATATTGATAGCATTTAACGCATAAACACATAGATACGTTACTTTAATTATATCCTTGGTGTCTGATAAACACGCTGTATCTTGACAATTTTAGGAGATGTTATTTTTAATGATACTTCATACGCCCCTGCACCTTTGGCTGAAGAGCTTTGCCTAAGCGTTGAGCTGTTCATATCATAACTAAAACCTATTGTATAAAACTTACTGCCAATACCTATGGACCCAATATAAGAATCCTTTATCCGATACCAAGCTCCGGCGATCAATTTTGATGGGATCATTCCATTAGCATCTGCACTGCCAAACGAATACGTCCCGTATAGTCCAAGATTTATTTGTGTTGAAGTATTTTGAAAAGCCACCAGCACATTTGGGGAAATATTCCACGATTCATTTATAGAATATTCGCCACCGGCAATAAATTTATTTAACACCGGCAATGCACTACTCTGGCTGGCGATCACAGATTCGTTGGGTCTGTTGAAATGATATGCCGAATAGCCCAGATAAAAACTCTTTCCTTGTTCTCTGATATCCCTTCTGGGATTGTTATAATACACTGCACCAAAGCTTACATCCGGATACAAATGCGAAGACACAAAATTATATTCACCCGAAGGAATTGATGAGTTAAAACCATTTATCGGATCAAACTGCGCGCCCCACTGGCCTTTACTGAAATCAATGGTCTTTTGCATAAAACCAACCTGTACTCCTGTTAACAAATGATTTTTTTCATTAAACGGAATAATAAATGCTGCATTCAGGTTTACACCGGTAGCTGTTAACCCAATTTCGCCGGCTTTGTTCTGAAAGACTGAAACACCAATGCCGCCAATGTTAGCTTCTTTATTTGAAGAACGGTAGATAGGTACAATCAATGATGCCTGATTGGTTGTGTAAGGTGTGACTACACTTTTCCATTGCACACGAGAATTCACACTGAAAGTTGTTGTTGGCTCTGCCGCTGCCAAAGCTGGGTTTAAATATAAACTTGATGAATAATATTGAGAAAAGACTGCATCTTGCCCCATCGATGAATAACTCAATGAGAAAAACATTAAAAACAGTCTAATCGCATTTTTTATATACATAAGTTTTAAACCTCTTTAAGCGGAATCGCTATTTTTATGCATTTAAACCGCTTTTTTGAGGTATACGTTTAATAAATTAAAAGTGTATGGCGAATGTAACTTAATGTAAATAGTTATACTATAATTCCATAATCATACATAAATACAAAAAAATATTTAAAATTCAATTGAAATAATGGTTTTGTATAGAAAAAATCCATAGAATAGCGTTTTCAAACACTTCTATTGTAAATGAAATATGAACATACATGTGTTCTATTTCGTATTCAAGTAATATAACTAAATGATGATTTTGACATAACAGTATGATCAAAAATCTATTGCGTCTACTAGTATTTTTATTCATCCCTCTAACAAATGTTTTGTGGGCGGCACCGCCTATTGTTGTTACTATAAAAATGAATGGAACCGTTGTGGTTCCTGGCCCATCGAAGAATGTTCAGATTTGTCAAGGTTCTGTTTTTAACTTAGAAGCATCGAATACATCTACAAGCAAACCCGCTGGAACGCCTGTCTATAAATGGCAGAATATTGATTCGATGATAACCATTAACTCAAATCCTATCAATAGAAGTGAAGCAGGAAGATGGGTAGCAACAATCAGTTATTTCAGTTCTTCAACCGGCTGGACAATGGCAAGCGATACTGTTTTCATAAGTTATTTCTCTCCACAGCCGTTAAAAATTACCACTGCCAACGGAGCAGCCATTACAAGTTCTACCATAAATGTTTGCGGCACACGGGACAGTATTTTCAAAGCTACACCGGGCTTTACAAATTACAACTGGTACAAAGACAATTATTCTAATCTGGTCAGTACTACAAGCAGCGTAACCATTACAAACGCTATGTTACCGGCAAGCGACGGTGTAGTTTCTTTCTTCGTAACAGCAACAGATGCGAATGGGTGTGCCGGTGCAAATGCTCAGCAAAATTTTCGCAGAGATGTATCGGTAAATGTTGATCTGGGTAATGACACAACAGTTTGTGCAGGCAAACCTGTAATCCTCTCTTCACCTTCCTCACTCCCGCCAAGCATTATTATTTCATATAAGTGGAATACCGGAGCCACAACGTCCACTTATACAACTACACTACCCGGAAAATATAAATTAACGATTACCAATAATGGGTCAAAGTGTTTTAGCTATGATTCGGTATCTGTTTTCAACAACCCGATCCCGCTTATATCCATTACAAAAGATACCTCGATTTGTTTCCAAACTTCGGTTCAATTGAACGCTAGTGTAACAACAGGAACAGGTCCTTTTGTATATAAATGGAACCCAAGCAGCGACCTGAGTAGTACTAGCATCAGCAACCCTGTTGCTACTCCTCCAGCTATAACTAATACTTACACCTATTCTGTTCAGGTTACTGACCCTATTGGATGTGCCAGTAATGTAACATCAACACATATTACTGTATTGCCCCAATACGTAAACCCGTATTTTACTCTTGATGCAGGTGCAGATACATTGGTTTGTTACCAAACAGCCAATCAACTTACTCCTGTTATATCAGGAGCTGTATATCCATCCACATATACCTGGCAATGGGGTCCTGCTGTTGATATTACAAATACCACCTCTCAAAATCCTACGGTAACTCTGGTAAGTAGTAACAGTCAAAAATATGGCGTTATTGTCACCGATAGCCGTGGTTGCCAAAAAATGGATTCCGTACTGGTTACGAATCGTCCTGAAGTGACTGCGTACACAAGCTTCACAGATTCTACCAGCTGCTTTGAAGACACCGTAACAGTCGTTGCAGCTGCCAACGGAGGCTATTCTTTTGTATACACCTACAATTTTTCTCCAGCAAGCGCAGGCACTCAGAATACGAATACGTTTCAAGTACCTTTAATAAATGATTCCTATACCATTAATGTTTCTGCAACAGATAGTAAAGGTTGCACCAGTAAAAATGTTGTAGTAACACTTGGCACAGATAAGCCATCCATACAAATTGCTGCCGGAGCCGATACGGTAGCTTTCGGAGATGCTCCGCTAGTGATTGTTGCTAACATATCACCTGCAAACAGTACTGTTGAATGGTACGATCTGCCTGCCAATAACCATCTTACCTCCGGCACATCTTACACCTCTACTCAAGACGAATCTATATATGCCATTGCAACAAATACACATGGCTGCAAAAACAGTGATTCGCTGAACATTACTCATATCACAGCAAACATGCATGTGCTCTATATCCCAAATGTATTCTCTCCTCAGGCAGCCAATACCGAGAATCAGAAATTGAAAGTATATGGAACACTCATTCAGGAAGATGGGTTCAGGTTCCGCATTTACAATCAATGGGGACAATTGGTATATCAAACAAATTCATTTATAGAAGCGAATACATCCGGCTGGACAGGAGATGTTAAAAACAACGACGGCAAACAATCTACGAACGTTTATACCTATACCGTTGAAGGGAAATTTTATGATGGAGAAACGTTCAATAAAGCAGGTACTTCTACTATGCTTTTTTAAATAATTGAATCTCCCCTATATATTTAGATATATCTGTATTTAAAATATCTCAAATACTTCGTAGTTTTGATTATGGTCTACAGATATTTAATATGTTCTTTCTTTATACTTTTATCATTCACTAGTATTGGGCAAATTGATAAAGAGTTCTGGTTTGCCGTTCCTTATGCAAACCCAACAAATGGTCGCGTTCCGGTTTTTCTTCGTATTCAGGCATATTCTTCACCGGCAACTATTACAATTAACATACCCGCCAATCCTGGCTTTACGGGTAAAACCATAACACTTAATGCCAATCAGGCAACCTCAATCGATTTATCATCCTGGTTAACAAATCTGGAGAACCAAACCGAAAATACTATTTTAAACAGAGGGCTGCACATTGTTTCAACCAAAGAGATCAGTGTTTATTACGAATTATATGGAACCAGCAACTACGCCCCCGGAACCAACAGTGATTTATTTACACTTAAAGGCCGAAATGCCTTAGGCACATCTTTTTTCACCCCTTTCCAGACTACCTGGAACAATCAAATAGATATTGATGCATGGGCTTCCTTTGATATTGTTGCTACGGAAGACAGTACACAAATTAAAATTACCCCTGCGCAAACCATCGTTGGTCATCAGGCATCTGTCCCCTTTACCATTACGCTTAACAAAGGACAAACATGGAGCGGAAGAGCATTATTGGTAGATGCTTCTATAAGACCCACAGGTACTACAATTCAATCTACAAAACCAATTGCTGTTACAGTAAAAGATGACTCCATGCTTAAAGACGATAGCTGGGATCTGGGCGGAGATCAAATTGTACCTATAGAGCAATTAGGCACAGAGTATATTATTATGAAACATGCAAATGATTCTATAACTGATAATGATAATGCATATATACTGGCAATAGCACCAAACACGGATATTTTTACCGGCGGCAACACCACACCAATTGCTACCTTACAAACAGGCCAACAGTTAGAAATAGATATTACAGAAACCATCTATCTTACTGCATCAAATCCTGTTTACATAATTCATGTAACAGGCTTTGGAAATGAATTGGCAGAAGCCATTCTACCACAAATCAATTGTACCGGTTCTAAGGAATTAGGTTTCATCCGATCAAACGATGAAGATCTCGTTTTAAATATTCTCACAAAAAAAGGGAATGAAGGAAATTTCACTCTGAATAATAAAACTACACTTATTCAGGCTTCTGATTTCAATGCCATTACCGGGACGACTCAATGGGTCTACGCCAGCAAACTATTCTCTACAAAAGACATACCTGCTTTAAAAGCCAATTTATTACAAAACAGTTCAGGCTATTTTCATTTGAGTGTCATGAACGGATCGGCCGACAGAACAGGCTTTCGGTATGGCTTCTTCTCCGATTTCGGTTTTGTTGACTTAGGGCCAGACCAGACATTATGCCCGGGAGGTGAAACAGAGCTATCTGCAGGCATTCAAAAAGATAGTTATCTATGGTCTACAGGAGAAACAACTCCAACAATCATAGCGAAAGATTCTGGCACCTACTCTGTTATTGTAACAAAAGAACAATGCTCTTTTAAAGACACCGTACATATTAGTTTATACCCGCTTACCGAAAAAATAATAATTAATAAAGACGATAGTATTTGTATATACCAGCAAGTTGTCATTAATACAAACAGCAACTACCAATCCTTTCTGTGGTCTACCGGAGAAAAAACCAATTCTATAACCGTTTCAAAACAGGGCATTTATTCCGTAACAGCAAACAACCAATACGGCTGTACGAATAATGATTCTGTTACTATTACAGTGTTGCCATCTCCGCAGGGAAATATTACATACAGTCCAACAAACGATAAAGATTTTTGCAGCACAGATCTCAGCCTTGTTGATCTCTCTGCACCACCTAATTTCAAATCGTATTTATGGTATAACGGGCAAACTACCCAAACCATTCAAACACCGCGAAACGACAATGGTATCTACTCAGTTAAAGTGAGTAATAATTATGGGTGCGAAGATACCATCACTACTATAATTGATTGCTCCACATACATTGAAGTATATAATTTAATAACGCCAAACGGTGACTCAATGAATGACTTTTTTGAAGTAAAAGGATTGCTTCCTAATACCTATGCACTAAAAATATACAACTCGTGGGGAGCATTGGTCTATAGCGATGATGCGTATGATAATATCTGGAAAGGAAAACCACTGGAGGATGGCGTATATTATTATAGCTTGATTCACTACAAAGGGAAACGGAACTTTAAAGGCTGGCTGCATGTGGTTCGTTAGTAAAAAAATCTTATTCTCAATTGTATTACTATGCACCGTAATGCGATTACATGCGACACCTAAAGTGCCGGATACCGTTAAGGTCGGAAGCTATATTTTAAGTTTGCACGATATTAATTTTCACGACAAGGAATATACCATGCGTTTCTGGTTGTGGTTTTTATACAACAATCCCAACTTTGATTTTACTACTCAGGTTGAAGTACCTAATGCAAAAAGTATTGAAAAGCCGGATGTGCTGGTTGATACCATTAATGGTAAAACATGGGTTTTAATGAAGATGAAATCTGTCATGAAACAATCGTGGAATGTAAATGACTATCCATTTGATGAGCAGAATATTGTTGTTTCAATAGAAAACACCATGTATGATAAGAATTGGCTGGTGTATGAGATAGATTCTACAGGCAGTGATTTTGCGCCAACCATGAATGTAGATGGATGGAAAATCAAAAACTTTAAAGTAACGCGGGGGCAAAACGAATACAATACTGCTTTCGGCGACCCGCGCGCCAATACATCAAAAGCCGAATACGATACATTCAATATCAAAATGACTCTTGAACGAAATGCCATGGGCTTGTTCATGAAAATTTTCCTGGCAATGTACATCGCATTCTTCATTGGCTGCATCAGTTTTTTTATTGACATCAAAGAAGTTGAATCACGTTTCGCACTACCTGTTGGCGGCTTATTTGCAGCCGTAGGTAATAAATACATTATCGACTCTTTATTACCCGAAACATCGGACTATACCCTGGTAGATACGTTACATTCCATAACATTCCTGTTTATCTTCTTCACAATTTTCTTAAATGCGTATTGCATAAAATTATTTGAACACAACAAACACATAAAGTCTGAACGATTGAATTATATAGGTTCCAGAGTTCTGCTGCTAAGTTATATTGGATTAAATATCTTCTTTGTATCGCTAGCGGCATTCTATTAATCCATACTGAACAAATCAGCAAGAATTGCTGTTTATACAAAAAATACGAAACAAGGCATGTCCATTTCCATAGATACCATTCGCATCGGTAAAAAATATTTCATCGTGAATTATGGTGAAAGGCACGAGTTTATTGTACTGAAGCGGATCAGCGAACATAATTTTTTATTGAAAGACCTAATGACGCTGGAGAAATACGAACTGCAGGATTTCCTGATGTATGGTAAAGGAAAGGATTATGAATTGTTTGAATTGTAGCTTGTTGACCTATTGGTAAGTAATGATTGGGACGATGCTTTTATATTTATGGCTAGTTATTATTTAATTTAATTATATCGTCTTTTATAATTGTATTTATACTCTTGATTTTTCACTAATTGACCACTTGGTTTCATTATCATTATAATAACAGAAGAATCACAAGAGCAATAATTTTCTACATTCGTTTGTGATAAAATTTCACAAGAAACTTTATTCGTTTTAAATATAGAATCGTTTGTAATAGTCGTACTGGTAATATCATACCATTCTTCATCAATACTCGAATAAGCAACTAAATATCTATTTATTATATTATTTTCCTTGTTCATTACTAATAAATAATATTGTTTCATAAACATATCATCCTGCACCATAAGAGTAATTCCTTTCATTTCATAAGGAAGATCATTTTTTGAATATACAAAAACTGCAGAAGTATGTTCGGTATAATCTTTTAGTTCAAAAATTGAAGAAAAATATTTATTGAATAGAACTGAATCAATCTTGGGAAAGGGAATTCTGTCATACTCAAATGTATCAGGTACAAATACAACAGCGTTTTCTTTAAATGACTTAATTTCATTTAAAGAAATTTGATCTTTCTTGTCATTACATCCCGACAACAACAAAATTAATCCAAGAATACAGACAAGAAAAGTTTGCATATTTACTTTGTTTGCATTAAAAATCTTAAAACGGATTACCACAGAAACTAATCATTCATAATTAGGTCCAGCTCCTGCTGATAATCAAACTGCAAGTCTTCGTGTAACGTTGCTAACGCCTTTTGAATTTTATTTACTTGTCTGAAATAGAGATTTTCGATCACTGTATTATGTGAAATTTTAATACCCGAATCCTGCATCTTTTTACAGAAATACATCAGCACTTCAATTTCCGTTTGCTTTATTCCCGAATACTTAATGAACTTTGAAATCGAACGGACAATCTTTTGCAGTCCTTTTTTAGCTACATAAAAATTGCTGGTATTCAATAGTTCAAACTGTTCATCTATATCGGCCTTGATGGCTGCTATATAGCCAGATTCATTATCTGCTTCAAAAATCAAATACGTTAAAAGCTCTTTACTCTCCTTCTTATACTTTGCCAAACGCAAACAAAAATCAACCAGCTCCTTAGCAGACAATGTCTGAAGTTCTTTTTTAAGTTCGTTTATTGTTGCCGCTTTCATAGGTTGAAATACTTAATCAAAAAATCTCCAGCTGATACCAAAATCAATTGTACATGGAATACCTGAATAATATGGCGTGGAAAAATATCCATGATTCGGAATAATTCCGCCAATATTAGACATTTTAATAAACAACCGTGCGGTACGAATCTGCATGTTTACAAAAAAATCAACTACATAATACTTATTGATATAATTAAAATCACGATCTCCGTTAGAGACGTACTGTGTTACATAATACTGCTGTATCAATGGATTGTACCCATTTGCCTGATAAGAGCTTCGATATAATACGTCAAATCCTACCTGCAATAAAGTAGCCCGTTTAAACAGCCAGGCCTCCACAAACAATTGCGTGGCATTAACAATTTTAGGCATTTGAAGAATACTGTCTCCGTTGCTAATATCATTATATTGAAATTCATTATACACATGAATCTTCCACAGATTAAAGCGCAACCCCAGCTTAGGCTGAATATGAGTAATGCCGCTTTTATTGTCGTACTGGCTTGGCGTACCGGCCTGTGTGAAATAAATATAATCGTGATAATTATTTACCGTTAGAGAAGGAATAACGTCGACCTTCTTTTTCGTAAACGTATATTGAGCAAACAACCGATTTGTCTTTTGCAGATTAAATGACCTATCCCACGAAATAAGATCGCTTCTGTATTGGCTCTGAAGCATCGTAGGTGAAACCGACCAGGTAGAGCCCTCAACGGTAAAGCCTTTGTTTATATAGCGCAACGCAAACATATCATTTGGTGTTGTATTGGCATGACTAAGACTGCTGTTCTTATTGCTTAAGCCAATTTCTGCGTTTACTTCCAGATATGATTTCTGTTCTTCATCTAAATAGCGTCTCAATTGTCCATCTACATACCATTCAGTAGTATATCTGTTATATACCGGTACAGAATCACTATACGACGCCTGTCTCATGGTTACATACCTATTTTTAACAAACGCTGCATAAAAAAATCTACCGCTGTTGCCCTTTACACCAGCGCGATTGTCAAACAAATTAAAATCAGTACGGTCATTAATTGCCGAGGTATCGTAAATCCCTTTGGCTTTATATGCACTATAATTCGCATAGAAAGGTTTGTTTATATCAAATGCATTGTCATCATATCGATTAGTACGGCGCGAATAGTCTAATCGATAGAACACCTGTAAACGATCATCATCCAGCAGATCATAATGCTGGTACAATCGATAGTTATATCGTTTATCCAACGAACGTGCATTTGTCAACCAAACCTGTGCAAGCTGATTATTAAATAAATCTTTTTTTGTGGCTACAGAATCAGCATGTATTCCTCCATTTTCAAAATTATGTGCTTCCAGATAATTAAAAGAAGCCAGCATAAAATACTTCTTGTCTTTAGAATGATGCGATACAAAAAAATCAAACGCATAGTTTTCTGCTTGCTTCTGATTACGTGATATATATCCTATAATAGCTTTCGAAACAATTCGTCTTAAATCAAAACCTACATTCCATTGCGAATTGATATTACGGGTAAACGATGCTTCCATGCTTTGCTGTCCGCGGCTTCCCTGATAATATTTAAGTTCGGCATAAGGTGCACGGGTATCGAAATACTTAATGTTATTGGCATTGTATTCATACGGACTATAAACATCAAATCCCGTCTGTGTACCAAGCTGTGTTGGCACCGACGAGGTGATACATTTTAATGGCGTTGCCCAGTTACCCAAATCCTGACTATACTCTTTGTTTTTATTATAGATATATCCGTACCGTTGTATACTTGCCAGGCTACTGTCTACTTCACGCTTTAAACCTTTATTCAGAAAAACATCTTCTTCGTTTCCATATCGTACACTGTGATAGCCATACAATTGCTTTGTCGTATCATCCAGAATCTGCGCTTGAATGGAAAAAATGATTCCTGTAAAAAGGATCGTTACTATAAATCTGGTATACGTATATATTGAATGTAACATTATGCGCTATGCGTAAGACTTTGCAGCCTTTTAATAATTGTAGAATCGATTACAGATAATAGTTTTTGTTCTTCAGAATATAAACTCAGCTCTATAGGCAAATATCCCCATACACCTGAAGTCAAATTCTTTAACAAAGGTACTATTTTCACCCAATCTTTTTCGGTAGTTATAATTTTAAGTCGATTATTGCTTTTACTGTACTCTTCAATAGTGTGAATATCAGCATCGGTATAGACATAATGATCTTTAAACGAAACATGCTTCTCAATGTGTATAGATTTAAGACGCAGATGTTCCAATAAGGGTTCAGGGTTTGCAATACCTGTTACCAGAATAATTTTTTCTTTCGGTTGAATAATCAACTCAGTATTTTGATTTCTGAAAGTTCCGTATGCAATACCGGAATATGCAATTGTAATTTCATTTTTCGTATACGTATAAAAAGCATCCTGAATAAATGGTTTTGCATCAACCGGAGTTTTCGTTACAATAATTGCATCGGCTCTGGCTGCGCCGTTTCTGAACTCTCTTAACCTGCCGGCAGGAAGCAGCCAATCAGCAAAGAACGGATCTTTATATTCCGTTAAAAGCAGATTTATATCGCGTTTTATTCTTCTGTGCTGGTAACCATCGTCTAAAATAACCAGCTGCAAGTCAGGAATACGTTGCAGCAATTGATTCACGCCTTCAACCCGATCTTCGCATACCGCAACAGCATATCGGTCATTAGCATGGCTATATAGCTGCAGGGGCTCGTCTCCAATCTCATTTGCCGATGAACGCGTGTCTGCATAAATAAAACCTTTAGTGCTTCGTCCATAGCCGCGACTCAATACCGCTGTTTTATATTTTTCAGAAAATCTATTTAGCAAATACTGTGTAACAGGTGTTTTCCCGGTGCCGCCCGCTTTCAGATTCCCGACACAAATAACGGCAACAGGCACATCGTAACTTTTAAACCAACCCATATCATAGCATATATTTCTGAAGGCTGTAATACCTCCATACAACAATGAAAACGGCCACAATAAAATCTTTAGAAAAATCACCTTATATTTATCCTGCTTATTAATTAATTTTAGAAGCAAATTGCAAAGTCATGTTCATTTTCACAAATCTTATGCCACGTATCGCAGATCTTATTTCTTATTTAGAACAAATAGCTCCACTTGCCTATCAGGAAGACTATGATAATTGCGGCCTGCTGATCGGTGATAAACAACTGTCATGTACGGGTGTAGTTGTATGTCTGGATGTGATAGAAGATGTTGTTGATGAAGCCATAGCAAAAAATTGCAACCTCATTGTAGCCCATCACCCGGTTATATTTAAAGGCTTAAAAAAAATAACGGGAGCCAATTATGTTGAACGCTTGCTGATCAAAGCCATTCAGAACAACATAGCCATTTATGCGATACATACGAATTTAGATAATACAGCAGATGGCGTAAGTGGTATGCTTGCAAAAAAACTAGGTCTGGTGCATACTCAAATTCTTTCTCCCAAAAAAGGATTGCTTTCTAAACTGATAAGTTATGTACCTGTAGCCGATACAGACAAGGTATTGCAAGGTATTTTTGCTGCAGGTGGCGGCAATATAGGCAACTACAGTGAATGTAGTTATACCGTAACCGGAACAGGGTCCTTTAAGCCAAACACGAATGCCAACCCAACTATCGGGCAAGCTGGTAAAGTGGAGTATGTTGAAGAAAACCGTATTGAGATCATTTATCCGAATTATCTGGAACGACAAGTTGTTGCAGCCTTGTTAAAACATCACCCATACGAAGTTCCCGCTTATGATATACTAGCTTTAGGGAATAAAAATACAGAAGTGGGCAGTGGATACATTGGCGAACTAGAAAAAAGCATGTCTAAAGACGATTTCATGGCTTACATATCCACAAAATTATCGTTGGATTGTATCCGGTATACGACTGCTTTTCAAGGAGAAATAAAAAAAGTTGCCTTATGCGGAGGCTCTGGCAGCTTCTTGCTAAAAACCGCAATTGCCTCAAAAGCAGACGTTTTAATAACAGCCGACTTCAAATATCATGATTTTTTTGATGCCGAAGACCGCATTTTGGTTTGCGATATTGGTCATTATGAGAGTGAAATTCATACAAAAGAACTTTTAATGGATGTTTTGACAAAAAAATTCGTTAATATTGCAGTCGTTTTATCGAGTATTCATACAAACCCAATCGGTTACTATAAACTGTAAATGGAACAATCTACAATCGCTCAAAAATTAGATGCTCTAGTCAAGCTTCAATCAATCGACTCAAAGTTAGATGAAATCATCAAAGTAAGAGGAGACCTTCCTGAAGAAGTAAGAGACCTTGAAGATGAATTAGCTGGTTATGAAACCCGTTTAACTAAACATGAAGGTGAAATTACTGCATTAGAAGACAGTATTAAAAATTTCAAGAACAGTATTAAGGAATCTGAAAAACTTATAAAAAAATACGAAGAGCAACAAAAGAACGTGCGTAACAACCGTGAGTTTGATGCAATCAGTAAAGAAGTTGAACTGCAGCAATTAGAAATGCAGGTTTCTGAAAAAAGAATTAAAGAAGCTCTACAGCAGATCGAATTCAAAAAAGAAGAAATCAAGAAAACAGACTACAATCTAAGCGAGCGTAGAAAAGATCTTGAAAACAAGAAACAGGAATTAGAAGTAATTGTTTCTGAAAGTCAGGAAGAAGAGGTTAAGTTGAACAAAGAACGTGAAAAAGCTGCTAAGCAAATTGAAGAGCGTTTATTGAATTCATATACAAAATTAGTTAACAACTACCGCAACGGTCTTGCTGTAGTATCAGTAAAACGTGGTGCTTGTGGCGGTTGCTTCAATACTGTGCCGGCTCAACGTCAAGGTGAAATTCGCGAAAGAAAGAAAATCATTGTGTGTGAGCATTGTGGTCGTATCTTAGCAAATGTTGAATTTGTAATGGAAGCTGTAAAAAAATAAGAAAACATTTCATTGAGTTCTTGTTTCAAATATTTAAATAGTAAAAGGGTGTATTCGTGGATACACCCTTTTTTGTTATGTTTCTTTTTTAGCATACCATCCTACTCTACCTATTATTTTACCAGCGAACTAGAAACTGCTTATAAAGAGATTATTCAATTAAAAATTACCGATGCGGCAAAACGTATTGCAACGGAACAGCAACGGGATCCGCACAATGGTATTGCAATTTATCTGCGTTCACTGGCTGAAACCACACAGCTTGTTTTTTCAGAAGATGATGCATTATACAAACGATTGAAATCATCAGAGTCGGCGTATTTAAAGTTAATTGAAGCGAATAATCAACCAGCTTCTCCATACCACAAATTTTGTCTGGCCGAAATTAAATTACAATGGGCCTTTGCCAAAATGAAATTCAACGATGAAGTTGGGGCTGCGTTAAATACAAAGCAAGCGTTGAATCTGTTAAATGAAAATCTAAAAACGAATCCGACTTTCATTCCGACAAAAAAATCACTGGGACTATTAAACATTGTAATCGGGTCTATACCAAACTCGCACACATGGATTGCCTCAAGCCTTGGATTTAAAGGCAATATAGACGTTGGCATGCAGATGATCCAGGAAGTCATTGAGAGCAAAACGATCTATTACCAGGAAGCTTCTTTAATGAAGATCTTAACCGAACAATATATATTGAACAGAGATTCTAAAATGGAATCGATGAAACAATTATATGCAAAATACCCAACGAATATTTTATATGGTTACCTCTACGCAGCCATATTAAGCAAGCACTCTGAATCAGCAGAAGCATTAAATGTCATTGAAAATATTTCTACAGAAAATGCCTACATCACCCTGCCATTCATAGATTATCTGCATGGCGATTTGTTATTACAACACGGGAAGTATGTTTCATCCCGGTTTTATTTTAATCGGTTTTTATCTTCTTTCAAAGGGAAAAATCTAATCAAGGATGCTACGTACAAATTATTTCTATCCTATTGGTTAACCGACGAAAACGATGCTGCCATGAACTATTGGCGCAGCATACCTTTGACGGGACAAACAACATACGAATCAGATAAGTATGCAAACAAAATAGCATTAAGCAACGAGCTTCCGAATAAGCAGCTGACAAAATTACGTTTATTCACAGATGGAGGTTTATACGATCAGGCTTATAGTGTCTTTAATGCAACAAACCTCAGTGATTTCACTTCAAAAAAAGATAAAATTGAATATTATTATCGCGCAGCACGCTTGTATCAAAAATCCGGAAAAGAAAGCGGAAGCATGCAGTATTATATGAAGGTAATTTCCCTTTCCAGCGACAACAAAAATAATTATTACTTTGCTCCAAACTCCGCGCTGCAATTGGGATATATTTATGCCGAATTAAAAAACACTGACCAAGCACGACACTATTTCAATTTAGCGATTGCATATAAAAATCACGAATATGAAAATAGTATTGAACAGAAAGCAAAAGTAGCCTTGAGTGCCCTTAAATGAACACGGTCCCTTTACATATTTCATCTGAATCCTTTATTGAAAAAGCACTGCCCTGGCTTGAAGACAGGTATGGTAAAATTATATATCTAAATCCCAATCAATATTCCAGCTATCCGCAGAAAGCCTTTCGGCACCTTATAGCATTTGGATCTGAAACATCTATACAGCCAGATAACAGTACATTAGTGTTTGATACCTGGAATGAAATCCGCACACGCTACCCGAAAGACTGGCTATTTGTTTTCGCATCGTACGACAGTAAAAATAGTGTAGAAGATTTAACCTCTTCAAAAAAACCAGGCATTACATTCAACATTGCGACCTTTATTGTACCTGAGCATGTCTGGGAAATATCGAATAATTCGATAGAAATTCGTAAAGGTAATGGACAAAATATCATCAATGAAATTGGTTCTCATACAAATATAGATAGAGTATCATCACCGGTTTTCATTCAACCTGTAGTTTCAAGAGAAAGCTATTTTCAGGCGTTTAAAAAAATTCAAGCATTTATTCGAGAAGGAAACGCTTACGAAATCAATTATTGTATCCCCTTTAAAGGCAAAGGAAAATTACATCCCGTCTCTACTTATCTGCGTCTGAATAAAGAAACACCAATGCCTTTTTCGGCGTATGTAAAACTTGACAAGGAATATATTTTATCGGCATCACCCGAACGTTTTATAAAGAAAACAGATCAAACAATAATTTCCCAACCCATTAAAGGGACAAGTAAAAGAGGGAAGAATAATTCGGAAGATGCTATATTGACAAGGCAATTACAGAATTCTGAAAAAGAACAATCAGAAAATACCATGATTGTGGATCTGGTACGGAATGATTTATCCCGTACTGCCCTTGCCGGTAGTGTACATGTTCCCGAATTAAGCGGCTTATATACTTTCCCGAATGTACATCAACTAATATCTACGGTACAATCAACCATAGACCCAGCCTTTACAGCGATTGATGTCATTAAACATGCGTATCCCATGGGCAGCATGACCGGGGCGCCCAAAGTAAGCGTAATGAAGTTTATTGATCAGATGGAAGACGTTTCACGCGGCCCCTTCTCCGGTACTATTGGATATATGGACCCGGAAGACAATTTTGATTTCAATGTACTGATTCGAAGTATATTCTATAACGATATTACAGAAGAAGTTTTTCTGGAAGCCGGAAGTGCTATTACCTGGTATGCAGATGCGGCTTCTGAATATGAAGAATGCCTGTTAAAAATAAGGCCGATGATTGATATATTGGCTGCTATATAATTCAATAATTATCTAATACTCTTTTAAATAAATGATATGGAAGAAATAACAAAGAATAATGAATTCATTATTTCGAGTGTTTTGGGATTTATAATTGTCTTCTGGATCATCTTTGCCATTCTCGGATTTTCTGTTTTCAAAATTGTAACCACTGCTGCCAACTTTTTATTCGATCGGTATATCATGATAAAATATACCTTGAACTATCAGGAACGCGCCTCGCTGGAATATAAAATTCCTTTCTACAAAAACATGAGACCTGCTTTAAAACGAAAGTTTGAATGTAGTGTAAAATATTTTATCAGCAAAAAAAAGTTCGAAGGCCGAGATGGCTGCGTTGTTACCGAAGATATGAAACTAATGGTAGCTGCTGCTGCCTGTCAGATTTCATTTGGCCACTTCCCTACCATTTATGAACATTTTCATCGCATTATTATTTACCCGGATAAATATTTTTCGGGAGCAACACAACGCTATCATTTAGGTGAAGTACAATCCAACGGAGTAATCAAATTATCCTGGGCAGCTTTCACTGAAGGCTTGCGAATTAAAAATGACGGAATACACGTTGGTTTTCATGAAATGGCACATGCATTAAAAATTGAAGATGCAACCCTGCATGATATGGAACACTGTTTTATGGATAAACAAGCGTTGCATGACTTTCATAAATATTCAACTGAACGGATCCGTAATTTTGTTGACCATAGCTTTATGCGCGATTATGCATTCACTAACTCTGAAGAATTTTTTGCTGTGAGTATCGAGTACTTTTTTGAAATGCCTTACCAATTGAGACAAAACGAACCTGAAGTATATGGATATTTAAAAAAGATTCTGAATCTGGATCCGCTTAATCATCAAAATCCTGTTATTTCTTAATTCAAAAGGCTGGAAGTATTTAAATACCTCCAGCCTTCTTTTTAATAATGATACACCAATTGCATGTATTTTTTCTTTAGTGTATTGTACGCAAGTGTAAAGAACAATACCGCTGCATTACATAATAAAAACTCATACCGTCCATTAAATTGCAGTGCGATATATTCGACAAAAAAAATAATCCGTATATATTCTACAAAAAATATCCATTTTTTCTGTTCCAGCAATGCACAACAATTTATCAGTGTAAGCAATAAGATTATACTAAAGAAAAAATTACTGCTTATACTAAATACATTATTATACAGAGTAATCAGAATTAAGCCCGCTAGCATACAAACAAACTGAATATTAATATAACGCTTATATCTTCCCGTTCTCCTTTCAATAAAGGGAATCGGTTGTATTTCAGTCAACCATGTTGCCTCTACTATTTCTCTTTCATCACCAACCATTATATCGGGTTTACCAAAGAGAATTTTCAATTTATTTCTAAAACCGTTGGTACGATTAAAACGATACAATATTTCAAATAAATAATGAAAATGCTGCCATAAGAAACTATATGTTTTTAAAGGCTTAGTAATACCGTAAACAGGTTTGAAGTCTTCTTCTTTAAACGTACCGAATAATTTATCCCAAATAACAAACATATCTCCATAGTTTTTATCTAAGTACTCCGTATTGGAGGCGTGATGCACACGGTGATGCGATGGTGTTATAAATATTTTTTCGATCCAGCCGAGCTTACCTACCAATTCTGTATGAGTAAAAAATGAATATCCTCCATGTATCACCAGTGTTATAATAACCATTTCAGGAGGGAATCCGATGAAAGGCAAAATACACCAGAATACATTCCGAACAATTGCCTGAAAAACTGTTATACGTGCAGAAGTCGTATAATTAAAATCTTCGCTCTGGTGGTGCACAATATGGAAAGCCCATAAAATATTTATTTCATGTCCTAAACGATGATACCAATACCAGACAAAATCAGTCAACAACAACAATATGGCCCAGTTATACCAGGTAGATGTTATATCCAATAAAGCAAAATGAGTATATATGTACCTGAATACCAAATAAAACATCCCTCCCAACCAGATATTAAATAATCGTTCTGCCGCACCGATAGAAAGGTTCGAAATTATTCTTTTATAACTGAATACAACACCTGTTATTTTCTTTGCTAGTATTATTTCAATTATTATAAAAAATAATGCTGCAAGTATTCCCCATGCATATATAGCCATATTAGATTTTTCTTAATTAGTAATAAATACAAAGGCTCGGTTAAAACAAGTTTTAACCGAGCCTTAAATAAAGATTATGTTAACCTACGTGTGCATAAGCAAAGGTTTCTGTATTGAAATAATTTTCCAGTGTTTCATTAAACTGTTCCGGACGCTCCATCATAGGTGCGTGGCCGCATTCTTCAATAATACGCAGCTCTGTATTACCGGATAATAGTTTTTTAAATCGGTATGCTACATCAAGCGGTGTAATTCGATCCTGTCTGCCCCAAACCAGTAAGGTAGGTGTAGTAATCTGCTTCAATGCTTCAGCAACATTGTTGCCGTTTGCAGCACGAACAATTTTAATTACCCGAATAGATTTTCGAACATCGTTTACTGTTTCAAAAACCTGATCGACTAAATTTTTCGTTACAATTTTATCGTTATGGAACGTGTATCGTACACGGTCTTCTATATAGGCATAATCTCCGCGCTTCGGATAGCTGGCACCCATGGTACTTTCATACAAGCCTGCACTGCCGGTAAGTACCAAACGTATAACCTTCTCAGGATAAGCAACGGAATATAAAATAGCAACTTGTCCGCCCAACGAGTTACCTACTAAATTAAAGCGATCAATATTCAATTCAGTTACCAGATCATGCAGATAATTTACTAAACCATCTAAACCATCTTTTTGTATAGCACCATCGTATATTGGTAAAACAGGAACAATCACACGATAGTTTTTGCTGAAATGATCAATGGTTGCTTTCCAGTTACTAAGTTCACCAAACAAACCATGTAAGAAAATAATAGCTTCTCCTGTACCCTTTTCATGAAAATTAAAAATGGTACGCTTATCTGATTTTTTATTACTAAATATCATATAAATAATGTGTTCAATGGTTAATTATTTTTACGGTTATTCTACAGATCTATGCTCAAAGGTATCTTTTGTAAGAAGGCTTCTTCAAAAGCTGTCTCAATTCAAATTCAAATGCTTTATTAAAAGAATTTCGTTGAGCTAAATCTTCTTTGAAATCAACATTCTGTTTCAGATTAGAAAATACATTCTGGAAAAACTGCAGCACATAGGCATAATTTTCAGTTTTTACCTCTACGATAAATTCTCTCTTTTCATTATTGGTAGTAATCAGAATACCTGCAGGCTTTTCTGATCTGAAAAAACCTTTCAATAAAGAATAACTATATTCATTATCCCACAAACTAAACTTTAATATATTTCCATATCCACCTTTGAAATAAAGCTCCGCATGGATGTGACTTGCAGCCGATTTCAAACCTGCATAATTTACTTCCATTACTACGGATTGATTATCTAACCAACGTGCAACATAGTTTGCCGTACGGGAATAATCCCCATATTTACCTGCCTCTTTTGCTAAAAGCTTTTGAATAAAGTTACCGTTTTCTGCAAGTATGTATGTATTCTTATTGGATACAATACGATTGCTTTTCAATTTGCTTAATATACTTTTACCTAAAAGTATGTCTTCATTTGAGTGCATAATTCCTTTAGCTCCTTCTATAATAAATGCATTAATTGGATTATTTTTAAATAATGGAATAGCTGAAACATCGGTCAAAACAAAATCTGCACCATCAAGCAGTGGCGCATATATATGTCCTAAACCACCGTATGTGTTATCAAAAATTACGGGAATATTTGCTTCATGTGCTCTAGCGATTATGTAGCCATAATCTATAAGAGCAAGTGTGTTTTGTTCTATTGTTCCAATATATATAATGGAAATTTTATTTTGAAGCAGAATGTTTTCCCATTCATCTGACGAATAATTTTCTGTATAAAAAACAGTGATGTTTTTTCGCTTGTAAATAATTTCATCTTGCTCCCAATGTGATTTCGATTGAAAGCTCAGCACATTACCTGTCTCTTTGGATAAGAGATTTTTTATTAAAGAGAATCGTGCTGAACGAAATGATTTTTTTGCTACAGCGTTAACACCTTTTTCAAGAAAGGCGATTTGCTTTTCTACTTCAAGCAAATGTTCGTTATTTGAAACAGGTTGAGTAGATATATTTATTGCCGAAAGTGCGTGATTATTACGGTCAGATATTGTTATAGCTGTCATGATTGTGTTTGTTAAGAATTGGAAGAATAATTAATAGGTTGCCTTTAATCAGGCGTTGGATTTCAACAGCACCCGGCAGTAAAAATCACTTGTTGTAGAATCAAAAGTAGTTTTCTCATAATGTTTAATTTATAGTTCCCATTTATTTTATTGGGCAGGTTTAGCACCGTTTCTTCTTTTAAAAGAAGGTTGCTATAGGTTCACGGAGCCTGCGCTCTTCCCTATTCTTTATAAATTAATTGCTTGTGTAAGCATTAACTGAATGTAAAGGTACGAGGATTATTCAATAAAACAACTATCTCTATCAAATTAATAGAGATTAAATTATAAAACACTGATTTACAAAGAGAATAATTTTAAAATTCAGACAAATTAACCTATTACAGGAAAGAAAATGACGCATTCAAAAAGCAATTAAGGCACTTGTAAAGATAGATTTAAGATACAACCGTGAATTATCAAACACCAGCACTCTTTTTACACCTCTGCCTCTTCTTATATAAAGCTACTATATATATAAATAAAGGGTTAATTTTGAAATCAAAATAATTAACTCCCCATGATTGAAGTTGGAAAAAATAATATCTTAAGAGCTCTCCGTATGACAAGTGTAGGCATGTATCTTGGCAACGACGAAGGCGAAGAAGTATTATTACCAAATAAATATGTTCCCGAAGATTTTAATGTAGACGATTCCATAGATGTATTTATATACAAAGATTCCGAAGACCGATTGATTGCAACAAACCTTGAACCGAAGATCAAGCTCCATGAATTTGCTTGTCTGACGGTTAAAGATGTTAATGCTGTTGGAGCCTTTCTGGAATGGGGACTTGAAAAGGATTTACTTGTTCCGTTTCGCGAACAAGGTAAAAAAATGGAAGTCGGAAAACGTTATCCTGTATACTTATATCTTGATGAACGAACAGGAAGACTTGCGGCATCCAGTAAGATCGAGAGCTTTATAGAAAAGCAAAACATCAAACTTAATGTAGGCGAAAAAGTAAATCTTCTTATCTGTTATACCAGCGATCTTGGTGTGAATGTAATTATAAATAATACTTATAAAGGCATAATTTATCACAATGATTTGTTTACCTATATTTCTATTGGCGACAAAGTTGAGGGGTATATTAAAAATATTCGCGAAGAAGGTAAAATCGATGTAACACTTCAGAAACTAGGCTATGAGCAGATTGAAACATCTGCAGAATTTATTCTGAATAAATTAAAAAATGCGAATGGTGTTTTGAAGCTTACCGATAAAAGTGATTCAGAAGAAATTATGTTCCGCCTTCAAATGAGTAAAAAGAATTTTAAAAAAGCCATTGGCGGTTTATACAAACAAGGCCTTATCAGACTTGAAGAAGACGGAATCTATTTAGTATAATCCTGGTAGATTCTATTTTCATTCTATCTTACTAAAAGCCATTGCCGGATAAGCAATGGCTTTTTATATACAAAAAGTGCAAAAATATTTTTGATTGGCATTTTTATTTTACAGCCATATTTTATTTGGCAATTTCTCAGACCTTCCCTTTCTTTTGAATTGAGTTTCACAAAAACACTTCTCATTGCTTAAAAATAAACTTTTAACAACCTTGTTTATGACATAAAATAATACACTACTAACTTGGTAGATTTAATATAATATGTATACATTTGAATCAAACATCTTAAAATCATAAAAAAATTACAATGTCAGATCTAAACAAACAAACCGCACTTGGTGATGTAGCCGCAAGACAATTGGCTATTGCCACCAGAACAGTACCACAAATGGTTGCCATTACACCCAGATGGTTAACGCATTTATTAAATTGGATTCCTGTAGAATCTGGTGTGTACCGCTTAAACAAAGTGAAAGACGGTAGTGTAGCTGAAGTAGATTGTTCAGGCAGAGATGAACGTGAATTACCACACACTTTTATTGATTACGTAGAAAACCCGCGAGAATACAATCTTAGTGCTGTAAACACGGTACTTGACGTACATACACGAGTATCGGATCTATACAGCAAGCCTTACAACCAGATCAGCGAACAGTTAAGACTTACCATTGAAAGCATTAAAGAACGTCAGGAAAGTGAATTGATCAATAACAAAGAATATGGTTTATTGGTAAGTGTTGCTCCTGCACAACGCATTAGAACCCGCGTGGGCGCTCCTACTCCGGATGATTTTGATGAGTTGATTACTAAAGTATGGAAAGAACCGGGCTTCTTTTTATTACACCCCTTAGCAATTGCTGCCTTTGGCCGTGAGTGTACACGCAGAGGTGTTCCGCCTCCAACAGTTTCTCTTTTCGGTTCTCAATTCATTACATGGAGAGGTATTCCTCTTATTCCTTCAGATAAGTTGCCAATCGAAAATGGTAAAACAAAAATTTTATTATTGCGCACAGGTGAAAGCCGTCAGGGTGTTGTAGGGCTTTACCAGCCAGGCTTACCGGGCGAACAGTCTCCGGGTCTTGCAGTACGTTTTATGGGCATTAATGACAAAGCTATTGCTTCCTATTTAGTTTCGTTGTATTGCTCATTAGCTGTGTTGGTTGACGATGCTATTGCTGTACTTGAAGACGTTGAAATCACAAACTACCATGAGTACAAATATTAATTCAAACAACTTGCCGGATGTAAGTTCACTTGAAAAACTAGCGAATGAATTGTTTTTAGCGCTTCCGGGAAATTTCCCAAGTGCAGCATCATTACGTGAAAAATTAAATAGTACAACAGGAAATGATGCAGGATATGGTCAAATCGAAAGATTCAATATAAATGATCCGCAAACGGCTTTACAAAATCCGCACAGCTGGGAAACGCCACAGGCATCTCCCACTATTAGTGGCATTGGTGTATCTCCTTCTGTTCTTCAGCATACTCATGCAGTTGATGTAAATAACCTGCATGATTTTCTGCCGGGTGAATATTACAGCGGAAACAGTATTACTCCTTCGTCAATCGATCAAGGCAATTCTGTAAATATTTCAAATCCGCAAACAAGCTTTGCAGAACCAAAATATGAAAACAGAGGAATTCCTGCATCGCTCTCCGGAAGTGGTATATCTCCGTCTGCATTACAACACGGACAGCATATTGATAAACTACCAAACGCAAGTGAGCAGAAGTATGGCAATGATCTTACGAGTATTTTAACATCTATTAACACGCTCGAGTTCAGCCCTCAGATTCCTCAAATAAATGATTCTTCTTTTTATTTTATTTCTGAAGCCAGACCTTATGGAATAAATGAAAAAGTCAATCAGCAGCAGCACACACACATATCCGCTAAAGATGTTCATACACCAAGTGGTATTTTATCAAAACCATTTGATGTAAATCTGATCAAAAAAGATTTTCCGATTCTACAGGAACGTGTAAACGGCAAGCCATTGATTTGGTTAGACAATGCTGCCACTACACAAAAACCTAAGCAGGTGATCGATCGCATCAGTTATTTTTACGAGCATGAAAATTCGAACATTCACCGTGCAGCCCATGAACTGGCTGCACGTGCAACGGATGCGTATGAAAGTGCACGTCAAAAAGTGCAAACATTTATCAATGCAGGTTCTGTAAATGAAATCATATTCGTACGCGGTGCTACAGAAGCTATTAACCTGATTGCAAAAAGCTGGGGCGAACAAAACTTACAGGCAGGTGATGAAATTATTGTAAGTCATCTGGAACATCATGCGAATATTGTTCCGTGGCAACAGCTTGCTGCAAAGAAAGGATTGAAACTGCGCGTGATTCCGGTGGATGATGACGGACAGATTTTATTGGATGAATATGCCAAACTATTGGGTCCGAAAACAAAACTTGTTTCTTTCACACAGGTATCAAATGCTTTGGGTACGGTAACACCGGCAAAAAGAATTGTTGAACTGGCACATCAGGCCGGTGCAAAGGTACTGATTGACGGCGCACAATCTATTTCACACATGCGCGTAGACGTTCGGAATCTGAACTGTGACTGGTTCGTATTCTCCGGACACAAAGTATTCGGCCCGACAGGTATTGGTGTTGTCTATGGAAAAGAAGATTTGCTAAACGAAACAAATCCATGGCAAGGCGGCGGTAATATGATCGTTGACGTAACCTTCGAGCATACTACTTACCACAAAGCTCCGGGGCGTTTTGAAGCTGGCACAGGTAATATTGCTGATGCCGTTGGTTTGGGTGCAGCACTGGATTATGTAAGCAGATTAGGCATTGATGCCATCAATCAATACGAACATTATCTGCTGGTGTATGCAACGAAATTATTAAAAGACATTCCAGGCCTTCGCCTGATAGGTACGGCCGAAGATAAAGCGTCTGTATTGTCTTTTGTATTCGATGGATATAAAACAGAAGAAGTCGGTGCTGCTCTGAATCAGGAAGGGATCGCTGTACGTTCGGGCCATCACTGCGCACAACCTATCTTAAGAAGATTTGGTCTGGAAGCAACCGTAAGGCCTTCCCTGGCCTTTTACAATACCTGTTCGGACATTGATGTTCTTGTTGAAACACTTTATCGTTTGCGAAGCGGACACAAACGCAGTATAAGATAAAGTTCCGTTGTCTCTTTAAACCAATCGTAACTGATGAAAGAAAGTATCAATACACAATCTCTTATAGATATCCTTCGAAAAACCCATAATGCGGAATGGGAGGCTACTCCGTCTGCACATGATGCCATCATTTGGTTAAACGATCTGGTACAATTTCTATTCCCCAGCAATCACTTACCCAAACAATCATCATACGAAGGCATATTAAAAAAGAATCAGATTGATCTGGAAAATATTTTACTGAGTTATTTAGATGCCAATAAGATTGACATAATACCAGCTGTATCCAGCTTTTACAATGCGCTCGGCAATATCTATCAAAACCTGCGGGAAGATGCTGCCAAGATCCATGAATTTGATCCGGCAGCAACCAGTGTAAACGAAGTGATTGTTTCTTATCCGGGCTTTTACGCCATTACCGTTTACAGGATTGCGCATCAGCTAACCGAATTGAATATACCTATCCTGCCCCGTATTCTGAGTGAATACGCTCATGGAAAAACCGGTATTGATATTCATCCGAATGCTAAGATTGGCGTACCGTTTGTAATCGACCACGGAACAGGCATTGTTATAGGAGCTACAAGCATTATTGGTAAAAACGTTTGTATTTATCAGGGTGTAACGCTTGGGGCATTGCATGTATCCAAAATCATGGCGGAAATAAAAAGACATCCTACTGTTGAAGACAATGTTGTTATTTATGCACGTACTACAATTCTGGGTGGTAATACGGTAATTGGAAAAAACAGTATTATTGGCGGTAGTGTATTTATTACAAAAAGTATTGAACCCGATTCGCAGGTATTTAATACACATCAGCTTCGGATCAGCACAATTGCCAACAGTACGTTTGACGAAAACAGAAGTGTTGTATTAAAGAAACAATATTAACTCATACATTTTTTTGGACAGCTTTTATCATTCAGATAGGAATCATTAAAGCTGTCCTCTTTTTACATTCGCATTGTTAAACAACAGCCCTGTTTCTTTTAATCCTTTGAAGCCTGGTTCTGACAATTTACATCATACTACAGTAAACTGCTAGTCAAAAAAGGTTCAACAATAGCTCAAGTCATAGTTTGGCATGTGTAATAGATGTAAAGTGTAGTAAAAGATAATATTGATTCAGATAACCAATTGAGTATCTTTGAATGCTATCACAATACAAGTGACAGTAAATAACGTATTATTTTGAAAATTCTGAGGACTAATTGAGTAGCAATAACAGCAAAACACAAGTCTTCTATTAAAGACACGATATTAACAGCATACATTTTTTTGGACAGCTTTTATCATTCAAAAAGGAATCATTAAAGCTGTCCTCTTTTCTACATCAGAATTCCTTTATGAGCAGTGACTCTTGCCGGAATTGAATCATCTCCTAACATCTCTTTCAAATCAATCTCAATCGTATTACAAATGGATGTCATAGGTGTATCAAATACTGTATTATCGAATGGATAAGCGTATACATGCCCATTCAGGTAAATCATGTGAAAAACCCAGCCAATTAATACTGTTATAGGTAACAGTATCCAGGTAGTAGCAGCCTTATCTACACCCGATAACAAACTAAATGGCAATAATGTAATAAAGAAGTACAAAAACACTTTTGAGAAGAAATGATACGTAGGCAGAAAAGGTGTTTTCTTGATACGCTCAGCTTGCCCCTGATAGGTATATAAGTTACTCAATGTCTGATCAAGCTGAATAAACATAAAGTCATTCAACAATTTTCTATCATACATTTTCCGAATATCCAATGATTGATTCTTTATTAATTGTGTTGCCAGATTATGATTGCCTTTAAGAGAATTGTGTTCTTCATCAGAAAGGAATTCATTTAATACAGCTGTAATTTTTTCAGGACTTTCTTCTCGTAGTTGAAGCCTTAAGGTATTAATAAAAGCTAAGTGACGGTAAATGATTTTTTTGCGGATCTCTCTGGTAGCATTATGATGATGATCGTCTTCAAACTGTATGAATGCAATAACCTGTTTGGAAAATGCTCTGCTATCATTTACAATGCTTCCCCAGATTTTTCTTGCCTCCCACCATCGGTCGTAGGCCTGACTATTAGAAAACCCTAATAAAATTGATAATGCGGTTCCCAATACAGCTGTAATTGAAACGGGCACTCCCCAATCATTATAATAGTTTGTTACTTTAAGAACAACAGCAATAAAAACTATTGTCAGTGAATAGGAAATATTATACTTAGAAATTTCAAAAATATCTTTCGGAACAAAGCGAAACTTAACAATCATGTATATATGCCGGCAGCATGTTTAGTGGTTTACCTAAATTAACAGTAATTTAATCGAATACAAGGTCTTCATGTTATTTTAATATAAAACGTCTTATTACTTTTTTATATAAAAACGGAGATAGTCTTCTGAAATAAAAAAACACATGTGCAGAAAACGGAAATCGCAACACTTCTTTCTTTTTATGCATATTACTCAACAAATGATGTGCGGCGTCTTTACTTGTTAAAGAAGAATGCGCTACTTTTTCTTTTCCTGACGCGATCACGTTTGTATCTCCTTTGCTGTACTGCATAATAGATGATTGAAAAAACGTAGGCTCTACACAAATTACACGAACACGAGTTTTAGATAATTCATGATTGAGTGTTTCTGATAAAGATATAACTCCAGCCTTGGTAACATTATATGGACTCATACGCGGTAAATTAGCAATACCTGCCATGCTTGCCACGTTCACAATCATACCGGCATTCTCACGCAACATATACGGCAATATAAAATACGTGCCGTCAATAACTGCTTTCAAATTTATATTAATGATCCAATCCCAGTTTTCAGGCTGATAATCCTTAAATAATGTTCCCTCTCCAACTCCGGCATTATTAAATAGAACATCAACACCTCCATGTCCGGAACAAAAAATTTCTAGTGTTTCTTTAAATGCATTTCGATCTGTTATATCCAATCGATGAATATATAGATCTGTACTTTGTATATTTTCCAGTGCAGTAACGGAGATATCCAACGCACAAACTTTCCACCCATCATTCAACAATAATTTTGTAAGCTCCAAACCCAAACCGCTTCCGGCTCCGGTAATAATGGTTCTTTTGCGAGGATATAGTTTTATTAAATCCGGATAAATAATCGTATTCATTACTTTGTTCAACTATTAAAAAAGGGTTAAAAAAAAACAGTCCCGCTTTATATAACTAGCGAGACTGTTTTTAAAATGATTTATAAGTGGATTAGAACCTCCATACAAGTCCCCCACGAACCGCAGTGATTGCCCATCCTACTTCTCCGTACACACCAATATTTTTTGCAAAATAGTAACGGAAACCACCGAATGGCCCAATAACAGGATTAGCACCAATATTACTAGATTTATGTGTTGTAGGTCCATTGTTACCTTGGCCACTACCGTTAGGATTTATCCATCCATCTGTATATTTTGAAACCTGATTTGAAATTGAAAAACCTACCAAAGCTCCTGCGTATAAATCAAACTTAGGATCCAATCCGATTAATCTGTTGAAGTGATATTCTCCTCTGGCTGTGAAATAAGAATTCATCTGAGAATTTTTAATATCCTTTTTATAATATCCATTTCCATCAGAATAATCACCATATGTTGTTCCTCCTCCATTCACAGAAATCTGACCACCAATAGTAATATCATCCCAGAAAGCCTTTTGAAGTGACACTGAAAAAGTAGGAAGTTGAAAGCTATTATTACTATTATAGTTATTATTTGAACTGTAGCTATATTCGTTTCCAATGAATCCGACCCCAATATCAAAAATCATATCTCCTTTTTTGGTTGCTGCAGCTTGTCCTGCATTCTTTAACTGAGCAAATGAAGCTGTGCCTGCAAATAGAGAGCAAGCCAGAACTACACATGATATTATCTTTTTCATATTCTTTTACAATTAAAATTAGTTATTAAAATAAGCTAAACGATTTGTTATATGCAAATGTAGAAAACGCTGCGAATGTTTTTTTATATAAAAAGACCTAATTATTACATGTTTACCATTTCAGCCATTGGTAACTTATTTCTTTTTTTTCTTTTTCGGAACGTGTTTCTTATTTTGTTCAGCATCAGCTTCCTTCAATAAGGCTTTCCAGTTATCATTCACATCTTCAGTAAAATCTATTGTTTCTTCGTAGTCTTTCCCTTTGATTTCAATAACATTAATTTCTTTACCCAGAAATTCCTCTACTTCCTCCAACACAGGTTTCTCTTCCAAGCTGCAGAAAGAAACAGCAAAGCCCTTAGAAACCCCTCTGCCTGTACGCCCCACCCTATGCACATAATTTTCAGCTACTTCCGGCATATCGTAATTCACCACATACTCAACCCCTGGTATATCAATGCCCCGGGCACTAATATCGGTAGCTATTAATATTTTAACACTTCCATTTTTAAACGCTTCCATCGAAGCTGTACGGTCTTCCTGCTCTTTACCACCATGCATGGTTACGGCTTTAATACCCACCCGATCCATAGCAGCCTGTACCCGCTCGGCACGCACTTGTGTGCGCACAAAAACAATCACCTTGCTATCCGGGTTTTCTTTGATCATGCGTTCCAGAAAAAAACGTTTGTCATCCATACCAATAAAGGCTACAGAATGGGTTACATTTTTTGATACACGGTCTTTAGGTGCAATCTGTATACGTATCGGATTTCGAACGAGTGAATACGCTAAGTTTTTAATTTCTTCATTAATGGTTGCCGAAAAGAAAAGTGTCTGATGTCTTTTCGGTAAAAATTTCTTTACATCCTGGATGTCTTTTAAAAAACCTAAATCAAGCATGTGATCCGCTTCATCCAGCACCAGGATTTTCACTTTCGTTATTTTAATATGCTTTTGATAAATCAAATCAAACATTCTGCCCGGTGTAGCAACCAATACATCGATCCCGTAATCTGCCGCAGCAATCTGCGCATCCTGCTCTACACCGCCCGTGATACAAACTGTTTTTAAGCGGGTGTATTGTCCTATTTTTTTAAATACCTCTGAGATCTGCACTGCCAGCTCCCGTGTGGGTGCCATCACCAAACAGGAAATGTCTGTATGTTCTTCTTTCTGAACATGTATTAATTTGTCTAATACAGGAATAACAAAAGCCGCTGTTTTACCAGTTCCGGTTTGTGCAATAGCCAGTACATCTTCCCCATCCAGAATAGGAGGAATAGATTTGAATTGTATGTCTGTAGGACGATTGAAACCTGCTTCTGCTAAGCTCTTCTTAATCCCGGGGGCTATATCGTAATTTTCAAATTTCATTGCTCTAAAGGTACGGAAAGTTGTTGAGATTAGAGTGTGTAAAGGTGATTAGCTTAAATCAATAAAGCATTCTTTATTCATTCAACAAATCGCTATTTAATCAAAACCTCATTGGCTTCATTTCTTAATTCAAGCAATCGTAGCTTTACCAAACCTTCCAAAATTGGAATCCCTATACATTTTTTGTTACTTGAGCACTTGTTACTTGCTAAGATATGTGGGCACAGTTAATTCGAAGAAAAGATCCAAATAAACTTGATAGTGAAATTGCTTCGCTAAAACGAACCTTAACATTTAAAGATTTAACTGCCATGGGTATTGCAGCAATCATTGGTGCAGGTATCTTTGGCACCATTGGACAAGCTGCTTATGATGGCGGACCTGGCATCATTTTTTTATTTATCATCACTTCTTTCGGTTGCTTATTCTCTGCATTCTGCTACGCTGAGTTTGCTGCCGGTACTTCAATTTCAGGAAGTGCTTATACATACGCTTACATAAGTTTTGGCGAACTGGCAGCATGGATCATTGGCTGGGATCTGTTCATGGAATACGCTGTAGGAAACATGGCCGTTGCAATTTCCTGGTCAGATTACTTCATTGCTTTTTTAAAAGGGCTGCACATTGATTTTCCACATTGGCTGAGTATGGATGTCTTTACGGCATTGAAACAAAATTCTCCGGCTGCTCAGGAAGCCTATTCCCATGCTCCCAGAATCTTCGGATACCCCATCATTGTTGATTTACCGGCTATTTTAATTACAGTACTCATAACCATTCTTGTATATATCGGTATTCAGGAATCCAAGCGAACCAATAATGTACTGGTGATCTTTAAAATTATAGTACTGCTGCTTTTCATCTTTGTTGGTTTTACAACGGTAAATACAGACAACTTGCATCCATTTATACCAAATGGCTGGTCAGGTATTTTTAAAGGTACAGCAGCTGTATTCTTTGCCTATATTGGTTTTGACGCACTATCTACCACTACAGAAGAATGTGTGGATCCAAAGAAAGATTTACCCCGTTCTATTTTCGCTTCGTTACTGATTTCAACAATTATATATATAGCCATTGCCTTGGTCATTACAGGTATGGTCTCGTATAGCGAGCTTAATATTGGCGACCCATTGGCGTATGCACTTGAAAAAACCGGCTTGCATAAATTCGCCGGCTTGCTTTCATTCAGCGCAATCGTTTCTATGACCGGAGTCTTATTAGTTTTCCAGATCGGTCAACCCAGAATCTGGATGAATATGAGCCGAGACGGTTTATTGCCTAAAGTACTTTCTACTATTCATCCTGTTTATAAAACACCTTCTGTAGCAACTGTCCTTACAGGTCTCAGCATCATTGTTCCATTGTTATTTTTAGACTTAAAAGAAGTTGTTGACCTAACCAGTATAGGTACCTTATTTGCCTTCTTAGTTGTTTGCGGAGGAATTTGGTTAAAGGAAAGAAATACAAATGCAAAAACATTTACTGTACCATACGTGAACGGGCGTTATTTACTTCCGGTGATTATACTGCCAATCATTGGTATATATACACAGGCTGTTCTATCTGAAAGTGCTTTTTCAGCAAATCAAATACCACTATATGGTTGTATTGCTGCCATGTGTACTGCCGTTATTTACGGAAGTATTACCAATCGCTCTCTTATACCCGGCATCGGTGTTTGTCTGAATCTATTATTATTATCAACCATGAGTATTGAAAACTGGCTGCGTTTTGTGGTTTGGCTGATTATTGGTCTGGTTGTTTATTTTTTTTACGGAAGAAAACATTCTAAATTAAATAAGGCTGAAGGCTGAAAGCTTAATGCCTGAGGCGATGTGTGAAAATAAAGCTTTAAAGCTTTTAGCCTTTAGCTTTAGACGTTTAGCCTTCTGCCTTACGCTTAAAATAACCTCTGCCATTCTGTCATATTTAGCATATTTTTATTATATTTACGTCTACATAGCTATAGGACCCAAATCAGACCTATTTATTGCCTTTCAAATACATGAGACAAGTTGTTCAGGACTTATCAATACTTTCACCGGCTCCGACAGCAGAAGAAAAAGCTGCCTGTGACTTACCCAGAATTACGGAAGATAAAAATACCGGTAAGCAGCGTAAACTATATATTGAAAGCTACGGCTGTCAGATGAATTTCTCAGACAGTGAAATTGTAATGTCAATTCTTACAGAAGAAGGTTTTGATACTACTTCAACACCAGACAACGCAGATGTTATTTTATTAAACACCTGTTCCATTCGCGATAATGCAGAGCAAAAAGTACGTCACCGCTTAGTACATTTTAAAGGCCTGAAAAGAAATAAACCGTCTATGATTGTAGGCGTGCTGGGCTGTATGGCCGAGCGTTTAAAATCACAATTATTAGAAGAAGAAAAAATAGTTGATATGGTTGTGGGCCCGGATGCATACAGAGACCTGCCTAACCTGATCAACGAAGTAGATAGCGGACATAAAGCCGTAAATGTATTTCTTTCCCGTGAAGAAACATACGCAGATATTAATCCGCTGCGCTTAAGCGGCGACGGTGTTTCAGCTTTCGTATCTATCATGCGTGGCTGCGACAATATGTGTTCCTTCTGTGTAGTGCCCTATACCCGTGGACGTGAGCGCAGCCGGGATGCACATTCTATTCTGAACGAAGTAAAAGAACTGGTAGCAAACGGATATAAAGAAGTTACATTACTTGGACAAAATGTAGACTCATACAAATGGTCTTCTGCCGATGCAACTGAGCATGTAAACTTTGCTCAATTACTCGAAAAGGTAGCTTTGATTGATACAGACTTACGTGTACGTTTCTCAACCTCTCACCCAAAAGACATTACAGATGAAGTATTGTATACGATGAAAAAGTATGACAATATCTGCAACTCAATCCACCTTCCGGCACAAAGCGGCAATACCCGCATTCTTGAATTAATGAACCGCACCTATACCCGTGAATGGTATATGGAGCGCATTATGAAAATACGGGAAATTCTGGGCGATGACTGTGGTATTTCATCTGATACCATTGCAGGCTTCTGTACAGAAACAGAAGAAGAACATCAGGATACCTTGTCTCTAATGGCATTTGTGAAATTCGATTTCGGTTATCAATTTGTTTACAGTGAAAGACCGGGAACACCTGCAGCCAAAAAGCTTCCGGACGATATACCGGACGATGTAAAGCAACGCCGTTTATCAGAAATCATTACGCTTCAACGGCAATTATCGTTGGAACATAATCAACGCCAGATCGGCACCATTCAAAGAATTTTAATCGAAGGTGTTTCAAAAAAATCTGACAACGATTTAAAAGGCAGAAACAGTCGCAATATGATGGCAATCTTTCCTAAAAAACAGTATTCAAAAGGACAGTATGTAAACGTACTGATTACGGGTTGTTCAGGCGGCACATTATTCGGTGAAATAGTAGAAAAGTAGTGTAAAGTGTAATCTCATCATACACTTTACACTTTCCTTAGAACTTCAAACATAAAACGTAAAACATTAAAATGACTCTAAACCAGGAAATACAAAGCGTTAAACAACGGTTTGGCATTATAGGCAACGCCCCTGCTTTGAATCATGCCATACAAGTAGCCATTCAGGTAGCACCTACCGATATGACTGTGTTAATTACAGGTGAAAGCGGAAGTGGAAAAGAATCGTTTTCTAAAATCATTCATCACTTAAGTGCCAGAAAACACGGTCAGTTTATTGCCATAAACTGCGGAGGTATACCGGAAGGAACAATAGATTCAGAATTATTCGGCCATGAAAAAGGATCTTTTACCGGAGCGCAGGAAGCCCGAAAAGGATACTTTGAAGTAACCAACGGAGGAACAATCTTTCTGGATGAAATCGGCGACATGCCCTTAGGTACGCAGGCTCGCTTGTTACGTATTCTTGAGAATGGCGAATTTATTCGTGTAGGTTCTTCCAAAGTACAAAAAACAGATGTACGTGTAGTTACTGCTACAAACGTAAATCTATATGAAGCCGTTCAAAAAGGCAGGTTCAGAGAAGATCTCTATTATCGTTTAAACACAGTACCTATTTATGTACCGCCGCTTAGAGAACGCGGCAGCGACATTGAATTAATTTTCAGAAAATTTGCATCTGACTTTTCTGAAAAATACAAAACACAACCTATCCGGTTGAATGAGGAAGCAAAGGAGCAGCTTGTCAAATATCGTTTTCCGGGTAATATCCGTCAACTGCGTAATCTGGCTGAACAGATGTCGGTGTTGGAAACAGAACGTGATATTACCGGCGATCAATTAAAAAAATATCTGCCGAATGAAAGCTCATTGCCTGCATTAAGTAATGTCGGAAAAAAAGGCGATGACTTTTCAGAAAGAGATATTCTCTATAAAATCCTTTTTGATATGAAAAAGGATATGAATGATTTGAAAAAACTGGTATACGATTCTTTACAAAATGAATCGTATGGCAGCCAGATCATTAAACAGCACAGCGATTTATTTCATAGTATAGGCCCGGGTGAAGAACTTCCTGCTGCTCAGCCTTCATTTGTTATTCATAAAAACAACCGAGATGTTGTTGACAATGAAATTGAAGTGGTTGAAGATATAGACCACAGTACAGATGAGCCTGTAACAGAATCACTTTCTTTAGATGAAAAAGAAAAAGAAATGATCTTAAAAGCATTAAAGAAAAACCACAACAAACGTAAATATGCTGCTCAGGATTTAGGCATATCCGAACGCACATTATACCGCAAATTAAAGCTGTATCAAATCGACGAAATTGAACACAATGGTTAATAGAAAATATATCGTTTCAGGGAATTTCATTCTGATTATTATCGCATTCGCTTTATTTAGTGGTTGTTCCGCAAGTTATAACTTTACGGGTGGAAGCATTGAGCCGAATATTAAAACCATTTCGATTCAATCTTTCTATAACCAATCCGGTAACGGACCAACTTCAATGAGTTTGCAACTGACAGAAAAGTTTAAAGCATTCTATCAGGACAATACCAAACTTATCGTTGTAAAAGAAAACGGAGACTGGCAACTGGAAGGGATGATTACAAAATACTTTGTTCAGCCAATTGCTCCGCAGGCAAGTCAAACGGCCGGACAAACCCGTCTAACCATTACCATCAATGCGACGTTTAATGATGAAAAGAATAATAGAACCTTTAAAAAGGACTTTTCTTTTTACTCTGATTTTCCGCAAACACAATCTTTATCTCAGGTGGAAAGCGACAAAGTAAATACAATTCTGGACCAGTTAGTACTAATGGTATTTAGTGAAACTACATCAAATTGGTAATTGAATAAGCAACGATACATAGCGCTATTAAAAGATCCTTCGGCACTTACAAAAGCCGATATTCCTGATATTGAGGAATTGATAGAACAATTTCCATATTGTCAGAATGCGCATATATTACTTGCAAAGATCCAGACAGAAGTTGGAAGTATGCATGCTGCCAAATTAACACGCAAAGCTGCTTTATATACTTCCGACCGTTCTAAATTAAAAAAGCTTTTAGAACCTCAGCAAGAAATTCATCCTTCAACTATTGAGGCTACTGCCAGCCGATTGCTTGATGAAAAAATAAGTACAATTGAAGTTGAAAATACACCGGACGTTTCGATTGAAACTCCTGCTGCTGATATACATACTACTCAAGAGTCTGATACTGCGATTCCAAAAGCAGAAATCATCCCTCCTGTCAACATCAAACATGAAGCAGAAAAACATGCTGTAAATTTTTTAAGTGAGCTGGAAGAAAATTTAAAAGCCCTTCGCGAAGCTAAGGCTCGTGCAGCAGGCATTCTGCAGCCATTTTCAAAAGAAGAAGTTGAGGCTATTAATAAACAAACCGATTCCAGACCTGCAACAAGAGAAGAAACTCCTGTTATAGAAAATAAAATAGAAGAGAATATTGTTGCAGAAAAAATAACTGAAAGTAGTATTCAAAAAGATGAGGCTGCAGTCCCTACGGTTTCTGAAACACCTATACCTCCGGTAAAACCAAAAAAATCTTTCTCTGCTCTTATTGATGCTGAAGTTCCGCCCAAAAAAGATCCTATTCAGCGAAACGATGTATTAGATCTTATCTTAAGCTTCGACAATCGGGTAAAAGATTATTTTGATATCAATGAATATGCTTCAAAAGAAAAACAGGAAGACAGTGTTGATGATTTTACAGAAACCAGCACCAATAGTACTGGCAGTGACTTCATACTTCCTTTCAATAACAATGATTGGAAATTAGAAGAAAGTCGCTTAGAAGAGCCGGGACAACCCAATAGCGAAAGTCTGCTCTTAAATTATCTGGAATATCTGCGTGAGCAAAAAAACAAAAAACAAAAACCCGATAAAAAGCGGGAAAAATCAATCATTTCACGTTTTATACAAAAAGATCCTACTATTTCTCCATTATCAGCCTCTGAAGCCAGCAGCGAAGATGATGACAATTCAGGCGAAACACCTCAAAGTCAGTCTAAACCCATTTTTATATCTGAAACTTTTGCACAATTACTGGAAAAACAAGGCAAAATTGAGAAAGCAATTGGTGTATACGAAGAATTGATTTTGAAAAATCCCGAAAAAAATTCTTACTTTGCAACTCGTATTCAAGAATTAAAAAAGAAACTTTAACATACAATGATTATTACATTATCTATTTTGTTGATTCTATGTGCCGTTTTATTGGTGATAGTAGTATTGGCTCAAAACTCTAAAGGTGGCGTTGCAGATGGCTTTAGCAGTTCAACACAAGTAATCGGTGCTAAAAAAACCGGTGATTTCTTAAGTAATCTTTCAATCGGATTAGCTATTACAATTTTAGTAATATGTTTAGCATTTAACTATGTAGCAAAACCTTCAGAAAATGTTTCTGATGAAGAAGATACTAAAATTGAGGAGAAGGCAGCTGAATCTGAGACAGCACCTGCACCTGCAGATACAGCAAACTAATCGATCGCATTTCATTATAAAAGAAGAAGCCTGCCGAATGTTATTCGGCAGGCTTCTTCTTTTATAAGCGTTGAATTAAAGTGCCTTAGTAGATAAGTATCGCACCAGGGCTAACTGTGCAACAGGCATCACCGTTTCTTTTTCCGGATAGCCTATTTTGGTCTGAATAAGATATGTAGCAGGGTTTGGAAGTTCGGGGTATTTACGAATCAAGCCAAGCTTCATGGAATTTACAGTATTATTAATTGTCTGATTAAACGTATCTATTTTTTTTGTATGAATGCCCCGATACTTTTCATCTGCATGATGAAATATCGTAATATCATATTGATATACATGTGTAGCCTTATCCGGAGGCTGGTTTAACAAAATATAGCCGGCATCAGTATATAATGGTTCTAAACCAATAGGCTCAATCTGCAGGCTTTGTTCAACATCGTCATAAATTTCTCTGCCTTCATTTAATTCTTTTTCAAAAGCAGGAATCGCAAATGATAAAATATCTTCGATTTCCTGCATCAGCTTATCGTCACCAATAAGTTCTTTATACAAAAACTCAACCTTATCATGGTCAGCAGATGTAATTTCTTTCGGAAAACTTTGTTTTAAAAACTGTTTATTGTTTTTGATTGATATCAGCGTTTTATAATGCCCGTATAACTCCGACAATTGAGGGTATAATTTGTGATTATCAAAATCATGACGAACCGATTTTAAATACCCTAAAAGCAGGTATTTTTTGTATTCAAAGTCGATTAATCCCTTTGTAAGCCAATCCGAATCAAGTTGTTTCATAACGTATGCGGGTTTGGTGTATAGCTACTAACGCTCAATACTGTCATTTTGTTAGTTTTTCTTTCAACAAAATGACTCTATAGGGATAATATAACCAAATTTTGTCAGTTTTTAGGCCTATTTTTGTGCCATAATTCTTTGGCACGATAGTAGTCGTTAAGCCAGCAGAATTAATATATACCGATTTTAAAATCTTTTAATATAATAATAGATTATGAGTAACGTGAACATCAAACCCCTAGCAGACAGAGTTCTGGTTGAACCAGCTGTTGCAGAAGCTAAAACAGCATCCGGTATCATTATTCCTGATACAGCAAAAGAAAAACCACAAAAAGGAATTGTTGTTGCTGTTGGAAATGGCAAAAAAGATGAACCAATGACAGTTAAAGTTGGTGATTCAGTACTTTATGGTAAATACTCAGGTACTGAAATTTCTGTAGAAGGAAAAGATTATTTAATCATGAAAGAAGCTGATATCTACGCAGTTCTTTAATTTTTAAAGCAAATCACAAAAAATTAAACCGTACTAAAACGTAAAACTAAGATGGCTAAGCAAATTTTATTTGACAGAGATGCCCGCGAAAAATTAAAAAAAGGAGTTGATGCATTGGCGGATGCAGTAAAAGTAACTCTTGGACCAAAAGGTAGAAATGTAATTTTAGATAAAAAATTTGGTTCACCGGCTATCACTAAAGATGGTGTTTCTGTAGCAAAAGACATTGAATTGAAAGATGCTATTGAAAACATGGGGGCACAATTAGTAAAAGAAGTAGCTTCTAAAACTGCCGATCAGGCGGGTGATGGTACAACAACTGCTACTGTACTTACACAGGCTATTTTTAACGCTGGTTTGAAAAACGTAGCTGCAGGTGCAAACCCAATGGATCTTAAGAGAGGTATTGATAAAGCAGTTGCTGCAATCATCGCAGATCTTAAAATTCAATCTAAGAAAATCTCTAATTCAAATGAGATTGCTCAGGTTGCTACTATCTCTGCAAACAACGACCACGAGATTGGTAAAATGATTGCACATGCAATGGATAAAGTTGGTAAAGACGGTGTTATCACTGTTGAAGAAGCAAAAGGTACTGAAACAGAAGTAAAGACTGTTGAAGGGATGCAATTCGACCGTGGTTACTTATCTCCGTACTTCGTTACCAATACAGATAAAATGGAAGTTGAATTAGACCGTCCATATATTCTGATCTACGATAAGAAAGTTTCTTCTATGAAGGAATTGCTTCCGATTCTTGAGCAGGTTGTTCAATCCGGAAGACCTTTATTAATCATTGCTGAAGATGTTGACGGTGAAGCATTGGCTACACTTGTTGTAAACAAAATTCGCGGTGCACTGAAAATTGCAGCTGTTAAAGCTCCGGGGTTTGGTGACAGAAGAAAAGCAATGTTGGAAGACATCGCTGTTTTAACAGGTGGTACTGTTATTTCTGAAGAAAGCGGCTACAAGTTAGAGAACGCTACACTTGAATACCTTGGTACAGCTGAAAAAGTTAATATTGATAAAGACAATACAACAGTTGTTAATGGTTCAGGTGCAAAAGAGAACATTGTTGCCCGTGTAAACCAGATCAAATCTCAGATGGAAAATACTACGTCTGATTACGATCGTGAAAAACTTCAGGAGCGTTTGGCTAAATTATCTGGTGGCGTTGCTATCATGTATATTGGTGCTGCTACTGAAGTTGAAATGAAAGAGAAAAAAGACCGTGTTGACGATGCATTGCATGCTACACGTGCTGCTGTTGAAGAAGGTATCGTACCGGGTGGTGGTGTTGCTCTTATCAGAGCAGGTGCTGCTTTAGATAAAGTTGCATTCCACAACGAAGACGAAAAAACAGGTATTCAGATCATCCGTACAGCAATCGAATCTCCCCTACGCGCTATTGTGTACAATGCAGGCCTTGAAGGTTCTGTAATTGTTCAGAAGGTGAAAGAAGGAACAGGTGATTACGGTTACAATGCACGTGAAGACAGATATGAAGCAATGATTGCTGCAGGTATCATTGACCCAACTAAAGTAACTCGTTTAGCACTGGAAAATGCTGCTTCTGTAGCATCTCTCCTATTAACTACCGAATGTGTAGTGGCTGACGAACCGGAAGAAAAATCTGCTATGCCTCCTATGGGCGGCGGCGGAATGGGTGGCATGATGTAATTCATGTAATAAAATCGATTCTTTTAAGAAAACTCCCTGGTAATTCTGGGGAGTTTTTTTGTTTTTATCCAATCAGGATTCGTAAATTGGCGTCAGAAATAACTATATGCACTCATTATTAAAATGTTATATATAATTTATTCTGCTAACCAGCTATCAACCGCTTCTACATGGTACATTCTGTAACTGCTCTAAATTGGGTATACGAGCATTATCTCTATTATCTGTGTTTATGTATTGCCGATACAGATTGCGTTGTCACTGATTCCGACACAAACCGGATCGAAAACGAAATGTTCTCTTGTGTAGATGCAAACAGATTAAGATTATTGCACAAAGAGGTTTATAATGAATTCCTGTTGCATTCTGATCAGGAGCGCATGGACTTTATTTCTGATAATGCTGCCCGATTTTTAAGAACTCCTATTATACGGGCAAAGGTAATCACCCAATTAGAAAGTATTTCAGGTGAAGAAGATGAAAATAACCCGGCCTGGATTATGTTCAGATATATACGCAAAGTAATTAATACCCTTAAATAAACCATTTCAAAATACAATCCCTTTTACAATGAGTTCCTTTATACTTCCCGATCATATCAAGGGACTTATTTTCGATATTGATGGTACACTTGCCGACACCATGCCTGCCCATTACAAGGCATCGTTACGTGTAGCAAAACAATTTGGCTTTGAATTTCCGCTCGATTTTTTTATCAAAATGGCTGGAATACCCACTACAGATGTATTTCGGGAACTACTGAAACTACAGAACAAATCACACATATCTTCAGAAGAAGTTTCTGCCTTAAAAGAAAAATATTATTTAGAAGAAGTGCCTTATATAAAGCCAATATCCTATACTATGAATATTGTGAAAGAATATGCAGGCAGAATTCCAATGTCTATGGGTACAGGCGGCACATTAGAAGTTGCCATCCCTAATATTAAAAGCATTGAAGTTGATAAATACATATCCATTCTGGTAAGTGCCGAAGATGTGCAAAAACACAAACCCTATCCGGATACATTTTTAGAATGTGCCAAAAGAATGGCTATTCCACCGCATCAGTGTCTGGTTTTTGAAGATGCCATAAACGGCTTTAAAGCTGCCGAAGCCGCAGGTATGGAATGGATTGATGTTACAGCATTCCACGCTCCTCAATACGTTTATTAACGCATAATCGCTCGATAACAAAAATTGCTATTAACAATCAACTCTCTCTAACAGATTTGATTGTTAATAGCAATGCTTATGTTGATCAAATCCAGCTTAGCGGAAGCAGGAATACATGCGATTGATCATTAGTTCTCCTTCCCTTTACCCATAGCTACTTTAGGATTATCATACGTACCTGTGACATGGAAAGGAATTTTAATTTTATCGATCGGAATTAATTCAATTTTTACCAGATAATTCAATGAACCGCCGGTAATATCGTTCGAGCCTTCTATATCAGTATTCAGACCATTAATTTTCAATGAAAATGGTTTTACATACAATCTATTATCATGAATTTCTGAATCCATTGAAAAGTTTTTCAGATCAGGATCTTTCACTTCCTGTTTTTTAGCAGACTTACTAATCTCATCAAACATTTTCATTCCGTTAATCTTTGCATTTGCAATAGTAATATTACCACCACCCACTAACGATGTTAAATTAACCGTACCGTCTTTATTTAATTCTCCGGCAAGCTTGTAATCAATAGAAACTCTTCCATACGTATCTCCTGCTGCAGGAGCCAATTTCCGCACTAATTGAATTTCTTTATAAGCCCTATTAATATCCAGTTCTTTAATTTTAAGTACTATATCAAATTTCGGGTGCTGCACATCCTGCGTATTATAATCTCCGTCAATAGCAAAAAAGGCATTCATCGAATTAAAACCTGTTTCGTCTAATGTTACAATACCATTTTTGATCGTAATCTCCCCTCTCAGATCCGTAATATGCAAATCTTCATAATAAACATTTGCTATATCAGAATCAAAAACAAAATTTATGTTTTGAGGCACCAGCCAGATAGGACTACCCGACGAAGCAGTTGCAGCTGGTGTAGAACCCGCAGTGGTGCTGGTAGAAGGTGTAGTATCAAGCCATGGCGTAAGATCTAATGTATCGCTCACAAGTTTTAAATCACCGGTAATCATATCATTATTAGAAGTAACAAAGTACATATAATTGGATAAGTCGCCGGTTAATTGAAACTTGGTTTTGCCAAATTTACCTATACACTTATCCATGATGATTTTTGCGGGTGTTAAACGAAACAGTGCATCTTTTATGAATAATGGAGTTGACAAATCTGATGAAGCATACTTGAATCGTTTAATCTCAAGCGTTCCGGCACAATATATTTTTGAATAATTCAGATTCTCCAGATCCAATATTGAACCTTTGCTCTCAATATCCGAATCAAGAATACCTTTCAGCTGCACACCATCAATCGGATATACCTTCGTAATTTTTTCAAGATCAATCAATCCTTTTATGCTGAAATCATAATTCATCTTTACAAAATCTTCTATATATCCTTTAATTGTAAAAGGTTCTCCTTCCATTAACAGATTTAACTGTTCAATATTCACTCTCGTATCTTCTGCCTTTCCGGTCGTGTTTATTGCTGTTGCTGTAATGGATATATTTTCAATAGGTTCCGGATAACTCTTAGTTTTTATATATCCATTAGTCAGATTCACCGCAGCATTAATCGATGGGAATAATTTCTTTTCTGTATTATAGTATCCGTCCAGTTTTACATCAGCGGAAAACAGTCCTTTAATAATATTGTCATTCAACGGATATAAACTCTCAATATCAGCAAGATTCAGCGTTGTCTTAAAATCAGATTTTACATAGTACGATGTAAAACCTTTTACTAACATATTTCCGGTCAGAATATTTTTCCCGAGATACATTTCAAGCTCCTTTAAGTTAATCGTAGTATGTTCAGGATTACCATCTGTATTTTCACCAACTAAAAAGAGTTCTATATCATGAAATGTAGCATGTGCGCTATCATATTTAACTAATCCATCGGCTAATGTAAGATTGAGTTTAAATGCAGGAATGCTTTCAATAATAGATTTCTTATTAAGCTCCTTTTCTTTATACACGCCTTTTGCCTTCAACTCAAAATTAAGCTTGCCTTTCATATCAAATCCTTTGATCGGATATATTTTTTCAATCTGAGCCAATTCAATTTGAGCTAACAGATCGGCATCAATTTGCATAACGTCAAATCCTTGTAATTTCAATCGTCCTTTTACAGGATAACCACCCAGATCCATGTTAAGCTTTCTCAGATCAAATATGGTGCTGTCCATGATACCATATTTATTATCAACCACTAATTCAAATTGAATATCTTTTGCTTTTGTTTCTACATCTTTCAATTTCAGCATTGCATCAATTACATTAATGTCAACATGAAAAGCAGGCATAATCGCAGAGGTATCAAAGTATTTCCCTTTCACAAAACCATTAAAATTCAATAAACCTTCAGTAGTGAATTCTTTAAGGTCATTGTTGTAGCTACTTGGTATAAGAGATAGAATATCACTGAAAGACGTTTCTTTAGATGCAAATTTTAAATCAAGGTCATAGCCGGTAGGCAGCATCACTACCTGGCCTTCCATACCAAAAATGAATTTATTTACACCCATGGTATTTTCCTTAAACTTAAATGAATTTGTTTTCAGATTCATTTCAATATTAAGATCAATAGTAATGGCATTGTTATCTAAATATTGAACCTTATCATAGATCAAAGAAATACGCTCTACTTCTGTATCCGTTATATAATCAACAATATCTTTATTTAAATCAATCTGTCCGGTGTGATTGATACCATACATTTCAAACCATAAATCACTCGTATGATCAAAATATTTAATCGTTCCTCTATTAATAACAAATTTATTTAATGATATATCAGAATTATCTGTAGTGTCTTGAGGTACGGCGACTGTATCGCTCTTAACTATGTTGTAATTGGCATGCCCGTTAGCAAGAATAAGCAGATTAATAGAAGGGTCATTTAAAAAAACTCTGTTCAACTCCACCTTATGTTTAAAAATGAGTTTATACCAGTCTAATTCAAGATCCACACGCTTGATACACGCCAACGTATCTCCTTTAAATTCATCAATACCCAACACATCTATATCATCCAGATAAAGTGTAAGCCGGGGAAATTGAGAAATAAATGAAAAATCTATTTGCTGAAATGTAACAACGGCATTCAGATTTTTATCAATATCTTTCTCTATAACCGATTTGATTTCATCTTTGTAAAATTGAAGAATTATATATGGTGTAATCAATAGCAACACAATAACGCTACCTATACAGATAAACCATCTTCGCTTATTCTTACTCAACTTCATTCTTTATTATCTTTATGATTAAATATTTAATTATCAAGTTACCGAATGCCGGTTATATTTTCAGTATTTCTCCCACTCATTTTTTTATAATAATAAAGGCCTAAGTATTCTATTTCGTTATTTTCAGTAAAAAAGTGTGGAGAAAGCAAAATAAAAAAGAAGAGAAATCGTTACTTCGAAGGTTTTTATCGTATATAACGTCTAACTAACCACACAACACAGTTTAAACCGTTAACCAACAATTCATTATGAAAAAAATCGTTTTCTCAATCGTTTTCCTTTCAGGTTTATCCATAGCATCCATGGCTCAGCAGCCAAATAACGGTGGCCAGGGTCAACACAATCATCCAGGCGGTGGTGGACACGGTCAAGGTGGCCAAGGCGGTCAGGGTAAGCCAACTACTGAATCAAAAGCTCAGAGATTAACTGGCTTCATGACTACACAATTGAGCTTAACAGCAGATCAGCAACAAAAGGTTGGTGACTTAAATACTTCTAAAGCTCAGCAGATCGCAGCTATCAGAACAAAATATAAAGGTACTGATACTACTGCTGCAAGAACAGAAGTAAAAGCTGTCAGAGATAAGTATAATACTGATTTAAAGGCAATTTTAACACCTGAGCAAGCAACAAAGTGGGAAGCTGTTAAACAACAAAAAAGAGAAGAGTTCCAAAAAGCAAAGGCAGCCGGAACAACACCTGCCAATTCAGAGATTACTCCTGAAGACTTAAACTAATAATAAAAATCCCGGTTGATGACCGGGATTTTTTATTTTCTTAAGGAATATATTCTTCTACTTTCGGAGCATCCTTCTCATTCAATGCTTCAACCCGATGCTTCAATTCTTTAAAGTCATAGAGATCCTGATCAAATAAATGTGAAGGGCTTATATTTTTTAGTGCATTATAAATAACTTCTTTTCTATTCGGATATTGAACCTCCCAATCGGCAAGCATTTTCTTCGTAATCTTGCGTTGCATATTTTCCTGCGAGCCACATAAATTACACGGAATGATCGGAAAGTTTTTGTAAATGGCATATTCAGCAATTTTATTTTCCTTACAATAAACCAAAGGACGTATAACCACGTGTTTACCATCATCTGTTCTGTATTTCGCCGGCATTGCCTCCATTTTTCCGCTAAAGAAAAGATTCAGGAAAAACGTTTCCAGTACATCTTCGCGATGATGGCCCAAAGCAATCTTTGTAACCCCTAACTCTTCGGCAGTTGCATATAAACTGCCTCTGCGCAGGCGCGAACATAAACTGCACATGGTTTTCCCTGCAGGAGTTTTATCGATTACAATACTGTAGGTATCTTTTTCAACAATTTTAAAATTCACCCCTAACGCTGTTAAGTATTCAGGCAAAACATGCTCCGGATAATCCGGTTGTTTCTGATCCAGATTAACAGCTATGATTTCAAAATTTTTGCGTACTGTCTGCGCATGTATAAACAAATCAAGCATTGTATAGCTGTCCTTACCTCCCGACAAACACACCATTATTTTATCGCCCGGTTCAATCAAATCAAACTCCTCAACTGCTTCCCAAAAGCTTTTGCGAAGACGGTTTATATTCTTTTCAACTGGACTAGGTAATGGCATGATTGCGATAAATAAAGGTTCTCGTGCAAAGGTACGAAGAAAAGATGTAAGGCAAAACCGGAAAATGAATCTGAGTATGCTAGTTACGAGACAGATATACTAAAGTGTGTGTTTGGGAATGTAAGTTTTTAAACAGAACTTTGTTTTCAATCTGATCGGGCAAATAAATACCGGCTTTAAACGCTTTCTATGAATATCAACGAATTTCTGGTTAAACGCTTTCACATTTCTAAAGAAATTGCCAGAAGCATGCTGGAAGAAAATCGGGTGCAAATCAACAAGCAGAAAGCAATACAGCGGCAAAATGTTTTAAAGACGGATTGTGTTGAGGCAGATGGTGAAATACTCCAGCACGGGGTGCAACATAGCTATTATGCGTATTACAAACCCAAAGGCATAGAATGCACCTTAAATCCCTCCATCGAAAATAATCTACTGGCTGGCTTATCATTCGGTGAACATCTTTATCCGGTTGGCCGTCTGGATAAAGAATCAGAAGGTTTACTGCTTCTCACAAACGATGGTAAACTATATAAGAATATTGCCTTTGCAGATAAGTTTAAAGAGAAGGAATACTTGGTTGAAGTAAATAAAGAGCTCAGTGATGAAGCCATTGCACAACTAGCCTCCGGCATTGTCATCATGGGACGAAAAACACGTCCTGCAGAGGTAAGCAGAGTAACATCTCACTCCTTTCGCATTGTACTTACACAAGGTCTGAACAGACAGATCAGAAGGATGTGTTATAAATTACACTACGATGTAACGATGTTGAAACGTATTCGCATTACATCTGTCTTGCTGGGTGATTTAAAACCAGGAGAGCATAGAATACTTGACCGTACTGAAATCAGTCATTAGTTAATATGAATACGAAACGTTTTTTACTGATATTGATATGGACACTTCCATTACTTTACTGTACATGGCTCATGATCCAAATCACGCTGCCTTATTTCAGTTTTGAATACGACATTGCTTTTTTACTCACCAAACAACGTGTACTTCATATAACACCGTGGCGATGGGCTTTTTACACACACATCAGTACAAGCTTAGTGGTTTTACTGCTTGGCATATTTCAGTTTATACCGGTACTCCTTAAAACTGCTCCAGAGGCTCACCGGCTAATGGGTAAAGTTTATGTGTTGTTGGTTTTATGTATCAGCGCTCCAAGCGGTTTTATTATGGCTCTGTATGCAAACGGCGGTTTATGGGCAAAAATTTCTTTCAGTTTGATCTCTTTGCTATGGTTCTTTTTCACGTTACAGGCATACCTAAAAATAAGAAACGGAAATATTCAGGCACATACAGCTTTTATGATCAGAAGCTATGCACTTACGTTATCAGCAATAACGCTTCGAACGTATGTAGTCGTTCTTCCGCACTTTTTTATACTTCACTCGAACGAAATGTATACCCTGATTTCCTGGTTAAGCTGGGTTCCCAATCTTATGCTCGCCGAAATACTCATCCGAAAAAATATATTTCATCCCTATTTAACTAGGGTATAACAACAGGAGTATTCTCAACAATTTCTCCTGATGCTGCAATCGTATATGATTTTTTTGATAGCAGATCAGTTTTGCTGATTTCATTATCGAAATCATATTTTTTATAGGGCTTCTTCCAGATACGTTTATATTCCGTTATTTCAAAATGATCGGTGGTATACGAAACAGTCTGAAGATTTTCACCCGATTGACACGCTATTATTTTGTCAGAAATAATTTTACCATCTGCATCATAAATTACTAAGCGGTGATATACTTCTCTCATATCAATCGGACAGGCAGTAGCTGAAGTATCAACAGAATAAACCAACGCTCTTAAAGATTCGTGTGGACGAAACGAATGATTAATATTATACTGAATCCATTTATCAGGATCATCTTGTTTTTCTTTTAAATAATAAACAACCATGTCGGTTAATACAATTGAACCGCCATCGTCCTCTGAATAATTCATCCCATTAAAATTTTCATAGTTGAATTTGCTTACATTTTTTTGATTGATTTCAAAAACAGAAGACGTATCAGATACAGAGTTTAACAAGGCATTCAGATTTACAAGACTTTTTTTGTACGCATCAATCTCTTCTTCTGTCCAAAATTGAACCATAATATTTTTATAATCAATACTTGATGTATCATATTCAAATCGTTCATCAGCAAGCAAACGAGCTCGTACCTTTTGTTTGTCTACGCCCTCTCCTGCAATAGACAAAGTATAATAGTCGATTGAATTATTAGCCAGAACACTCATGATAATATAATCAGTAACCGTATTTTCATCCGGTTTGGCAAAAACATATTCATGTGTCCATCCCTTATTTGCATCTTCAAAGTACGCTTCTTCGATTAATACAGAATACGCATCTAAGGCTTCGGAATAATTTTTGGTATCAGATAACAATTGAATTAATTCCGTATAAGACTCACGAGTAGGCTCCAATGTAATAGACCTTTTCAAAAAATAAATGGCCTTCTTAAGATCCTTATCTTTGATTGCAGCATATTTATCTTTATAAGAAGAAGCTATTTCATGATACTGATTCCCATACTTCATGATATATTCTCTGACATCAGATGAAGCGTACATTTCACTGGCCTTTAATGCAGGTACCTCAACTAGCACCCGTTCTTTTTCTTCTGTACAGGAAAAAAATACAACTGAAACAATTAGTGTATATAAAAAAGCTTTCATTTTATTGAGGAGTATTTTTAGATTGATCTTTTGTTATTATCGTATCGATATAATTTGCAGGTATCTCTGCCGCAGTAATTGTACCGTTGTCATTGATCTCATAGGTTAGTTTTGCCTGCACTTCATTTTTAACTATTTCATTTTCATCAAAAGACGCTTCATCGATCGGTTCTTTCCAGATACGTTTGTAATCTTCTACATATACTTTGTTATCCGTTATTTTAACGGTTTTTATTTTTTCAGCTGAACATTGACAGGCAATTAGTTTCCGATCAATAATAACACCCGATGGATCGTAAGTAACAAGGGAAGTAAAAGAAGGCATCAGCCCATCTTCATTACCTCCCCAGAATGAAACAGAAGTATAAACAAATGCCGTGTATACAGGGGTTTCACGAACAATTGCTTCATAGAAAAAATCATTTGACACATCGCGGCTAAACTCTGTATTCTGCATTTCAGGTACAAAGGCAGAGAAATCATAGGATATAGACTCTTTACTTTCATCCGAAGAAATATCATCTGTTGAAATTTCAAATCCTGACGTTTGACGTGGATAAGCAGCCTTATATAATTCAAATAAAGCATTTTTATTTTTGTTTAAATTTTCAGATCGCAGTTCGCGTAGCAACGATTTATAACCGGAAGTATTAATAATGGAATTTATACGTGCATCTTTTTCAATGCTGAGTGTATCATAAAAACCTGCACGAAAAGACTCTCTTAAATGATAAATTACATTGTCCTCATATCCATTATCTTCAGAGAAACCGCCAAGCATATTGGCAAGACAGGCCTCCTTATAATAAACAGCATATATTGGCTTAATTTCCAGTACTTCAGCAACACGATAAGCATCCCGCGCTTCCTCAAGAGCCGCTTTATCTGTCTTAAACTCCATCAACGCATTGCCAAGCTCGTAATACGCTTTAGCATCAGGAAAGATCAATATAGATTTCTTGAAAAATGTAATTGCAGCGGCAGGATTTTTTTTATTTTTATACTCGTCAACACCTTTCAAAAAAGCTTCTCTGCTTTTCCCTTTAACAGAATCAATATTGAGTTCTTCCGCATCAAAGATCACATCTTTAATTAAACGAGAATCATACATATCTTTATCTGTAAGCCTGTTCAGTTTAACTTTTAGCACATACTCTTTTGCTGTCTGCGAACAGGACGTAAGCATCCATATAGAAAGAAGAGCAATAATAAATTGTTTGTATTTATCTATCATAAAATTTTACAGAAAAATTTACGCATTAAATTAATGAAATAATATGAAAATGCATCTAACAGAGTTAATTACTCTAAAATAATAATACATTTCACCTACCTGCTACTGCGACACTTCTACAATAGCATGTAATTCGTCTACCTTGGATTTACTTACCAGAGCCTGCAGATAATCCCCGCTTTTTAATACCGTACCACCGCTGGGTACAAAATAGGTATCCCCTCTTTTAACTGTAATAATCAAGCACCCCTGCAACGCTTTTATAGAAACAATGGATTGGTTATTAAACGTATCATTATCCGGCACAATCATATTAATACGCACCCTGTCTACTTCATCCAGGTGATTAAATTCCGTTGGTGAAGTTATAAAAGGAGTGTGCGTATCTTTCAAGTTCAACAAATTTAATACAAATGGTATCGACCAGCCTTGCAGTAAAGCAGAAGTCATTACGATAAAGAATACAACATTAAAGATCCACTGAGCTTCTTCAATACCAGCCAGCAAAGGAAATGTTGCAAGAATAATCGGAACAGCCCCACGCAACCCTACCCATGAAATGAATATTTTTTCTTTGAAAGAAAAATCAAATGGCAGCAGTGAAACAAATACTCCGAGCGGACGTGCCAGTATAATCAGAAATAAGGAAATAGATAATTCTGTCTTGAATGCTGTTAAAATATGACTCGGGAAAACCAGCAGACCAAGTGTAAGGAACATGATGATCTGAGCCACCCAGGCCATTCCGTCGAAGAAACGAAACACGTTTTTTTTATGTACAATGTTATTATTCCCAACAACCATACCTGCCACATACACGGCAAGGAAACCGCTGCCATGAATAATATTGGTAGATGCATAAACAAAAAAAGCCGATGCAAATACAAACACTTGATACAATCCTTCGATCGGAATTTTCAAGCGGTTAATAATAAATACAATGGATTTACCCAACAACAAACCCATCACCAGACCTATACCCATCTCCCACAGGAATTGCAGGGCAAGTAATGCATAAGAGGTCTCTGTAGACTGGATCAACTGAATCAGCGTAATGGTAAGAAATACCGCCATCGGATCATTACTGCCTGATTCAAGCTCAAGTAAAGGAGTTATGTTTCCTTTGATTTTTATATTACGTGCACCGATAATGGAGAATACGGCAGCAGCATCTGTAGACGCGACGATTGAGCCTAATAACAAACTGATCAGCAACGGAACCTGAAAGAAATAATGTGCAAATACGGCTATTGAAACAGCGGTTATAAGTACACCGATGGTTGCCAGACTTAACGATGGCAACAACACGGGCTTCACAATTTTCCAGTGTGTGGAAAGTCCTCCGGAAAACAATATAAACACCAATGCACTTATGCCAATAGATTGAGCAAGACCTGTATCATCAAATGCAATACCGCCCGGACCTTCAGAACCGGCCAGCATACCTATTCCTAGAAAAAGAAGCAATACGGGCACACCTAAATTATTACTTATCCGTGCAATAAATATACTTACCAGAATAAGTGTTGAGAAACCCAGTAAAAGTTCTTCGAGATTAAGCATAATAAATACGAAACATTTATTTCATCTTTTTCAATATGAAATAAATCAAAATTGAATTAAACTAAATTGATGATTGAAGATACATTATTTTACGTTGCGATCCTTTTAAAAACGGTAAACGCCAATTTGTTATTATTTAAGTTATATGGTTATCATTTTTTTTAATTTACAGATAACAATAAATAAATAATTCAGGGCAGTTTTGACTTGAAGAGATCGATCAATGGCTGATTGCAATTTGCAGGATCTATAGGCGTACCATCACCTTTATACAAACCAAAATTATTTTCGTGATAATCGTGATACGTAAAATGTGCATTCCGTTCTTTCAGAATATCAATCATATCGCTTGCCCACTGTACGCCACCCAGATTATTATCATACGCATATTGAATAGCGCCGAACTCACCTACAAACACTGGTCTGTTTTTAGATTGTACCCAGTTATAATATTGATCTACCTGTGCAGCCAGATACTCTTTACCGAACGTATATACGCCGCCTCCTGCTGCAATACTCTCAAAATCCAGACGGAACATGGCTAATGCACCCGAAGGAATATTATCTCCTTTTACCCAGCCGCTGATCGTGTACGAGTAATTTTGTTTCGGAACAAAGTTATACTTTTCATTGCTTAGATTTGCGTCGCTTGCCGAACCTTGTACATACAATGCATTTGAATTAGAGTGACCGGTAGTATTATCGGCTCCTGCACTACCCGACCCATCCTGACTCCAATAATACCAGCCATCATAGGTACTCAGATCAATATTAAATACATCCCGCACATAATTATTATTTTCATCGTATTCTTTTACTACAATATCATCTATCCACGCTTCACCTGTGTTGCCTCGATTCACAAAAGTTGGTTTACCTAATTTTATATTCGGATCGGTGATCTTATATTTCGGAGATTCAGCATACTCTGTCCAATCGTATGTACCCGTTGGAATTGTTGGATTTGAGAATGTAGCAGTATAAAATGCAGCACTTCCCGAAACGTAGATTTTTGAAGCATCCGGATATGGCTGACCAATGGGATATTCCGGTGAGATCCAGTTTGCACCCTGATGTGTAAATTCCATTGGTGTATAAAAATGAAATTCATAAACAAGATTATTATCTGTAAGGTCGAAAAAATTCATGTCTGCATTATTTACCCAGTTCGTGCCAACTGCGTTTACACGTTCCACAATAATGATATGATTATTATCCGTTGTTCGGATGGTATCAATAATATCCTGAGCAAAATTCTTCCACTGATCAATCGTACTCGTTACCACCGGTTCGTTCAGTAGATCAAAACCAGCAATGGTAGGCTCGTTGGCATATCGTTTAGCAATATTAAACCATAAGGCTTTTAAACGTGCCTGATTGTTCGGATCTGTCCACAACGCATTGCCGCCACCGTTTGATTGAAAACCGCCTTGCGGTACATGCATATTCAAAATTAAATAAACACCATGCTCTTTTGCCCAGGCAATATTCTGATCGATCCAGCTCCAGCCTGCAGCTTTATATACATACGGATTTGCATCGTCTTCAAATGTTATATAATTCATATAAAAACGAATGGCATTCATTCCCATATCATGCACACGTCCGTAGTCTTCTTCCGAATGATCTATGGAAGGAACCTCAACATTGCTCCATACCTCATTGCCAAAAGCAACACCGCGCAGATATACTTTATTTCCATTGGCGTCGACAATGTCGGCTCCTTTTGTGTGAAGTAAACCGGACAAAGCGGATGGTTCAGATGGATCGTGCTTTTTTTTATGACACCCCAGCAATAAAAGTGTTGCGATTGAAGCGTATAGAATATGCTTTATGTTCATAATGAGAGACTGCATGATATTCAATAAATAAATTACAGTTATTATTGTACTATACCTGCAATATGTAAGATTATTTATAGAAAAGGAGCTGATTTTATAGGTGTATTTCCATCCCAAAAGATTCCTTGCGAAAGGGTAAATCGTGGGTCACGCAGAGGCATATAAAAGGTTTTATCTGCTGCATGGTTTTAAGAGTAGAAAAAAATGCGGTGCGGTTTTTAGCATCCAGATATTGCGTAGGTTCATCCAGTAGAAGCACATCCGGTGATGCAAGAAAAGATTGAACCAGCCAACACAATTGCAATTCTCCGCCCGAAAGTTCTTTTGCGTTCCGTTCAAGTAAATGAGTAATATTGAAACGTCGGGCAAGCTCTTCAACAGCCTGATGTTGCTTGAAGGTATATTCTTCAAACCATTTTTTTTCTCTGAAAAAAGACATGATAAGCAAATCTTTAACCTTTACGGGAAAAGCCAGTGGATTATGCTGCGGAAGATAGTGTACATGCCTGTGCCACTCTGCCAGCGTAAAATCAAATGCATTTTTTGCTAAAAATCGAATAGTCCCCTTCTCTATAGGCAGATAACGAGCTATGGCTTTCAACAGCGTGGACTTGCCTGAGCCGTTGTCACCGGTAATGAAAACAACATCTCCCGATTGCGCAGATAGATCAAATGATTCAATAATAATTTGATCATTGATCTTTACAGACAAACCCGAAATGAAGAGCTTATTCAACATGTAGAAAATAAAAAACCGGGCATACGCCCGGTTTCCAATTAATATTCGTCCTCATTAAAGAAGAAGTCGTCTTTGGAAGGATAATCCGGCCAAATTTCTTCAATACTTTCATAAGGTTGACCATCGTCTTCCAGTTCTTGTAAGTTTTCAATTACTTCAAGCGGCGTACCGGAACGTACGGAGAAATCAATCAATTCGTCTTTTGTTGCCGGCCATGGGGCATCTTCCAGGTAGGAAGCTAATTCTAGTGTCCAATACATATTTATGTTCCTCGTTTTGAACTTCCGTGCAAAAATAAAATATTAATTAGTATTACAAACTTTTTTTTCGAATTGTGGATAAGAAATACAGATATGAAATCCCAAATAACAAAGAACAAATTCCAAATTGAGACAAAAACCGCTGTTGTCTATCAACATATATCTAAGAAATTAAGGCAGCGATATGAAAAGTTCTGTTTTCATATCGCTGCCTTAATTTAAATATTTGTGTTCCCAGCACGTTGGAATTTGTTTTTTTACTACTCAACCACAACCAAACGTGTACTTGTAAACACACCATCGTAATTCAATACCAACTGATACATACCGCTAGGCAGTTGAGATGCAATAACATTTCCTGAAGAAGCTGCATTGAATGAACCAGACTGAACCGGAACTCCTGTTGTTGTATACACAGTGTAATTTACGCTCGTATTTACAGTTGGCATCTCAATGGTAAATTGATTTTTAATTGGATTGGGAAAAACTGAGATACCACTTGTAGCAAATCCCTTGTTAATAGAGGTTGTTGTAGCTGTTATTGCTTGGGTTGTTGTTCTTGACTCTGGTGTTGCATTAGTTTCAGTAACAGAAACATAATAATCTGTAACAGTTGTACGGGCATTGGCAGGTACTCCTCCATCCCACATGATTGTTATGATATCCGTTCCTTGCCCACCGGTAATAGTACCGCCTGTAACTGCCCATAAATATTTCATTCCATCTACAGGAGTTACTGAATACATGGCAGTCTGATTAGGTGTAATAGACGTTGGTCCTGTAATATCTGAAGTGAATGTGCCGCAATCCATAACTTTTTTAATTATGGTATTACTATAGACACCATAATTACAAACGGAGGACCAGTCTACCCTTCTAAAATACGTATCCGCTGTTACCACTCCAGGGGTATATGATGTATTAGTAGCTCCTGAAATATCAGTCCAATCTGAATAATTATTTCCACCATTTGCAGATTGCTGCCATGAATAATAAAATCCAGGATCTGTCCCATTAAATGAACCGCCGCTTGGCAATGAATTTGAATTTATAATAGAAGATACCGCTCCATTACATAAGGTATCATTTCCTAAAATTGTACCTCCATTTATTCCTGGATACATTTGACCAAAATAAACAGTATTACTATATGCAACACATGATGTATTTAAATCAATGACTTTACGTCTAATACCACTACCATAAAGCATAATCTGAAAATTGAAGGTACATATAAAAGCCTGGCTTTGTCCGTATACCTGTTGCCCATTTGCAGATTCCCATGAATATTGCACATTTGACGATATATTCGTTGGTAAACTTAAACTTATAATATCAACTAATGTCCCTTCACAAACAGTGCCTTGTGAAAGTGTTATTTGACCACCAGTAATGTTACACTGCGCATTCCCATCAAAAACAAACGAAAAAGAAGCAAAAAGAATAAGTAATTTTTTTTTCATAAAACAATTTACAGTTGAAAATTAGAAAGTCAAATGTAATTAATAGACAGCAAATAATAATTTAAAATATAAACTACTTTACTAATATTCAATAGAATGAATACTCCGTACTCAATACTCTGTACTTTGTACTTTTTTTCCGATATTTACACCTTCAATAATCAATCCTATGAGCGAACAAATTATATTCTCTATGGCTGGTGTGAGTAAAATCATACCACCAAAGCGCCAAATCATTAAAAATATTTATTTGTCTTTTTTCTATGGTGCCAAAATCGGTGTCTTAGGTTTAAATGGTTCGGGTAAGTCTACCCTGCTTAAAATCATTGCCGGTATCGATAAAGAATACATCGGTGATGTAGCTTTCAGCCCGGGCTATTCCGTAGGCATGCTGGAGCAGGAACCGAAACTGGATCCGACTAAAACAGTAAAAGAAATTGTTGAAGAAGGTGTACAGGAAGTGGTTGATCTGTTAAAGAAATTTGAAGACATCAACCTGAAGTTCGGTGAAGAAATGACCGACGATCAGATGACAAAGCTGATTGAAGAACAAGGCCGCATTCAGGAATTGCTGGATCAGCACAATGCATGGGAACTGGATACCAAACTGGAACGTGCTATGGATGCCTTGCGCTGCCCTCCTGGAGATGCGAAGATAGAACACTTATCGGGTGGTGAAAAAAGACGTGTGGCTTTATGCCGCCTATTACTGCAGCAACCCGATGTATTGTTGCTGGATGAACCTACCAACCACCTGGATGCAGAGTCTGTTGATTGGCTGGAACAGCACTTACAGCAATATCCGGGAACGGTGATTGCTGTAACCCACGATAGATATTTCTTAGATAACGTTGCAGGCTGGATTCTTGAACTTGACCGTGGCGAAGGTATTCCATGGAAAGGAAACTATTCTTCCTGGTTAGATCAGAAACAAACACGTTTGTCTCAGGAAGAGAAAACAGAATCCAAACGTCAGAAGACATTACAGCGCGAACTTGAATGGGTACGCATGTCTCCTAAGGCACGTCAGGCAAAATCTAAAGCACGTATCAGTGCGTACGATAAATTACTGGGTGAAGAAACCAAAGAAAAAGAAGAAAGACTGGAGATGTTTATTCCGCCGGGCCGTCGTCTGGGAAATAAAGTAATAGAAGTACAAAACGTTTCTAAAGCATTCGGAGATAAATTATTATTCGATGATTTGAGCTTCAATTTGCCTCAAGGAGGTATTGTTGGCATCATCGGGCCAAACGGTGCAGGTAAAACAACCCTGTTCAAATTAATTACCGGACAGGCACAACCCGATTCAGGCTCCTTTGCTGTTGGAGAAACTGTTGATCTTGGTTACTACGATCAGGAACACTCCGGACTAGATCCCAACAAGTCTGTTTTTGAAACCATTTCCGGCGGCACGGAACATCTGATGCTTGGCAACAAACAAGTAAACTCCAGAGCCTATGTGAGCCGTTTCAATTTTGGCGGCTCAGATCAGGAGAAAAAAATCGGTGTATTATCCGGTGGTGAACGCAACCGGGTACACCTGGCCATGACTCTAAAAACAGGCGCAAACCTGTTGTTACTGGATGAGCCTACCAATGATCTGGATGTAAATACCCTGCGTGCACTGGAAGAAGCGCTGGAAAACTTCGGCGGCTGTGCCGTAATCATATCCCACGACCGCTGGTTCCTGGATCGTGTGGCAACGCATATTCTTGCCTTTGAAGGCGATTCACAGGTTTATTGGTTTGAAGGTAATTATTCCGATTACGAAGAAAATAAAAAGAAACGTTTGGGTGATATTGGCCCGCAACGTATCCGATACAAAAAACTGGTGAAATAAAAATAAAGTCCCGCTAATTGGCGGGACTTTATTTTTATCATGAATTCATTTTAACATTTAATTCGATTATATTTAAACACAGTACCCTTCTGTTGCGTTAAGAACGTTTATTCGTATGTATACCAGTAACAGTTCATTCATCATTCATAACTTATAATTCTTTCTACATGAAGTATTCTTTTTATGCAATTCTAATTTTCATCGCTACAACTCTTACATCCTGTTTTGAAATTATTGAAGATGTAACCGTGCATAGAAATGGCAGCGGCACATACAAGTTCATTGTGAATATGAGCCAAAGTAAAAATCAGATCGATAAGATCCGTACACAAGACAGCATACTTCATTACAAAGTACCTACAACAGCTATGGCCGATGCCAGAATCACTGAAATAAAAAACAAACTTCAAACAGTAAGTGGGATCAGCAATGTAGTGATCAAACAAGATCATATTAACTATATCTACAACCTGAGCTGTGATTTTAAAAATGTTGCCGCACTTAATACAGCCGTTCATACAGTATGGAAAACATACGATAAAAATGCACCTGCATCAATCGATTTATATTCGTATGAGAGTGGTGTATTCAAACGCAATGCAAACAACTCTGAAGTAGAGCACCTCACCAACATTGCAGGCAGTCAGGAAATAGAATTATTACAACAAGCGACGTATACTGTTATATGCCGTTTTGATACTACGGTTACAAGCACCAATACCATGAACTACACACTGTCGCCAAGCAAAAAAGCTGCCTTATATAAGAACGACGTATGGAGCACTATAGCCGATAAAGGAAAATCAAATAACACCTTAACAATTACACAATAAGGTGACCACACCTCTGCCTCTATATATACAATACCCTATAGTATTAAAATAACTTATTCTATGAAAAAAATATTTCTGCTGCTTCCTGCACTTTTGTTGTGTTTTTTATCAGAAGCACAAGATCTTAAAAACTACATTCCTGAAGACGCAAACTACATTGTCAAAGTAAACGGAATTCGCATAAACAAAAATGTAAATTTTGATGAGATCCGCGCTACCGACATGTACAAAGATTTTATTTTTAAAATGCTGAATAATAAAACCGCAGAAGAACGGGCCATCATCAAACTCTTCGAAACACCCGATGAAACAGGCCTGAATCTAAAATCTGAAATGTACGCGTATTCATTTTCTCGAAAAAATAAAAAATCAGACGATGAAAGAATTCAAATAACAACTGTATTTGCAATACCCTTGTTAAACCACAGCAAATTCTCCGTATTCATAAAAGACATCTACCATAAAAACTCAAAGGCGAAGATTGTCAAGGCATCTAAAGGCGTTTATTTTATAAAAAACCGTAATACGATAGTCGTATGGAACACTGAAAATGTATTTATCTGTAACCTTCCGTACAGAAGTTATTACGACGACAAAGGATATTCCACCTCCGAAATTAAAACAATCATTAAATCAATAGCCTTTCCATTGGCTTCTAAAAGTGTTGTTAACAACAGCAAAATATTAAACGCATTGGGTTATGAAGCAGACATAGCTTATATATTTAATTCAAATGCCTGGTCACAGATGCCTTATTTATACGATGAATTAAATAGAAATGAATCTATAAAAGACACAACGATTATTAACGCAGACTTGTTTAAAGACAATTACAGTTTCAGTTATATAAATTTCGAAAACGGAAAAATAATCTTTACGGGCAATCAATTCTACGGAAAAAAACTGGCAAGCATTATCAGCCCTATTTTTAATGTAAAACCTGCTCCTAAACTGGCAAGTATCTTATATCAAACACCTGTAACAAGCTATGTGAGTTATGCCTTCAGCTTTCCGGAAGTGCAGAAATTTGTTGACAGGACGTTCAAATATAACATGGACACCTTGCTTATTGAATATGTTCGATCTACACAAAGCAGCATGTTCAATACAGATTCTACGGTTCGTGCCTACAACACAGAACTGGACAGCATTGATTTTCTAATTAATGGTCCTGTGGTTGAACCTGAAGAAAGCGATATTGCCGCTATTACAGATTCAGGCACTGTATATGTTGAAAGCACGGAAGAAGATCAGTATGGGTATTACTACAATAGCGACAAAGAAAAATACGAACATGAAACGTTAAACTGGTTTCAGCTGGACTCTCTGGAAACAAGACGAGACACGTTGTATACTATGATGTCTACACGCAAAGATACACTTGCTGTTAAATTGTATCAGGCACTCGGTATCAAAGGAGACGAAGTATGGAGTATTTTCAAAGGTGACTTTCTGTTGCTCTATCATGCAATGACAACTGTTGAAAAGAAATACAAAGTATATGAAATGGATGAAGAGTTCAATTATGTTGAAGTTGAGAAAGATAAAAAAGTGCCCATGCCATTGTATTCTTTCGCCGCATCCATCAACAGCGATTCCTTATTTAATAAATATCTCAACATATTAATTCAAAAAGGATTTATTCAAAAAGAAAAGAACCGGTATCTGGTTGTATTAGGCGATATGAATCAATACATCTGGGTTAACCAATCTATCTGCATCATTACTAACGATAATAATTTCAATCCAAGCAAACGAAGTAGTGCAACCAAAAGCGATTATGAAGTAACCAACTACGATCGCATTACGGGGCATCAATCCGGTGCTTATATTGAGGTCGGGAAAATATTGGCTTCATCCGTACAATTTGTAGAGGACAAACAAACAGCAGAGGTAATAGAAATTCTGGCAAAGTATTTTGATGAAACCATTTATACCAATGCCTTCGACGAACAGTCTAATGTTGCAACCAAAACAGATATTCTGTTCAACGAAGACAAAAAGAACAGCATCAATATTCTGTGTGATTTAATGAACGAGATTTACGTGCATTTCACAAAAAAATAATATGCACAAAAAATATTTTTTACCGGCGCTGCTTATTACTTTATTGCTTTCGTATCTCTTTTACCGTTCGTGTAAAAGAGATACGATTGTTATTGCCCCGGCCAATCGCATCTCTATCCCCGACTCCTGCTGGTTATATGGATCCATCAACCTCGAAAAGATTCGGAAAGAAATAGCCTGGACAAGTGTATTAAATGGGAATTTTTCTAGCCTGTTTCAAACCGACAGTACAGCCAATACTCTGTCAACAATTTTAAAATCACCTGAAACCTATTCCATCACCGAACAAAATAATATACGTTGCTTCTCACGTTGGTCAGGCAATACAAATTATTTCGGGATCATATTCCGTTTAACCGATGCGACAGCTATCAAACAAGCATTTAAAAGCGATAGCATTGTACTTCAAAACAAACAAGCATACAGCTTCAGAACCAAAGAAGGTTTCTGGTTATACAATACCTATAACCTGTTATTTATATCCGCAGCCTATCAGGACTCAATCACAGCCTGCCGGTTTTTCAAACATAATGCTTTTACAGCCGAAACACTTGCCTCCGACTCTGTTTTACTATCAGGCACCATTCATACTGCATACATACCCGATAGCCTGCGGCACTCATTACTGGATTCAACAGAAATTTCACTGACAGTAAATAACAATTCTAGCGAACTTGAAATAGACTGGACATATACAGGAGGCATTGCTGCACGTATGTTCACGCAAAGTATATTAACCCTGCCCAACGACAATTCAGGGTTTTATTATACCTCAAACCAGGCTGATACAGGCTTTACAAATATTATACAAAAAACACCTGCTTTCAACAGCAAGTATCAGAAACAACAAGTCTTTTTTGACCGGATATTATCAGCTCTAAACAACAATAATCTTACAATAGAATTTAATGGATGGAAAAAATTCAAAGACAGTTATTATGCAACTGTTATGAATGAAGAATTTGAACTGGTGCTTCAAAAAAAGGACACCAATTTTATTGAACCTGTTTTTAAAATCGAACTCGGACAAAAAAGCGAACAGGCAGCACAATCATTTTTAAAACACCTGCAGCAGCAAGGCCTTGTTTCTAAAAAATCCCCCTTTAAAATAATCTATGGAAATTTCGATAGTGAATTACACATCAGCCAAAACAATAGCATTGTTATTCAGAACAAACATAAAACAGAAATCCAAAATACAGACGCTACCAAAAGCATTGAAGCAGCATTATTTGTACAAATACAACCCGAATATATCGCAGGCCTATCCGATCGCACAATAAGCAAACAGCCTTTGGATGAAGCAGCGCATCATTTCAGACACATGAAACTATTCACGCTTATTGCAAAGAAAAACAAAAACAGTTTGTCCGGAAACATCCGGATAAAATTTGATTCCGAAGAACATCCACTGATACAATGCATGAAATGGCTAAAAAAATAAGGCACTTATACCTTCTAAACACTTAGAAGATAACTTCTATAAAAATAGAAGATTTTTATAATATTATTTGCTTTATTAGAAATAACCTTATAGATTTGTATAGAATCAAATATATAAACTATATGGATATTTCTGAAATATTAGACAAGCTTTATATTCAGCGTACTACATTATTAAAACAGCTTGAAGCTGTAAATAATGCTATTATTGGATTTGGAGGTAGATTACCTTCTTCAACAGCCGTTACATCACTACTCTCTACCAATCTTTCTGTATCTACTTTACCAGATTATCCCTCAAAAGGAACTAACGAAGAAAAGATTAAATATATTCTTGGTAAAATAGGTAAGTCTACTGCTACAAGAATAGCTGAATTTATACAACAAGCAGAACAAGTACCTGATGATAAAAGCGATAAACTCCATGGTATAATTACAATGGTAGCTTCTTCTATGTATACCTCTGGTAAAATCAAAGCAGAAAAAGACGGTAAAAGAAATTTATACTTTCTATAAATAAAAAAACAATCTCCTGTAAATCGTGGTGGATCAGAGGAGATTGTTTTTGAATTAAAGGCGTCGTAGTTCAAGGGATCAGAACAGGTTACTGCTAATTTCCATGTATGGGTTCGAATCCCATCGACGTCTCTATTTAATACATTAATGTTGTAATATTATGAAAAATTACTCAATAAAGCAATTCAGACTGGACTATCCAGATGAAAATGCTTGCTTGGATAAAGTATTCAAACTTACTTATCCTAATCTTGAAATATGTCCTAAATGTAGTCAGAAGACTAGTTTTAGACGTATTTCGACTAGAAGATGTTATCAATGTACTAAATGCTATTATCAGATTTATCCATGTGCATCTACTATTTTTGATAAAAGTAGAACACCGCTAATGTACTGGTTTTATGCAATGTTTTTATTTACTGCTTCTAAGAATGGTATATCTGCATGTGAATTACAAAGACAGTTAGAAGTTACTTATAAAACTGCATGGAGAATGTTAAAACACATTCGTATTCTTCTTTCTTACGATACACAAGATTTATTCACAACAGACAGTATAATTGAATGTGATGAAACCTTTGTAGGTGGTAAGAATAAGAATAGACATAGAGATAAGAAAGTAGCCCAATCACAAGGTAGAAGTTTTAAAGATAAAGTTCCTGTACTTGGTATGCTAGAACGTGGTGGTCAAGTTAAAGCTATTGTTGTACCAAACACATCTTCCAAATCTATTAAACCACATATCTATAACAATATACCAGTTGGTGCAACTATTATGAGTGATGAATGGTATGCATATAGAGGTTTAACAAGAAACTATAATCATACAATTGTAGATCATAGTAAGAAATGTTATGTAGATGGTGAAACATCAACTAATGGAATAGAAAACTTTTGGTCTGTATTAAAGAGAACCTTTAATGGAAGCTACATTCATATATCTAAAAAGTATTTGCAATTATATGTAGATGAGTGTGTATTCAGGTTCAACCATAAAAAAGATAAAGATATATTTAACTCTCTTTTGAATTGCCTTTGTTAACTGACTTCTTAACAACCTTTTCAAAGGACTCTTTATTATTCTTATTTAAAGCATTTTTCTTTGCAAATTCTTCAAAGTTCTTGGATACTTCGTCCATATTCTTTTTAGGTTTCTTAGTCATAATGTGAATTTACATGATTTTGCCATTAAGTCAATAATTGTTATTTTAGAGTAATTAAAACATTTGCGTTAGTTAACTTTTGTATCCCTAAAACGACCAATTTAAAAAGATACACAAGAGTTAACCTCGTTCACGTCATGCGTGGACTTGGTCGATTCTGTGTATCGGGTGCTTGGTCGTACCTAGGGAACGGATAGACTAAGTACCACGCATTTTTGTTAATTTCCGCCTTGGTACAGCGGTAATGCACGCCCTGACAATGTTAGTAATATTAATTATAGGTGCTTTAATAGGTTTCTTCCTATTAGGTTATCGATTGATATTTGATGAGCCTACCCCCAAACCATCAAATACTCGTACTCAAGAACCTGTTATGTCAAAAGAAGAATTAGAAGCTGAATTCTATTTCAGAAAAGCTAAACTTCTTTATGAACAAAAAGATTTTGATGGAGCAATTAACAGTGCTGAAAAAGCGTGTGAATTGAATCCAAAAAGTAATCAGTCTAAGTTCTTACTATTAACATTACAAAAATTCAAAGCCGAAATGCTGTATAGGGCTGCTTTACAATGTTATAATAATGGACATTTTTCTGAATGTTATAACTATTGTAGTGCTTCTCTCAAACTGGATATTAATAATGATAACTGTTTGATATTGCTATCCAAAGTATCTGAATACAGATAAATAGTATTAGGGTACGAGGGATTTAATAGAAAAGTTACAATGAAAATCCTATGTATTTGATATACATAGGATTTAATTTTTTAGATTATTAAGTGTTTTGAGGGGATGAATGCCAAAAATAATTACATTAAAAGCACTAGGAATATCTCTTTAATCCCCTCCTTTTTCAAAAGAATAATCGACCCGTACGATATATTTTTTATTAATAATGTTAAATAAATATTCTCCCACAGTAAAATGATCAAAAAAAAGAATGCTGTAACTATCGATTTCAAAATCGATTACTTGAGCATCAATATATAATTTACCGCAAATAATATTGTTCAGTAATACAACCTTCTCGAATCTAAAACTAGAATCCAAGCAAGCTCCCTTATCCTTAAGTAAAACATAAATATCAAAAATAGTATCTTCTGATTTATCTGACTTATCAGTATCTTCGATCATATAAGTAAAGCTGAATTGGTATATGTTAAAGTAACGCTTTCTAACAATAAATGTTCTGTTAAAAACATTCTCTTTTGTTAAAAAATAAGTGACGAATATAAGAAATTATAACGGAAGAATATTTTTTATAATTAATTAAAGACATTCACACAGATCGATGAAAATATTTTTCATTTAATGCGAACAATTTTCATTTATTGTTTTTTTCAATGCAGTAATTTCTTCTAATTCTGCATCTGAGTATACCGGAGCAGCAAACGTATGTACATCCGGTTTCCCTGCATTGACCCAACACGTATACCACAGATCACCTGTAAGTTTAATGGCTGCGCGCATGCGTTTCTGAACCATATCATTCATGGATGCATGATACGCTTCACTGAATGCAACAGAATATACTCGCACACTTTGACCATTATGATCCTCGTATGAAAAAATCTTATCTTCTGTAAACTTTTTCTGTAGTCTTAACTCAATGGAAAGAACAGAATCAACACACGCACGTGATTCTGCCAGCGCATCCCAAACTTCTTTTTGAATATTAGGTCTGTAGGTAGCTTCACCCAGATAATAATTGTAATTATGCGCAAACAATTCGGGCAAGCGCGACTCCCACAAACCATGTATACCATGCTGCCCCGTAAGCTGCCCGTTATAGTTCTTTGTAGTATGCAACGGCACATGCAGATCACCTACATAATGCCCCATGTCGGCCGATAATTTCAGGATCGTTTTAGCATCACGGTGTTTAAATGCATCTGTTAACCGATACGTGAGCCGGATCAGATTCCAGGGTAAAATACCATGCGCCTGAAGCGAATCTGCGGGGTACTTTTGACAAGCCTCGTACCAGGTAGGACGATATAATAAGATACTATCGGTATAATATTCTATGTCCATATAATGCTTGGGAGCCTCGCCGGAAACAATATAGCGGCGTTTATCCGGATTTACCGCCTGCTCCCGGACAACATCCAGGTGTTCTTTATAAAAAGACATTAATGGCTGAGGAAGTGTAAAAACGGCCATTTTATTAATTTCTTTGTGGGCAAAAAAGCCCCAGGATGTACATAAGATGAGGATAAAGCCGATAAAAAGAGCCTTTATCCACCAAAAACAAGGTTTCTTCATAGCTGTGAAGTTTTCCACAATAATACCCTGTTTTAAGGAAATTACAAGCCATGTTTTGTTTTTAAATAATATCGTATTATCTTTGCCATTCGAAAATTTAGTGACGAGAATAATAGAATTTAGATACAAACATGGCAAATCATAAGTCAGCTTTAAAAAGAATCCGTGCGAACAGAGCGAAATATCTGAGAAATCGCTACCAAATGAAAACTACACGTACTTTCGTGAAGAGACTAAGAGCAACAACTGTTAAAGCTGATGCTAACGAGTTATACAAGAAAGTATCTGGTATGCTTGACAAATTAGCTAAAAGAAACATCATTCATAAAAACAATGCTGCTAACAAAAAATCTAAGTTGGCTAAATTTGTTAATAAATTAGCTGCTTAATTTCTGCAGTCAAAATATTTAAAAGCCTTGTAGCAATACAAGGCTTTTTTTATGCGTTAGTGTAAGCGGTATTACTTCGTTATGAAAAGCATCCCTTCCCGTATTCTTTATAATATATGTTACGGCAGCATACTTTTATTGTATGCCTGTGCATACAATAAAGAAAACGTTAATCCGACTGAAGCAATATGTACCGATACCATTCAGAATGTCTCTTTCTCAAAAGAAGTCAACCCTATACTAACAGCAAACTGTACCACAGCCGGCTGCCACTCCGGTACCAATCCGCAGAGTAACTTAAACCTTGAAACGGCGAAAGCGTATGCCGCCTTGTCAAAAAAGGGCAGCGGCTATCTCGATACCATCAACCCATCCTCAAGCGTACTGTACAGCTCATTGATGTCTGTATCAAGCCCCATGCCACCAAACGGACGTTTAAGTGTCTGCGACCTTAAACGCATTCAAGTATGGATGAAAGAAGGAGCAAAAGATAATTAAGTGAAGAAATTCTTTTTATTGATTAATATGATTGTATTCCGATATATCATTTGAAATTACCTTTCAAAAATCAACAAATTATTTTCATTATGAAAAACTCATTACTAGTAAACGTCATTTTAACATTACTTCTTTTAACAAATTGCTCTAAAAAACCAGAAGTACCATCACCACAAACAAAGACCCCGGTAAGCAATATAAGCGAAATGTCTTCATCAAACGGGAGTAAAATGACGCTTTCTACTATTCAGGAAACTTCTGGAAATGTTTACTCTATAAAAGGCATTGTTGATACAGGATTCTTTCAATCAATGGCCGCAATATTTCAAAATGGAAAACCTACTTCCAATTTTACCCAAGACCTTTCAAAATCAAATGATATAACGCTTGAATATGCAACGAGTACAACTTCACAAATAGCATTTTCTGGTACTGTAAATGTTATTGTAGACGACACGTCCATTACCGTTAGCTTTATTAATATTTTATTTAAGGATAACGTAAGTGGTGATACTACAAAATATAGTGGACAGTTATGTGTCAATACTAATTATAATGGGGTATTTCCACATGGTATAATTAGTATTGATCAAACTACTTATACAGGATATTTAACCGTAACAACTTCCAATACTAATGGTTACACAATAATTGGCTCATACCTTAATAACATGAGATTAAATTTCACATTTTCTACCAAACCAACCATATCCTCAAATGAAGATCTTTCATCTTCATCAAGCAAGATTGCGCTTTCATTTGAAAAGGATTCAGTAACATACTTTGCTACATCAGGAGCCGTAGCAATTACAGTCGATAATACAAATATAACACCATCATTCACCAATTTAAAATTCATTACTCCTAATTCAAGCGACACCCTTGTTATAAGTGCATTTGCAACTGCGCTTAAATAATCCGTTCTTAATAATCAAATAAAAATATCTACACATACTCCCTTGTGGCAGTCTTTAACTATGCCGTGGTTGCCATGTTTACGCAAGCAGAATAAGTTAAAATGGAGCAACGCATCCTGCGTAAACTTCCAACCACTTGTTTTCACTCTCACCCCGTTGCGCCAATCTTTGATCATCTCCCTCGCGCCAGTCTTTGACTGGTGTGCATCATTCCGCAGTCTTTGACTGCAGGTATTCTGCCACTTGCGCAGTTGTTAGTGTTTCCGCTGATTGTATCTGATTTTAATGTGCATAGAATAAACCGGATCACCAACAATCGTACTACTTATAACTCACAACTCATTCCACCGTCAGCGTATTCTTACTATCGATATTTGTCCGTTTATCAAAATGAAACTCCACAAACTTTGCTTCGTTCTGTACACCACTAACAACAGCAGCTACACGTCCCATCTCTAGTTGCTGATCATCAAAAACTTTTGCAACCAGCGTATCTGTATACGGTTTATTAAAAATCACATAAACCATCAATAAATTATCCGTACCAATACTATCGCTGGTAATATATGTTTTACCAAACTCTACGCCTTGATTCTTTAAATTCTGTGGCAGGATTATTTTAACATCGAATGCTTTTTGCACACCTTTTGATGCACCTTCAATAAACTCCCCTGCCGTTTGCCCTGCCACATCGCCGGCTTTGTTGATTCCGCCTTTAATGGTATCTGTAGAACAGGATACGATTGTTAGAGTAAGTACAGTGATAAATATGTGTTTCATTGCCTTGTTGTATTTAATAATAACTAAAATTACAAATTATGCATACAAGGAAAAATGCGTCCGCTCGCTCCACTCCAGCCCATTGGGCAATTGCTGGTTGCTGAATTCAATATGAATCACGCGCCGTCTTTCATTGTTCGTTGTTTTATTAGATGCATGAAACAGCAAGGGTTTCATGATCATAACACCACCTTTCTCAACCTCGCAAATGGTTTCGGTTTCAGCTTCTGTATCCATTGCATCGGTTCTGTATATACCCTTCAAATGCGATTTATTAAGCACTTTCAATGCTCCGTTTTCTTTTGTTGTTTTATCCAGATGAATACGGACAGTAAAATTATTTTCAAGAACTTCTTTGGGTGGCTGCACTGCAAACTGATTTTGTTTCACTGTCCAGTTTTCAAAATCAACCGTTTCAATTCTGCTGTCAACTGAAATTGTTAAATCCTGATGATATGCTACAAACCAGTTAGATTTTTCCGGCTTATCAAAATAAATAGATTTTGTTATAAAATAATTATTCCCAAAATTTGATTTAATAATCCCTTTCAAACGCTGGTTGAATATATAGGATAATACTTCTGGAATCTCTTTATGAAATTGTCTGATAGCAAATAAGTCTGCCGATTTCCGGAACGTTGCCTTTCCTGCTTCCTGCACTGTATGTTTTTCAATTATTCGGATCAGATTATCAACTTCCTCATTTGTGTATACTTCATCAATAATGGTGAAGCCCTCAGCATGTATTTCGTTACTGTAGTCCATTTTAATTTAATTTGATGAATCTGTGACCTTGTGCGGTTTAAGTTTAAACATCATCCAGTTCATAACTAGTAATATCAGTATAGGAAAACTTAATGACCATGATTCTCCGGCAGTCCAATATACAGCGTGCACATAATAACGACTCTGATCAATGGCAATAAAAAGCAGGATACAATATATCGCCCAAACAGTATATGATCCAATAAGTATCCAGATGAAAACCCAGGTAATTCTTTTGTTAAAAGCAACCTGACTTAACAACAACAATACCGGAACCAGCATAAACCAGGTATAGCGTATACCAAACAGATTTTCAGTATGGTAAAATGCAGCATTGTTTACCCATATACCAATCCATAAAACCAGAGCAATAAAATAACTGATACGTTGAATCGTATCGTCTGCTAATTTCTGTGTAATCACATTCCTAATCATCGTTATCAATGCATGGCTTTGATATTTTGTATATAAAATTACATTGCTTACGCCGTGGTTGGCATGTTTACGCAAGCAGAATAAGTTAAAATGGAGCAACGCATCCTGCGTAAACTTCCAACCACTCATTCCCTCACTTACTCTTACTTCATCACAATCCCTAGGTCATCCAGGATATCGAACGTTATAGCTTTTCTTGCTGCCGCAATATACCGATCATCTTTGCCTCTGGTCTGCATGCAGGTAGAGAAATAATACACATTATCTCCCTTCTCTACATAGCCCACATACCAACCGATAAAGCGTTCCGGTTCATCGCCCCAGCCCGTCTTGGCACGGATTACATAATCCAATGTATCGTATTGAATCATGATCTTTTTTACAATATCTACCGAACGTTGTGAAAACGGAAGCTTGTTATCGTGCAGACGTCTCAAAAAATCAATCTGCTGCTGTGGTGAAATACGAAGGCCGCCGCTTAACCAGAATTTATCGATCCCCCCTGATGTATCAGCATTTCCGTAATGTGCTTTGTCCAGCCAGTACTTCATCTGCTGGCCTTCAACACGACGTGCAAGTTCCTGATAATACCATACGGTGGAATTTTTATACGCTGTTTTCAGATCGGTATCTGTATCCCATATAAACCGGCGTTTTATACTATCCCAAGGCAGTACATAATTTTCATTTTTGATTACGCCTGTCTCCAGGCCGATCAGCGAATTACAAATCTTAAAGGTTGAAGCGGGGGTAAAAGCTTGTGTAGACTGCTCCCGATTGTAAAAAGTATACTCATTGTTTTTCTGATCGTACAACACAAAAGAACCATCTGCGTCATACAGATCGAAGTATTTTTTAAAATCGTTTCTAATGATAGGCTTACTCGCCTTATATCCGAAAAGGGATAGCGCAAGAATGGAGAGTGCGAGTATGGTGAGGTGTTTGGGTTTCATTCTTAGTACATTTTTTTTATTGTTCTTTCATATCCATTGACCATAATTCCTTTAATAAAACTGTATCATTCTGCCCATAAGAATGAAAAGAAAAAATGGCTAAGAATATTGAGATAAGTAATTTCATTTTTTAAATATAATCAGACCTACCCTGATAAATAATATTTTTTTTGCAAAGGCTTTCATAGAAATCAATGTGTATAAGCTGTATCAGATATACATTATGACCCCATCAACTCAGTATAACATTCAGCTTTTACAAATAAATTAAAGAACTAATAATCAAACATTTGAAATGTTTAATTATTTATTATACGTAAAAATACTTACGTATAATTGCTTAGCAATTTTCATTTACTTAGGTTTGTTTCGTTATTCATTATCAGGAATAACGAAACATATCTCACCAAAACACTTACGTATATGAAAACGAACAGTACTCTTGTACCCCAATTTCTCTTATTCGGTTTAGCAGCACTCCTTTCAACCAAATCAATGGCTCAGGATATACCTCCTGTGAAAACATTCCCGGAAATTAAAGGATACATGGGAATTGTAAACCCTATTTACACATTTAGTAATAGCGGCAATACTGTCAACTTTCAAAACTATTACCTGTTTGGAATGCCTTGTGGTATAAATATGTGGAAGACTGAAAAATTTGGTCTGTCTCTTGAATTTTCCCCTTTCATCAAAGCAAACAATCAGGAAAGCAGCATGAGTTATTTTCTGTTTCACCCGGGTGCAATGATCCGATTGGGCAAGGGATTCACCTTTATTGCCCGGGCAGCTTTTCAAACAAATGGCCGCTATGGATTTACTCCGATAATTTCTAAAGTCATCATTCGGGAAAAAGACTGGAACCTGTTTGGATCATTCCTTTTACCAGCTCGTTTCGGAAATGGAGCAGATGCTTCATTAACCACCAGTATTATGTTTGGCATCGGATTTTAAGTATGTGCCGCATTAACACACATTTCAAAAGCGAAATGTATCTATCGATATAGGATAAAATATTTACACAAACTACGATTGTCTACTCTATAGAAGCAGGCCAAACGTCTGCTTCTATAGCTTTGCAACGATCCCCTTCAGCTGATGTACATGGCGCACAGTATGTATCGTCATGAATTCAATCCACTCCATACGTGTAAGTGTTCCCGTATTTGGCAACGTAAAATCCAGACAAGTAAGTGTGAGGTCTTCTGTATGCTGAATGTAGTCTTTTATATTGTTGATTCGTTTTGAAAGTCCGCTTAACAGAATTGTTTTATCAAACGGACCGGGACCCGGAACAATAAATTCCGGTGATTTCATTTGAATCTCAAAATTGCGAAAGACATTTTTAACCGGGCCGATCTTTTCTTCTACCGGACGCGTTGTTGGCTCGGTCTTACCATTCAGGGCATTTTGCAATCCATAAGATTTGTATACGTGTTCTCCAAGCTGCCCTGCAGTCCAGCTGCCTTCAAATGGTAAGGTGTTTAATTGCTCTTCAGATAATGGTGTAAGCAACTGCAGAAGTTCATCGGTTGTATGCGTAAACGCTGTCAAAAGTTCGTTGTGTGTCATATAACTAGCTGATATTTTTATAAAAATAACCATTCCATCCTCAAATACTAGTGGCCGATCAAGTCATTCTATAGGGGGATTTGAGACAAAATATATTACCTATAAATGTGATAAAACAAGCCGTCAGACCACGAAAAAAGCGGTCTGACGGCTGTGCGATATACTCTCGTTATTCCAGTTCTTTGGAATTTATTTTTTGCTATTTGGAATTTACAGCAGAATCAATTGCTTTAAGTCGGATACTCACCGCATTCTTATGCGCATCCAGCATTTCGGCAGCAGCCATGGTTTCGATCACCGGACCAATCGTTTGTAATCCTTCTTTCGTGATCTTCTGAAACGTTACTTTACGGATGAATGAATCCAACGATACGCCAGCATACGCCGTAGCATAGCCATTTGTCGGCAAGGTATGATTGGTACCCGAAGCATAATCACCGGCAGATTCCGGTGTATACGGACCTATAAATACCGAACCGGCATTCACTACTTTTGCGATTAACGGATCTAAGTCTTCTACCTGTAAAATCAAGTGTTCGGGCGCATACACATTAATCATATCCATGGCCTCGTTCAAATCTTTTACTAAAAACGCTTTGCTGTTATCCAGTGCTTTTGCCGCCAGTTCCTTGCGGGAAAGCTGCGCCAGCTGGTTTGTTACTTCAGTCTGCACACGATTAATTAACTCTTCACTGTCGCTGATCAGCACTACCTGACTGTCGGCACCATGTTCGGCCTGCGACAACAAATCAGCTGCAACAAACGCCGCATTCGCTGCTTTATCTGCTACAACAGCTACTTCCGACGGCCCTGCTGGCATATCAATAGCCACACCATATTTTGTTACCAATTGCTTGGCAGTAGTTACGTATTGATTCCCCGGACCAAAGATTTTATACACCTTCGGTACAGATGCCGTACCAAATGCCATTGCCGCGATACCTTGTGCTCCACCTGCTTTTACAATGGTTTTAATGCCTAATAAATTGGCTGTATATAAAATAGCAGGGTGAATCTTTCCTTCTTTGTTCGGTGGTGTACACAACACCAATTGCTTGCAGCCCGCTATTGTAGCCGGCACACCAAGCATTAAAATCGTAGAGAATAATGGAGCCGTTCCGCCCGGAATATACAAACCCACCTTTTCAATCGGCAAACTCTTTCTCCAGCAGTTCACACCCGGCATCGTCTCTACACGAATCTCCGCTTCTTTCTGTGCGGTATGAAAAAGTTCTATGTTTTTCTTAGCAACCAGAATGGCCGCTTTCAATTCTTCTGAAACCAAACCTTGTGCCTCTGCAATTTCCGCATCGGTAGCCAATAAGGATTTCGGTGCCGCGCCATCAAACTTCAAAGCAAAATCAATCAACGCAGCATCGCCGCGCTCCTGCACTTCTTTCAAAATAGCCAGCACACGCCCCTCCAGCTCTGCCGCCTCCATTACAGGACGTTTGAGAAGGTTTGACCAATCAGATGATGCAGGGTATTTATAGACGTTCATTTGTTAAGTAATAAGTTATAAGTTTTATGTATTAAGACTGCATGTCGCATCTTAACATGTTAATAGCATGTTTCCGTTCACGCTCACTGGCGCCAGTCTTCAGACTTGCGCCAGTGTAGAGAAAAAGCTTTAAAAAATAATAAGTTTTAAAACAGCGTTAACGACATCTTAAAACTTATTACTTAAAACGTAGAACGTAGTACTATTTAACAATCTTCTCAATCGGCAGCACCAGAATGCCTTCTGCGCCTGCTTCTTTCAGCTTGCTTAAGATCTCCCAGAAATCGCTTTCTTTTACTACAGAGTGCAATGAGCTCCAGCCCTTTTCTGCCAATGGCATAATAGTAGGACTCTTCACACCGGGTAATAAACTTGTAACCGTCTGGATCGCGTGATCCGGAACGTTCAGCATAATATATTTTGTCTTCTCTGCATTCTTAACGGCAGAGATACGGAACATCAATTCATCTAAAATGGCTTTCTTTTCATCGCTCAACTGCGGACAAGCCGCCAAGATTGCTTCCGAACGGAACACCACTTCGGTTTCTTTCAGACCATTGCTGATCAAAGTACTTCCTGAGCTTACAATATCACAGATGGCATCTGCAAGACCGATACCCGGAGCAATCTCTACCGAACCGCTGATCTCATGAATACTTGCTTTTATATTATTTTCGAACAGATAATCCGATAAGATATTCGGGTACGACGTTGCAATGCGCATGCCGTTCAGACTTTCTTTACTGGTGAATTCCATGGCCTTCGGAACACCGATCGATAAGCGGCATTTGGAGAAACCAAGCTGACGTACCGTATCCATTTTCTTACGTGTTTCAACGGCTACATTCTCGCCCACAATACCAATATCTGCTACGCCATCGGCTACATAACCGGGAATATCGTCATCTCTTAAAAATAAAACTTCTAAAGGGAAATTATATGCAACTGATTTCAGGGTGCCGCCACCGCTGCTGAATTCGATACCACATTCCTTGATTAATTTGATTGATTCTTCACTCAATCTTCCCGACTTCTGGATTGCCAGACGTAAAACAGTTGACATAGTTTTTGTTTATCTTTGAAATACCGACAAATATGGCACAATTCTATTTATTTATAAAGTAAAAAAGCAGTAAATCCCTTGCCTCTCATTCCATCCACATATAAACGACCGGCATTCTTGCCCGGCAAGCATCTCGAAACCATTTATCCGGCTTTATTCCGGCCTGAGGCTCAGATTGAAACACAAACAGAACGTCTGGAACTACCCGACGGGGACTTTCTGGATCTGGACTGGTACAGACAGGGTTCTGATAAACTGATGATTATCTCTCACGGACTCGAAGGCAGTACTAAAAGCAATTATGCACGCTGGATGGCAAAGCGCCTATATGCTGAAGGTTACGATGTACTTGCCTGGAACTACAGGGGCTGCAGCGGCGAAAGCAACCGTTTGCTGCGTTTTTATCACAGCGGAGATACCAACGACCTCCGTACCATGCTCAGCCTTGCTGTTTACCCAAAATCTTATCAACATCTGGTGCTGATCGGCTTCAGTGTAGGCGGTAATATTACATTGAAGTTTTTGGGTGAACAGGGGCATGATCTCGATCCGCGTATACGTACAGCAGTAACTTTTTCTGCTCCCTGCGATCTGGCAGCGGGTGCCGTGCATCTGGCTAAATGGCCAAGTGCCGTATACATGCATCGCTTCATGACTTCACTCAAAGCTAAAGTCCGGGAAAAAGCCAAGCGCTACCCGGAACTGAAAACAGACAAACTAGGCAGCATGCGTACCTTTCAACCGTTTGATGAAACCTATACCGCACCCCTGCATGGTTTTAAAAATGCTGCCGAGTATTGGAAAATAAACAGCAGCCGCTATTATATACAAGGGATAAAATTGCCTACGATTCTAATCACCGCAGCCAATGATCCTTTCCTGACTCCGGAATGTTATCCCGTGGCAGATGCTTCCAAAATGGATAATTTCTTCCTGGAAATTCCAAAACATGGCGGACATTGCGGCTTCTCTCAATTTAATAACACACACTTTTATTGGTCGGAAGACAGATGCGTTGAATTTATTCAACAATATCTCTAACTTGCAGTATATGTGTGGTCGTTTTTCAATAGCAAAAAGTAAAGAAGAAATCGCAAAGCGTTTCAATGTTGGTACACCGGCTGATTTTAAGCCCCGTTACAACATTGCCCCTTTGCAGCAGTTGCCCGTTATCACGAGCAGAAAACCCTATGAAATCAGTTTTATGCGCTGGGGCCTTGTACCAAGCTGGTCGCTGGATGCATCAACGGCAGCCAACATGATCAATGCGCGCGGCGAAACCATCACAACAAAAATTCCTTTCAAACACTGTATCAAGGATCAGCGCTGCTTGATTCCGGCAGATGGCTTTTATGAATGGAAAAAAGAAGGTAAAGCAAAAGTACCGTTTCGTTTTACATTGAACAGCGAAGATCTATTCTGCTTCGCCGGTTTATGGGATAGCTGGGAGAATCAGGAAACAGGTGCTGTACTGAATACGGTAACGATTATTACAACCGAAGCCAATAAACTGGTAAGCGATGTACACGAACGTATGCCGGTAATTTTACGCAAAGATCTGGAACGCTTGTGGATATCTGAAACCATTACCGATAGCCAGATCAATAGCTTACTAAAACCCTACGACGAACAGTTGATGTCGGCATACAAATCACACAAAGCTGTAAACTCTGCCGCAAACGATACACCCGACTGCATTCAGCCGGCACCTAAGATCTATCCGGGCGAATCTTTCTCTCTTTTCGATTAATCCATGGCTGATATAAAATTACCCCTTCCTTTCATTGCACAAATGGAGGGTTTACTGGGTAATGACTATACAATGTTTGAAGAAGCGCTGCTGCGACCTTCTAAACGCAGTATCCGGCTGCATCCGCATAAGTGGAACAAACCTGTTTCACTCACCCCTGTTCCTTGGTACAACAAAGGTTTCTGGCTCACAGAAGAAGCTACCGTTACGTATGATCCTTCTTTTCATGCAGGCGCGTATTATGTGCAGGAAGCAAGTTCTATGTTTCTGGCACAACTGCTAGAGAAATGTATTGAAGGAAAAGAGGAATTGAAAGTACTCGACCTCTGTGCCGCACCAGGCGGTAAATCCACGCTGATCTGCGACATCTTAAACGATCAGCATCTGCTGGTAAGCAATGAAGTGATCAAAACGCGCGTCGGCATTCTCGATGAGAATCTATTGAAGTGGGGCTATAACAATGTGATCGTTACACACAATGATCCGGCCGACTTCGAACGTCTGGGTACGTTCTTCGATATCATTTTAGTAGATGCACCGTGTTCCGGCGAAGGCATGTTCCGTAAAGATCCGGCTGCCATACAGGAATGGGACACTGCGCACGTTGACATGTGCTGCAGCAGACAAAAAAGAATTCTAAGCGATATCTGGAAGGCACTAAAGCCGGGCGGCATCTTAATTTATTCTACCTGCACCTTCAACCGCAAAGAGAACGAAGAGAACATGCGCTGGATGCAACAGGAATACCAGGCCGAAGGACTTGATTTGCATATTCCCGCTTTTGAAGGTATTGAAACCACAAACGAAAACGGCATTCATTCCTACCGCTTCTATCCGCACAAAGTAACCGGCGAAGGTTTTTTTGCCAGCGTGTTGCAAAAACCTGAAAGCGCCGAATGGCTGGACCACGGTGGCCGCAGAGAGAAATGGAACAAGGATCGTAAAGCAAAAGAAAAACTTGCTATCCCTGAAGTCACAAAAACAATCCTGACAAAAGACGATACCTATATTTTTTTACACAAAGAAGAGTATCGTTGTTTTTCAGAAATCTATAAAGAATCACTGGACCACATCAGTCAGTGTCTGAAGATCTATCGTGCAGGTACACCCTTGGGTATTGTGAAAGGCAAAGATTTTTTACCCGATATCGCCGTGACACTCTCCATACACCTGAATAAAGATCTTTTCAAATCCATTGAACTCACGTACGAAGAAGCAATCAAATACCTGAGCAAAGATGAATTTACATTAACCAATGATTCCAGCGGCTGGAACATCATGTGTTATCAGGGATTGCCGCTGGGCTGGATCAAAGCCATGCCAAACCGTTTTAACAATTACTTCCCTTCTGAATGGCGTATCCGTAACCAATGGGACGGTACAAGTAAACGGTTTCTGATCGGGGAATAAGGTTGTACGTTTTAAGTTTTAAGTTCTAAGTTTTAAGTTCTAAGTAATAAGTTTTAAGTAATAGGTTTTAAGTAATAAGTTCTAAGAACATTTTATAGCGCACAGCCGTCAGACCGCTTTTTCCGCGGTCCGACGGCTTATTAAATCTCCCTGGTGCGCACCTTTAGCGAAGCGGGACTTGCGCCAATATTTCACAGTCTGTGACGGCATTCTTACCCTATAGCAGACACTCAGACATCAAAAAATATTCCTCATTTCTATTTCTTTTCTGCTTTTTTGTTTACATTCAATATACCGATACAATCTTTCAGCAACCTCATTTTTAGCTGCTTACCACTATGTATATATTTGTTTACGGCACACTCAAAAAAGCATACAAAGACCTCAATGTCTTTACAGCTGTTTTCCATGCAAGTACGGAATGGCTTGCCTATGGCGTAGTAAAAGGAGACTTATTTTTAAAAGACTGGTACCCGGCCTTACAATTGGGCGGAGAGAACATTGTTCATGGGGAAATTTACCGCATCAACTCTCCTGTTCTGCTTGAAACCATCGACCAATACGAAGATGCCCTCACAGAAGAAATGTATTACACCAAACTCAAATACCGCGATCCCATCATCTGCGATTATGTTCGCAAACGTGTGCGCATAAATGATATGGAATGCTGGGTCTATGAATACCTCGGCGAAGTAAGCGAAAGCATGCGCATAAAAAACGGAGTGTTTGAAATGAGATGAGAGTAGTTTCGAGTTGCTAGACGAAGTAAGTACGGAGTACTGAGTATAGAATACAGAGTACAGTTTATCGAGATTTCCCAAAAGGATTGGTGATCACGCCTTGGGGCGGTGCCCCAAGATCTTTGTAAGGAGCGACACTTCATAACAAACTCAAAAAATAAACAAAAATGCCCGTCATACAACGGGCATTTTTCATTCTACTAATAAATTTCAAATTATATCACTTCCATAATCAGACCTGCTGCACCCAACAAACCTGCATCATTCTCCAGGGTAGCTTTTCCGATGTACATATCGTCTGTATAATAGGTCGGTAAATGTTTCAGCATTTCGCTTTTAAGTGCCGGTACGAAGTAATCGAATGCTCCTGAAATACCGCCGCCTAACAGAATATTATTTACATCCATTACACGCACAATATTTACCAATGTTTCACCAATCATTTTTCCTGCATGCTCAAAAACTGCAAGAGCAAGTTTGTCACCTTTTGCCGCATGTTCCGCAATTACTTTTGGTGATAATTCTGCTTCGTCACGCAAACTGCTCTTAAGCGTTTTATCGTTCTGCAGCTGTTCTTTTGTATGATCAATCAGATGTGAAATACCTACCTGATTTTCCAATGATATACCTGTTGTTGTAATCATGTGGCCAACTTCCGTTCCGTTTCCTCTGCCGCCTAAAAACAGTTTGCCGCTAAGCATCACTCCTGAACCCACACCGGTTCCTAAAGCAAGCAATATGAACGTGTCCATCTTTTTGTTTCCACCAAAATAATATTCACCCAATGCCGCACACTTGGCATCGTTTTCAATTTTAAAATGAATCCGCGGAAATTCAGAGCGTAAGATTTCAACAACAGGAACATTTACAACAGAAGGAATATTCGGCAGTAAAACTACTTTTTTTCTATCCAGCGAAACCAGGCCCGGCCAGCCAATACCAACGCCTTTTATAACCGGAAATTGGTTTAAGTAATTGCCGATCTCTGATTTCAACGATTCAACAAAACCTGCGCCATTCACCCAGTCTGCTGTCATGAAACGAGTTGCATTTTTAATTTCGCCTTCCGGAGTAACCAAACCAAACTTAACCGATGTACCTCCTACGTCAATTCCTAAAATCATTTCTATCTTATTTTTTTCTTCTTTAAACATTCTAAATTCTTATAAAGAATTCCTTCAATAGAATTTATTGCCTTTTCAGCATTCTAAAATAGGAAATTCTATTTGAATTAGAAATAGTAATATTTTCAACCGGTTAGCACTCACGATAATTCGTCCTGCAATTCAGCGGCAATGGGCTCTTTTAACGTCAGCTTTAACCAAACCAATCCCAAAACAGCGGCCGTGAGTGACGAAAGCATAATAGTAATTTTAGACCCGGCAATAATTGCAGGATCCGTAAAAGCCAGTAAGGTTATGAAAATCGACATGGTAAAACCAATACCGCCCAGACATGCCGCCCCCATGATCTGAATCCATTTCAGATCTTTCGGAATACTGCAAATTCCCACCCATACGGCTATAGAACAGAACAAGGTTATACCAATCGGCTTTCCGACTACTAAACCCAAAAAGATGCCTATGCTATTGGTAGAAGTCAGTGCGGAAGTCCAATCATTATCAATCAGGATACAGGTATTTGCCAGTGCAAAGATGGGCAGAATAATAAAAGCAACCGGCTTACTTAAGAAGTGTTCCAGTTTAATTGAAATGGAATCGGGATCGCCTTTGCCAAAAGGAATCACAAATGCCAGTACCACACCAGTAATGGTGGCATGCACACCCGAATGCAGCATGAAATACCACATACCAGCTCCACCTATTAAATACGGCAGCAGAATATTTACTTTCATGCGGTTCAGCACAAACAAGAAACCTAGAATACCGAGTGCAGAACCCAGATGAATAAAGTCTATTCCTTTGGAATAAAAAATGGCAATGGTAAAAATTGCTCCTAAGTCATCGATAACAGCAAGTGCTGTAAGAAATACTTTTAAGGAAAGCGGTACTCTGTTGCCTAATAACGACAATATACCTACCGCAAATGCAATATCGGTTGCCATAGGAATACCGGAACCCGATTGAAACGGGCTACCCATGTTAAAGAATATATGTATACCGGCAGGCACGATCATCCCGCCAAGAGCCGCAATGATCGGTAATAATGCTTTTTTAAAATTCGATAATTCTCCTGCGTACACTTCACGTTCCAGTTCAAGGCCGATCAGCAAAAAAAAGATCGTCATCAGTCCATCGTTTACATAATGTTCGATGCTGTGACTACCAATGTGCATTTCCCAGAAACCAATGTACGAATGTCCTACAGATGAGTTTGCAATCAATAAGGATAGTATCGTTGCAATAATTAGTACAACTCCTCCTGCTTTTTCATTTTCAAAGAAGTTCTTATAGATTTGAGTGACTTTCATCTGGTTTACAAAGTATGCAATGTGTAATGAATGATTGAAGGTAAACAAAAATAGAAAGTTATGTAAACGTATTTTCTATTTGATTAAAAAAAAGACTCAAGCGTTCTATATTTCAGATCGTTAGTTTATTTCAAACAAGGAATCCGATTCCCGTACAAAACAAAATAGTACATCTATTTAAAGAAAGAAGTAGCTTTATCCTGTCTTACCCACAAAGCACGTTAAGACTTCGCAAAGCGCGCAAGAAAAAGAAATAGATCTATGTCTGCATTTCGTTTGCACATCAATCATTCAACCTTTTCAAAGGCAGATATCCTGCATTGGAACGGGCAACATACCGATGCCTATACTTCGGATGTATTGATGATCTGCAAGCAATGGCTGCATGGAAAACAGAACTTCGAATTAAAAACATCCGGCTCTACAGGTACTCCCAAAACAATATCCATTCAGCGCAGTCAGATTGAAGCCAGTGCACAAGCTACACTCGACTTTTTCAATCTGAAAGCAGGCAATAAAGTTGTTTGTCCGTTAAACATTCATGTAATCGGCGGACAGATGATGCTGTACCGCAGCCTGATCGGCGAACTGGAATTGTATGTAATTCCGGCAGACCGAACATTAAGTCAGCTTGATACTTCTCTTGTATATGATTTCATGCCCATATCAGCTGTGCAGTTATTTGAAGTATTGAATAATAATCCGGAAAAAATACAGACATTAAACCGTTTGCAGCATCTGCTGATTGGCGGCAGCAGTATTTCGGAAGCGCTGCAATCCTTGATTTCAAGGAAACTTACCTGTCATGTATGGCAATCGTATGGTATGACCGAAACGGTTTCGCATATTGCCATGCGTTCCTTGCATCCCTGCATAGAAGACACGTATACAATTCTTAAAGGGATTGAAACGGCACTGGACGAACGTTCGTGCCTGAAGATAAAAGGAGCTGTAAGCAACGATACCTGGATACAAACCAACGATCAGGTAGAAAAGACCGACCACAATCATTTTACTTTTTTAGGAAGAACAGATTTCGCCGTTAATTCAGGCGGTATAAAAATTCAGGTTGAACCGATAGAGAAAATAATTGAAACGCTGTTTGCTGAACTTAACCTGCATGCCTCTTTTTTTATTGGAGGAACTGCAGATGATGCTTTAGGAGAAAAGCTTGTATTGATGATTGATACAGCATTCATCTCTGAAGAAGAAAAGACCCATCTTATAAATGCGTTAAAAGAGCTGCTTCCGAAATACCATGTTCCGAAAGAAATTCACACGGTGCAATTTGACTATACGGCATCAGGGAAAATAAACCGTAAAGACACCTTAAAAAAAATCCTGCTGCAGAGATAACAATTCTCTGCAGCAGGATTTATATGGTGAACAAGTATTTTTTATTTTTTACTAAGCGGAATGTTTACCCCTGCCGACATAATAAATTGTAAAGAAAAGAAATGTTGTTTTGCGATACCGTCACCATATAGCTTGTCATGCGTATATCGTGCATAACCTCCTTTTGTAGATGCTTCTAAAAAGAAGTAACGGTAAATATCATAACGTACAGCTCCACCTATTGTAAATACATAACCGGCCACTCTGAAAGGTCCGTCTCTTTCGTTACCCAGAATCACAGACTGTGTTTTTGGTACCAGTAAGCCTCCACCAACTTTTGCAATCAGACTTAATTTGTGATGAGATGCCGGAGAGTTGAAAAATGTAAAACGTTTCAGTAAGCTGGCTGATAAATAATTATTTCCATTTGTATGTTCATAATGGAAGAAATTATATGTAGCCAATGTATCCTGATTGTATTGAACACCTCTGATCTGCCCTGTCATGTGCATCACCTGGTTATCGGTAACGATATATTTCAGGTGATCCCAGCCGCCTTCAATACCCCAGTCGCCTTTGTTGTTAAAGAAATAACCTCCGTAAAAAACATATTGAGGAACTGTTAAGGGTTTCTGAAAGAAATGATCCATATCACGGCGGTCATGCGCTTTGGCATTGTGCATAACAAAATCGTAGTTGTCGTTGCCATCATTTTTAAAATGCACATCGCTGCGTGTATAGAAATCTTTCTGATATCCCCAGGTCACATAAAATGTGCCATGCATTTTCTTCTTTTTCACAGCACTCGAATCCTGAGCCTGCACAGTTTGCAGAGATGCAAGTAAAAGGAATATAACTAAATGAGCGTACTTCATAACAGATCAAACTTATAACAGACAAAAATACATATTTTGATGTATATAGAAAGTGATTCTATTTATTAAATTATCTAAACAGGCAGCCCGTGGTGATTATTGAACAAGCAGGATTCCTTTACATAAGTGTAAAAGAATTTCGTTATTTTTGCCTCATGTTAAAACAAATTGGTATTGAAGGAATTTACGTAGTGCATGCCAAATATGGTTATGAAGTACATGAAAACCACGTAAATAGACTTTTTGCAGCAAACGGCCTGGAGCATGTTTTTATGACGGATGGAGACCCTTCCTTATTCACTTCAGAATTGCTTCAGAAATACTTCACAGCTTCAATACAAGATAAACTGTCTGCCGGAGTTTTATCTTGCACCTTAAATCATATTTTGTGCTACAAGGCAATGGTCGAACGCAACCAGCCGTATGCATTGGTTTTCGAGAACGATCCATTTTTTATTGGTGATTTTACAAAACAGATCACTGAAATTGTTGCCGAAGCAAAATCGCTGGAGCCGGGATTTATTATTTCATTAGAAAATACGTCCTTAAAATTCCCTCCCTTCAGATCCATCAGAAAAAACAAGCATCTATATGAATCGCAGCAAGGCCGTTGCGCAGGTGCCTATTTGATTGATCTTGCAGGTGCGAAAGCAATTTTAAAAGACCTGGAAACCAATAAATGCGACACAGTAATTGATTGGTGGCACAACGAGCTGATTCAAAATAAAATTATAAAAATGTACTGGGCCTACCCTGCAATCACCGAACAGGGCTCGCACAACGGCTTACTTTCATCAACTATTTCAACCAAAGAAAAAAGTATGAAACGCAGAGTTAAATGGCTCATTCAAAAAACATATAAGACCTATTTCCTGCGGTATATAAAATAAAAAAAGCTGTCACTTTTATAGTAACAGCTTTTCAAATGATCCTATTTTCTCTATCTGTATTTCTTTAAAAATTCGTCTGCAATTTTCTTCTCATCAAAAACAGGCGTTAATTTAGATATATCAACAGCACAATTGCATTCCACTTTTTCGAAATCTGTAATACGCAAAGCAACATTCGGCAAGCCCAGATCCTTATCTTTCGAACTTATATCCATAAATTCAAAATCCAGGATAGCAAGCAGGTTAGAGTCAACTTTGGCTTTGGCCAAAAGGTCAATCACCTTTTCTTTTAATATATCGGCATAGTTAAGATTTAACGATGCTAACTTCATTTCAATTAAACGCTCTCTGAAATCGTAATATTCTTCTTTGATTGCACCAATCAGCTCATCGGCAAAATCTTCATCATCGTAATCGCTTTCATCAATGAATTCGGTAGCGATCAATTCTTCACCCCAAATTTTAATAACTAAGTCTGAATCTTCAACTACGAGTTCTACCTCTTTTTCCTGAAGCTTAATACCTGCTTCGTCTTCAGCTAATTCTACTAATTTTTCAGTTAGGATATTCATTGTTATTTGATTGTGCTATGCTTTTTCAATTTCTAAAAACTATACGTAATATTTTACATACTAGTTTATTTGATTTAAAGCATAAAAATTAAAATAGTCGATTTGAAAATGTAACTTTGTTTAAATACTTGTTTGTTTAAGGAATTAACAAAATTCCTGACTATAAAAATAATAAGTTGCTATGAATTTTAAAAACATTACGATAGAATATCATTATTTAGATCTTCCTGCCCCATTCTGCTATACAAAAATCATAAAAATCAATGCTTCAGCGGCTTCCCTTACTACAGATTATACCTTACTGTATACCGACAGAGAAGATTTCAGTCAGGAAGAATTAGAAGACGAAGGATTTAGCGGGGATGATAATGAAAGCTGGAAAGGAGATCTTAATATAAACTGGCTCGATACGCTGCACTCTTTAACAGATGTTAAGCCTGGTGAAAAAGCAAGTTCGGCCAACGAATGTATTGTTCATATAGATGGCGTTTTACTTGAAACGTACGGCAATGAAAGCCGATGGGATTATTTTATACAGGAAATTACTCAGGCGATATATGAAACTGCCGGCTGGGAGAAAGCATTAATAATCCGCTATTGCAAAAAAGATGCTGCCAAAGCTCCTATTCAGCAACTTCAGATTTCTTTCAGCACCCGAACAGCACAGCTGCAGGCAACAGAAAAATCAATCCGTGATATTGAGTGGAACAACATCCAGCAACTGCTTAAATTATATTATTTGCAGGAATTTAAAGAAGGTGAGCACACCAATAAAATTCCCAATCAAAGCGGTATATATTCAGATCCCAGCGATGGTTTCTGGTATGATATAAAAAACTCTTCTGCCAATTTAAATAAAACACAGAAAGAAAAACTGCAAAACGTACTGGAAGATATCTTTGAATGATCGTGCATTTCGAGAGTCAGATGAGAGAATGCACCTGACCTCAGAAATAAGCACTTTAGTCGAGTTGAAAAAATGGATTTGGGAAAAGTATAGAGTACTTCTATTTATAACTTATTCTAATAATTATTTAATGCAACCGCAAAGGGCGCAATGTATTTTCGCAAAGAACGCAAAGGAAAAGTAGAAAACGACACCTTAATATTGTCGTCTTAGTACTTAATACTCTGTACTAGTTACTTTCTTCGTCAAGTAACTAGTACCTGGAAACTAGAAACTAACTATAGAAACTACCTATTCGTTCGACAGCTTATTCATCTGCTTTTGCAAGCCGCTGACAATTGCTGTTAATTTTTCTACCGACATATCGGGTTTCGGAAAATCAGTACTGATATATGCTTTAGATTCCCATATTTCAAGTATATCCTCCACGTGAACATCATAAGGTTCGTACACCGGATTATCGGATATCAACCGCAGCGTTTCATTTTTCTTAATGTTGTTATGAATGCGTTTGTATACAATACCTTCTGTAACTGTAACCAATATATATGTCTGCTGGTCTTTTATCGAGTTCCAGTTTTCAAGATACTGACCTACAATCAGGCTGCCGCTGGCTAAGGGCAGCATCGAATCTCCTTTTATTTCAAAGGCTCTGTATGTGCCGCTGCCACTGAATATAGGCAAATAAAATTTTGGCAATTCGGCTACATATTCCGGATCGGCATAGCCATTCAGATAGCCGGCTGCCGCCTTTTCAGGTACCAGCTGTATATTTTCATTGTCGTCTTTATCAACTGTGATGGCAAGTACCCGAAGTTTTTTCCCTTCAAGATCTTTGCTCATAGCTTCCTTACGTTTATCAGGATCACTCAGCGATTCTGAAATCAACACGTCTACTGTTGCACCAAATAAGCGCGACAGTATTGTTAAGGTTTCAAGCCCGGGTTCTGCACGCCCTTCTTCGTAGGCACCAAGCAATGAACGCTTAATACCGATCCGCTGAGCAAGCTGTTCCTGGGTTAAACCAAGTTGTTTCCGGAAGAACTTAATATTCTCACTGATTAAACTCATAAGTTGTCTGTTTAATTAAACGACTGTTTTTAAAGTAAGCTGACTATTCAATGTATTTAATACATCGCTTATCTTCATGCCTGTTGTAGACATTTCAACCGAACGTGTGTAATTAGATTCTTCCGACTGGCAGGATAATCCTACTTTTACACTTGATTGATTCGAATTACGAAGACGAATCAAATATACTAGTTTTGTTGTCATATTGTTAATATTTTTAGTAAAACTAATACACATTTTAACAATTGCCAACTTTTTTAGTATTTATTTTTATATACTTTGATTATCTGATACTTAAAATTTCCATTTCCTGCCTTATCAACATGAAATAACACTTTATAAGCATGATTTCTGCCTTTTATTTTTATGTATACTAAAAAATTGAGTAAATATTAAACCCTCCAAACAAGATTATTACAAAAGAGATTGTACCAAAATAAAAAAGGCAAATAATTAATTTGAATCTCTTCAAGTTAATTATCTGCCTTCTTTTATATGAAAAAATATAAAAAAATAGTTAAAAAAATAAGGTTTAAAAATATTGTCTAAAAACTGGTTGAAAGACTATTTATTCTAAAAGAGATCCGGATTATTATTTCTGTTTCCCTTTGTAGTAATAATAACGGGAGCCACAAAAAAAGGTTTAATTATTCATTAAAAATTACATGGATAAATACCACTAAAATTAATAAAAACTATATAAAAATATTATATTTAATTAAATTACAGATATTTATATTTATAATTTAATTTACAATTGTTAATAAAATATTCTTTTTTATTTAAAAATTACACAAAAATACACCTCAAAATCCCTTCAATTCAATAGATATAGTATCAGTCAGGTCTACCTTTTTGCGCATTTTTTTCTGTATTACTCCAAAATGGTGCTGCTCTTCGGTACTGATCAGACTGATTGCCGTACCGGATGCTTCTGCCCTGCCCGTCCGCCCAATCCTGTGAATATAATCTTTAGGTGAACGCGGCAGTTCATAGTTAATTACAATAGGCAAATAAGGTATATCAATGCCTCTCGACATTAAATCAGTAGCAACCAGCACATGTATTTTTCCTGATTTGAAATTTTTTAATGCATCGGTACGTGCACCCTGACTTTTCTTACTATGTAAAGCTGCTGCAGCTATATTATTCGCCTTTAATTTTTCAACAACAGCATCGGCACGGTGTACAGAAGATGTAAAAACCAATACCTGAGTCATCTTCTGTTCTTTGATCAGATAGCGCAGCAGTGGCCCCTTACGTTCCTCTTCAACTGAATAAGCTATTTGCTGAATCAAATCAATATTTTGCTCTTCGGCTTCTATCTCAATCTTTATAGGGTCTTGTAATAAAAACTCCGTGATGGTGTCTACATCCTTTCCTAAAGTAGCTGAAAATAATAAGTTCTGGCGCCTCTTCGGCAGCATCTGAAATATTTTTGTCATCTCTTCTTTAAAGCCGAGATTCAGCATCTTATCCGCTTCATCCAATACAAGAATTTCCACATCACTTAGATATACTGCTTTTGAATCTACCAGATCCAGTAACCTTCCGGGTGTAGCAACAAGAATCTCCACACCTTGCAATTGTATCATCTGCGGATTGATTGACACCCCTCCGTATACAGCTAGTGTCTTAATTCTATTGGGTAATGCATTGCTAAACGACTGGAATACCTGCCCTACCTGTATGGCCAGCTCTCTGGTAGGTACCAGCACCAATGCATTGATGTGTCTGTTCTTACCTAAGGGTTTGGTTTGAAGCTGCTGCAAAATAGGCAATACAAAACTGGCTGTCTTTCCTGAACCTGTCTGTGCAATGCCTAAGATATCTTTCCCTTGTAAGATGTGCGGAATAGCCTGAGCTTGTATGGGATATGGCGTATTGTAGAATTGTTTTTCTAATGCTTTTAAAATAGCGGGCGATAAACCAAGGGATGCGAAAGACATGAAGGTGTTTTATTAAAAACGTATTTGCAAATATAGCTTATCTCAACGCAATTACCAGATTGGTGTATCTGATAAAAATATTCTATAAAATCCCCTTCGGAATCACCTTCCGTGTCAACGTTTTGGCTTGCTTCTTAAAACCTGCTTCGCCATCGGGATTATAATCAACGGTTGTTTGCCAGGAGTTTTCCGGTTTAAATTCAACATTCATGCCTTTTAAAACACCGGCAGCAATTTTATCTGAATAAATAATTGTTACACATTCGGTGTTTAAGTTTGCACTGCGCGGATCCAGATTGAACGTACCTATAACAGCAATTTTCCCATCAATCACTATTGATTTGGCATGCAAACCAAAGATCGGCGTAAAGTTCAGCTTTGTTTGCAATGCACCAGTCATTACCTGATAACGTTCTGCCGCATCGGGTTTAAATTCATAGATCTCTACTCCTGTTGCTAATAACTTTGAGCGGTCGCGCTGATATCCGTTAAATGCTTCCAGATTATCGGTAGAAGACAAACTATTTGTTAAGATCCTCACCTTAACACCACGCTTCACCGCATCCCTGAATAAATCCCTGCCAAGTTCTGTTGTTATTAAGTAAGGCGATTGAATATCCAACGAAATCTTTGCCCGTTTCACAAGATTGATTAAACTGTCTGTACACACACCGCCGCCTGCTAATCCTTTCGTTCCATCATTCTTGCCAGGTATATCCGAAACAAACTGTACATGATCCAGCCACACCAGCTGACCCTGTTCTTTGATACTTTGAAACGTTGTTGAAAGATTCGCTATCCGATCACGAACCTGCGGCCAGAAATTATCCGGATTACAGGCATACTGATGCAGTCTGTCAAACCGGTTTGAATCTGTATAGGTCACATCCTTTTCTTTTACCAGCTCGGTAATAGGCACACTGAGTTTATTCGCCCAGAATGTTTCAAAGGAAGCATGCACATCTGCTGTTGTTTTCCCGATCAGCAATACATCTCTGTCTCTGAAATTATATTCGTGATCGTAATCAAAATATTCATCTGCAATATTTCTTCCCCCGGTAATAACTACTTTATTGTCTACAATAAATGTTTTGTTGTGCATACGCTGATTGGCCGAACGGAAATCTGTTGCAAACTTGGTGATTTTATTAAAGATGTTTTTACCCATATTAATTCCCGGGTTATAGATTTTAATCTCAATGTTTTCATGCGAATCCAGCGTCAGGATTTCATGTGTACCGGCATCTACCAGAATATCATCAATGAGTATCCGTACTTTGACACCACGATCTGCCGCCCGTACCAGATAATAACAAGCAATCAAGCCAACATTATCTGTTGAAAAAATAAAGTACTGAATATCGATTGTTTCTTCTGCATACTCGCTTAACCATGCCCGTGTAATCAATGCACCTCCTCCATCTTCCAGCACATATACACCTGTTTTATTTTTCATAGAATCAGTAAACGGTTCTAATTCTTTGCTAAGACTTAAGGAATCGTTTCTATGAATGGAAGAACAAAAATCTTTTTCCTGTACAGGAAGTGTTACAGTTGATTCTGAACAGGCTATTAACAGCAAACAAAAAAATACGACGACGAATACCCTCATTTTTATTTAAAATATTTTTCTATGCTCAAAATTTCAACAGGATGTTTATCTAAACTGTATTATTAAATATAGCATTTGTTTAACATTTTTAACGAAACAATTTTGAAAAAACTGCTCTTATCTTATCTGCTCTTGCTGAATGTAAATTTTTTATTTGCTCAACAAGACACTGCCGTTCGGATGACAACACAACTGGACAATACGTATCTCTGCCCGAATAAACAAGAAGCGTATCTGTATGTTGATCTGAAGAGCTGTGCCAAAGGACAACGGGTTCCACTTAACATATCCGTAGTGTTTGATCGCAGCGGATCTATGGAAGGCGATCGGATCTATTATGGCAAAAAAGCAATCGAATATCTGATCGATCAGTTACAACCCGACGATATTATGTCGATCGTTATATACGACCACGAAGCCATGGTATTGCATGGTGCCGAACCTGTAAAGGATAAAGCGGCATTAAAAAGAAAGCTGGAACATATTCATCCGCGCGGTGCAACAAATCTCAGTGCAGGACTTGAACTGGGTATTGCAGAAGTGCGCTCAAAATACGACAGATCAAAAATAAACCGGGTATTACTTTTCTCTGACGGACACCCCAATGAAGGCGTAACAGATCCGTACATTTTAGAAAGAATAGTATCCGGATATGCACAAAGAGATGATGTTTCTGTATCGACATTCGGTGTGGGACATGAATTCAATGAATACCTGATGCACGATCTGGCCGAAGCCGGAGCCGGCAACTATTATTATATCCAACAACCCACAGACATTATAAATGATTTTGGTTCAGAAATAACAACCTTAATGACTGTGGCAGCTCAGAGTACAAAATTTACTATTCAGTTCCCTTCTGATAATTTCACGGTTAATAAAGTATATGGATATCCATATCGTGTTATGGACAATAAAATTTACATAGACTTAAAAGAAGTACATCCGGGAGAAACCAACGGAATTTTAATAAAGTTTCTGGTCGACATGCCGCCAACGGCTCCGGTAAATTTTGTAACAAGCCTTACGTATGTGAGCTCCATTCAGCAGCATAAAGTATTCACCATTGAGAATACAAATACGCTCACCCCAAGTGCAAACAACGATGACTGCACTGCACATTACGACGAAAACGTATTGGATAAAATGGTTTATTACTCATCTCATTATTTAATGGAATCGGCCGTCAAAGATGTTGAGAATGATAACATACCAAGTGCAAAGAAAAAGCTGGCCCAGGGTAAACAAATAATTGCTACAAGTCCAAACTCTCAAAGTTCTCCATTATTAAATAGTCAATACCAGGCCATAAACGATTATGAAACAAATTTATCAACCTGGCATACCAAAAGTGAAGCACAAAGAAAGCATATTCAGAAGAGTGCCCATTATCACAACTATAAAATCCGTAAACAACGGCAAGTCAAAAATACACCTACCAAATAAAAATAAAACAACCCACATAAAGTGGGTTGTTTTATTTTGCAATATATCGTTCTAATATTATTACCAGTCTTCTTTCTCCGGTTCTATAGCGGGCAGCATTTCTTCATTCAATAAATGCGAGCCGCTTGTTACAAGGGTATCTGATGAACCATCGGGCTTAGCAAATAAAGAAGCCGGATAACCGATTGCTGCATCCTTCTGCACACCTTGCATGTAATAAGCCCATACGGGCAATGCCATACGCGCGCCCTGTCCATAAGTCATGGTACTGAAACGAATCACACGCTTCTCTCCGCCCACCCAAACGCCTGTAACAAGATTCGGTGTGATACCCATAAACCAGCCATCGGCTGATTCCTGTGTGGTTCCCGTCTTACCACCCAGTTCCCCTTGTATATTGAATTTACTTCTTAAGTCTACAGATGTTCCTCCTGCTTCTTCTACCGAACCTTTTAACAGTTCAATCATATTGTAAGCCGTTTCTTCATTAATTACGTGGCGGCTGTTTGTATTGAATTCCTCCAGTACATTTCCATACTTATCTTCAATGCGTAATAAAAATTGTGGCTGTACCCAAATCCCTTCATTTACAAACACACTATAGGCATTTACCATTTCAAACAGCGTAACATCTCCTGTACCCAAGCATAAGGATGGCGTAGCTGTCAGCTCACTTTTTATCCCCATACGCTTTGCAAAAGATACCAGCGAATCCGGTCCAACCAGATTCATCAGCTGAGCACTGATCGAGTTTACAGAACGTGCCAATGCTTGTCTCAACGTCAGCTCTTCATTCGAAAACTTACCGTTGCTGTTATTCGGTGTCCAGGGCTTACCTCCCGGAATCGGAATACTGATCGGGGCATCCGGAAATTTAGAATCCGGAGTCAAGCCTTTTTCTTCCATGGCATACGCATAAAGAATCGGTTTAAAGGTAGAACCAGCCTGACGCTTGCCTTGTATCACATGATCAAACGGATACGAACTATAATCAATATTGCCTACCCAGGCACGTACATATCCGTTCTTAGGATCTATAGAAAATAAACCTGTACGCAACAGTTTTAATGAATGCCTGATAGAGTCTATAGGTGATAGCAGCGTATCTACACGTCCGTGCCAGGTAAATACCTGCATCGGAATTTTCTTTTTCATTTCCACCATAATCAGTGCTTCGTTTCCGTTTAGCTCTTCGCTGGCTTCTTTGTAATGAGATGTTGTTTTGATCAACCGTTTGATTAACTCCGGATCGGATTTGGACCAGGGATCGGATTTAGACCAGTTTTTATCAAACTCCTTTTGCAGAAAACCCATGTGCCTGCGCATACCTGCTTCAGCAGCAGTCTGCATACGTGTGTCGATTGTTGTATATATTTTCAAACCATCTTCATACAGGTGCATGTCGTGCTCTTTGCACCAGTTAAACATGATCTTCTTTAAATAATTTCTAAAGTGCGGAGCCAATCCCGAAGCTTCTCCATCGTCCTGAAACTTTAAGCCCAAAGGTTTACTTTGTGCAACAATGGCTTCGGCAGAAGATAAGTAATCGTACTTCACCATTTGATCCATTACGGTATTTCTTCTATTCAAGGCACGTTCCGGTTTCTTTCTTGGATTGTAATACGACGGACCTTTCAGCAAACCAATCAGTAAACTTGCCTCCGGTAAGGTTAACTCCGAAACATTCTTTCCAAAATATTTTTTAGCGGCAGACTTAATACCATAGCTGTTGTTTCCAAACTCTACAGTATTCAGATACATCAATAAAATTTCCTGCTTGGAGTATGCTTTCTCTAATTCAATAGCAATGAACCATTCTTTAATTTTATGAACAATGGCATTATCAAAAAAACCGGTATATTCTTCTGACCTTCTTAAGCTGAAAAGATTCTTGGCAAGTTGTTGTGTCAATGTGCTGGATCCTCTTTTCTTACCCATCATCAGCGATGGTACAATAGCAACAATACCTTTTATATCAACCCCTGAATGATCGTAAAAACGCGAATCTTCGGTAGCAATTAATGCGTTGATCAGTACCGGCGGCAGCTCTTTGTACTCTACATCGGTACGGTTAATTTCATTATAAAATTTCCCTAATATTTTTCCATCACTGGAATAAACAATAGAAGCCTGATCGCTCTCCGGATTTTCCAGCACATCAATGCTTGGTAAGGCACCGAATAAATTAAAAGGATTCAAATAGACGAGTAACAACAAAAAAACAATTCCTACAAACATTGCTGCGGCACCTTTCCACAGCCAACCTGATAGTTTGTTATAATCTTTCATAAATATGCATCGTGCGATTGAAATAATATACTTGCCTTCGGTAAAGAATTTCAGACAAAAAAAATGCTTCCCGAAGGAAGCACAAGTTACACAATTTTTATTCTGCTAATAACTGTTTTATGATTTGTTCTGTATCTCCTTCTGAAGGACGCGGCGCTTCAAAATTTGCAATACGTCCGTTTTTATCGATCAATACAAAACGTGGTACAAACTGTATCTGATATCTTTCACCAACATTCTCTTCCTTGCCTCCATTTCGTGCAATCAATTGTATACCACCCATGCCTTTTTTCTTTACAAAAGCTTTCCAGTCGTCTACACTATCTTCATTATCAACAGATACATACATGAATATCACATTGTCGTTACCGGCAAACTTCTCCTTCAGCTTTTTAGAATGCGGAATTTCAGCGATACACGGGCCGCACCAAGTTGCCCAGAAATCAATATAAACAACTTTACCTTTGAAATCACTAAGGCTAACTTTAACACCTTCAGTATTTTCCAATGTAAAATCCGGAGCCAGCGGACGCTCCGAAACATCCGATATAAAAGAGCTACCAACGATAATCCCTACTATAGCCATAAGCCATATAGAAGGCTGTTTTATTCTTCTCATACTTAATTTCACTTAACCGGTTGAATGATATCTAAAATAATGCCACAATTCGGTGCATTTCAATACTATTAAAAAGGCAGTAGCAACATAGATACAGGTGATGCATAGTGCACACCGTGTATCTATATACTAATATACTAATTTAATACATTATTTTGCAGGCTGATAGTATTTTAAAGCTTCCGGTAAAAAAGCTTCCAGATCAGCAACACGTCTGGCATCAGAAGGGTGTGTTGACATAAACTCCGGAGGAGCCTGACCAGCCATAACCGTACTCATGCGTTTCCAGAATTCAATAGCTGTGTGCGGATCATAGCCGGCCATAGCCATAAATACCAATCCCATTTTGTCGGCTTCTGATTCGTGCTTTCTGCTAAAAGGAAGAATAACACCGTATTGTGCTCCTGCACCATAAGCCTGATCAAACAATTGTCTGGTAGCGGGTGATTTCGCAGATAAAGCCAGATCCACAACCTGACCTCCGGCCTGTGCCAATAATTCCTGACTCATGCGTTCGTTTCCATGATGTGCAATTGCATGTGCAACTTCATGTCCCATTACCACAGCAATTCCTTTTTCATCAATACATACCGGCAAAATACCGGTATAGAATGCTACTTTACCACCCGGCATACACCAGGCATTTACGGTAGTATCATTTTGAATCAGATTAAATTCCCAGTTATACCCTTCCAGTTCTTTGCTTCTGCCCTGTTCGCTCATGTATTTTTCTACCGCTGATTTAATCGTGTTTCCCACTTTTTTAATCATGGCTACCTGAGCAGCATTCGTACTTAAGGGGCCTTGCTTAATAACAGCTGCGTATTGCTCGCTGCTCATTTGTACAATTTGTGATTCAGGAATCAAACTTAGCTGGCTGCGTCCTGTAACAGCTACTCTTTTACAACTGGTATAAACTGCTCCGCTAAATAAAAGTGCGGCGCTAAAATAAATTACTTTCTTACTTATCCACATAGTATGTTATTTAAACTCAAATATAAGAATTTTACATCTAAGTAATGTAACGGTAACATGTATGAAAATTATTGGAATAGGAAGAAATTACAGCGAGCACGCAAAAGAGTTAAATAATGCCATGCCTGCTGCTCCGATTATTTTTTTAAAACCGGATACTGCTTTGTTAAAAAATAATGAAGCATTTTATTTTCCTTCTTTCACAAAAGACATCCATCATGAAATTGAATTGGTTGTGAAAATTTCGAAAGAAGGAAAAAACATTCAGGAAAAATTTGCTCATAAGTATTACGAAGAACTGGGCATCGGACTCGACTTCACGGCACGCGACTTACAGCAGCAGGCAAAAGAAGAAGGACTACCCTGGACACTTGCCAAAGGTTTCAATGGTTCTGCACCTGTTTCAGAATTTGTACCCAAAGCCAATTTCCCCGATTTAAAAAACATTTCCTTTTCGTTATCTATCAACGGCGAGTTACGTCAATCGGGTAATACAGCGGACATGGTATTTTCCATTGATTATCTGATTGCTTATATCTCACAATTTATTACTTTAAAAAAAGGCGACCTTATTTATACAGGTACGCCTAAAGGTGTTGGTTCTATTGCTATTGGTGATAAACTGGAAGGATTTCTTGAAAATAAAAACATGCTTAGCTGTGAGATTCGTTAACTGCATCATTGCATGCCTATTAATGGCTGCTGCCAGCCATACTGCGTATGCACAAGTACCGGGAGGTTATCCAAAAGGATACTTTATGTTTCCGATCAAACCCGGGCAACGGAATTATCTTTCTGCTAACATGGGTGAATTAAGACCGAACCATTTTCATGGGGGAATGGATATTAAAACAGACGGACAGATCGGCTTGCCGGTATATGCAGCTGCAGGCGGCTATGTATCACGCATCCGGATATCTACCTACGGCTACGGTAATACTATTTACATTACGCACCCAAACGGATTGGTAACGGTGTACGCACACTTAGACCGATTCAGTGCGAAAATACATGACTATGCAATAGAAGAATTGTATAAACTGGAACAAACAGATATTGATATTATTGTTCCTCCTAAAGCACTTCCTGTTACAAAAGGTGAAGTAATTGCTAAGTCCGGAAATACAGGCGGCAGCGGCGGTCCGCATTTGCATTTCGAAATTCGTGATGTGCAGGAGCGTGTATTAAATCCTGCTCTTTTTGGTTTTACAGAGATCGTTGACAACATCAAACCAACATTTGATAAAATAGCAATCCGTACCATGGATATTAACTCGCGCGTAAACGATGACCTCGGACGGGCAGAGTTTATTGCACAGCCAGCCGGCTCCGGTAAATATACCATTGCACAGCCCATCTATGCTAAAGGCTTGTTAGGCGTTGAGATCAAAGTACATGATAAAATGAATGATACGCATAATTCGTACGGTATCAATTGCATTGAACTGAAAGTAGATGGCAAAGAAGTATTCTATCACAATCTCGAAACATATTCTTTCCACGAGAGCAGATTCATTAATGTACATATCGATTACGAAACATATATTTTAAAAAGACAGTATTTTGAAAAGTGTTATGTAGCCGATGGAAATCAGCTAAGCTTTTATCTGATGAATCCGCTGCATGGAAAAATTCCCATTCACGATGATGCTTCGCACAATATAGAATTACGCATATACGATTCAAACGGAAATCAATCCTCACTAAACTTTACCATTAAAGGAAAGCAGGCACAGGCATCTAAAATCATTAAACCAACTTCACCTGTTCCCGATTATAAAATATTTGAAAACACCTTGAAGGTCATTGGTTCTGCAAACTACACGGGCAACGCTGTTCTTTATGTAAAGAAAAAAACAACGAACCTTGCTCCTGCATACTACATCAATCAGTTACCGGTATATCTCTATGATCTGAGAACGGCTCTGCCCGACTCTTCCCTTGCAGGATCATTTAAAAGTGTGTATGATTTTGTAGAAATGATTCCGCCGGGTAAACGCAAAGTTATTGTGGATAACTTAACGCTGCAATTCTCCGATTCAACCCTCTTCGACACGCTTTATTTAAAAGTCAAAAAGCATCTGATTATAAACGGGGCTGAAACCTTCGAAATCAACAATCCGACCGAGCCGGTTTATGGCCCCATTGGCGTAGTCTTTTGCCCGGAAATGGCTGTGAATAAAAACGACCGCTGTTATTTCTATAACATAAATAACTCTGTATCAAAAAAATATGAAGGCGGCACCTGGCAAGAAGACAGCCTGATGCATAATTTAAAATACCTGGGCAAATTCACGTTGATAAAAGATTCCATTCCACCCGTAATTACCTACAAATCAAATACAACAAAACGCATTAATTTTAGTATTTTTGACAAAGGTTCGGGCATTGATACCATTCGGGCAACATTAAACGGCAAGTGGGTATTAATGTATTATGAACATAAATCAGGTTTGATCTGGTCTGAGTTCAGAGATCCGACACAAGTATTAAAAGGTGAGTTTGTGCTTGAAGTAACAGACAATTCAGGTAATAAAACCCTTTATAAAAAAGTATTATGACATTATCGGTTGGCGATAAAGCCCCAGTATTTAAAGGAATAGATCAAGACGGTAACGCGATTCGCTTAACAGATTTTTCAGGCAAAAAAGTAATCTTATACTTTTATCCGAAAGACGATACACCTGGTTGTACCAAACAAGCATGTAATCTGAGAGACAATTATACCACATTGTTAAAAGCCGGTTATGTAGTACTTGGTATCAGTACCGATGGTTCAACATCGCATCAGAAATTCATCAAAAAATTCGAACTGCCTTTTCCATTGATTGCTGATGAAGATAAAACCATTCACGAACAGTACGGCGTATGGGGCGAAAAATCTATGTACGGCAAAACGTTCATGGGTACACTCCGCACAACTTTTGTGATTGATGAAAAAGGAAAAATAAGTGAAATCATTTCGAAAGTAAAAACAGACGATCATACAGCGCAAATTTTAAAATAGAAAATCAATAATCATGTCAGAATACACAGAACTGAATAAAGTTGCATCTCAAGTAAGAAGAGATATTGTACGTATGGTACACGGTGCTAAAGGCGGCCACCCGGGTGGTGCATTAGGCTGTACCGATTTATTAGTGCTTTTATATTTCAAGTTAATGAAGCACAACAAAGATTTTAATATGAATGGTGTGGGCGAAGATATTTTCTATCTTTCAAATGGTCACATCTCTGCAGTTTTATATAGTGCCTTGGCACGTTCCGGATATTTCCCGGTAAAAGAATTAAGTACGCACCGTAAAATCAATTCCCGTTTACAGGGCCACCCTACTCCGCACTCACACTTACCAGGCGTTCGTATGGCATCAGGTTCTTTGGGACAAGGTTTATCTGTAGGCTGTGGAACCGCACAAGCAAAGAAATTAAACAAAGACGATCGCTTTGTATATGTATTGATGGGCGATGGCGAACAACAGGAAGGTCAAATCTGGGAAGCCGCAATGTATGCACCACATACAAAATTAGATAACCTGATCGGTTTCGTAGATTATAACGGTCAACAGATCGACGGCCCGTGCGACAAAGTAATGTCTTTAGGTGACTTAGCCGGCAAATACAAAGCGTTTGGATGGAACGTATTGACTTGTGATGGAAATAACTTTGCCGACTTAGAGAAAACAATTCTTAAAGCACAAGCAAACAAAGGCACAGGAGTACCAACCATGATATTAATGAAAACGGAAATGGGCGCCGGTGTTGATTACATGATGGGTACACACAAGTGGCACGGCACGGCACCAAATGATGCGGAGTTAGCATCTGCATTGGGCCAGTTAGAAGAAACACTTGGTGATTATTAATCCATTCAACAAAAGACTTTAAAACAATGAAAAAATATACATTTACTGAAAAGAAAGATACGCGTTCCGGCTTTGGTGACGGGATGACGGAATTAGGCAAAACAAATCCGAACGTTGTTGCGCTATGTGCCGATTTAACTGCCTCTTTAAAATTAAACGATTTCGAAAAACAAAATCCGGAACGTTTCTTCCAGACAGGTATTGCTGAAGCAAACATGATCAGCATGGCGGCAGGTATGACGGTTGGAGGTAAAATCCCTTTCACGGCAACATTCGCAAACTTCTCTACAGGCCGCGTGTATGACCAGATCAGACAGTCTGTTGCGTATTCAGAGAAGAACGTAAAAGTATGTGCCTCACACGCAGGTTTAACATTAGGTGAAGATGGCGCTACACACCAGATTCTGGAAGATATCGGTTTGATGAAAATGCTTCCGGGTATGACTGTAATCAACCCGTGCGATTACAACCAAACGAAAGCCGCTACGATTGCTATTGCAGATCACGTAGGTCCGGTATACTTACGTTTCGGTCGCCCGGCATTACCGGTATTCACTGCACCGGATCAGAAATTTGAGATCGGTAAAGCATGGATGGTAAACGAAGGCAAAGATGTAACAATTCTTGCAACCGGCCATATGGTTTGGGAAGCAATTCTTGCCGGCGAAAAATTAGCCGAACTTGGTATTGATGCAGAGATCATCAACATCCATACCATTAAACCACTGGACGAAGAAGCGATTTTAAAATCTGTTGGTAAAACAGGTTGTGTGGTAACAGCTGAAGAGCATAACGTATTGGGTGGTTTAGGCGAAAGCGTTGCACGCGTATTGGCCAGCAACTTACCTACCCCAATTGAATTTGTAGCAGTAAAAGATACCTTCGGCGAAAGCGGTACACCGGATGAATTGATGGAAAAATATGGTTTGAAAGATCGCCATATTGTTGAAGCGGTTCAACGCGTGATGAAGAAAAAGAAGTAATTTAAAATGAATAAACGTCATCGAGGTTTAAAACCTCGATGACGTTATAGAAAAAACCGATAAGCGAACTTATCGGTTTTTTTATGAAGCTAAGCAAACAAGTGGTTGGTAGTTTACGCAAATAAACTTTTACGGAATGAATGAGTTACAGCTGCGTAAACATACCGAACCATGGCACATTTTGTGTCGACTAAAAATATGCCATGGTTCGGTATGTTTAAGTGCATAGACTCTACGACAGAACAACATATGATCGTTACACTTAAACTACCAACCACTTATTAGCGAAGAATTGAGTTAAGAAATAATAAAATCAAAGCATGCAACTACATTCACAACTTATAGGCACGGGCCATTATGTACCCGAACAGATTGTAACCAACAATGATCTTACCGCATTCATGGAAACCTCGGATGCCTGGATCCAGGAACGTACCGGAATCAAAGAGCGCCGCTTCTTTAAAGAAGGTGTCGACACGGTTTCCAACATGGGTGCAAACGCTGCGCGCATGGCTTTAGCAAACGCAAAGATTGAAGCGAAGGAAATTGATTTGATTGTATTTGCAACCTTGAGTCCGGATTATGCATTTCCCGGTGCGGGTGTATTGCTGCAGCGTGAATTAGGTGTTCCGAATATTCCGGCATTGGATATTCGTCAGCAGTGTGCGGGTTTTATCTATGCACTCTCCGTTGCCGATCAGTTCATCAAAACAGGTATGTATAAAACAGTATTGGTTGTAGGAAGTGAGATCCAATCAAATATCATGGAATTGTCGGATCGTGGTCGCAATGTAGCTGTTATCTTTGGTGACGGTGCAGGAGCAGTTGTGTTGAAAGCAACAACAGAAGATAAAGGAATCCTTTCTACACATTTACACGCCGATGGAACGTATGCAGAAGAACTGATGCTGGAACACCCCGGCAGCAGAAGCAAAACACGCGTCACTCCTGAAATGATTGAGAACGGAACTTTGCTGCCAGTAATGAATGGACAAGCTGTATTCAAACATGCGGTGCAGAAATTTCCTGCTGTGATCATGGAAGCATTAGAAGCAAATAATTTGCAGACAAGCGATATCAGCTTATTGATTCCGCACCAAGCCAACTTGCGCATCGCTGAGTATATACAGAAGCAATTGAAGTTAGAGGATCATCAGGTATTTAATAACATTCAGAAGTACGGCAACACAACGGCAGGGTCTATTCCGATTGCTTTGAGCGAAGCAGTACAGGAAGGCAGATTAAAATCAGGTGATATACTATGTCTGGCTGCATTTGGAAGTGGCTTTGTATGGGCTAGTGCGTTGATAAAAATATAGTTGAGGTATAGGTTAAACCTACGAGGTTTTGAAAACCTCGTAGGTTTAACCTATCTTTATTACCACATAACTAATACTTCATTATGGCAATTGACTGGAAAACTGTAAAAGAATTCGAAGACATAACATATAAAAAATCAAATGGCGTAGCGCGCATTGCTTTTAACCGTCCGGATGTACGCAATGCTTTTAGACCAAAGACTACATCTGAGTTATACGATGCTATGTATGATGCGTATGAAGATGCTTCTATCGGTGTGGTATTATTATCTGCTGAAGGTCCTTCATCAAAAGACGGCATCTACTCTTTCTGCAGCGGCGGAGATCAGAAAGCGCGCGGAGAAAAAGGTTATGTAGGTGAAGATGGCAGACATCGTTTGAATATTTTAGAAGTACAACGCTTGATCCGTTTTATGCCGAAAGTGGTAATTGCTGTAGTACCGGGCTGGGCAGTTGGCGGCGGCCATAGCTTGCACGTTGTTTGTGATTTGACATTGGCAAGCAAAGAACACGCGATCTTCAAACAAACTGATGCTGACGTTACCAGCTTCGATGGTGGGTATGGTTCAGCCTACTTAGCTAAAATGGTCGGACAGAAAAAAGCGCGTGAAATATTTTTCTTAGGCAGAAATTATTCTGCACAGGAAGCGTACGATATGGGTATGGTAAATGCTGTAATCCCACACGCTGAACTGGAAAGCACCGCTTATCAATGGGCGCAGGAAATTTTGGCAAAGTCTCCTACTTCAATTAAAATGTTAAAGTTTGCCATGAATCTGACAGACGATGGTATGGTTGGTCAACAAATTTTTGCAGGCGAAGCAACACGTCTGGCTTATGGAACAGACGAAGCCAAAGAAGGCCGAAATGCATTCCTTGAAAAAAGAAAACCGGACTTCGGTGATGTTGGCTGGGGCCCATGCTAATCTATTCTATTACGAATAATTTTATATTATATTCTTTACTCTTGTAGTAATCATACATAAAGTAAAAGGCCGTTGAAGAGGAACGTCGTTGAGGTTTAAAACCTCAACGACGTTCCTCTTCCTTTTTAATTTAAACGGACAAAACTTAACAATCCATAGTAAAATCAAAAGTGCTTCAAGCCCCAACTGCAGATTTTGTTTTTCATCTTTTGTTAATCCAAACCTACCCGGTCGCTATGATACAGATGTGAAATAGAAATTATTTTTCTTCCTATGAAATTATCTATAAACCAAAACATTAGATAAAATTTTCCGAATCATTTGGTTTAGCTATTTTGTTTAATTATTTTTAATAAAAGTTAAACAAAATATGTCTCTGTATTCCATTTCAGATTTAGAAAAATTAAGCGGAATTAAAGCACATACGATCCGTATCTGGGAACAACGCTACAATCTGCTGACTCCTTTAAGATCGGACGGCAACATACGGAGCTATGATGATGATCAGGTACGTAGGTTGTTAAATGTTTCTACGCTGATTAAACTAGGAATTAAAATTTCGCGGATCAGTCAGCTTACAGACCCTGAGATAAATGAATTGCTAGAACGTTCCATTCAGGAAGCAGCAGACGAAGATTCGAAAGTCTCTGTGTACATACACAAATTAATTGCTGCCGGAATCGATTATAATGAATATGAATTTGATAAAGTTTTTAAACAGGCTGCAAAGAAATACGGAATGGTAGCTTGCTATCAAAAGGTCATATATCCGATGCTTGTTAAAATAGGGCTGTTATGGGGCAAAAGTGAAATCATACCGGCACAGGAACATTTCATTTCAAATCTGTTAAAACAAAAGTTATACCATGCCATTGAGCAACTTCCTATCCCCCCATCAACAGCCGAAACCTGGCTTCTTTTTTTACCTGAAGAGGAAGATCATGAAATAGGATTGCTGCTATCTGACTTTTTGATACGTGCTTCAAACAGACGTGTTGTTTATCTTGGCCAGCGTGTACCTTATTACAATCTGAAAGCCGTTATCGAAGATTTAAAACCGGAATGCCTGCAATATTTTGTCGTGCGCTACCATTCAGCAGAATGGCTGCAAGCATTAATGGATAAGATGAAAAAAGATTTTCCGGGAATAAAAAAATACATCTGTGGTGCTGCCTATTTATTTGAAGATGTAAAACTGCCCAAAGACCATACATGGATATCTAATATTGAAAAATTCATGCAATTACTAAAAAAGTAATTTTCAATTAAACGTTTGCGCTGGTGAAAACAATTGGAATCATTGGGTCCGGAGTTAGTGGATTAAGCGCAGCTGCTGTATTAGCGCTAAAAGGACAAAAAGTTGTTGTGTTTGAAAAAAACGATCAGCTTGGCGGACGCATGCGACAATTTGAAGCAAATGGTTTTACTTTTGATATGGGCCCTAGCTGGTACTGGATGCCGGATGTATTCGAACGTTTTTATGAACAGTTTGGCTATACCAGCAGCGATTTTTATGAATTGAAAAAGCTTGATCCGGGTTTTCAGATCATAACATCGGATGGCGAGACATTAAAAATTCCTGCCGGATGGGAGGAGCTTCTCGAACTCTTTGAACAAATAGAAACAGGTGCAGCAGATAAGCTTACAGCATTCATGCGGGAAGCAAATTATAAATATGATGTTGGTGTAAAAAAACTCATCTATCAACCCGGCTTATCTCTGCTTGAACTTATCAATGCAGATACCATAAGCGGCGTATTCAGACTTCAGCTATTTTCTTCTTTCAGCAAACATGTACGCCGTTATTTTAAAAATGAAAAGCTAATAGCTTTAATGGAATTTCCGGTATTGTTTTTAGGAGCGATGCCCAAGGATACTCCGGCCCTTTACAGCCTGATGAATTATGCAGGTCTGAAGCAAGGTACCTATTATCCGATGGGGGGATTTAAAAAAGTAATTGATGCAATGGTTAAAATCTCCCACGAGTATGGTGTAGAATTTAATCTTAGTGAAGGCGTTGATACCATAGAAGCTATCAGTGATTCAAAAATTTCGATAAGCACCCATATCCAAAAAAAACAACTGCACGGATTGATTGCATCAGCGGATTATCATCACGTGGAAAGCAAATTACTTAAGTTGAAAGATCGCAACTACACTGAAAAATACTGGAACAAAAAAACATTTGCTCCTTCTTCGCTGATCTTTTATATCGGTGTAAATACCAAGCTCGACAAATTAGAACATCACAACCTATTCTTTGATGCTGATTTTCCAAAGCATGCAGTAGAAATTTATGAAAATCCACAATGGCCGAGTAATCCCCTCTTCTATGTTTGTTGCCCTTCCAGAACAGATCCATCCGTAGCACCGGCAGGCAAAGAAAACCTGTTTGTGCTGATGCCAATAGCGCCCGGTATTAAGGATGAAGATGCAATACGTGATACCTATTACAATATATTATTAAAACGCTTGGAAACCTTCACAGGGATTTCAATCCGCGATAATATTGATTATGTAAAAAGCTATTGCATAAAAGATTTTATAACAGATTATAATTCCTATAAAGGAAATGCATATGGCCTTGCAAATACGCTGATGCAGACAGCTAACCTAAAACCAAACATTAAAAATAAGCATATACCCAACTTTTATTACTGCGGTCAGCTAACAGTACCTGGACCAGGTGTGCCACCATCCATCATATCCGGACAAATAGCAGCAAATGAATTATTAAAAAAACTGAAAGTGAATGTATGAAACACTTATTTGATAACGTTTCTGCCATGTGCAGCAAATTAACGACTAAAGAATACAGTACGAGCTTTTCATTGGGTATACACTTTTTGAATAAAAAACTTCATGATCCTGTTTACGCCATTTACGGTTTTGTACGTTTTGCGGATGAGATTGTTGATTCATTCCATGGCTATGATAAGAAGCGTTTAATGGAACAGTTTCGAAAAGATACAATTACAGCGCTTGAAGATAAAATCAGCCTTAATCCGATTCTGAATTCATTTCAACATGTTGTTCATACGTATAAGATTGAGTGGGAGCTGATCGATACGTTTTTAAAAAGTATGGAAATGGATCTGGATCAGTCTGCGCATGACAAGCAATCATATAAAGAATATATTGTAGGTTCTGCTGAAGTTGTAGGACTAATGTGTCTGCGTGTTTTTGTTAAAGGCGATCTGAATATGTATGAAAAGCAAAAGCCTCATGCAATGAGTTTAGGTTCTGCCTTTCAGAAAGTCAATTTTTTACGGGATGCAAAAGAGGATTTCGATTCTTTAGGCAGAACGTATTTTCCTGATGTAAGCATGGATAAATTTGATCATCAGATCAAAAAAGATATTGAATCTGATATTGAAAAAGATTTTCAGCATGCGCTTGTCGGAATAAAGCAATTACCTTCAGAGGCAAGGCTTGGTGTGTATTTGGCATATATTTATTATAAGAATCTTTTTCATAAAATTAAATCCATTCCTCCTGAACGTATATTAAAAGAGCGCATACGCATACCGAACCTGAATAAATTTGGTCTACTGTTTCAATGTTATGTAAGAAACCAATTTAACATACTATAATGCGATTTCTTGCTTACATATTCATCTTTCTATTACCAGTGTTTGTACAAGGCAAAGAATGGGATATAATTACAATACGAAATTTATATTATAGAGCTTCTACATCAAAAGAAGATGCCGAAAAATTCAAAACTGTATTAGAGGCTATACATACCCCAGATGAATGTATTAAAGGGTACATAGCTGTTTGTTATATGATAGAAGCAAAACACATACATAATCCATCCAGTAAGCTAAATTACTTCGACAAAGGAAGAAATCTGCTTGACAATGCAATTAAAAATAACCCGGATAATATTGAACTTAAGTTTCTAAGAATTTGTGTTCAGGCAAATACACCTTTCTTTCTGGGATATAATAAACAAATCGAAACAGACAAAGCTTTCATTCTATCAAAATATTCATCTATTAGCGATTTGGATTTAAAAAAACGGATCAAAGAATTTATAAACCAATCGTCAATATGCACACCCCAGGAAAAAAATATTTACTTAAAGTAATTTAGCACATGTATGTCATTTAAACAGAATGATACTATAACCTTTGCAACGTTAACCTTCATGCATGAAGCGTATTAATAAATAGTCATCATGGTATAATAAAAAATTATGGATAATTGGATTATCATTTCCGCAGTAATCATCGTAACATTTGCGACAATGGAATTTGTTGCCTGGTTCGCCCATAAATACATTATGCACGGATTACTCTGGAATCTGCATAAAGACCATCATCAGCCGGATCCGCAAACACCTGTGGAGCACAATGATTTTTTCTTTGTTATTTTTGCAACACCAGCTATTATTTTATTTATCGTTGGTATTAAAGATTTCTCTCTATCGTTCTGGATCGCAGTAGGAATAACATTGTATGGCATGTCCTATTTCTTTATTCATGATCTGTTCATACATCAGCGCATCAAAGTATTGCGAAATGCGGATTCTCTTTATTTCAGAGCAATCAGAAAAGCACACAAAATCCATCACAAAAGTCTAAAAAAAGAAGACGGTGAATGCTTCGGCATGTTGTTGGTTCCTTTTAAATATTTTAAAGAAGCAAAAAAAAATGTGCGCTAATTATACGTATCTGGCAATTGACTTAGGCTCTCTGATCGTTCCGTTTATCTTTAGCTTTCACCCCAAATTATTATTTTATAAAAAATGGGCCGCCTTTGGGTTAGCTAATTTTATAGTGAGTGTATTATTTATTATATGGGATATGTGTTATACGCATTTTGGGGTTTGGGGCTTCAATCCGCAGTATCTGACAGGAATCTACCTAGGCAATTTACCAGCAGAAGAAATTTTATTTTTTATATGCATTCCTTTTTCCAGCATCTATACCTATCATTGCCTGAAAATATTTTATCCGGTTAGAGATAAAATTCCTTATCAAGAAATTACACTTATTCTAGTTATGCTGCTTTTATGCATAGGTATTCTATATGCTAAACACATCTATACCAGTGTTACTTTTATTTTTCTGGCAATTACACTTATTCTGCTTACCTATATATTAAAGCTCCGCTGGATACCAAATTTTTATTTTACGTATCTGATTATATTACTTCCATTTTTTATTGTAAACGGAATCCTTACCGGCACAGGGCTTGAACAACCGGTAGTATGGTATGACGATACAGAAAATCTTGGTTTCCGTCTAGGAACAATACCTGTAGAGGACATCTTTTATGGAATGCTGATGCTAATCTTAAATGTAGCTTTATTTGAATATTTTGATAATAAATTTACAGACACTACTTTATCTAATTAATCTTTTTCAACATTTAATCATCTAACAATTGTAAAGAATACGATATATTATTAAACAAGAACGTCGTTGAGGTTTTAAACCTCAACGACGTTCTTGTTTAATTTATTTAGCTAAATGTGCCTCGCGATGACCAACTATGTTACAACATCTTTATCTATCGTCTCATTGATTAATTAAACAAAAATAGCTTTCTAAATTTCTCTAGAAAGCTATTTTAACAGTCGGGGTGGCAAGATGCTAACCCAAGCTTTAATATCGTTGATAATCATTATTTTAACAATACTCACATGTAACAGGTAACCGAATAGGTTACTATGTTATTTATGCTGTTATAGAACGTTTTGGTATCACCTAGATGACCTATATAAAGGTACAAAATTGCGAAGATTAGAACTACAAAAGAGGTCAATTTATCTCAAAAAAAATGTAGCAATTTGCTATAAAATGAAGCTGAAAAAATCAGATGTTTTTAATCGGTGATGTACGTTTTTACCAGCTCAGGATCAAGGCCTACATAATTTGCAAATTCTTCAATGCTTACGAATTGATGTGCGTCCTTTTTCAATTCTGTTTTTAACTTCCTTAAAAGCTTTCTGCAATACCTCTCGCTTTTACCGGTAATCCGCTGCACATCCTTAGGATAAATACAACTTCGCGTTAATTCCATACTCTATGTATGCTTTATCTATGCTTCATTCATATCTGAAGTATCAAGCTTTATACAAAGTTAGAAGTTATTTTGGTAAGGCATAATGGACTATTTCGGAACAAAGTGTCTAATAGGTATCTAAGCGGAACCACGCATTTGAATGCTTTAATTTAAGCCTTTACTATTGCCATATGTTTAACTAAAAAAATATTCTTATGGCAAGACAAAGTGGAATTTTAAAACTTAAAGGTACTATCGGAGGTATGACCTTTTACAAGACATCTTTAGATGGACATCTTGTCCGTGAAAAAGGTGGAGTAAGCGGTGATCGTATTGCAAACGATCCTGCATTTATCCGAACAAGAGAAAACGGTGAAGAATTTGGCGCTGCAGGTCTTGCAGGTAAATTGCTTCGTGATACGTTGCGCGCACTCATGCAAAGTGCTTCTGACAGTAGAGTAACATCCAGAGTTACTAAAGCTATGATGGATATCCTAAAACTTGATATAGCAAGCGCTCGAGGCAAAAGAACACCTTTCAGTGGTTTGGCTACAGCTCAAGGTAAGGCTATTTTAAAAGGCTTTAATTTCAACTTGAAAGCAATCCTTGGTAGTATTTTATACAAGCCGTACACGGTGAATACTGCTACGGGAGAAATTGGCATTCCTAATTTAGTACCCATCAATGATATTGCTGCTCCGCCTAAAGCAACACACTGTACAATCAAAGGAGCATATGCCAATATAGACTTTGCTACCGGAATCTTTGACATCCAGTTTAGTCCGGCTGCCAATCTTCCTATCGATGGTGTATCAAGCAATGTTTCATTGGTTCCGGCAGCTGTACCTGTAGGTACAGGCCTTCAATTTTATTTGCTTGAGATCGAATTCTTCCAGGAAGTAAATGGTCAGCAGTATTCATTGAAAAATGGTGCATACAATTCTCTTGCAATTGTAGAGGTTATCTAATGGAACTTCAGATATTAAGAAGTTATTTTCCAAATGGGACCAATGGGGAATTATGGTATGGCGGGCAATTGATCTGTCATACCATAGAACTCCCTTGGTTGAATAACCAACGCAATATTTCTTGCATTCCGGAAGGAATATACAAACTCCAAAAGCGCTTCGTAGAAAAATTCCAATGGCATTTGGGACTTTATAAGGTACCTAATAGACAATTGATTTTAATTCATCCCGCTAACAATGCGAAACTACAATTACGGGGATGTATTGCTCCAGTTACTAAATTAGAAAGCCCTGGCATAGGAAGTTTTTCTCGAGAAGCGGTAAAAAAAATAAATGACTTAGTTTTTCCTATCCTAGATAATGGAGAAGAAGTCCAGTTAAAAATTTCTGTTAAATCATTAAATTCCTAAAAATCATGAATATTGTTGACAGAGCAAAAGCTCCTACCCCTAAATTCTTCAAAGTACTGCGCGCTGTAGGTTTAAGTGTTGCTGCTGTTGGCGGCTCGCTCCTAGCTGCTCCGATCGCTTTACCTGCCGCCTTGATTACCATAGCAGGGTATCTAACATTGGCAGGTGGCGTTATCACTGCCGTTAGTCAAACTGCTGTAGAAAATGAGTAATCACAGTGGACATAACGGCACTGTGTTTGGAACCATTGGCGGAACTCTGTTGAGCATCCTCGCTAATATAAATTTAGAAGATGTAGCCAGAACGGTTTTGTTAGCCACCATAGGTGCAGTAGTCAGTTTTGGTGTATCGCTTTTACTCAAAAAAATAACACGGTTAATTAGTAAATAAGGAGGCGCTTGCCTCCTTATTTTTTTATATTTTGCATACTCTTCTATTTTTCTTCTCATTACTTTAATACATATAATTATGCTTATTTAGAATCCTTATAAATTACTAAATAGGGTTATTATTTGATACTTTTTAGTTCCACATAACGATACCTTTTTTGTATATTTATATCATTAAACGCCAAGAATAATGATAACAAATGTAACAGCAGAAAGCAACAAGGTTGCAGAATGCAAAGAATTAAAGATCAGATCTCTGTTTAGAAAAAACCGCTATAGCGAGAGTCTTGTTCCTGAAATACGGCTTAATGGCAAATGGCTCTCCCATCTGGGTTTTGAAAAGGGAAAGAAAGTAAAAGTGAAATATACTAAAGGTCAAATAATCCTTAGTATCGATGAGCCATTATAACCTGTTCTACCAAATTGAAAGAGTCCTGCTGCAGGAGGAAGCCAGACGGAAACGCCTGGCTAAACCTATTACACGAAAACCTGAATTGAAGAGTCTATTTTATAAAGATATTCTTTCTACATCCTTCTCTGGCGATCAAACGGTATTTGAGAAGTTAGAAAAGCGCAGATCCGCATTATTGAAGCATGGGTATATTGATACAAATGGAAATGTAACGGAGAAAGGTCTCGACGCTCTGATAAGAGCGGTAATAAAGGCAATACGAACTAAACATAATTGAGTAGTACAAATATGCGGGCGCCAGCCCGCATATTCAATTTTCCAGAATATGAAAAAACCTATTGAGATCGTAAAAGAGTATAGAAAATTTCTTGAGCAAATCGAGGGAATGATTAAAGCCTCGGGGCTAAAAGATAAGTTCATTTTTGAAAAACTCGGAATGTCAAAAACCAACTTCTACCGTCGGTTAAATAAGCCCGAGTTGTGGACGTATGACGAACTGGAAAAACTGTTCGAAATACTCAAGTAAATGCAAGGATGCTTCTGTCTCCCCCCAACTAACAAATGTAAAAGCTTTTAAAAATGCACTGGCGCACTGCCCCCCGAAGGTTCAACTGCAAGGGAAAAATTAAAGTGCAAGGGCAAAAAGGCAACAATAAAACAAAAGATTTATGCCTTAATTCAGGTTGCCTTTTTGATTTATTTTCCCTTGCAATTTATTTTTTATCCTTGCTAAATTACGCCAGTGCATTTTTAAAAGTTTTTACGCCATACGCCTGTGGCTCGCGCCTTGTCTGAGCGGAGCGAGTAGCGCATACAGAGACTGTTTATGGCCAAACTACAATTATTTCTTTGAGGTAATATCAATGGCCTTATTAATCTGTGCGAAGCACGCCTTGTGCAGCCTGGCGGGATTTTTTGCCCCGCACCCGGGAGCGTTTGGCGTGCGGATTTGCAAAAAGCATGACAGGCTGCACACGTGGGGTTGAAGGGGCAACAAGCCCCTTGGAGATACTTTACATAATGTTCTTATATGACAGCTTTGGATTGCGGGGAGGCTCGCGCGGCTGCTCGTATAAGACCCATTATGTAAATGTAGCGTTGTGATGGATAATCTGATGGTAGATGTGCCAGGTGACCTTTGCGGCAATTTTGTGTGCTCTTGTATTTTGTTTTCCCGACAACTGTTTCTGCACACAAAAGGAACGCCGCAATGAGAGCCTGGCCAGCTACCAGCAGAGTTGGGCAGGAAGGCTGACTGGCAACATACAACAACCGTATACAATCATTGTGTTGTATGTTGCCAGTTTGCCTTTGCGTGGGCAGGTTGATTAAGCAAGGGATTAAGACAAGCTTTGGCTTGCGGGTGGGTTTTGTGCGGCTTGACTTAATGCCTTGCTTGTGCGGAGGTTTTTGAAGAGCATCGGCTTCTAACAATAATATTTTCAGTATCTTAGGCTTATTATTTAACCCTTAGCCAAGTTTTTATTATGGAAATTGTAGCACACAACATTAAACCCGGACCAAAGCCAAAGAAAGAAGATGGAACAGATGACAGAAGAAGACATGTCGACCCACCAAATAAATCAAAACATCCTTCTTTGCCTATACACAAACCTAAAAAATAGCAAAGCATTTTAAAATCACTTAACGCCTATTGATTTTAAATAGGCGTTTTCATTAACTTGCATTTGTAAACATTAGATTGGCGTTTAATGATTACATTTTAAAGAACAGGCTCCAAAGGAACCTGTTCTTTTTTAGTTTAATGATCTTATCTTCTTTTTCTCTCTGTTCCTTTTATTGAATGAATGGTATTCGTCTTTATCCAAAAACGTATTTTAGACTACCAACGTCAAACCCCTTTAAAAAAGGATTGTTTGTGCAGTTATTATATAATACAGTATAGCTTACTTCGTTATCGCTTAACCATTTTTTATTGTATTCGTTTGGTTCATGCCAAAACCAAAACTCAAATCTTTTATTTGTCAATTTGTGTCTATTAAGTTTAGCTATTGCTTTTTTATGTTCTTCATCAAGATTATAATTATTCGGGTTGACTTTACATTCTATGATTGTAACAGTATCATGATATTCTATTATCACGTCAATTTCCCCTTCTGATTTTTCAGTATTCCATTTTATAGAATCGGCTTTAGGTTGACGGCTATGTATATAATAAGCCAGTAATTCAAGAACAAGCCCACGAGCCTTATTCAGTTTATCATTTTCAGCCCGTTGGTTTGAAACATCATCTAATTGTTGTTTTATTTGTTCTTCCGAACTAGAAGTATTTTCGTTAGACCAAATATATTTTACGATGTATTTTTTAAAAGAATCCTTTTCGATATTTAAAGACTTAAACTCTATTACATCTTTGTACTTTTCAATAATTTCTTCTGCCTTTTTGTATTCTGAACCAGAAAAGCCAGAATGGTCACTACAACAATCAAAATATAATAGCCAACCACTATAATAATGACCCGCAGATGCTTGTGAATCTATTAATATGCTGTAGCTATAATCACTTTTTCCATTGCTGAAAGGATGAATAAATTTACGAACTATCACTTTTTCGAATTCTTTTTCATTTTCTGTTAATGCCACAGTACCTGCAAGTAATGTTATGAAAGCGGGAATACCATTGTGCATTTGACTAGATTGAAATACTTCTATTGGATACCAGTAAAAAAGCATGTCTAAAATTTCTTCCGAATTCAGCTCGTTTTTAAGTAAGTCGTCCTTTGATAATAACTTGTTAAATATCTTTTTTGAATACCCTTGTTTGTTAAAATAGGTCCAGTTATTTACATCAATTATATTTATATTATGCTCCTCTTCTAATGGAAGTATGATTTCATTTTGTATTCTATAAAAATAGCTATCTAAGGAAGTTTGAATGCTCAGATCAAAATTATCTCCAAATATTAATTCAACCTGTGTTTTTTCACGCTTTTTTTCTTCAAAAAAAATGTATTTATTCCAGGAATCTGCCATATGCAAATCTTTGAGGCTTGTTGTATTTAAAACCTCTATACCAATAACTTTCAGCCATACATATTGTAATGCATATTTATAACCTTCTAAACATATATCCAGCCTGTTATTATCCAACCAGAACTGTTTCATTAAGCTGCCGTTGTATGCAACTGGCCCATTGTTGTTGATTTGAGAGAAATGTATATATAAGTTTTCTATCAATATTAACTGTCGAATTCTATCCGAAGATAATCCGGGTACTATATAGAGTTCGAAATTTTTTTCAATTAATTTGTCAAATATGCTGAGCACACGATCTTGGAAATAGATTATGCCCTCTTTCAAATCATTATTGTTCTTCGCTTTGAGAATTGGCTTATATGCTGAATATATATTTTTAAGGAATACTACTCTTTCACAGGTATTAGGTAGTTTCTCAATAAAAAATGTTTCTCCTACTGCACGCTGAAATAAGAAGTCCTCTTTAATCCCAAATATCTTCTCTGATGATAAGTAATCGAAAAATTCACTGAAAGCACACTCCAAAAAGAACTTATATCCTTGGAACATTTTCCCATCAAGGGCTTTGTCATGGTATTGCTTTAACCAAGCTTCAAATGCTTCAGAGTTTCCAAGAATCTGCAATATTTGGATCGATGCAATTATATTCCTATGCATTTTATATAAAAATCAAGATCATATACATTGAATAAATTTTAATTATATCCACATTTATTAGTTTGAGTATGAGTATGAATATTTAATTTATATGTTACATACTCATGATGAAACTATCAGTTATTATTGTTACTTCATCAAAGTAAAACCAAAATTTTATCCTTGCCCAATTACCTGGACAATTCTTAGAAAACCCATTTAGTTTAATATTAAATCTTTTAGGCAAATTTGGCTGAAAAATTAAGGGATCTGGAAGATCAATTGTATTAATTGGTTATGTAAAATCCAAATCAAATTCTATAGTTCCTATCGAACGTAGTAATTCTTCTTTAGGAAATCCTTTCAATGTTGTCCACACTTCTTCTATGTGAATTTCTATTCGTTCAAGTAAATGATTTTCATTCGTACTATTTTTGAATTGAAAATCGAATATAGGATCGCTAGTCCTTATAGCATCATTTTCTAATACAGAAGTTTGGTCGTAACTATTATAGCTGTTCCTAAAAGGATGCCATGAACATAGATGTGAATCAATAACAGCTTTAGATAATTTTAACTTCCCTACCCCTAATGGAAAAAGCTCAGGAAAATATCGACATCCTATATGGTCATTTTTTAAAACCAGTTCAATTATTTTTGTATGCCCCCAATGAATTAGTTTGATGCTACCTTTTCTTCTATATCCATTAGATGATAATAGATAAGAGTTTTCATATTTCTTTCGTAGTGTATCAAACCATTCTTGTTGTTCTTTATGAAAATCTTCAGGCGTAAGTAAGATAAATTCCTGAATATATTTATTCTCTAATATAGCTGCTTCTATAGATTTAGCAATACTCACCTTTTGTGTAGCTGATAACTTACAGGGATAAAATTTGAATTGAAATGCTTTTATAAACTGAGGAAAATATTCATCACCAGGTATATAAGCATCGACCTTTTTATAATCACCTGATGCATCTGATTCAGATATAAAATGAACTTTTTGTGATGAATAATCTGCATTCAATAATAATTTTACAAATCGTGCAAACTCATTGCCGCCTTCTGCTCCTTGACTTATTCTTTGGTATAATGTTGAGACGTTTGGTATAGACATTGTCAAATTTGGTTATTCCATTTGTGTTTTTAGATCACCTTTAACAAGACTGTCTTCGAGAAAATACAAACCAGAAATATTCATTCTGCCAGGATAATCAGACTTTCCCCATGAACCTCCATGAATTTGTTTCTCTCCAATAATACTCCACATCAAAGTCAAATTTTCGCTATCTAAGAAATTCAATAATGGTTCCTTTTTTATCAAAAGTCCTGAAATACTTTTATTATTAACTGCGGGATCAAAGCAAATGAGGCTATCATTTATATCAATCATCTCTCCCTCATTTACAGAAAATGTCATTCCTAATTTTTGCTTTAAGACATTACAAGGTTTATAAAAATTGACAATATTTTCCTTTGAACAATCAAATTCCTTTTCCCATGCAAACTCTTCTGTAGTCCTTAAAACTTGTGCTACCAATGTACCTGTTTCCCTATTATAAATATCTTGCCAATCTTCACCAGCAGAATAATAATTAAATACTGAAGATTGATAATACTCTCGACTAAAGACATCCGAAAGTCTTCTTGCTTCAGGTAATTCTCCTCGATAAAAATCCCTATTAAAACCTTTGATAAACTTATCTTTATCTTCCTTCTTAATTATATAACTTCTTATTTGGTACCAAACATTTTTACGTTTGTCATTCCATTTATCCTCATCCAATTTTTCAGGTTCATCCCAAACCGGATGAATTTCTAACCAAAGCCAAGAAATACCATTTTCATCAGTGCTTTCAATTATAGAAGATGTTGCTGGTAAATCTTTACAATTCTTCACCCATTCTTTATGCGATTCATCCCAATTTGCATAAGCTTGATTAAACCACCAATTTATATCATCGCTCTTGTGATATTTCCCTTGTATTTGTTTGATAATTATAGAAGGATCTATATCTCTTACATTAGGATGCCAAGGACCTTCATAACTAGTTGTAATTTTGTCCCAACGACCAAACTCGTCATAAAGTGGATATTGATCTGACACTCTGGCAAGCAGTTCATGAAAAATGATCCATTGATATTTTTTACCAATGCGTTCTTTGTGACCGCTACTCCTTCCGCTATCTTGTTGTGAATCAAATTCACTAAAGACTTTAGGGTCGTAACCAAGTTCAAATACTCTTTTAACAGCATAATTACTTAAACCATCATAATCGATATCCCAATTGCTAAAAGCTGTTTGAAATGTGTATCTACCAAAATCACCGTATCTTGATACTCCTCTTCCATATTCTGTCGTCATAGAAGATAAAATAGATGTAGCTCCCCAATCTTCATTTCCATAATGTCCTGAAATACCTTTAGGTTTATATGTTTTATCAATAAATGTATTTGTAGGAAATTTCTTAGGAAGCTTTTTACTTTTATAGGGAGGTCTTACTTTCTTAATATCAAGTTTGGGATGAAGATTTTGGCTTAATGTAAATTCAATTATACCTCTTGCATAATCTCTTAGGAGGATATGAGGATATACCATCGAATTTAAAAAAATCACTTTATAAATATATTCACTCAGCTCAACTAGATTACTTGTATTATTAGAACGAAGAATACATCCATATGCAACGGCATATAATCTTTCCAAAACATAGGGATCATCTACGCTTTCAAACAATTCAAGTATAGGAATCAACAAATGCTTTCTATCCTGAAGCAAGCACACAAGAGCTTTTGTTGCAGCATCTCTAAGATAGCGATTAGAACTAGTTAAAAACCAAGCTAGCGTTATACATGATAACCTTATTGATTCGTCTGAAACATATGTTTTATCTTCATCATTCCAAGCCCAATCAATTATTCTTTTAACTGAATTATACCTACTTCCTTCTCCATATTTTTCCTGCAACCAAGTTGTCCACCATTTATCACGTTTAGGTAGTTCAAATTTCAATAATGCTAAATGCAATCTTTCAGCATTAAAATAAAATCCTGGTTTTGTGGAAGTAGATATATGTATATCTAAAAATTGGTAGAATAATTTTTTATTAGCACAAATCACATTATTAACATACTCTTTAGTTGCGTCATTTAATGAATCTGCTTTCCTCCAAAGGAACGAATTTAAAAAACCTTCAGCTATTGAATGAAATAGTTTTGCATGAGGTGCTACCTCATAGAGTTCTTTTCCTATTCTTTCTGGTATTTGAATGGATAGTGCTTCAATATAATGTTGGTTATACCTAGCGACTCTATTATCTTTTAACAACTCATATAATTTACCTGCATTAAATGATTTTATAAGATCCTCTTCATTTAAGTACATGTCTAGCATTGCAGATACAGTGAGGTGATCTTGAAATCTCTGATAGGCAAAACGGATTACATCCTTATAATTACCCTTAAGATCCCAATTAAGATCTATATTAAATATACCTTCAGATATTAATCGCTTTAAAAATGGCTCAGAATTTGAGCAATTTCCTTTAAATACCAAATCAACAACTTTATCAGCTTCTTCATATAATAAATAATCGGTCCCTTCTTCAATCATTTTAAAAAGAACTGCATCTACTCCTCCTTTTACAAGTTTTTTTCTTTCCTCATAATAAAGATTTTCTGGTAGAGCAAGCTTTATGTTAATACTATCTAAGAAAGTATTAATTACTGATGTAATTCCTTCATAACCTAAAGGGACTTCATGAATTTTTTTCGTATACAAAGACAAACAAAACAATTTTAAAAATAGAGGATTCTGAAATTCTGGATGAATTAGTGGAGAGCTAGGTTGTACTATTTCATAATGATGAAAGAACTGTTTTGCTGCATTATATTCCATTCCTAAAAATCCTTCATGATTTTCTCTTACTGCAATATCATCTCCAATTTCATTCAATGGAGCAATCAATGGAAGGAAAGAACTCCTAATACTTACCACCAGACCTAACCATGGATATTTCTCAAATGTCTGAAAGAATGATTTAAGCCTCTTAGGCCATATGATTTTCCCCTCACCTTCATTTAGCGCATCAATAAAAATAACTATACGGGTTTGAAGGCTTTCAGCCTTGGCATTTAGTGCTCCTAAAAAAATAAACTCATCTATGTTTGGCTTCCGCAATTGATTATCTAATATCTGAGTCCATGGCATATCTCTATTTGAAAAGTTCTCGCCTAAAAGAAAAAGGCTTAATTCATTGCCCGATCTTCTTGTTTTTATAACGTCTGCTAATAAATGAGATTTACCTATGCCAGCATCTCCTTGCAATATCAAATAAGGCCTATTTGCTAGAGTACATGTATTGCTCTTAACAAATTCTAAAAAATCACTAATAGCTGATTCGAAATTTGATAGATTATTAAACTCATTTCCGAAAGGCCTGTTATAATAGTCTATTTTTTTTGTTTTCTCTTGTTCATCTCTAAGAGTATAAAATATATTATAGATTTGACCAGTAATTTCTAAAAATGAATTAGCGAATTCTTTTAAGTTATTAATAGGAATTTTGATGTCGCCTCTAAATTTTAACGTATTGTAGAAATTTTTAAATGCGATAATCAAATCATTTAGTTGGGAGGTTAAACTTTTTATTTCGTCGTTTTCAACTTCGATTCTTAACTTTCGATATTCTTGAAATATTTTTTTATAGTAACTACCAATTCGTTTTTCAAATTTCACATCACTTGCTAACCCATCAAATATTTTTGTTATTGGCAATTCAAAATTTAGTTCTGGAGTATATCTGACACCAAGAGCATTAAAACTTTCGTTATTTTTTGCATCAATCCATTCATCCGTAAATTCCTCTTCATTAAACCAAAAATATTTTAATCCTTCATTTGCTTTGATTGCAAGTTTACTAACTAATTCATGACTTCCCCAAAATTCGAACTCAATAGACATTCCTTTTAAATGTGCATAATCTTGCCATTCCTTCGTCTTTTTTTTCCACTTATCAAGCATTGACTTTTTGCCTTTGACTTTTCCATCAGGCATATCTATTGGAATAGAAATAAAATATTTTTTTAAATGAATGTGATTATCTATTGTAGTAATTACAGAATCATTAATCTGCACCCACTGGTTATCAGACAAGCTTGTTGTGAAATACTTAGCTTGCCATGCATAAACATCACCGTTTTCTAATAGCCAAAAACACTCTTTACCTCCATCAGGTTTGCCAACTCTCCAGAATTTTCTCTGATTCGATATTTTTTCTTGCGCAGCTAACTGACAAACTAGTTCTTCGAATCCATCATTTCTACTATTGTTAATTGGTCGTAAATTATTCCAGTTAATAGCCATTTTTATATCAATTAAATATTTTTTGGAAAAGATGCTGGAGTTCTGACTTAACATTATCATATTCCGGCAATTGATCCTTAGCTATCTGATGCGCTAAGCTATTGTTCCATGCTGCCTTTAGACTTTTATCATTGTCTGCATTAATCATTTGATCAATGCCAGTAAATTCAATGCCTTTAAATGACATCTTTTTGTGAAAGGCTTCTGCAATTTTTGTCCAATCCAAATCTTGTACATTGTTGGCCAAATACCAGATATCATAGAAGTCCCGTGGAGCGGTGTAAGAACGCTGTATAAGCGCGCGTAGCTTTTCTGATAGTACTTCTGAGATTGCATAGCAAGGTATTGATTGAGTGGCATCCGATAACGTATCCGAATACGCATGAGATACTTGCTTTTGCACCACAGGGAAAAGCATGGTTTCGTATAAAATTATTTCAATCTTAATACTGGTTGTCCATCGGTCTGGTGCTGGTGGTGCCTGATTTTTAATGTGGTCTGCGCCCCAGAATTTAATGAGTGCTACATAACCCGTTAATGTATCTTTGTGTTTAAGAGGTTTCAGTTCCTGAACATGTAATGGAACGTCTGTTCGCTCCGTTACCAATTTCATTATTTGAGCAAGTAATTTTTTATCTAATACAAAATCAGGTTTGACAGAAGTAAAATCAAGATCTTCGGAAAAACGATAATCCGGGAAATAACATTTCTTCAGACAAGTCCCGCCTTTAAATATCAAGCTTTCTCTGCATTCCGGAATAGAGAATATAGCGTCAAGGAAGTGACCCAATACCCAGTCTTTGTCTATGGTACTTTTAGCTACTCCCTTTTCTTCTGCCAGCTTTTCTATTTCTCGTTTAAGTATCATTAGTATTGTTTATTCGTAATGTCTAGTATTTCTTCTTTGGTAATGTTCAATCGTAATTTCCACTCGGCCACAAAATCGCCTTTTTCATTGCCTTGCGGATCGAACAGGTTGTACTTTGTGTTTACTTGTTCTTTGGCGTAGCGAATGAATGCTTTTAAGCCTGGTTTATCTAATAGTTCTGCTAAATAACCCATCCGTTTAGTAGCAGCAATGTTATTAATAGCTTTGCTGTAAGTAATCATGTTCTCAGAAGAAAGTTTGGCCTGATTAAATGCTCTTAACAATTCTGCATAACCTCCGGAATATTGAGGAAGATCAAAACAATCTACGATGGTTTTATCGATGTCTGTAATAAAATACGCATGACTTCCATGGCCTTCTTTACTAACACCTACTCTCTTATTGTTCGCAATCTTTATGAATTTGTATGATGTGCCAAAAATGCTTTTATCTTTTTTTAAATGAGTGGTTTGAATAAATACCGTGTTTGCAAACTGTTCGGTTAAGCCATATCTATTCAATGCTGTCCAATAAGCTACTGCTCCTAATTGAACTACAAAAGTTCCTATTGCTAGTTCGTCTCTGAAATTGGCTCTACAATATTTTCCTCGTTCTATTCTCGATAATATTTTTTTATGGACGAGATTCTCTACTATTTCATTCACATCAGAGAACCTCTTTCCAACCAATTCTTCTATGTCGAGTAAGCTAAAAATGTCCAATTCTTCCTCATCCAGCATCAGAATGAAGTCTATTTGCTGTTGTGTTAAATTTTCAGATATATATGTACTTCTAGCCATTACCTTTTATTATATGATAAACCCTAAAAATTGGGGTTTATCGTTTGTCAATAGGTAAATTTAATAATTATTTAGTTAAAATGACAAGTAATTGATTATAAAAATATTAATATCCAAATTCAATAAAAATAATGGGACTATATTGATTTAACAACAGAAATGAAAAAATTCGTCTTTATTTACGCTCTTTTTCAAGTTTTGAGATCTTTGATTTTTGTCCGAAAAACCGAAGATACCATGCAGGTAAATGGTAGAAAATTTTCCAGCATTACTAGTGATTGAAATTCTTCCAGCAAGCACGTATTTTGAGAGAAAATTTTCCAGTGAAACCTTTCAATTGCTGGCATACTTAAGCTGCATTTCAAACCTAATATTGCGCAATGGATTTTCAGGATAAATTACATTAAAACCTCTGTTGCGATAGAATTTGGGAAGATCTTCATTATAATCCATAATCCCGTGTATTCTTTTAATATTATGACTTATTGCTATTTTGTGCAAATAACTTAATCCTAAGGTAGCGATTCCTAAACGTTCGAATTCATTCATTGTATCTAACTGATGAATTTGCATTCTGCCTAAGCTCTTATGTACATCTGCTTCTATTCGGAAAATCCATGCTTTATTTTCAGGATTTTTTAAAGAGTCATGTTTTTCACCGTTTAAACATTCACGTATTTGACCTGCATAATGTGCTCTTACATAAAATGTATCCAAGTCAGGACTTTCATGCAACATAAAATAAACAGTATGAACCTTCTTTATATATTCTTTTAATGTGAAGTCATATTGCAATTGATTCGATTGTATGTGGTGTATTCCTAAAAGTCTTTTCCCATTTTTTTCCTGTCTTAAGATATCCTTTATCATAACTTCGTTTTCGAAAACTTTTTCTTTTAGCATGTTGTTTTCTTCCTGACATCGTTTTTTTTCCTCTATCAGACTTCTATTTTCTTGGTCTTTCCTATGAATCTCATTTTTATGAATTGTTTCATAGAAATAAGTAAGTAATATTTCAAACAAGAATAAAAAAAGCCTAGGGACGAATAAAATAATTTGAAGAACTATAGACTTCGAAATAAATTCCATTATAACTGATAAATACTTTTTCATATTATCTATGGTTATTGATATAGGTAAAAAAGTCAATTGAAATAAGATTAGTTGATACAATGTATTTGAAATTATATCACTTTATTTTGTACAAATAAATTTCCATCCCGCTGCATTCATTATAATAAAGAGAGAGATAACTTTCAAGTTTAATTTTCAATTACATTAAAGTGATCCGGCAATTCGAAAATATTCTTATACGAAAAGGATGATTGTAACTTAATTTTTGCTTTATCGAATATGGCAATCACTTCTACATCATCGCCATGAAAAGGTAATAAGGCTATACCGCCACTCAGTTGTTTTAAATACAGATTGATAAACATTTTTTGAAAATCAGGTTTAGACGGCAATAATGCGATTTCATCAATTTTATTGTCATCCATGAACTTTCCAATCAAATGCTGATTTTTGTCTTTTAGATTTAATGCTTTTTTAAATTCCATTGTAGTTGTGAAAGAATGATATAAATTTATTAAAATTATTTCTGATAAGATAATGTGATTTTTTATTGTATTAAATTCTCATTAACCTTTGTTAATTATCAAAGGATAAATTTTATGTGCATGCTACTTCCTTTTATCCTTACAATCCATAGAGAATGAAATCAAATTAAACATCTCCCTCATTCTGCTCCGGACTCTACTTCCATACATAACTTCGATCTCGGAGGCAGAAAGATTGGTGGTAATATGCGTAATCATTTTCTTTTGTACAAAGAGATCGTAACGGCTGAGAAGAATCTCTGCCATGACGTTGCATTCATTGCCATAGTATTTGAGGTTGTTTTCTGTACCAAGGTCATCAAAACAATATGTGCGTGGCCAGGAATTCTCTCCTTTGCGACTAAAGGAATTTTTACTGTATTTGTGAATCGTTTCATAGCCGTCCTGGATAAACTCAAAGCTTACTTCCCTGCACGATCTCATTACATGTCGATTAGGCTGATTAATGAAATTATTCAACAAGGTCATTAAAGCTGTTTTTCCGCAACCTACAGGACCTGACAATAGAATCCCTTTGCTTAGGCTGATATTAAACCTGGCTGCGTTAGCGCTATCTTTAATGGCATAAACCAACAACTTGAAAATAATTTCATAGTCGGCCGGGTTAATGGTAAACTCCTTGCCAAATTGCTCCTTCCCCTTTTTATTCAGAAACGTAACACATTCTTCGAAGTCATATCCTTTCGCCTGCTTCTTTCCTTTTTCCGTTGAAGGACTGATTGCTTTTGCTTTAAGATCCTTTTCCTTGGATACCATTTCTGCTATGCTTTTGCTGTTACAGAGGCTCTGAATAGTCTTTATCGTTTCCGGTGTGGAGTTTTCCTGCTTTTGGCTGTTGCTGACTTGATTGCTTGGTTCGTTCATGTGTGTTGAATTTGGCTGTGTTTAACATCCAGTTGCGGGCTGCAGCCTGCCAGTCTTTCATGGGTGCTTTACCTCCTACTTTCCAACCGTTGGATTGGAAATAGTTGTAAAACTTTTCGGCTTCCAGCTCCGGGAATTCTTTTTCTTTAAAAAAAATAAAAACTTCTTCAAGGGTTGGCGCGTGTACTGTTTCACTCTCTTTGTTTTTGTTTGTATTGTTTATATAAGGTAGTTGTACAGTCGGTTGTACAGTATCTGTAAGAGTAGTTGTACACTTACTTGTACGATCAGTTGTACAGAAATTGTACAAGTTGATTCTGGTTCCATGCAAGGGATTATGAGAAGGCATGTACTCCAAATACTGCCATTCATGCAATTCTCTCAGGCATTTTGTATAGGTTGAAAATGAATTAATCTTGGCCGCTTTCATGATCTCTACCCGATTTATAAGAATCGGATTCAGAAAACGGTTCCCATTCCATACCTGAAATAAAGCCAGGTATGTTGTTATATGCGTAGACAACAACCGGTTGTCTTCATAAAACAATTCCATTACTCTATTCAGGTGTTTGATGTAATTCATATATTTCCTTCTACAGGATTTATTTACGCTTCTTATTTTTCTCCAGCATCTGTATCACATCTTCGTGTTTGTAGTAAAGCGTGCCTCCTATTTTGGTATACGGAAGTGTACCGATAATTCTAAGGTGTTGAAGTGTACCGGGTGAGATTGCTAAAAGCTTGCGTACTTCTTGAGACTTCAGCCAGGGTTTCTGTTGGTCGGAAGTGCTAGAAAAAAGTTCTTTTAATTCATTTAAAAGTTCATTCTTGAAGTTTCTAAGATCTTCTTTGGTGATGATTTCTACTGCCATATCTATATGTTTAAAATGTATGGCTCAAAATGACTTAAAAATACTCAAGTAAAACAGTTGCAAAGGGTCGTACAACCCTTTACAACCCTAATGATTTATAGGCAGATACATGGAAACATTTTTACAATTATTTTATTTGAAGTAAAAAAAATGGATATTTGTATATAATCAGAACTAATGAGATGAATTAAAGAAAAATATAGATATAAAATATTGTTAGCTATAAGCTAATTAACTGTACTTAGAAAACGACCAATTTTAATAAGCATCACAGGAGAATTAGACTAAGGCTCACGCTATGCGTGGGCATTGGTTGTTCTTGTGATGCGGGTGCTTGGTCGTACCTCTAAGACGGAATGTATCGATGTCCCACGCTATTTTTTTAAACATACTGGGGCGTAAACCGTAAAAGTATAAAATGATCGCCTCAAGTATCTTATATAGTCCATACAAAAGTCTTCCTATAAGCAATAGCATGAAGCGTTTTTTTGCTGTGCATGAAATTCCAACCCTAGAAAAACTACTCGAAATTAAGACAAAAGATTTACTTGAAATGAAGTGGTTTAATGTACGTTTGTTACGAGAATTAATTGTATTGCTAGAGGAAAATGAAATATTGCATAAGCTTATTTAAACTATGCTATATACCTTTAAAAAGACTAGGTACTATTTGTTCTGTATTGCCATCATTTTCTATTTGATGATAGATTTTTATAATATTTTCGAGGTGATTTTTATCTTTGCAAGCCACATATTTTTTTGAAAGATGAAAAACAGCTAAGTCTTTATTCGTGTAGAAAATACTATTGCTTATCTTTCCTATCGTATTTTTTTTGTATAAAAATGTATCCGTATTACTAAGTGGAAAAATGAAATTTTCAATAGCATGAATATCTTCATTGGGGCTTTCTATCAAAGGAGAATCCCCTATTAGAGACGTTATTCCATCATTGGTATTTATAAAACTATATTTGTGCAGTTCTTCTAAATTTTCTTTCTTGTAAAATGGTAAAAAAGGCAATATAAACCTTTTTGATTCTTTGAATATGTCAGAATTTATTAGGTGATTAAATGCTTCTTGATTATCCTTACCATCGTCTTTTTTAATAGTGATTTTGATTGGTAAATCTTCATAAGCAGTTTTTTCCTTTATTTTATTGAACTCATCATCATTGGAAGGAATTCTCCATTTTGTAGTGGTTACCAGCAATAATATACCAGTAAGATCTTCAGGAGTCAGTACTTTTGTTTTTAGAACCCTGTCCAATGTCAGAGCCAGCTTATTATCCAATTCTGCATATATTTTCTCTATATTATCTGTTTCTGTTCCATGAATATTTAGCACATTTCTATTCATTTCAAAAAATACAGCTTTAGGACTTTGATTAGAAATAATTCTTTTATCCTCTTTATTATATACATGAAGAAATCCATTATTATCAGCAAAATTTTTGATTAAAAACCTTGGAATATAATGGTGTCTACGTGATATAGCCATATTTTTATTTTAATTTAGTTACAACATTAAGGGATTAAAGTGCCATGTTAAACAACAGCATTATAGAGATCGTCAAAGGTCGATACATTTAATTCATACATACTTATTAAAGTAAGCGTGAATAATAATACGTTTAATAAATCTGTTTCATTGAATTCAATATTATTTCTTCCATGCGCAATGGTATTTCTATTTGTAGTAAAAGAACCATAACAAACTATTATAGAATTGTATATTTGATTCGTCTGAAGATTTTGAAATCTATTTTTTAAAACGTCTTTTAGTCTGTCTTTTAATCGTTCTTCTTCATCTGGATTATTTGATTCTGAATTAATAAAACTTTCCAGCGCTGAATAAATTAAAAAGTAAGACAACTTATATTTGCCTTCTTTATATAAAATAAAACTTTCTGCTATTAGTGATTTATAAAATTGCTTGTATTCAATTTCATCACTTATACCTACAACGTTTATTTGGGCAATAATTTCCCAATCAGTAGGATCTATATAAAAACCATCTCCCATAAAACTTCCCACGTAAAAAAACCTTCTTTTGATGTTATCAATAGAATCGGATTTTATATCATGTAATTTAAAATCATCTAAATCTGTTCCCATCCCATATTCATCAAATGTAGTATTCCGTATGTTGTACCCATATTGTATAATTTTACTATAGCTTTCTGTTGATGTTTCCATATTCAATTCTTTTTTCAATCGTGCTATATCATCTGCGTGAAAAATGGAAGCAGCAATAATCTCTACATTAATGAGCGAAGAAAACTCCTGTGAAAAATCCCATGAATTTTTAAAATAATAATCTGTTGTTAGTTCTTTCTGATATTGAGATAAATCATAATCAGGTGTATTATCGATTGGTATGAATATTTTTTTGTAAGTTATAATTTCTAACTTTTGTAATAGCCTATCAATGATATTGTGTTTTGAAGCAAATTGTGTGTAATTCATAGATATAATTTTAATTGAAGCAAATTAGTATTTTATTCCATCTGTTTTATGATCTTTTCCAGAAGTTCCTTAACGGATTCTTTGGTCTTATCTTCTACATTATAGTATTTATTGTGAAGGCTCTCCAAAGCAATATTATCTGTTTTTTTAGTACTGAAACTTTTAGTAACGGCTTGTAACATGTCCATTTGTGTCTTATTAATTATAATACCTGATTGATTTAGTATTTTGAACAGGTAAGCTATTTGAGCTACAGAGAGATTCGTTTCCAATTTAGGAACACTCTTAGGGCTGATGCTTTGTTGCTGCGGATCATACGCCTTAACTTTCTTTCGACATTGTTTCATTTCAATGGCTAGCCATTTTTCCAGTAGCACATTAATGAATGGAAAGTCGTGCCTGTATGGGTTGCCAATTCTGACAGGTAAGAGAGTAAGCCGCTTGGCGTGACTTTCCAATACTTGCCTTTGTATAATCGGATCATCTTCCTGATGCAACTCTCCGATTATATAACCTGTAACAACCTCGAAGAATAAAGGTGAATTGAAATTCTGAGAGATCAGAAAATTGATGATATCGTCTTCTTCATACCTATCTCTGCTTTTTACAAAATCATTTTCCCAGTTTTGCCAAAATTGTGCAATGTATCCGGCACAATAGATCGTGTAATTGTTGCTGCAATCCGGTTCTAAGAGCGGTTGCATAGTGATGAAGAGTTTTCTGCTTACCAATATTTTCAGGTTGCTTACAGCAGCTTCTATAATGGGCATACATTGGGTACATAGCTTCTCTTTACCCAGATCTGATATAGGCAATGTTTCGTTTAGGAAACTGCCAAATTTGGTTTCAAGAAAAAATAGTATCGTATCGCATTTACTGCTTACTGTTTCATGTTTTTTCTTTGCAAGCAATGCAATCTGATGGTTCCGTATGTATAGCCTTACTTGTTCTTCTGTATGCAGGCTGTATGCTGTTTGTCTGATCTGGTCAATTATCTTCCCGACATCCTCGTTGTCAACTTCTCCATAATTGCCAATCAGCTCATCTAGTGGTTGGAGATGGTATTTCACAAAAAATAATAATCTGTTTAGTTAGCTGGTTAATCTTGAAAAAAGGATGTGTTATGGTTTTACCCCTCTACATAACACATCCTTAGTTTTGACAAATGTTTATTTATTTTAAAAAGCTTTAATTCCGGCGAATTTTCCAAAAATGCCAAGCTCTTCCTCAATCCTCAGTAACTGATTGAACTTAGCAATGCGCTCGCCTCTGCAACCGCTTCCGGTTTTTAAATGACCAGCATTGGCAGCTACCGTAAGATCAGCGATAAAGGTGTCGTCCGTTTCCCCGCTCCGATGTGAGATAAAAAGATTGTAGTTGTTTGCCCTGGCAAGTTCGATGGTCTGCATTGTTTCGGATACGGTACCAATCTGATTTAGCTTTATAAGAATGGAATTGGCAATTTTCTGGTCAATGCCTTCCTGTAAAATCTTAGGATTGGTACAGAAGATATCATCACCAACCAACTCTACAGTGTCTTTCAAATCTTTTGTAAGCACCTTCCATCCGTCCCAATCATTTTCAGATAGTCCATCTTCTAACAAGACAATCGGATATTGCTTTAACCATGACTTCCAGAGATCAATCATCTGTGGAGATGAAAGTGATTTCTGTGTAGACTTGAAAAATTTATAAGAACCGTTTTCCCACATTTCGCTGGTAGCAGGGTCCAGACAAATGGAAATATCTGTACCTGCTTTATACCCGGCTTTTTCAATTGCTTCGAGGATTACTTCTATAGCTTCTTCATTAGATTTAAGATTGGGTGCAAAACCTCCTTCATCTCCCACACCCGTTGAATAGCCCTTCTTCTTCAAAATATCTTTCAGGGTATGGAATACTTCAATACCCATGCGGATAGAGTCTTTGAAGGAAGTGGCGTTGTGCGGAGCAATCATGTATTCCTGAAAATCAATATTATTATCTGCATGCCTGCCACCATTAATGACATTCATACAAGGTACCGGAATGGTGTATTCGCTTCGGTTTTGGAGCTGCCTGTAAAGCGGAATGTTATTAGCCAATGCAAGTGCTCTGGAATAAGCCATAGAGACCGATAGTATGGCATTGGCTCCGAGGTTGGCCTTGTTTGCTGTACCATCCAGGGTGATCAGCATGTTGTCAAGCTGAAGCTGGTTTTCAAATTCTCTGTTTACAATTGCTTCTGTAATTGTCTTGTTTACATTTTTCACAGCATTCAATACACCTTTACCGGCGTATCTGAATTTGTCATTATCCCTGAGTTCTACGGCTTCCTTTTCACCTGTGCTTGCACCGGATGGTACTTTAGCAATTCCTGTAAACTTGTCATCAATGGTTACTTCAGCTTCTACAGTTGGGTTTCCACGAGAATCCAGTATTTCGCGGGCATGTATTTTAGTTATTTTCATGTTGTATATTTTATTAAAGATCAATGTATATATGTTAACTTCTTAATGTAGCTTTAAATCTTGTAGGATTGTTGATGATATCTAAGGCAGAAAGTATATCCTTAGAAACAATGTCTGCAGCCATTAATGTCTGAACAGCGATTCCTTCATCCTGCATTACAGCTATGCCAATAGCGGATGCCTTTACCAGCAGACAGTCATTACGACCATTTCCAATACTTATCACTTTAGAAGGGTCCAATCTTTTTAAATAATTTTCTTTTTCTATACCTTGTTCAGTCGCTTGTAACAATACTACTCTACAGGGAATATCTTTCAGCTCTTCAGTAGCGGATCCAAAAGAGTTACCCGTTATAACGTGAATTTTCAATTCTTCGTGTACGCGTAATAGCCGTTCTTTTACTCCTGTAATTAATTTTCCATCGATGGCCAATGTACCGTTGAAGTCCAGTACCAAATGTTCAATATTTAGATCTTCTTTAAAACCGGGAATTGAAAGTGTAAGCATATGATCTTGTATGTTTAATTTTTGGAAAATATATTAAGTGTATCTATTTGTATTTTTTTACTAATCCATTTATAAACCTCTGCCACCAGCAACGCTGCAAGAAACCCTACACATATAGCTCCTAGTATATCAAAAGGATAATGAACACCCAGGTATATTCTGCTGAACGAAACAATTATTGCCCATGGAAACAGAATAGTTACCAACCATGGCAATTCTTTTCTGACTATAAAAAACAGGTAGAATGCCAAGGCAAACACATTGGCTGCATGTGAGGAAACAAATCCGTATAAGCCACCTTTGTATCCATTTACCAAATGAATGTATTGTGCCAGTTGCGGTTCGTGACTTGGCCTTAGACGGTGCACCAAGGGCTTAATAATACCAGAAGCCAGCTGATCACTCAGTACAATCAATACTGCAATCAGCAGGATAAGTAGAATGGATTGTTTCCCAAATTTTTTGATCAGCAAAATGAGTATGAACATATAGAAAGGAACCCAGATAAAAGTACCGCTGATATGCCACATCATCCAATCCCAGAATGTTGTGTGATGACTGTTTATTTCCAACAGCAGTTTTACATCTATTTTATTCAGAAAGTCGAGCATGTGTTTGAATCTTATTTTTCGTGTATTTATTCATTACATAGAAACAAGCTATGACAGTTGTAATTCCTGTAGCCATTCCAGCCAGCACATCACTCGGGTAGTGAACGCCCAGGCATATCCGGGAATAGGCTACTGCAAATGCCCATGTATACATGATCAGTAAAGTATACCAACGAGGATAACACAGGCATATAGCTGTGGCTATGGCAAACGCATCGGTGGTATGCCCGGAAGGAAAAGACGGACTGCCACCCGTGGAGAGCTTTTCAATGAATGCATGTGTTGTAAATGGTCTCGGCCTGTTTATGCAGTATTTTAACAGATTTGCAATAAGTACAGCACACAACCAACCTATACTGATAGATATCGCGTTTCTTCTTATGACCTTGTCTTTCTTCTTATAACTCCATGTGAAGAAAAGAACAATCAACAGAATACCGACAAAAGAAACGGTATCTGTTAAGCAGATAAATAAATTATCTAATCCGTTTATGCGGTTGTGATTGATGCTGTTCAGAAGTTGAATGTCGGTATTGCTCCAATATTCTCCCTCTGAAACAATCTCTAATAAGACTAACAGGTATATGAGCATATTTATTTTTTATAGATGGTTTATTTTTATTTCCTGTGCCTCTATTTAGATGGGACGATCAGTACAGGAATATCAGAATGACGGACAACATGTTCAGCGACACTCCCCATTAACAGATGTATAAATCCAGTTCTTCCGTGCGTACCTATTACAATTAAATCTGCCTTCCAGGTATCAGCTGTTTTAATGATATCTTCCGTCGGATGTCCTTCCGGCATAAACTTTACCACATCAATGCCTTTGCACATATCTGCTAACTGGTCGAGCGTGGTTTCTGCTTCTTTCTTTAGTATGATCAATGCCTGCTCAGGAAATATACCTGCATCAGGGTTGCCCATTGCTTTAGAATCATCAATAACAAAAAGCAATGCAGCAGATGCACTTAACTGTTGTGCAAGTTCAAGTCCTTTCTTTGCAGCATTCATAGAATATTCGCTGCTGTCTACGGCGATAAGTATTTTTTTATATGTCATGTCTGTACTTGTTTAGTGAATACTTGTAGAAATTCATTTTATAATTTTGTTAAGCTTATGCCTATAAAACCTGCCAATAAGCCTAACGCAAAGCTTGCTAAACTATAGAGTGAAAAGGTTAGATAATCTCCGCTTTGCAGTAGTTTTATATTTTCATAGGTAAAGGAAGAAAAGGTTGTATAGCCTCCACAAAACCCTGTAGCCAGAAACAAACGGAACTGATTGGATGGCCAGTCAAAACGTTCAGAGAATCCATAGATCAATCCAATGAGCATACAACCCGATATATTCACTATGAATGTTCCATAGGGAAAAGAGGCAGGAAATAATCTGGTCATATGAGACGCTGTTATGTATCGTAAGCCACTACCAAGAGATCCTCCCAGTACTACAATTAGAAAATTGTTTATCATGCTTTATAATTTTAAGTACCGTTACAACTATTTATAGATCAGTGCTCCAGTATTCAACTTCCTTAAAGATGACCGTCTTTCCTTTCAAAACGGTTGCATGCTTTTTGAAAAATGCTTCCAGTTTTTCTTTTTCATCTACCAACTCCAAACAAACTGTAAGCCCTGATTGGTCGCCTTCTAAAGTTTTATGTTGTATTGTTCCTCCGCTTTTATACGAAGTCTGTGTATGGAAAATATGCGCATTCATAATACCTTCCTGCCTGGCTTCTTTCATGAGCTTCCAATAAACAGTTTTGGGAAAGAATTTACTTATGAAATCTGTTGATTTAACCCGATCTCCTGCGCGCAGATAAATCCTGAGCTTTCCCATTTTCTGAACATTAATATTCGTTTCCATGTTTGTTCTTTTATTTTTTTAAATTATTTTCCGTTTGGTCCTGGTGGTGTTCCTGATGAAATTTAGAAACAGCAATTTGTTGTGAGGTATAAATGCCTGCATGTCCACTGAAATAATATGCCGTGAAACATGCGACTGCGTAGTAAATAAAATTATCAGCACCGAATAATTCTGCTCCCATGATGGTACATGCCAAAGGTGTATTGGTTGCCCCGGCAAAGACTGCTATAAACCCAAGACCTGCAAATAGATCTACAGGAGCATTGCATAGTACAGCAATCACATTACCTAATGTTGCGCCAATAAAGAATAGTGGTGTTACCTCACCGCCTTTAAAGCCCATGCCTAGAGTGATTGCAGTAAGCAGTAATTTCCAGAACCAACTCATATAATCGGCACCACCCGGTTCGAAAGCAGAAAGAATGGAAACTCCATTGGGATTTGAAGAGGTAATGCCCAGCCCCAAGTAATCGAAGCTTCCAATCATGTAGCTGATTGAAATTATTAATAATCCACCGACTACAGGAATGAGCCATTTTGTTGTAATGTATTCCGAACTCTTTTCTTTAATAAAATGGGAAGATACCGCAAACAAAAAACTCACTATGCCAAATAATACACCCGCTAAAATTGCTTTGCCTAAAAGGATAATATCAAAATTGATATAGGGTATCCAACGGGTCCCTGCATCTATATAATGAATGGCATACTGCGTATGATGAATGCCACAGGAAGAACAGGTAATATCTGCTATAATACTGGCAATGAAACAAGGTATCAACGCATTGTATTTGATTCTTCCTATAGCAAGCACTTCCAGTGCAAAGATTGTCCCGGCAACAGGTGTGCCGAATACCGCACCAAAGCCTGCAGCCATGCCGCATAAAAGGATGATGCGTTTGTCTTCGTGCTTTAATTTATACCATTTTGAAAACAATGATGAAATGCTTCCACCCATTTGTACTGCTGTACCTTCCCTACCTGCAGATCCTCCGCAGAGGTGTGTCAAAACGGTAGAGAATAAAACCAGAGGAGTCATCCGTGCCGGTACTCCTCCACCTGGTTTATGAATTTCATCCATGATGAGATTATTCCCTCTCTCCGCATCTTTACCAAAATGATGATAGACCTGTGTAATCACAATGCCCGCAAGAGGAAGCAGAAAGAGAAGCCAATGAAATTCTACTCTTGTTTGTGTTGCCAAATCCAACAGCCATAAAAAGAATGCTACCAGCATGCCTATTGAAATGGCTACCGGCACTATAAGTAATGTCCATTTCAGAAGATTTTTTGCAATAAGAAATTGCTCTAATGAAAAGAGGGTATTTACCATGTTGTCGGATCGGCTACTTAAGTTTTTGTATTGTTTGTTCATACTACTTTAAATATGTATTCTATTAAGCTATTGTATTTGTATGGAAAGGAATTGCCACTGTTACTTTTGTTCCTTCACCGATCAGACTTTCTATTGTCACTGAGCCACTCAGCATGAGCGCTCTTTCTTTGATATTGGACATACCATTGCCTGATTTTATGCGATCATGTTCTTCATTTTTGAGCGCTGCTGTGTCAAAACCCTTACCATTATCATAGACGGTTAAAACTATTGCCTCTCCTTTTGTAAAAAGCTTTATCTGAATTTCATCTGCTTCCGAATACTTTACAGCATTCGAAAGTGATTCCTGAACAATTCTGTATAAATTAATTTCTGCTATTGACTTTAATCTTTTGAAAGCTGATGTATTTTCAAAATCAATGGAAATACCTGAGGTGTGTGATATATTGTCGGAAAGGCTCTTGAGTGCAGTAGCCAGCCCAAAGTCGGTAAGAATACTTGGCATCAGGTTAAAAGAGATTTTTCGGGTATCCTGGATGGTTTGTTTCACGAGTTGCTGCAGCTCGTACTTTTTATCTGCTTCATCGGAATTGTTAGCTGGACTTAAGTCTTCTATTTTATATTTCATGGTCATTAAATACTGACCAATGCTATCGTGGAGTTCCATGGCAATCGTCTTTCGTTCGTTTTCTTGGCCTTCAATCAGCGAAGCGGAACGTATCTTTTGTTCTCTTTCATAAGAATCTTTCAGCACATTGTTTGCCAAAGTCAATTCATTAGCAAGCTGTAGCGCATTCTTCTCAGAAGCAGTAAGATTTTGTATGGTTTCTTTTATCTTAAATACAGCTGGTCTAAAAATAAAAAAGCCTTCCAAAGTCAGGATGGTTAGTGTAATAATAAGCAGAATGATTTCAATGCGACGCAACGTTATTACTTTGTCTTTCGCTTCTTCTTCGTATTGATGTACGATGGCATTCATTTTAGTTAAAAAAATATATTCTCGCTCCATCACTTCTCTAACAGATTTATCCATAGCCATATCTGATACATCGCTGGAATCAGCAGAAAGATCTGCTACCAATAAAGCATTGTCCCGTATGATATAAAAATCAGGATCAAGATTGGTAAACATACTTGTAATTTCACCGCTATTATTACCGGGTAAATTTAAATCCGCATCTCCACGTACTAAGCCGTTATGTTCTTTCTCCCAGGATGCAAGCAACGCTTTTAAAGAAGCGGCCTTGTCATGATATAGTGGATGATGGTAGTGAAGCTGTATAGCAAAAACAAGCTTACAAATCTCCTGGCTTTTGTAACGCTGCTTTCCGGCAATATTCACAACACGTGAATCTGCCAGCTGATTTTCTATGATTTGATGAATGAGAAGTTGCCCTATAATCGCCAGTATAGCAACAGAAGAAAGCGCTAAAATGTAACGGCTTGTAAGGCTTTTAGTAGAATCACTTGAAGAGGTAAAGACGTTCGGTTTTGACAATATCTGATACATATAAACTTTTCGTTTAAATTATCAGGAATCATCAGAACCGATTTATAAAAAAACCGGAGCGGTTCGAGGTGGAAATCCATCACCTTATATTCAAATATAATTAATAGGAATATAGAAACAAATTATTTCCAAATTAAAATAATCATTCCTGTTAATATAAAGCCTGCTCCTACCAAAAGCTTTGCGGTCATCGGTTCTTTCAATATTAGAAACGATAAAAGAATGGTGACTACAATACTTGCCTTGTCGATAGAAGCTACCATAGATACTTCACCCTCTTTCATCGCACGGTAATAAAATATCCACGACAGCGATGTTGTAAGACCTGAAAGCGCCAGAAAGATCAGATTGTTCCTGGTAATATTGGAAAAATCTTTTACTCCCGTAAGTACCGTGACATTCAAGGTAACCAAAATAAAAACAACTGCTGTACGTATAGCCAAACCCAGATCAGAACTAATTCCTTTAAGCCCTGATTTTGCTAATACTGACGTAAGGCCTGCAAACAGCATGGATACTATTGCATATATAACCCATCTTTCCATTTTATTATCTAATTAATTCGATTTTAAATTAAAGCTATTAGATATTACTCAGCAATATTAAAACTTTTGTTTTTTTTTATTGTTTCATAAACAATAAAGCCGATAAGCATGGCAAACAGAATAAATGACGTTCCTATTGTTCCAAAGCCAAACCCTCCTTGTTGCTGTGTCTTGGTAAGTAAATCGCCAAATGTTGCACCAAAGGGGCGGGTTAAAACAAATGCTATCCAAAATAACACAACGGGGGAAATTTTGGAGAAATAATGCAGTAATACAATTATAGATAATATAGAACTTATAAATATTGCACCGCCGGAAAAACCAAGCCCAGAATCATCTGCTAAGAAATCGCCTAGAGCGGTACCTAATGTATTTGAAAATAATATTGCTGCCCAATAAAACAACTCTCCTTTTAATGTTTTAATATTTGTAACTGACAATGATTTTTCAGTGAAATACCATATACATAAAATTAATATAAGAATTGTTACTAATATAAGTGAACCTGTTGCATAACCCAAACCAAGGGTACGATCCATATAATCTGACATTGTTGTACCAGCTGTACTTGTTGCCAATATCACTGACCAATATAAGATAGGAATATACCGTTTTGAAAAGAGCTGTCCAATCAGTATCAACGCAAAGGCACTTAATAATATAAGTGTGCTAATGGCATAGCCAACATTTAGTGTCATAGACAAAAGATCGCCTGCAGTCTCACCAAGTGTTGTAGCGCAAATTTTCATTAACCAAAATAAAAGGGTAATCTCTGCTATTTTAGATGCTTCAATTTTCTTAATCATAATTGTTAATCTATCTAATTTATAATAATATTTACAGATATGAGCCAGTAAAGCAAGATTTGATCTCTACTATAAATTATTCATTTATTCATGTGATTGTTTGCTTTTTCTATAATAAATAACTCGCATCATTGTTGGAAACACAAACAACAATAAAGGCATTGCTACTATAAATCCACCGATTACCGATACTGCTAGTGGCTGCTGCATCTGAGCTCCCAAACCAATACCCAATGCAAGTGGCATTAAGGCAAGTATCGCTCCTATTGCCGTCATAAGCTTGGGGCGAATTCTCAAAGCTATGGCATAATTAATAGACCGATCTACATCTCCGGTTTCCTTTAGATTAAAGAAAAACTGATTGACTGTAAAGATTGCATTCTCTGCTATAATACCCACGATCATAATAATACCTGTATAACTGCTTACATTGAGCGGGATGCCAGTATAGTAAAGCGCAAGAATACAGCCAGTAATACCTCCTACAGAAATAAATAATATCAAGATTGAAATAAGCCACTCCTTGAACAAAAATACCAGAACAGCAAACACTAATAAAATAGCGCCTATGAGTATAAGCATTAATTCATGGAAAGATGCCTGCTGTTCTGCATAAGCCCCGCCGTACACAATTGAATAACCGGTTGGAAGTGCTAGTTTTGCTTTAAACTTTTCCTGTATTTCACTAATAGTACTACCTAAATCGCGTCCGTTAAGTCGGGCTGTTAATATAGCGTCCGATTTTAAATTCTCTCTTTTTAATTCAATATCACCAGGTATTATTTTTATTTCGCAGAAAAACGAGAGCGGTTTTACTGTACCGTCGGGCAGGAAAATAAGCTGACTTTTAATTTTTTCCAGGCTATTATCACTAAAGTTTGTAAAGCGCAATAGAATCCTTCGCATTTGCTCTCCGTCTTGTATCTGTCCTACCTGAATACCTCCGGCCATGGCCATTTGGGCGGGAGACAGCATAGGCACGTTAGCATTGAGCCCTAAAGGAACACCACCTGTATATGCCGAAAGTTGGTTCTGAAAATCTAATAGGCTTATTTTAAACTGTGCAAGTTTTTGTTGATCGGGTATGAATACAACAGATGGCCCTGCCACTACTAAGCCATTATTTATATCTTCTACTCCAGGTATTTCTTTCAATATTGCTTCAGCCTGTACAGAAAGTTTTTCGAGTATTTTTTGATCATTACCAAATATTTTTATTTCAATAGGATTTGACGAACTCATCAGATCACCCAATAAGTCAGCAATTCGTTGACCAAAGGATACTGCTAAAGAAGGCTGCGAAACTTCTATTTTCTTGCGCAATTCATCTATCACCTCAGGAGTAGTATGTGTTCTGTCCTTTTTTAACTGTATGGAATAATCTCCAAAATTAGCAGGCACTGTCTTGAAGGCCATGCGAATTCCAGTACGTCGTGAATAACTTTCTACCTCAGGGTTTGTAATAATTATTTTTTCTACTTCCCGAAGTATTCTATCCGTTTCCTCCAATGAAGTTCCCGAAGGAGTATAATAATCCAAAACAATGGTCCCTTCATCTAGGTCAGGCAAAAAACCTGTTTCAAGTTTTCCAAAGACTGTAAATGCCCAGAAGCCTATGATTGCGATAAATATACTTGCAAAAGCAGGCTTGTTAAAGAACCATGTCAGCCAGGCTAATTTATGTGTGTCTCCAGTATTACTATGATGTGCTTTTTTAGGAGCTTTATATCCAATCATCAGGTGCAATACAGGTAGTAAAAGCCATGTTACCAAGAAAGAACAGATCATGGTGATTTGCATTGTGTCGGATAATTCTTTAAAAAAACTTCCTGCAAGACCACTCATCAAACGGAATGGGAAATGAATCACTATCGTTGCAAGCGAGGATCCAATCATAGCAGGAAACAAATCTTTAATTGCTTCTCTGACAACAGTGTATTTACTCTTCTCGGGATGTTCTTCGTGTCCTCGGTATATCTGTTCTATAATCACAATGGCATCATCAATAATCAATCCAATAGAGGCCGCAATTGCACCAAGCGACATAATATTGATAGAAATTCCAGTTAGATATAGTATAAGTATGGTAAACGCTACAGTAACTGGAATGGTAAGTGTAACAACAAGACTTGCCCTGAAAGAACGTAGGAAAATAATCATAACAACAATCGCCAAGAACAGTCCTTCGTAAATTGTTTTTAGTACACTGTGAATACTATCACCTACAAAGGCAGACTGATTGTAATACGATTTCAATTCGATACCAGGAGGGAGCAATTTTCGAACTTCTTCAGCTTTAACTTCTATATTGTCTGCAAAATCAATAAGATTTACACCTTGTTGTTTTACAAGGTCTATTACTACAGCATCGTTTCCATTTGCATTAATGACTATAAACTCCTGTTGTTCCTGAATATCAATAGTTGCAATATCTTTCAGCGTTACTGTTCTGCTTCCATCATTTTTAACTACCACATTTTTTAAATCATCGACATCCATTACCCTAATGTCTGTAAGAGTTAGGTATAACCTCCTGTAATCAGACAGATAGCCATTGGATTGAACAAAATTATTATTATTAAATACAGTGATCAATGCAAGAGGTGTAATGCCAAGGCTAGACATTTTTACAGCATCTGGAATAACAACCAATTCTTTTGACTTGCCCCCTCTGACTACAACATTTGAAATACCGTCGACCTGTGCAAATACTGGTCTTACTACCAAATTTGCATTGTCTTTCAAAGCAATAAGACTATGATTTTTACTTTCTAATGTATATCCATACACAGGAAACAACGACTGATTCATGGCTTCCACAGAAATATTTACACCCGGTGGCAGCATATTTTTAATTTCGTTGATCCGGCTTTCCATTTGAAGCTTGGCCGTATAGATATCTACTTCATCCCATTTAAAGTAGACTTCAATCACACAGCTTCCTCTACTCGTACTACTTTTTACAACGCTCACGCCTTTTACTCTCCGCACGGCACTTTCAAGCGGCTTCGTAACAGTAATCATCATTCTGTCAATAGGCTGTTGACCATTATCCACAATAAGAGTAATCTTAGGAAAGCTTACTTCAGGAAATAATGCTGTTTGCATGCGGGTATAAGAAAATATACCACCTATCAAAAGCATAACACCAACCAACAGAATCGGTTTTGATAAAATCTGAAAATAGCTTTTTGATTCCATATTATTTTTTACGTTTATGAATTGTATAATCTGTTAACCAAAGAATCTGCAATAGGAACAATGTACTATGGTTATTATTAGAATTGAATATTGTTTGTACCAAAGGTCCGACTTCAATTCTACCGGCATTCGGTGTTTTATATCCTATTCCAATGAAAGCCCAATCGGCTGTGTAAAATTTTGTTTGAAATGACGATACATTTAAAAATGCTTCGTTAAAACAAGAAAAATAAAATTCTTTTACATCTAAAACCCTACCTTGCAAAGGCTTCTCAAATGCTATTTGATAATTCAATAAAACAGCAGGTATATTATTGATATTTTCAATGAGACGAAATCTATGTAACATATAACCTTTGAATATGCGATGTTCGACAATAGCCTGTTGCCATATCTGATGCTGCGTTTCTACTTTTTCACTGAAACTATTTCCTGTAATATATGTGTAACCAAGAGCAAAATTCACATCTTTTGAATACTTATAAATAATACTTGATTGAAGAAAAACTTCAGAAAATCTTGTCGGGTATTGCTTACCCTGTTCCACAGACTTTACCGGAATAAAGGTGCATGAAGTAAAAATATTGTAATCAAAACGCTTATTGACTTTTCCTTTATAAAAAAAGGATGGAATAATACCCGGCAGGTTGTCTGTTTGACCCAATGTAATTATGCAATTACATAACACTAAAATAAGCATTATTACCAACTTGTTTTTCATGCTTAAAAAACTGAATCGATGGAATTTAGTACTTCTTGTTCCATTTTCAGTAACCTACCATCCTGATCAAATAGCAATGTATAAACTCCATTTTCAAAATTATTTTTTTTACCCTTATGCTTCACCTTTGCTGTAACCTCATATCTCTTTATACCTATTGGATCAACCTCCTGCACCTTTTCGATTTTACTTTTTCTAAAGTTATCCTTCATTACAATCAATATTTTTTCTTTCAGAATAGGACTTAATTCATCGAAATCTATTTCCTTTTCTGTTTCCAATAATTCACCTTCTACTGAAAATTTCAGATTATAATCTGCATTTGACAATTCAAACTCAACCTCGTAAAAAGTGCTGTCATTCTCTTTCTTATGATAATACTCTATATCTTCGGCTGCCGGATATTGTTGCATTAGATAGCTGCTTATCTGAGATGGAACTTCTCCCGATTTTAGTTTTCTTTCTTGTGCAACAGCATTGAAGAACGTACAAACAATAAACATGAATAGAACACTATATTTCATTTAAGTATATTTTACAATTAATCTTTCTGAATTTTAACCAGTGTAGTATCAGCTAATCCATAATTTCCTTCAGATAAAATGCGTTCCCCTGTAATAAATTGAGGAGAAACAATTTCTGTATATTTGTCGTTTTTAATTCCTGGCTGCACAACTACTTTTACGGCTATACTATCATTGATAAGTTTCATCACCCAAAAATTCTTCATTACTTCGTCGCTCAATAAACAGGCATTCGGTAATAACTGAGCGCCCTTCTTCTCCCGTGTAGTAAGCTTTACAGAAGCGATCAGATTTTCAGGAAGAAAGAGTGTCTCTATTGGTTTGGCAAGATACGTCTGCGTTTGTGCCAATACATTCATACTAGTCAAAGGAGCTACAATACGTGCTTTGAGCTCTTTATTGTCGGGAAGAAGAATGCTGCAATAACTATCTTTTTTGAGCAAATGAACATATTCGTAAGGAACATTAATCTGGAATGCTAAATTCCGGCTTTCAGCTATCGTGCAAAGCGGATTTCCTTCCAGTACATAATCTCCAATTTGTTGTTTGTCAAGAGTACTTATAATACCGTCTGAAGGAGCTTTTATCACAATCCTACCAAAATCTCTCAATGTGCTGTCTGTGCCAATATAATTACCACCAAAAGCTCTTGCTTCTTTAGTTTCCAATATATATAGAACATCACCCTTATTTACTTTATCTCCAAGCTTTATCCTTACATCAATGATAAATGATGGAACAGGCGCTGTAAGAAGATTGCGCTTTAGGTAAATTGAAGTAGCCATCAACGTTACCTGTTCACCAATATTTCCATTAGAGACAGCAACAACATTCACAGGAACACCAGGCGTAGATTTCTCTACAGTACGATCCACTTCGTGTTTACAAGATATTATGGTCATTCCACACCACAAAAAACTCATATATAAAACACCTTTTTTGATACTATCCATATTATAATTCATTTACCAGTTCCAATAATTATATGTATTGATTAAAAGTTGTTTGTTAGCTTGCATGAGTACATAATCACGTTGCAGTAATGCCAGACTCTTCAAAACATTTATATAAATAACAACTGAAAGCTGGCCGTTGCGTACTTCCTGTCTGTAATAATCCATCAGCTTTTTATATTCTTCTAACTGAGATTCGGTGATCGTCATTCTTTCTTCCAGCATCCGTATTTCTGTAAGTGCTTTACTTTTCCTAACGGCATTCTGGGTAATGAAAATATTCTTGTAGGATTCTGTAGAACGAATAAGTATTTCTGTTCTTTTATTATTAATTGTTCGTTGTTTACCATCATACAAAAACATTGTAAAACTTACGCCAGCACTTGCACCAAAGCGATTGGGAGCAGAAGGGATATACACTCCGTTTAAACCAGTATTTGCATACAGGTTTAGTTGAGGCTTATATTTCAAGTCAAACATTTTTTGTGTTGCTCTCAGGTTGAGACTATCCAATCTGAACCTTTCTGTAAAAGCGGAAGACGCAATTTCTTCTTGTTTCAAACTCAGGTTTATTTCAGGCAGAATTACATAAGAAGTATCGTTGATGCCACAGAGTATATTCAAATCCATTAAATCCCTGCGGTAAGTAGCATTGAATGTATTCCATGCATTAAACTGGGTTTGGTACTCAATTGTAATTAAGCTTAGATCAGATTGTTTTGCTATCCCATTGGCAGCTAGCTTTGAGATTATATTTTTTTGGTCCTCTACTATAGCTATTAAACTTTTCAAATAATTCATTTGCTTCAAATCTTGTGTACAAAGAATATATTGATCGGTTACAAATTTTTCTATATCGTGTGAAGTAAGCCGTATAGTATTTTCATTTATCTGTGAAGTAACTAACATCTGTTCAGAAGCAGTTCGTCCACGTACACCATTTAAAACTGGTTGGTTGACGTTGAGTAATCCCTGATACATACCTCCGTTGCTGGCTGCCATATCGTAACCATTATATTTTACCGGATCGCTTGGGTTTAAAATCAATTCGTTTTTACCATGATCAGATGAAATAACCGGAGCAAGCAAATAATTAGCTGTCAGAGTAATCTGTGGTTTGGTATAAAACGCTTTTAGCCTTTCAGCTTCTGCCTTAGCTGCATCACTAAGGTTTTGATTATCCTGTATTAATGGACTATTTAATACAGCTTGATTTATATAATAGCTCAAATCATTTTGTGCCATACATGCTAATGTAGACATCCATAAAATACAGCTAAGGACAGTTTGTTTTAAAAGCATAATACTACTTTGTAACTAAAAACGACTATTTATAAACAACTTGTAATTCTTCTTCTTTACTTATGAAATTTCCGTTCGGATCGTAAGTGATCTCATTTTCTTTACCGTCTTTCAACATATTTAATTCATATAGTATCTTATTCTGAACATTTTCTACTTGTTCAATTTCCATTACTTTCCAATCTTTAAATTCATCTGTTTCAAGAGAATGTTTTATTGGCTGTGGTAAATCTTTATGCGTTATTTATATTTCTGTGGCAAGCCAGTTTTCAGCTTTATAATCACACTTATCCAGCTTCCATTTAACATCTGAGTTTTTTACTTGAGGATACAATTTTGAAAAGGTGGCAACTATAGATTTGGGAAAATATTTATTTTATATGCTGGGCTTGTGCAATACTTCTCATTGTTATAAATAACAATGAGAAAATAATTTTTCATTTTTAATCTTTTTAGCTTAACATACATGCAATCTTTATTCAGATTCTGTAATATTTCTGGAATAACAGAATAAAATGTGGAGTTAAGGTAACTTTTAGCTTCACATTTTATTTATCCTGCTATTTATCATTTGTTTTTCTTCCCATTCTCTTCAGTAATATTTTGTGTTTTACTTATCATATTACCATTCGCATCATACAACAGTTCATAAGAAATAGAGGCATTTGCAGCTTCTACTTCATAAAGAACTTTACCATCTGCAGTAGTTATTATTTCAGCGTCCTCGTAAGTAAAACCTAAAAAATCCTTTTTCAATGCATTGAGTACTGATATAGGAAGGTCATTCGGAGAACTTAAACTTTTTTCTGCTTGAATAAATGTTCCTGTACTAGAGAAAATAGCTTCTGATTTAATATCATTTTTCTTGTACTTTGCTTCATAATTTCCTTCTTCCAGCTCCCATTTTACACTTACCACATCCGGATATAGTTTATTGAAACTTTGAATTACAGAAGCAGGTACATTTTGTGGTTCAATCTTTTGTGCTTGTACTGACCATACTGATATTAATAAGGCAGTTATTAATGTGATCTTTTTCATAATTATAATATTTTAAGTGAATTGATCCACAAGAATAAACCGTAATGTTGTAAGATTTCTGGAATTTCTAAAAAAATATTATAAGTGAATGTGTACTTTCTTTATAGGAATATGAAATATGAAAACCGTATAACTGACAAATAGTTTTAACAATAGCCAAACCCAGACCTGTAGAATGTGAATTATCTGTTCTCTTATTAAAGCGTTCAAAAAGTGTTTCCGGACTTACAGATAATTCTTTACCACTGTTTGATATTGTCACTTGATTTATCTCAATAGATATGGTAATAAATCCAATATTAATATTGTGGTTAATAGCATTTTTAATGATGTTAGAAAATAAAATTCTTGCCAGGTCGACATTCATGCTTATTACTGGAGAAGCAAACTTTTCGAGTATTAAATTAAGTTTTTTAAATTCAATCAAATCTGAAAAATCTTCGCAACAAGATTCAATCAATTGAGTGATTTGTATGGGTTCATTTTCTGCGAATTGTTTGTTCTCAATCTTAGATAATAAAAGCAATGTTTTATTCAATCTAGACAACCTTTCTACATGCTCGGTTATATCATCAATAATGGTTGCCTGACTATTGGTAAGTGTAGGCTCTTCCATCAGCATATAAACTTTATTTTGAATTATACCTAGAGGTGTTTGCATTTCATGGGAAGCATTTTCAATGAAATGCTTCTGGCTCATATATACCTTACGGTTGTTTTGAATGAGTTCTTCAACCGAATTATTTAATTCCTTAAACTCAATGATATTTGTAGGTGCCAATTCCAACCGACTGTCGTTGTCTAATTTATATTGTTTTACTTTCGAGATGGTTTCATAAAACGGATTCCAAAGCTTGCGAAGTAACACTCTGTTGAGAATAAAAACTAATCCAAACAATAGAATAGAAAAAATAAGAATATCAATTAAAATAGTTGCCAGTAATTCTTCCGAATTTAGAAGAGAAGCAATAATAGTGAGCTTATAATACTTACCATTACATGTAAAAACAGATTCCATTTTACGAAAAGGTTCTTCTTCATCTTCCAGTTCATCATGCATTCCTGTATCTTTAAACTTTCCGGATTCATATTTATGTAAAAATTTCTCATACTCTTTTTTAGATAATTTTTCTACTTTAAAATCAGTATGGTATAAAATTTTTTCTGTAATAAGCTCGGGATTTTGTCTGAATGTTTTTTGTATTTCATGTTGCCTGTAAGTAAGGTATTCATCAACATCTTTATATATTGTCCAGCGCAAAGAAAAGTAAAACACTGCACACCATATAAGAAGCATTGTAAAAATAAGAATCAAAAAATATCTGGTAGTAATATTTAATAGTTTCATACGGTTACAAATTTATATCCAATGCCGTAAATGGCTTCTATATTATAGCTGGCTTTATATTCCTGTAGCCGTTTACGCAGATTTTTAATCTGGGAATACAAAAAATCAAAGGAATCGGCTCTGTCTGCATTATCGCCCCAGATGTGTTCTGCTAATGATGTTTTACTTATAATTCGTGTTTTATTCGAAATAAAAAAAAGTAACAGTTCGTATTCTTTCTTTTTCAGAATTAATTCTTCCTTATCAACGTAAACTTTTTTGGTATCAAGATTAAGAATTATATTTCCAATAATTACTTCATTGTTCCCATCAAACTTCAATCGTCTTAGAATAGCGACAACTCTTGCATTCAGTTCTGTCAGATGAAAGGGCTTGGGCAAATAATCATCGGCTCCCAGCGTTAGCCCTTTTACCCTATCATCAAGCGAATTTTTAGCAGACAGAATAATGATGCCAGCCTGTGATTTTCTCTTTTTAAGCTGTTCCAGAATATCAAGGCCATTGCCATCTGGTAACGTAATGTCAAGAATAACACAATCGTATTCATACAGATGAATTTTTTCTTCTGCTTCTGCAAAGGTAGTAGCTACTTCACATACATAGCCAGACTTAGCAAAATATGCTGTAATGCTATGAAGCATTCCTACTTCGTCTTCTATAACCAGTATTTTCATAGTGCTTCATTAAACAATCCAATGTACTATAGAATGTTGGAATATTTCTGGAATAAAAGTATAATTGATTCTTTTTAATTAAACGAAAAATAAATCTGTTACTGTTACTACATAAAATAAGGAATATAACTATTTATAAATAAAATAGTTATATTCCTTATTAATTAGACTAGAGGTGTAACTTTTGAATCGTTTGATCCAAAATATACTACAATTCAACAGCTTTCAATTATGCCCCTTCAACCAAATTTCATTCTGCGCCTATACCAACCATTTTCTTAATATCTGAAGATCCTGACATAGTCAATACGATTGGACCATCTTGGGGCTCAAAATGCAAGTCAAATGAAATGTCCTTACAGCATCCTCTTTCAAATTTTATAAATTCAATTAATGTATCATTAAATTCCATCGGTTCCTGAAAAGTAAGTTCTATACCATTTTTTAATTCCTTATTGTTTATACTCTTGCTAAATATTTTTTTTCTTATATCTTTTAATCTTTCATCCTGCTCTGTATAATTTAAAGAGCATCCTTCTAAAGGTTTGATTGAATCATTATGTCCCTTTGCGCTACAATTTATATCGCATGTGCTATTGCCGCAATGTGTGCATGTAGTTTCCATAGTTCCTTTTGATTTTTGTTGTGTAAAACAGTTTTTTGGATTTCCGTCACATTTATCTGAACAGCAGTGTGACAATAAGAAACAGCCAGGAACTAAAAGAATTATTGCTCCTACTCCTAAATACTTTAATGTTAATCTTTTCATGTTGGTTTTTTGTTTAACTTCACAAATATAAACGGTGGAGTATAGACCACTGTCAATAGTTTTAACCAACTATATTTATGCTTATTGGTGAAGTCATAAAGAAAACCGGTATGAGTAAGGATACGATTCGCTTTTATGAAAAAAAGGGATTGCTGAAAGTGCCTAAAAAAGCCCGCAGGGAAAACAATTATAAGGAATATCCTGAAAGTATTATAAAAAAGCTTTTGGTAATACAAAGGCTCAAAGGATTTGGATTTACACTGAAAGAGATAGATGAAATCATCCGCTTATATGAAGCAGATATAACAACATGTCCTGAAAATCTGCCGAAAGTACATGAAAAAATAAAGTCTATAAATGAAAAAATAATGCAACTAGAAGATGTTAAGAAGAAACTGACGGATTGTATTAAGGATTGTTCTTCAGTCAATCCATGTGGCTGTCAGTTGGATGAAGCCTTATCAGAATTAAAACATTAATTATATGAGAGATATTTTAATCTTTTTAGCAGCCGCTTTTTTTGAAATTTTCGGATGCTTCGCTTTCTGGTCATACTTTAAATTAAATAAATCTGCTTATTGGCTTATGCCTGGAGTTATCTCCTTGATATTATTTGCCTATGTATTGACTAAAGTAAACACTGAGTTTGCAGGTCGAGCATATGCTATTTACGGAGGCATTTATATTGTTGCTTCATTGGCTTGGCTATATTTTGTAGAAAACAGCACGCCTGATAAATGGGATATTATCGGTGCGCTTATCTGTATTGGAGGTGCTATGGTGATTCTGTTTATGCCTAGATAATTGAATCCGATAAAATTCGACTTATAATAATCATATATATACTTTTTTTTCTACTTGATCATCCAACTCGATAAATGCCTTTAAAATTATTTTTAAATAACTGTTTATATTTTTGACAGCTTATTTAGAGAGCTTTAGTATCGTAAAAGCTCCTCTTGATACAATTACGAATACTAAAGCCCCTATTATTAAATCCGGCAACCTAGAATCAAATAAATGGACTAATATCCCAGCTACCATAACCCCTACGTTTATAACTACATCATTTGAAGTAAAAATCATACTGGCTTTCATATGAGCTTCCTGACTTTTAGATTTCTGAAGCAAGTAAAGACAAATGCCATTAGCGATTAAGGCAAAAAAGGAGATTATAATCATTACTTTAAAATCAGGAAATTCAACATGTCCTAAAAACCTTCTGATAATTTCCACTACTCCTGCTACTGCAAGAAGGAGCTGAAAATATCCGCTTAACTTAGCAACCCTTTTCTTTTTAAGTATTGAGCCTCCAACTGCAAATAAACTTAGTCCATAAACAAGTGCGTCGGCAAGCATATCGAGGCTATCTGCTACTAACCCCATAGAATGTGAAATAAAACCTGTGAGAATTTCAATAATGAAAAAACTAAGGTTAATTATTAATACTTTCCATAGCAAAGAGGAATGATTTCCCTCTGACGGTATCAGTATATCTGAACCAATTTCTTCGGTTTTTACCAATGATGAATTGAAATTTAAATCATCCAATGATTGAGTGATGGTGGATAGATTACCATCATGAAAAACAGTTAGTGTCCGTTTTTCTATATCAAATTCTAATGTTTTTATTTCTTGAATAGGATTTAACTTCATTCGGATGATATTCTCTTCCGAAGGGCAATCCATTTTAGTTATTAAAAATTCTGATTTATTCATATCGACAATTGTTTTGATTCAAATCGAATTTTAAATTAGCTTTTTAGTATTCTTCTTATAAAGAAACTAATATTAAAATCAATTATAGAACTTACCTTTTAACCAAAAGGCAACCTTAACAAGTAATATTAGAGCAGGTACTTCAACCAACGGCCCAATAACCCCAGTAAAAGCCTGCCCTGAATTTATACCGAAAATAGCAATCGCAACTGCAATGGCTAGTTCAAAATTATTTCCGGCTGCTGTAAATGAAAGTGCAGCATTTTTTGAATAATCTGCTCCGATATATTTCCCTGCTATAAATGTTCCTATAAACATGATAATAAAGTAAATGGTCAGCGGAACAGCAATCCGGATAACATCAAGTGGCAATTGAACAATCAGCTCACCTTTCAAGCTAAACATGACTACAATCGTGAATAGCAAGGCAATCAACGTAATTGGACTTATAAATGGTATATATGTTTGTTCATACCATTCTTTCCCTTTTAACTTTATTAGTACTACCCTGGAAATAAATCCTGCTATCAATGGTATGCCAAGATAGATAAGTACACTCTCAGCAATCTGAATAAAACTGATAGTTATTTCTATACCCTTGATCCCGAAATACGGAGGTAGTACTGTTATATAGAGCCATGCAAACACACTATAGAACAACACCTGAAAGATACTGTTCAATGCAACCAAGCCTGCTGCATATTCTCTATTGCCTTCTGCTAATTCATTCCATACAATCACCATGGCAATACATCGGGCAATTCCAATTAATATTAAGCCGGTCATATACTCAGGGTAATCTGAAAGAAATAAGATAGCAAGCACAAACATTAGCAATGGCCCAACAACCCAGTTTATAAAAAGAGACAGCGATAGGATTTTGAGATTCTTAAATATACTTCCAAGCTCTTCATATTTTACCTTTGCTAATGGAGGATACATCATAACAATTAAGCCTATCGCAATAGGAATATTTGTTGTACCCGATTGGAAAGAATGTATCAATTTTGATGTATCAGGAATAAAGTAGCCTATACATACTCCGATTGCCATTGCAAGGAAAATCCATAGTGTGAGATAACTATCTAAGAAACTTAATTTCTTACGTTGTGCAGGATTACAATTATTCATTACTTACTTATTTGAGAAAATACATAAAAACAATCTGTTGCTATGTGCTTGCTTCGTTCTAAATACATAGCATCCTGCTGAGGTGTTCCATCAAAAGCTTTCGGGTCATTATAAGGTGTTGAAACCCGAACTTCTGCTCCGTCAATATACGGACAAGCACCGTCTGCCTCTGTACACGTCATAACAGCGCAGAAGCCTTGTTTAGGATTTGCTTTATCATCGTATTTTTTAGAAAAGCATTTAATTATAATTTTATCATCTCCAAACTGAACCGAATATACAGCATTAGGTTTACCATCTTCATTTGTTACAGTAAATCCAATTTTTTTAATTGCTTTTATGGCATTAGGATTAAATGCTGTAGCTTCTGTTCCCCCTGAATACGTTTCTACATTATTAAAGCCGTAAAAGGTAGCAGCAACTTTTGCCCATATCTGACCAAAATGACTTCTTCTTGAATTATGCGTACAGATATAAATGAGTTCGGCTGTTTTACCTTCACTTACTTTTTTTTGCACATAAGCACTTATCTTTTTTAATACATTCTTCCTTTCATCCGAAATGGTATCAAAGGATTGGATCGCTTCTAAGATATACTGTTCTATTAGTGGGGACATTTTTATTTTTGGTTTTATTTAACATAAATCAATTAGCAACAAGTAGCTTTAGGTCCACAACCACAGGAAGCATCAGGCCTTTCTGCATACACCGTAATGCTGAAGATACCCATACCTTTTTCTTTATAGCTACTTATTTCTTCCTGAGATAAATATTGAGAAAGCACTTCTACAGGAATGATAATTTCCTTTTCCTTTTGAACTGTAATATTTACAAATCCCTGTTCAGCCAATATTCCTAAATACTCACTTTTCTTTATCGCTCCTGAAACACACCCTGCATACATTTCAGCTTCTTTTTTTATTGCATCAGGTAAATCACCTTTTAACACAATGTCTGAAATACTAAAATGTCCAAGTGGTTTTAATATTCTAAACACTTCTGAAAAAGCTTTCTCTTTGTCAGGTACAAGGTTCATCACACAGTTGCTTACGACAACATCTGCACGTTTAGAAGACAATGGAATATCTTCAATATCACCCAATCTGAATGCAACATTTGTAAAGCCCAACTTCTCAGCATTTGATTTAGCTTTCTGAATCATGGCTTCCGTCATATCAATTCCTATTACCTCACCTTCTTCTCCTGTGAGTATTCTTGATACAAACGCATCGTTACCTGCACCTGAGCCAAGGTCAACAACTGTATCTCCTGTCTTTATCTTCGCATACTCTGTAGGAAGCCCACAGCCAAGACCCAAATCAGCATCAGGGTTATATCCTTCCAGCCCTGAATAATCTTCGCTCATGATGGTGTATGTACCGCAGCTTCCTGCACCACAGCAGCTTGTTTCATTCTGCTCTTTTGATTGATTGGCAATCTCAGCGTATTTCTGCTGAACCATATTCTTTACATCCTGGTTGTTATTTTTCATATGCCTATTTATTTAGCGTAATATTACGATGATAAAATTCAAAAAAAGGTCAGCAACAGCTTTCCCCTTTATACGAATCAAATAATTTGTTCAATACTTTCTGCGCTTCTTTCCAAACTTTCGCATCGATGCAATAGCAGATACTTTTGCCTTCGATATCTCCTTTTATTAATCCCGCATCCTTTAGCTCTTTCAGATGTTGTGATACGGTTGATTGAGAAAGCGGTAATTCTTCTACAATATCATTACAGATACAAGCATTCTTTCTTATCAAAAACTCAAGGATAGCAATGCGTGCAGGATGTCCCAATGCTTTCATTAAGACAGCTGTTCTATTTTGACTTGTATTGAAATTGTCTGTTTTGGTTAATCCCATATCGCAATATTACGATATTAGATCAGATAAGCAAATTAATTTCATTTTTATTTTAATAATTAATTTGGCTTAACTTCCTGTTTTAAAATCAGCATTCATAGTCTGTTCCAATTTTTGTTTCAACATATTCATATCATCACGTACTTTCTTCTCTACTACTTTTGCATAAATTTGAGTAGTTCTTATGCTGCTATGGCCTAACAATTTACTGACTGTCTCCATAGGCACCCCATTTGTTAATGTTATTGTTGTAGCAAATGTATGGCGGGCCAGGTGAAAAGTTAAATTCTTTCCAATGCTGCACAAGTCTGCTATTTCTTTTAAATAACTGTTTAATCTTTGATTCGAAATATTGGGAAACAATTTTCCTTCTGCCAAAGCTTTAGGGTGCGACTCGTATTTCTGAATCATAGTTAATGCTTTCGGTAAGATGGGGATACGAAGAGAATTGTCTGTTTTCTGTCTGCTTGTATACAACCATAATTCAC
>Ga0207433_10000130_pt1 | contig 177655 bp, 150 predicted proteins | sample YelNatPaOPGAMG01_FD_187559 | JGI IMG/M metagenome (GOLD analysis project Ga0207433, IMG submission 187559) | Hot spring thermophilic microbial communities from Obsidian Pool, Yellowstone National Park, USA - OP-RAMG-01 (SPAdes) (version 3) | ecosystem: Environmental > Aquatic > Thermal... | reverse complement strand
TAGTTGAGAGCTACACCTACGACGTGTACGGGCAACCGTCCTTCCTATCTACCACCTACCACCTACTACCTACCTCCGCCGTTACCAACCGTTTCCTCTTCACCGGCCGCGAATACCTCGCCGAGCTTGCCCTCTACGACTACCGCCACCGCTTCTACTCGCCCTCCCTCGGCCGCTTCCTCCAAACCGACCCCCTCCGCTTCGACGTCGAAGATGTGAATCTGTACCGGTATGTGGGGAATAATCCGCTCAGTCTCGGTGACCCGCTGGGACTGAAAAAATGCTTTAGCAAGGAGGTTTACGACGCCTGCTTCAACCCGAAGAAGAAGCTAGCCGACGATGTTCTCCACGCAGCGAAGACGTGGAGAGTTTATCAATACAAAGTGGCCACGAAAGGAGAGGTGAGATGCAAGAAATTATGCGATTTGGGGCCGGATTGGCTTAAGCCATTATGCTACTGGGACTGTGCCCAAATACGTGCTGCAGCGGAGGCCCTAGCCGATATTCAATACGCAGCGGATAAGAAAACCTACGATCTAGTGGTCGCCGCGGCGATTTCCTACTGCACAGTGAAAGCAACTTATGACGTGCCTGATGGATGCCCATGCGATAAATGAAAACCGAAGTTAGACGTCGAATTATACGACTCTTGGTGCTAACAGCCGCTGTAATTGCGCTTGCTGGTTACGGCATGTTCCGACGCGTGGATCAGCTTGATACGCTTCTATTTTTGGGCGTGTTCCTGATAGCGTTGATTCTGATGGATGAAACGTTTCCTTTGCTCTCTGACCTGCCGGACGGGGCGTGTGACAACAAGCCTTCAGAATTCCTTCGAAAGGGGCTTCAGAAATGGTTTCGCATAATCATATACGTCATTATAGGAAGCGTCGTCATCTTCTGGATATCCTGTTTCATTTTGTACATCATTGAATAAATTAAGGGGGCGCACCTTCACAGTTCACTACTGATGGATGATTTTAGCGTTTCAAGAGAGTAAGTTCGAGAGTTGAGTGGGAAGGGGCAACTTTTTACATTTTACGAAAAGCAGCAAAGCGAGGGATGATGGAGCGTGAAACGAAGGCATTTTCATTCCGCCGTCGGCAACCGGCAGCGAGTCACTGACAACGGGCAGATCACCGGTTACACGGCAAACCATCTGAACCAATACACCGTCGTTGACGGCAGCACGCTCAGCTACGACGCCAACGGCAACCTCAGCAACACCGTGGACGGCGTGTTGGGTGACTGGACCTACACCTACGACGCCCAGAACCGACTGATCCGCGCCGTTGGAGGGTCGTCGTCATCCATCGTGGCCGAGTTCTACTACGACGCCCGGAATCGGTGCGTGAAACGGGTGATCAACGGCGTGACAACATGCCTGATCTACGACGGCTGGAGTTTGCTGGAAGAACGCAATCTTGCCGGCAACCTGTTGGCGCGCTACTATCACGGCCCTGTGATAGACGAACTCCTCTGTCGCGTGACTGAGACCAACACCGTTTACTACCACCACGACGGTCTCGGTTCGACCAACACGGGGTTGAATCCGTTGACGCTGGTGGTGAGCGAGCCGTACACGAATTTGGTGGCGAACTTTGCGCCGACGTTGACGACGAACGGGACGCCGTATTTGTGGTATGTGGGGTGGGGAGTGACGGAAGGGTTTGAGGGGCAGGATGCCGGGGATGTGGATGGGGACGGATGGACGGGGCGGTTGGAGTATTTGTGGGGGAGCAACCCGGTGGGAGGGAAAGAGTGCCCGCGGATGACGGTGGAGTGGGAGGGAGGGAGTAACGCGGTGCGTGTGGTGTTGGCGGGAGTGGCGCCGCGCAATCGGGACAGCGGGCAGTGGCGCGCGCAGCGGACGATTGGGGGCGGGCGGTGGTGGGTGCGGGTGATGTTGTACATGGTGGCGTTGGTGGCGAGTCGTCACAATGAGAAGCTGCGCGGGGTGTATGAACGGCTGGTGAGGGCCGGCAAAGCGCCGAAGGTTGCGTTGGTAGCGTTGATGAGGAGACTGATCAGCGTGTTTAACCAGAGGCTCAAAAACCTTCAATTCCAACCTGCATGACACGACAGTTGCTCCACTGTCGTGGCCGCCGGGGCGGTATGTCGGTACGAGCCGGCACGACAATCATCCATCAGAAGTGAAATGTGAAGGTGCGCCCCCTTTGCCTTTTTGCGGATTCCCCCCTTAAAAAACTGAAATCCCCCTCCAGTAGCGAAAGTCGAGTTCGTGAACGCGCTCTACGAGGAAATGACAAAGCCGGCGGGCGAACGATTGACAGCAGGACTGGACTCAACCGTTTACAGCCACCCCATCGGGTTCGCCTCCGAACAATCACGGCTCACGAGGCAAACCGTGGACTTGGAGACATTCCGCCGCCAACACGAGCCGCCAGAGCGCCCGCCAGCCTAGAACAACAGTTCCGTGAGAAGTTTCTTGGCGGATTTCAGGCGCTCCCGAATCTTTTCGGAAACGGGACGCTGCTGGTCAAACTCCCATTCCACGCGCTGGTTCCTGTCGGGAAACACGCCGATGGCGACGCCTTGCAGACGGTAGTTGCGCACACTGGCAAGCTTAAACAGGCGATCATCCAACGGCACGCTGGTTTCCAGAATGACAGTTGAAACGCCCGGTCGCAACAGGACTTTGTCGGCCAATCGGACGGGGTTGCTTATCAGATCATCCAACGACACGGTGCCGTCGAATCGGTTCACCCAGACCCCCTCCGGATTGCGATTCTCCACTCGTAATTGCAACTCGACTTCCACTTGGCCAACCGCACCCCCTCGGTTGCCACTCAGAAACTGCTCCAACAAAAATAAAACGTCCAACTCCGAGGCGGGTTCGGCGGATTTCCCGTCCTGCGATGTAGAGGCCGCTCCGTTCAGCGAAACGCCCCGGAATGCCACTGCTTCCAACTCCACGTCACACCGCTGCAAGAAACGAAACGCCTGCGTTTGCCGCAGCGTCGCGCATCCGCCCATCCACAAACTGGTTGCCAGGAGCAAGATCGGTGACCACAAGTTTTTCGGAGGTCGCATTGGCCGGCACTGTAGAGTTTCGCTGCCCCAAGTCAACACGCAATCCAGAGAGGCTGTTGCGTCTTTGCTTGGAGTGAGCAATCGAGTAGAGTTCCGCGCAACGAAAGAAAATGACGATGAACAAATTGCTGTTGGCACTCGGGTTGTTTGCGGTGAGTACTGTCGTTCCCATTCCCTGATGCAACTTTTTTTGGTTTCCGATGTCTGAGTCATTAGCGTGAAGGGAGGCTGTTTTGGGTGAATGTGTTGGGGCAAAGAAGACACGAGCAAATATGTTTCGCTGCGTCCCAACCGGTGCGTGATTGAGGTCGTGCTGAGGGGGCGCACTTCATTTTTCACGGGGCTGACCGGAGATGTTCCTTCTCCATCTTCTTATGCACCGAGCCTTGCGCGTCGAATTCGAAGACGCCGTCTACCACGTCATGGCCCGCGGTAACGAACGTCGCCCCACTTTCCACGACGACACCGACGACCAGCGGTTCCTCAACTCCCTCTCCGAAGCCGACGAACGATTCAGCCTAGCACTAGCGTAACGGTGTTTACGTCTCGGGTAACAAATCGCGCAACTTTTTTTTCTGTGCCTACACGTGTTTGCCGTAGTGGTGGATGCGACGGAGGCCACGTTCTGCGCAATGAGCGGGTCAAGTGGAGCAAAATACCAACGAGGCGTTGTTGCCCCAGAAACCGGAGGAATTGGACATGACGGCGCGAGTTTGGGTGGTACGTGGCGCGGTGTGGATGATGTCCAGTCCGCAATCGGGATCGAGCGGGAGACAGTTGGCTGTGGGCGGCAACAGACCTTGTTGCAGCGCGAGGATGCTGATAACGGCCTCCAGTGCCGAGGCGGCACCCATGCAATGGCCTGTAACTGGTTTGGTGGAGGAACAGGGGACGCCGTCAGGAAAGACGTGCCGCATCGCTTTGGCCTCCTGTGCATCCCCCAGCACGGTGCCTGTGCCGTGGACATTGACGTAGCCAATGGCGTTGCGGTCAAGCCCCGCCATTTGGAGGGCGTTTTCCATAACCTGACGCAGGCCGCGGGCGGTCTCACTGATGCCGGTGCGCTGATGACCTTCGGCGGCCACCGCCCAGCCGGCAAGACGCGCGTAAACCCGCGCACCGCGTTGTCGGGCTGAGGAAAGAGATTCGAGCACAAGAAAGGCGGCACCTTCGCCGAGGATCGTGCCGTTGCGGTCGCGGGCGAATGGACGACAGGTTTTCGCAGGGTCGGTGTGGGATCCGAGGATGCCGGCTGCCTGGAGTTGGGCAAGGATGGTGGGGTGTAACGAGGCTTCCGCGCCGCCTGCCAGGATGACATCGGCGGCGCCGAGCAGGATTTGTTGGGCGGCAAGGACGATGGCATTGGCGGAGGAAGCGCAGGTGGCGGAGACGGTGCAACTGGGGCCTTGTGTTTTGAAGAGGATGGAGAGCGCGCCGCTGAGGGAGGCGATGCTACTGTTGGCTGCGAGACTGGGCAACATCCGGCCTGTTTCCGCGCAACGTACCGATTCTGTCCATTTGCCCAGAGGGCCGCGCGAGGAACCGGCGATGATACCGATACGTTGCGCTGGCGGTGTGGCGGACGACAGTTTCGCGTCCTCCCAAGCCTGGCGGGCGGCGGTATGAGCCATTTGGACGGACCGGTCCAGTTTGGAAACGATCGGTTGCGGAGGAATGTTCGGCGCCGGGCAAACGGCGAAGGCGCCGCACGGCTGCGCCGGGTTGCGGCTTGTTTTCACGGAATCCCAAAGCTCGTCCACCGTCGTGCCGGCGGCACTGAAGACACCGAGGCCGGTAATCACAACGGGGGTTTCTCGCAATAACGAGGCCGTTTTATTGTCTTTCATGGCCGTTTTGTGTTTTGCGTGCTTTGAGTGAGGTTGCGACGGTAATCGGGATCGTTCGGGTCAAGCCGAACCGCTTCAGCAAAATGGACACGGGCCTCGGCGATTCTGCCTTGTTGGGCCAGGGCGATGCCGAGGTTGTTGTGGGCCAGAGCGTTGGAGGGATCAAGGCGAACGGCTTCCGTGAAATGTGCAATGGCGCCGTCGAGTTGTCCGCGACGAGCGAGCGCAAGGGCGTGGTTGTAGTGCGCGGCAACGAGATTGGCGCGGGCGGCGGCAAAATCCGGTTTTAGTTCGAGAGCGCGACGGAATTGCGGGATGGCTTCGTCAAGCCGCTGAAGCGCGACCAACGCCAGGCCAAAGTTGTAATGCAACTCGGCGGTGTTTGGTCGCAGGCGAATGGCCTCTTGAAAATGGGCAATGGCTTCATCGGCTCTGCCCAGTTGGGCCAACGTGTTGGCCAGGTTGCAGCGCGCCTCCACAAATCGCGGTTTCAACCGTACCGCCTCTGTAAAGTGGAACACCGCTGCGTCAAGTCGTCCTCGTTTGACGAGGGCATTGCCGACTTCCAAGTGTGCCTTGGTAGCGTTGGGATTCTTGGCCAACGTATCGCCAAAGAGCCTCTCATGATTTTCGTAACTGGCTGCCCGGCTCCATGTTAGGAAACACAACACCCCGACGAATACCACGACAATCCCTTTGACGAATTCACGCGAGAAACTGACGACAACCGACGCCACCAAGCCAACGACACCGATCATGGCGAGATATTGCAAATGATCCGTCACCACGGGCGACCGCCCAACGTAGGGCATGTTGAAAAGGCCGCTCACCGGCAACAACATCGCGCCAAAATAGAACAGGGCAAACAACACCGCTCTGCCGCCTTTGGCACGATACCACCATGCCACTGCCACCACCGCCACCACCGCCAACGACGGTAACCAGAACCAAGCGGTTGGCTTGTCAAATTTCCAGAGCGGATACTCTGTCATCAACCGCACCGGTGCCAGCGTCTTGAACAGGTAAAACCAAAACACATGTCCCGCCGCCCCCAAGCGAAAAAGCAATGGACGTTCCACACCGCCACCCGACCCCGGCGATAGCTGCATTTGCTGCGACCAGATGGTGATCACCCCGAAGACCGCGGCCAACAGGAAAAACGGCGCTGACCGCACCAGGTCCTTGCGCTCAATTTTCCCGCGCTGCCACCAGTCGCACAGCAGCAATACCGCGGGCAACATCACTCCCGACGTTTTACTGAGCAACGCCAGCAGAAATAATCCCACCGCTGTGCCATACCAGCGCCGATCCCTTTCCTGCTCAAACCGCAGGTACGCCAACATCGTCAGGGCGTAAAATAACAACGACAACGTATTTTTGCGTTCCGACACCCAGGCGACGGATTCCACGTTGACCGGGTGCACCGCAAACAACAGAGCCGCCAGCCAGGCGCCCCGGACCTGCAACCGAAGCAAAATCCGCCAGATCAACACCACTGACAAGGCGTGCAACAGGATGTTGGTCACATGATATCCGGTCGCGTTCGTCCCCCAAAGCCGCCATTCCAGCCAGAAGGTCATCCAGGTGACCGGGTAATAATCCATCATGGCACCGGGAAGCCATACCCGCCACCAGCCGTCGGCGGAATGAATAACCGGGTTGTCGGTCAACAGGATGTTGTCATCCCACACAAACCCCGCCTGCATGGCCGGCAGGTACACCAGCACGGTCAACCCCGCGAGCGCGATGGCAAACCACCATTGTTTTTTGTCCAATCCGGGCATGGCTCGTATCCCATCATATTTCGGGAAAGGCTCAAGCTCTTTTGCGTTGTAAGCGTTCACTTTCATTTTTTGAATAATCCGTTTCCCGTCCCGTCAAAGCCGCCAGAAGAAGAGGAGAAATGCCATGAAAACCATTTGGAAGCTCATTGCAGGAACAACGGCCGGCGTGACGCTGGCCTGTGCCGCCGCCACGGAAGCACGGGCGGGCAGTTACGTGTCATTCGGATTTGGGTACAGCAGCGGTCATCGTCATCCTTGGGGTGTGGGCTACTCGGTCGTTTATTGTCCGCCGCCGGTGGTGTACGTGCCGCCACGTCCCGTGGTGTACGTGCCACCACCGCCACCACCGCCACCGGTGGTTGTTGCGGCTCCGCAAAATCAAAGTCAACCATTGGGGTTGGCCGACATCAAGGCACTGGCCAAGGCCGGTCTTAGCGACGAGGTGATTATCAGCCAAATCCGCAATTCCCGCACGGTGTACCGGTTGACCACGGCCGAGATTATTGATTTGTCGCAGTCCGGCGTCAGCCAGCGGGTGATTGACTTTATGATCAACACTCCCCGTTCCTGACAGGAACGGCAGAAGGATTCGAGCTTGCTTTTTGGGCGGGTTTGCCGACAATGCGCCGCACCGTAGGAGCCAACCGTGACGGAAAGCAACAAAATCAACTTCGCAGACCTCGAACAGTTTGAGCCGGATTTGTTCTGGCAACAACATGGCCGAAAGATTATATGGGCCACGGCAGCCGCTCTGGCACTGGGCGTTGTTGCCTATTTGTGGCAACAACAACGTCTCCAAGAGGCGGAAACGGCTTCCGTCAAACTTGCCCAGGCACAAGACGCGGCTTCATTACAACAAATCGTCAAAGACTACCCCAATACCGATCTGGCAGCAGCCGCTCTTCTCCGATTAGCTGATTTTCATTATCGGGAAGGTCGCTACCCCGAGGCCGCCAACGCATACCAACAGTTCTTGCAAAATTACCCCAAAAGCTTTCTGGCCGATGCCGCCCGACTCGGCTTGGCTGCTGTTCAGGAAGCGGCAGGGAACTTTGAAGCCGCCCGTTCTTTGTATTCCCAGTTGGTCACTGCCAATCCAAACACGTACGCGCAGGCCGCTGCCAAACTGGGTATGGCCCGGTGCACGGAGTTGCTCGGTCAAGTAAACGAAGCACGCCAGCTTTATAACGAGGTAATGGCATCGGATCAGAGCGGCATCTGGCAGGGAGAAGCTTTTTTCCGGTGGACGGTTTTGGGGCGTCAATTGGCACAGCCATCCGCTTCTCCGGGGACTGTGCAGCCTCCAAAAGCTCCGTAAGCCTTTGGAGGAGAAACAGGTTTGTCCCGTGAAATAATTTGTCGAGATGCTTGACAGTTCAAGGACAATTCATATAATGGTGCCAGTTGCTAGGAGTATTGTCGGTTGAGAAGTCGTGGGTCAGGCGACTTCTCAGCGGACTGTGGAAGGTTGTTTTGAACCAAAAGAGATGTTGACGATAAGACAACATCACAATGGTTCATACAACCAGAAACAGTATGACAACGAGCAGCTGAGCGGTCTTGGGAAGCTGTGAGGTTCCCAAGGCAGAAGTAGAGAAGGAAACGCAAACAACAACAACAGGAGGACACAGTGAAAAAAGTATGGTTAGTAGCAGCGTTGGCTGCCATTGGCACGATGGCCACCAGCGTTTTCGCTGATGTTCAGAATATCCGCCTCAGCGGCGATGTCCGCATCCGCGGTTATTATCTGAACGGCGCAGGCGAGGAGCAGTCTTATGGGACTGCCGGAAACGGAGACAACGCGTTCATTATGCAGCGCACTCGCATCACGTGCGAAGCGGATCTCGAAGATCACGTGCTCGTGGTGATCACCCTCAAGGCCGAAGGTCTCTGGGGCCAGGCTGACGGCGTCGGCTATCCCGGCTACGGTCATTACAGCGATGGCACCAGTGGTGACCGCGGTTGGAAAGTCGGTATCAGCGAAGCCTATGTCCAGTTCAGCGAGATGTTCTTCACCCCGGCGACCCTGAAGCTCGGTCGTCAATACCTGAACTACGGCAAAGGATTCGTCCTGAGCAGCGCTAACGAGACCTACAACTTTGATGCCGGTCGTCTCGTGCTGGATTTCTATCCTCTCACGATTGACATCGTTGGCGCCCGTCTCTCGGATGAAACCGCCAACACCTACTGGTTTGATGCTGATTCACACCATGGTGGCAACAACCTGCTCTTCATCAATGGCCGTTATGAGATGAAGGATTCCATCATCAAGGCTGTGGAAGCCTACTTTGGTTGGGTTTCTGCTGCCTCTGCTGGTGGTGCTTATCCGCCCGAATACTGGCCGACCACTCCGTCCTATCGTTCGTCCCCGTGGACTGTTGGTCTCCGTGCGGACCTCGCCCCCATCAAGGGCTTGAGCGTGTGGTTGGAAGGCGCCTATGAAGGCGGCACCTATGGTTACGGTGGTGAAGTGGAAGCTTGGTTGGCCAACGTTGGCGCCAAGTATTGCTTCAAGGACGTCAAGATGGAGCCTTGCATCAATGCGAACTACATCTACGCGTCCGGCTACAGCGCTGGCTACCTGCCGTTCTTCCCGTCGTTTGCCGGATATAACGGTTACCTGTTTGCTCCGGCGCTCCGTAACATCCACATCTTCAACGTGGGTGCTTCGGTCAAGCCTGCTAAGAATGTCACTCTCGCAGTTCAGGCTTACTACTACCTGAAGGATGACGCCGACAACTGGGCCGGTAGCGATTATTGGCAACAGGAGTTTGGTGGTCTGGATTGGTATAATGCCGATAAGCGCGAACTCGGTTGGGAACTCGACGCCATCTGTGGTTACGACTACAGCAAGGACGTCCGCTTCCAGCTCGTGTACGCTGCATTCATTCCGGATCGCGCCTATACCACCTACTACGGATTCGACGCTGTTGCGCACATGATCCGTGGTGAAGTCAACGTCAAGTTCTAATCTGAACGGTTAGATCTTCAACACAGAGAACCCCCCGATGATTCGGGGGGTTCTTTTTTCCAAGTGTCTGTGCAAGAGGAAATTCTGGATATAGTGGATGTCCAAGACCGAGTTGTTGGACAGGCGACAAGGTCGGCTGTTCACATTCACAAGCTTTGGCATCGGGCAGTTCATATTTTCCTTTTTAACCCGCGAGGAGAATTGTTCATTCAGAAACGCGCTGTTACAAAAGATACTTTTCCGCTTTGCTATGATTCCAGTGCTTCGGGCCATGTGAACAGTGGCGAATCGTATGACGACTGCGCCCGGCGGGAGATGGAAGAGGAGCTGGGGCTGGTTCTGGCGAAAAAGCTGTTGCGCCGACATTTCCAGATCGCGGCCTGCAGTGAGACAGGATGGGAATTCGTTTGGGTGTATAGCGTCCGGGGCGATTACCATCCGATCATCAATCCCGTTGAAATCGAATCTGGATCATACTGGCCCGTAGCGGAGGTGGCACGGCAATTGATGGACTCTCCTGAGAAATGGGCGCCGTCGTTTCGCCGGGTTTTTGATGAGTTTTGGCAACGCCGCCTTTTCGTGTTGTAGTTGAAATATTTTTTGTTTTTCTGTAGAAGGACTTGCATCATGAGCCAGCAATATAACAAAGTGATCAAACGCAAACGTCGTCGTCGTTACTTGGAACGCCTCAAACAACGTTCGAAACAAAACAAATCCGTTTCCGAGTCGTCCGCTTCAGCAGCCGCAAGCTGACGTTTGCGTTCTGCTTTTCTTGTGGTAGCCACTGTTTTAATGGTAGGTGGCGTTTGTTGTCTTTTTTGAGAAAAACAAAGCCACGGTCCTTCAAAGAAGAACCGTGGCTTGTCAGATTGGGCGAATGTCTGGGCTTACCTGCTTGGCGAGGCGGCGGGTGCGTTGGTGCTCCCAGCGGGGGCATTGGTGCTGGGCGGCTGGAACAAGATTTGGAAAGCTTGTTGCCACACCTGCGGTGGATATGTCATGCGCGGGATGTCGCTCCAGTAGCCGTTGAAAGTCGGCGGTTGGGGGGGGCGATAGATCCAAGTGTCACCCGTTCGGGTGTCCACGAGGAACAGAATCGAGTTGCCCTGGGCTTCTGGTTTCACCACCACTTGGAACCGACCATTATCGGCCGCTGTGAGTTGCGGCGCTTGCGGCGCAGGCGGGGGTGTCTGCGGGGCCTGTGCGCAAGAGACGACGGCCACGGTGCCTACCAACAGAGACGCCAAAACGGCGCTTTTGACTGCTATCCAACCATGTTTCATTGAGTAATCCTTTCTGGGTTGTCGTGTGCGGTGTATCTAACCCTTTGCCTCCCCCATGTCAAGTCGCTAACTTGCAATGGACAGTCCGGGCAAAATCCGCTATAAGTCTTCTGGCTGAATTCACGTATGGCGGCGCTCGTTCACAAGAAACCTGATGGCACGGAGAAAATCTTTGAAGCCGGCGATAAGCCGTTGATTATTGGTCGCTTGCCGGAATCGGAGATACAGGTCCACGATTCTTTTCTTTCTCGTGTTCATTGCGGCATTGCCTACTACAATCATCAGTTTCATCTCAAAGACCTTGGTTCCACCAATGGAACCTACCGTAACGGAGCCAGGGTGTTTCAATGCCCCCTGGTGTCGGGCGATCGCATCCAGGTCGGCAACACGACGTTGATTTTCGAGTTGGACCCGACAAATGGCCATGCCGTGCTTCGCCATTGCTCACCAGCGGAAACAGCGCCGACCGCTTCCCGTCTTCCCGGCGTAATTTCGCCAACCAGACAGCCATTATGATAATGATCGCGTGGCGGTTCATTGTCATTCTATTTTGCGCCTGGATTTCCGCCGTTCACGCGCAGCAATCCCAGTCACTTCCTGCTGGCTATCCGTTTGTGCGCGGCGTTCTCCTCCAACTCCACGCCAAATCGGGAGAACTGCGGCTCAAAACTCCTTCTGGGGAACAGTCTTTTTTTCTCACTCCCAAAACCTACATTTTTCGCGGCCAAGAAAAGATCACCGCCGACAAGTTACAGCCCGGTGATTATCTCAAACTCCGTATTCTCAGCGCCGCCAGCAATCGCCTGGAGGTTGTCCGCATCAAAGTGGACACCAACACGGCAGCACTTCCTCCCCTAACGCCGCCATGAAGAAAGTTTTGATACCTCTCGCTCCCGGTTTTGAGGAGATCGAAGCCATCACGGTGATTGATATTCTGCGGCGCGCCGGCGTGGAGGTGATTACCGCGGGAACCCAACCGGGGCCGATCGAAGCCTCGCGCAAGACGAAACATTTACCGGATTGCGTCCTTGATGATGTAAAAGAGGCCGATTTTGACATGCTCATTCTACCGGGAGGACAACCCGGCGTGAACAATCTTCGCGCCGATCCCCGCATCCAGCGTCTCGTGGAAAGTTTCCATCGAAACCATCGCTGGTTGGCCGCCATTTGCGCGGCGCCCGTTGTTCTGGCGGCACAGGGAACGCTGGACGGTCACGCCGCCACGTCGCATCCGGCAGTTCGTGAGGAGGTCGCCGCACGCGCTCGTTTTTCCGAGGATCGCGTGGTGGTGGATGACCATGTCATCACCAGCCGATCGGCGGGCACCGCCATGGAATTCGCCTTCAAGCTGGTGGAAATCCTCTGCGGGCGGGAAAAGGCTCTTGAGGTCAACCAGGGCGTGTTGGCGCGGCTCTGAGTTGACCGGCGTCAACTCGGCCGTTTCGGGGTCGTTGTAAACGTCTTCCCATGACGATGATTGAGCGACCATCGGTACCGCGCGAACACGGCGCGTGGGGTATGTTGTTGGTGCCGTTTGGCACGGCGCTCGGCGTGGCGGGTGCGTTTGACTTGAAAACCGCGTTGCTGCTGGCAAGCACCTTGTTCTTCTATGTGGCCCGCGCCAGTTGGCTGAAACAACAATGGAGTTGGACGGCGCTGCTGTTGGCGGCGAGCCTGGCGGCGGCGCTGCCGTTGTTTGTTGTGTGGAAGCTCTGGTGGCTGGTCGCGTTCAGCGGGGTGGCTGCCGTGTTGGCGGCGCAACCGACCCGCCGTCATTTGTTGATGCAACTGACCGCAACGGTCGGTCTGGTGTTGACGGCACCGGCGGCGTGGTACACCGCGACGGGGCGGTTGGATGCCACGGCGTTTTGGCTGTGGTTGTGGAACGGGCTTTATTTTGTTGGCGGATTGTTGTACGTGCGGATGCGATTGGCGCCGGTGACGGCGCGGTGCGGGTTGCGGTGGCTGGTATTGGGATTTTTTGCGGGATTGTCGCTGTTCGTGCTTGCGTTGGTCATGGCAAATGTGTTTTCTTACCACTTGTTGCTGGCGTTTGCGCCGGCGGTGACACGAGCCGCGGCTGGGGTGGGGCGACTCGCGTGGCCGCTTCGCATCAAGGTTCTCGGCTGGTCGGAGGTGGCGTTTTCAGTTTTGTTTGGCGTGTTGCTGGTGGCAGCGTTGCGGTAATGAAGGCGGTTCTGGCAATTTTATTGGGCGCGCTGCTGGGTGCCGGCGGGTACACATTTTTCTATGCGCGCGGGCTGTCGTATTTTTCCAACGACCCGAAGGCGTGTGTGAATTGTCATATCATGCGGGAGCAGTATGACAGTTGGCAGAAGGCGAGTCATCATGCGCAGGCCACCTGTAACGACTGTCATGTGCCTCATGATTTTGTCGGCAAATGGCTGATCAAGGCCGCCAACGGCTGGCATCATTCGGAGGCGTTTACCCTCCAGAATTTTCACGAGCCGATTCGCATCAAACCCGGCAATGCCGCCGTACTCAATGCGAATTGTCTGTATTGTCACAAGGATTACGTGCGTGAAATCATCGCGCACCGCGTGGGAAAGGATGAGGACCTGTCTTGTGCCCGTTGCCACGCCGGTGTCGGACACGGTGCCCGTCAGTAGGAGAATTGCCCATGAAAAAAATCGGTTATGTTTTGCTGGCGCTGATTGTCGCGGGAGCGACCGTCGGCGTGATGTGGCTGTACGAAAACATTGCCACCCGTCAAAGGGAGGCGCGACAAATTGTGTTCCAACTGGTCAATCTCGATGAGACCACCGTGGACCCTGCCCAATGGGGAAGAAACTTCCCGCGCCAGTTCGACGGTTACCAACGCACCTCCGAGCGCACTGTCACCAAATACGGTGGCGGCGGTTCCGACGCCATTGCGACCGACAAACTCAAGGCGGACCCACGTCTGTTGAAGATTTTCAACGGCTATGCCTTCGCCATTGATTACCGCGCCCGGCGCGGTCATGCCTACATGTTGGAAGACCAGCGCACGACCAAGCGGGTCACCCAGCGTCCCCAAACCGGCTCCTGTCTGCACTGCCACGCCGCGGTCACGGTCGCCTACCGCAAGGCCGGTCTCGAAGCCGGCGCGCCCGGTAAACTCGCTGACCCGTTGACCAGTCCGACCGGCTATGCCCAACTCCAGCTCGGTTTCGAAAAAATCAGCGCCATGGCCTACAGCAACGCCACCCGACTCGTTGAACATCCCGTCGCCTGCATTGACTGTCACGACCCGCAAACAATGCAGTTGCGCGTCACCCGACCTGCGTTTATCAACGGGATTCGCGCTCTTGCTGCCTCCGCCGCGCCGTTGCCGCACCTGCCCTCCATCGAGAAATGGCGCAAAGGCGACCGCCAGACACCCTACGACGCCAATCAACTCGCCACCCGCCAGGAAATGCGCTCCTTGGTCTGCGCTCAATGCCATGTCGAATATTACTGCGGCCCCAAAACAACGTTGTTTTTCCCGTGGAACAACGGCCTGAAAATCGAACAGATCGAGGAATACTACGACCGCTACTTTTTCCCCGACGGTAACCGATTCTTCGACTGGAAACACGCCGACACCGGCGCGGAAGTCCTCAAGGCGCAGCATCCCGAATTCGAGATGTGGAGCCAGGGCATCCACGCCCGCAGTGGCGTGGCCTGCGCCGACTGTCACATGCCCTACAAACGCGAGGGCGCCATCAAAATCAGCGACCACTGGGTCCGCAGCCCCCTGCTCAACGTCAACAACGCCTGTCAGGTCTGCCATCATTTTTCCGAGGACGAAATGAAAGCGCGGGTCACCGCCATTCAGGACCGCAATTTCGCGCTGCTGCTGCGGGCCGAAGACGCCACCGTCGCCCTCATCGAGGACATTGCCGCCGCCATGAAAGCGGGCGCGACCGATGAACAACTGGCCGCCGCCCGCGCCCTCCAGCGCAAAGCCCAGTGGCGCGTGGACTTCGTCAACGCCGAAAACTCGATGGGCTTCCACGCCCCGCAGGAAGCCGCCCGCATCCTCGGCGAGGCCATTGACTACGCCCGACAAGGCCAGTTGGTGGTGCCCCGCCGTCAGTGATTGTTCTTGATTTGGTGCCTGACCTGAAGTACTACGCGCCCAACAAAGGAAGCATCCATGATCATCCCCACACTCGCTCTCGCCGTCATGCTCGGCGCCGCCCACACCGACGCGGCCAAATCCGAGAACTTCGACCCGGCACAAAAACTCCAGACCACCTGCAACATGTGCCACAAAAATAACAAGCATCCCCTCACCGCCGACGGCCTGAAAGGCAAGTCGCTGGAGAAGATGAAGGGGCACATCGAGAAAAAAGGCAAGCTCACCGCCGATCAAGCCGCCGCCATGATCCAGTATCTGGAATCCATCCGCGACGGCAAAGCCGCGAAGTAACGGACAGGTTGATCCGCGTCAATTCCTTCCGGGCTTGCCGGTGGCAGAAATGCCCCACTGCAACGGAGGAATGACCATGAAACCAATCTTGTGGCTGGCCGCCATCACGGCCGCGGCGCCGATGGCGGTTTATGGCCAGTTTGAGTTTGCCAACGGCAAACTCTGGGCCACGGCGGAAGAACGCGCCCGCGTCGAGTACCGGGCCAACAACATTGCCTTCAACAACGACATCCGCCAGGACACCGATGTCTGGCTGCTCCAGCGTCTGCGGGCGGGGCTTGGCGTAAAACCGCTGGACTGGCTCAAACTTTACGGTGAACTGCAGGATTCCCGAGAGATCGGGTCCACCCGTTACCCGCTGAACACCGATCCGGAAGAAGACCGCCTCGACTGGCGACAGGGTTGGATCGAGGTGGGCAACGGAAAAGATTTCCCTCTCCTCCTCAAAGTAGGCCGCCAAACGCTCGGCTACGGCGAGGAACGCCTCATCGGCGCCTTTGATTGGAACAACATCGGACGGGTGTTCGATGCCGCCAAACTCCGTTGGCAGGCCGACAAATGGTGGGTGGACGCCTTCGGCGCCAATGTCGTCAACAACAACGTCACCAGCAGCCGCGACGGCACCTTCGACGACCGGGCGGACTGGGCCGACGACTTTTTCGGTTTGTACGGCCAGTGCCGGGCCATGGATAAACATCTGTGGGAACTGTACGCGCTGTTGCGGAACAAAACCGATGCCGCCTACCAAGGCCCTGCCCGCCGCATCTACACGCTCGGCGCCCGTCTCGCTTCCACGGAAAAACTGGCGCCGTGGGATTACTACGTGGAGTTCGCCGGGCAATTCGGCCACATCCAGGGCGGCGGCGGTAGTTACTTTGGCGAAACCAACACCACCGCGGCGGTCCAACGCGCCTTTGCCGGCACCATTGGCGCCGGTTACACCTTCTCGCACGACTGGAAACCGCGTCTGGCGCTCGAATACAACTACGCCAGCGGTGACCGCAACCCGAACGACGGCGTCAACGAAACGTTCGACAATCTTTTCCCGACCAACCACAAGTTCTACGGGTTTGAAGACTTTTTCGCCTGGAAAAATGTCCACAACCCGCACGCCCTGTTTGCGGTGACGCCGTTGAAAAATCTCAAGCTCCAGCTCGACGGTCATTTGTTCTGGCTGGCGCAGAAGGAGGATGCCTGGTACCGGGCGAGTCAGACCGCGGTTCGCCGCAGTCTCAGCGGCGCGGCGGGTCGTTTTGTTGGCTCGGAGATGGACCTGACCGCCAGCTATACCGTCAACAAGCACCTGAAACTGCTGGCCGGTTACTCACGTTTCTTTTGCGGCAGTTTTGTGAGCCGGACCGGGGCGCACGACGACGCGGATTTCGTGTACGTCCAGGTCACTCTGGGGCTTTGAGGCGCCGATACAAGGTGCGGGAACTGACGCCGAGAATGCGGGCGGCTTTCTCCTTGTCGCCACCGCATTGGGAAAGCGTCTCGGCAATGAGGCGTTGTTCGGCTTTTTCCAGCGTTGTGCCCACTGGAATGGTGATGCCGGCGCCGGGGCTACGCGTCGGAACGGGCCCGGCCGCCGCGGTGGTGGCGGCAATGGCAGGGCCGCCGGCCAGCGGGGCGCAGAGGATGAAGGAGGAAATGGTGTCGTCGCTGGCGACGGCGATGGCGCGTTGGATGGCGTTTTCCAGTTCGCGGACGTTGCCGGGCCAGGGGTGAGCGAGGAGTTGGTCGAGGGCGGCGGGGGCGATGGCGCGGATGTTTTTGTGCATGCGGGCGGCGTATTTGTTGAGGAAGAAACTGGCCAGCAGCGGGATGTCTTCGGGCCGGTCGCGCAGGGGGGGGAGTTGGATGTGGACGACGTTGAGCCGGTAGTAGAGGTCTTCGCGGAATCGTTTTTCGGCGATGGACTGCGGGATGTCCACGTGGGAGGCGCTGATGATGCGGATGTCAATTTGGATGTCGCGGGTGGAACCGAGTCGTTGGAATCGGCCATCCTGCAACACGCGCAGCAGTTTCGCCTGCAACGGGGGACTCATCTCGGCAATTTCATCCAGGAAAAGCGTGCCGCTGTCGGCCAGTTCGAGTTTGCCGGCCTTGGTGTTGGCGGCGCCGGTGAACGCGCCGCGCTCGTAGCCGAACAGTTCGCTTTCCAGCAGTGTTTCGGGGATGGCGGCGCAACTGATTTTCACCATCGGCGCGTTGCGGCGGTGGCTGAGCGTGTGAATCACGTCGGCTACCACTTCCTTGCCGGTGCCGCTTTCACCCTGGATGAGGACGCTGACATCGGTCGGGGCAATCTGGCGGATGAGTTTTTTGACGGCCAACATCGGGGGGCTGTTACCGATGAGGGCTTCCTCGCCGCGTGCTTGTTGGAGGGCGTCGCGCAGGCGAAGGTTTTCGGCGGTGAGCCGCTGTTTTTCGAGCGCTTTGGCGACGGCTTTCAGCAGCGCGCTGCGGTCGAGCGGTTTTTCGATGAAATCGTACGCGCCGAGCCGCATGCCTTCGACGGCTTTCTCGACGGTGCCGTGGCCGGTGATGACGATGACTTCGACGGCGGGGGACAGTTGTTTGGCGCGGCGCAACACGGCAAGTCCATCCTGATCAGGCAGAGCGAGGTCGGTGATAATGAGATCGGCACCGGCCTGCTCGAAGCGGGCAAGCCCGTCGGCGGCGGTGTGGACGCAGGTGACGGCGTAGCCTTCCTTGGCGAGGATTTTCTCCGCCGCCGTGCAAAGCGCTTCCTCGTCGTCCACCAGCAGGATGTCAGCTTTCCTTGGCATGATTGTCGGGGATCGGCAGTTCGATCAGGAAACTCGTACCACGGTCGGGCGCGCTTTCGCAACTGATTCGTCCGCCGTGTTCGGCGACAACCTGGCGGGTCAGTGGCAGGCCGAGGCCGGTGCCGCTGGTTTTGGTGCTGAAGAACGGTTTGAAAAGGTTCTGTTGCGTGGCGGCGTCCATGCCCTTGCCGGTGTCGGTGACGCGCAGCAGGGCGCAGGTATCGTTGTGGGCGGTGGCCAGCGTGAGGGTGCCGCCGTCAGGCATGGCTTCGAGGGCGTTGCGGATGAGGTTGAGGATGGCCTGCCAGAGTTGGGCTTCGTCGCCGCAGACGGCAGGCAGCGAGGGATCGAGCCGTCGCACGACGGTCACGCCGGCGGCGTCGAAGGTGCTTTGAAGGAAGGAAAGTCCCTGGGTGAGCAGGTCGTTGAGCGAGACCAGGTCACGGCGCGGTTTGGGCATTCGGGCAAACTGGAGGTAGTCTTCGGTGACGCGCTGGATGCGACGCACCTCGGCGTCAATGGCGCTGAGCAGGGTCCGCATTTCGGCGGTAGCGGACGGCTCGGCTTCCGCCAGAACGGCGGCTTCGTCGCCGACGAGGGCGAGGTTGAGGGTGATGGAACTGAGCGGGTTGCGGATTTCGTGGGCGAGTTTGGCGGACATGGCACCGATGACGGCGAGGCGTTCGGCCTGGAGTTTGGCTTCTTCGAGGCGTTTTCGTTCGGTGATGTCGCGCAGGATGGCGCAGCGGCCGATCGGGTCGCCCTGCGGGTCGCGCACGACGGACACGCTCAACTCCACGGGCACGCGCTGTCCGTTTTTGGCGAGGCGGACGGTTTCAAGGTGGATGTGTCCCTCGGCGTCCACCTGTCGGTCAATGTGTTCGAGTTCTCCCGCTTCCAGCAGATCGGGCGGTACCAGGAACCGGACCGGTTTGCCGATAATCTCCTCCGCCTTCCAACCAAAAAGCTCGGCGGCGGCGCGATTCCAGGAGCGGAATCGTTTCTCGGCGTCCACCGTAAAAATGGCATCGGCCGAATCGTTGATAATGCTTTCCAACTCCTGCATCCGACGATAGCGGTCGCTGGCGATGTAGGCGTCCACGGCCAGCGAGGCATCGAGCAGGAAAACTTTTTGGAGGGCGACGAGCGTTTCGTCCGCCGTGTCCGGGCAGTGGCGTCGAACCAGCGGGGTGAGCGCGCCCAGCAACGAGCCGTATCCCAGCAGGTACCAGCGTGGTTGCAATCCAATGCGCTCGTGCATGTGGCCCAGTCGTTGGCGTTCGGCAAAATAATCCTCGTCGAACCGGCCGTCGGTGATTCGCAGCAGATACTCGCGATAGACGGCTTTCAGGCGGTCCTTGGTGGTTCGCGTCCGCAACATCTCGGCGGTTTCCGGCAGCGTCTCCAACAGGGCGCACCAGTTTTCCGCCAGCGCGTCGCAGTGTTGTTCCACCAGCGGGCGCAGCGTCCGCAACAGGGCGGCCTCGCGGTCGCCGATGCCGGCGAATCGGAGCCGTTGTTCGCGTTTGGAGAGTGCTGCCATGAGTGTTGTCAGCCTACGAACCCCGCGGCGGCTTGTCAACGCGCGCCTCTGGCGTTGACTTCTCACGGGCTTCAACCCATCATGGGCGTGTGACCAAGCCCTTGATTGCCTATTTCTCGATGGAGATTGCGCTGGAACCGTCCATCCCCACCTACAGCGGCGGTCTGGGCATCCTGGCGGGCGACACCATCCGCGCCGCTGCCGATCGGAATGTGCCGATGGTGGCCGTCTCGCTGTTGCATCGGAAAGGTTATTTCTATCAGCGGCTCGATGCCAGTGGCTGGCAGACGGAGGAACCCGCCGAATGGGTGATCGAGGATTTCCTCACCGAACTGCCTCCGCGTGTCACCGTCACCATCGAGGGCCGCCCCGTGCAGGTCCGGGCCTGGCAATACAACGTCACCGGCATCGGTGGCGGTGTTGTTCCTGTTTATCTGCTCGACACGGACCTGCCGGAAAACACCGAGGCCGACCGCGCGTTGACGCATTACCTCTATGGCGGCGACAACCGTTACCGGCTCTGTCAGGAGGCGATTCTGGGTCTGGGCGGTGTCCGCCTCTTGCGGGCGCTCGGTCTGGATTCGCTCCAACGTTTTCACATGAACGAGGGGCACGCGGCGTTGTTGACGGTGGAGTTGCTCCTCGAACAGGTCGGCCACACCCGGCACGACGCTGTCACCCCCGAAGACGTCGAAGCGGTCCGCCAGAAATGTATTTTCACCACGCACACACCCGTACCGGCGGGACACGACCAGTTTCCAATGGAAATGGTTCATCGTGTGTTGGGGATGCCGGAGGTTTTTGCCCGGATGCAGGACCAGTTTTGCATCAATTTCGCCGCTAAAATCCTCCAACAACCTCCCGGCGGGCAGGACATGAAAGCGTTGTTCTGCACCGACACCGTGCTCAACATGACCTTCCTGGCGCTCAACCTCAGCCACTACGTCAACGGTGTCGCCAAAAAACATGCCGAAGTCAGCCGACACATGTTTGCCGAGTACCAGGTGGACGCCATTACCAACGGCGTCCACGTCCCCACCTGGGCCGCGCCCGCGTTCCAGGAACTGTTCGACAAACACATCCCCGGCTGGCGCGAGGACAGTTTCAGCCTCCGCTACGCCCTCAGTATCCCCCCTGCCGAAGTCTGGGCCGCCCACGAAACCTCCAAACGACGGCTCATCGAATTCGTTAATCACGAAACCAACGCCGGCTTTGACACGCGCGATTTCACCATTGGGTTTGCCCGACGCGCCGCCGCCTACAAACGCGCCGAGCTTCTGTTTCACGACGTTGATCGGCTCCGGGCCATTGCCCGCAACGCCGGTCGTTTCCAGATTCTCTACGCCGGCAAGGCGCACCCGCAAGACCGCGGCGGCAAAGAGCTCATCCAACACATCTTCGCCGCCCGCGACGCCCTGCGCCGCGACATCAAGATTGCCTACTTGCCCAACTACGATTGGACGCTGGCCCGATTGTTGACCGCCGGCGTGGATGTCTGGCTGAACACGCCGTTGCCTCCCATGGAAGCCAGCGGCACCAGCGGCATGAAAGCCGCCATCAATGCCGTTCCCAGCCTCAGCATCCTCGATGGCTGGTGGATTGAAGGCTGCATCGAAGGCGTAACCGGCTGGGCCATTGATTCCATCGCCCCCACTACGGGCGACCGCACCCCGCACGACGCCGCTTCACTCTACGACAAACTGGAAACCATCGTCCTGCCCCTCTTTTACCGCCAGCGCGACCGTTACCTCGACGTCATGCGCCATGCCATTGCCCTGAACGGCTCTTTCTTCAACACCCAGCGCATGATCCTCCAATACGTCCTCAAAGCCTACTACCAGTAACCACCGCGCCATTGGCACAAACCAACCCGCTGTAACCTTTCGCCATCCCGCGGCTCAGTCTTCGTCAAAAGGAACACCATGATGAAGTTGCTGACAACCTTATGGGGCGGCGGAACCGAACCGCTGACGGCGGTACGAAACGCCGTGGCCGAGGGTCGTGCCCTGTTGGTGGACGTGCGCGAACCGGAAGAATGGGACAACGGCCATTTAAAACACGCCCGGCTTGTTCCGCTCAGCCGCCTCCAAGAAACCGGCCCGACCTCGATCCTGCCCACGGACAAACTCATCTACCTGCATTGCCAATCGGGATTCCGATCCGTTATTGCCGCCAGAATCCTGAAACGCCACGGCTATGACGCCCGGTCCCTGCGGCAAAGTTATCACCGACTCGCGCAGGAGGGCTTGTGAGATGAATACCGCAGTCAAGCTCCTGCTCGGCGTAGTCATCGGCGGCCTGCTCGGTTTTGCCTACTATCGTCTGGTAGGCTGTTCCACGGGCGCCTGTCCGTTGACGAGCAACCCGTGGATCAGCACCCTTTACGGTGCCCTGCTCGGTGCCCTTGTTTCCGGTTCATTTTGAGGAGAACCCCGTCATGACAATCGAACGTTACATTCGGATTATTGCCGGCGCGTTTGTGCTGGCCAGCGCGTTGCTGGGGTATTTTGTGGACAAACGATGGCTCTGGTTCACCCTGTTTGTCGGAGCCAATCTTCTCCAATCCGGCATCACCAACTGGTGCCTCATGGAAGACATCCTCAAAAAACTCGGCATCGGCACCCCCGGTTGCGCCGGTTCCTCATCTGGCGCCCCCAAACCCTCCTGTGGCTGCGGCCATTAGGTGGCGCGCGCCTTTCTCGTAATCGCACCGAACTCTTTCCCCTCGGGCATGACGAACAGACATTGACCATTGCTCTGGCCTTCCCACACAGCGCCAACTGCCCGCTTTTCAGCCGCGTCAATCCCGTCCCAACGATCTTGCCCCTTGTATTCGACGACCAATGTCCGCCCGTCGTGAAGCTGGCAGACAAAGTCGGGATAGAAAAAGTCGGTTGAAGTCTGCAACCGAAAAGAATCCGGTCGCCGCGCAAGGTTCCGAACCCAGTATTTGACTTCCGTCAACCCGTCGAGGAAGACCGCGCATTCATATTCTTCCCCGCCGGACTTCAGTTCGCCCGGCTTGCCGAAGTAATGCTTCTTGAACTCAAACCCGCCTTCGTACCACCATGCCGGATCGTAGAGGATTTTCGAGAAATCCAGCGCCTTTTCTGTGCTGACCACCCAATCCCCGGCCAGCAGCGCCTGAAACGCCGCTTTGTGTTCGGCGCGCCGGTGCGCGGCGATTTTCGCCGCGAGCGCGTCGCGCAGCCGTTGACGATCCAGCACCAACACGCTGATGTCCGTCAACCCGCGGCTGGCTTTCAATCCTTGAATCGCTTTGCGCAGAAACACCGCCGATTCTGCCGCCGTGATGTCGGCGTGTTCGATGTGTTGGTCCAACCACTGAATCAGGTCTTCCTCCGTCCAATTCTGATCGCTGGCAATCGCCCAAACCTGCTGGTGCAGTTTGCCAATAAAGTCTTCGGGGCCGGTCTCACAAACTTCGCTGGCCTTCGGTTTGCCGGTGTCATCCACATCAATCACCGCCGTCCGACCGGTCGGGCGCTTGCTCGGATATTCCGTCTCGCTCAGCGTGGCGTCTTTCTCGGACAGTTTCCATTCGTGTTCCAACAGATCGGTCTCGGTAAACTCCCGCAGGATGTCGCCCTGGCGCAACGCCAGCAACGGGACGATGAAGCTTTCCTGCTTTTCATAACCCGTGGCTGGCCGCGGTTTGCCGGCACCGAATGTTTCGGCAATCGCGGCGACTTCCCGAACCGCGTTTTCGACCTGCTGACGGGCAGTCTCCGTACGCAGACAGGCATCCAGCATCTGCTTCTCGTCATCCGTCAACGGCGCTAACACTTTCACCGCGCCGCTGGCGGCATCGAACTGCACCTTGCCCATCAGCGCCGGCGCGTTCGCCTTGACCAGCCCGGCGTCCAAATCCTTTGCCGGATCGAGTTGAACCGTGCGCGGTTGACTGCCGAGCGGCAGCATCGGCGCGCCAGCCGGAATGACAATTTCCTCGGCTTCGTTCTTGGTAAAGCCGTTGGCTTCCAACGCCTGTTGGAACTCCGCCAACACTGCCGGCAGGGAATCCGACACGGAAAACACGTATGCGTGATTCAACTCGGCGTGCTGTTTGAACTCAACGTTCGGCATCCGCAGAACGCGCCCGACGATCTGCTCGATGGCTGTCGCCGACCGGGTTTCCTTCAAGCTGCACAGCACATAGGCAAACGGACAATCCCAGCCCTCTTTCAGTTTTTGCACCGTGATGATGAAGCGCACCGGACAATTCGCCGCCGCGATGTCCTTGATGTCTTTCAACTCATCCAGCGTGCCCGTCGAAATCTTGATTTCCTCTCGCGCGAGCTTGAAATCTCTGACCATCTGCTCCCGCAACGGCTCGGTATCGTCCACCCGCTCCGCTTGAATCAACAAAATCGGGCGGATGTATTCCCCGGTCGCCTGTCCTTCGGCCAACGCCAGCTTCTCCAAACTCGCCCGCAACGCGACCGCTTCCGCCAACGCCTGTTCCTTCTGTCCCGGCGGGCGGGTGAACACCCGAATCGGCAGCTTGATCATCGCCGCCGCTTTCAACTCCGCCGCCGATGTGCGGTGCAACACGTTCGAGGGGAACCGGCCCGCCGACGGCTTGTATTCCAGCGCCGGCGTCGCGGTGAACTCCACAATGCACGACGGATAAACCTTCGCCAGCGTCGCAAACGACAGCTCTGTCCGCGCGTTGTGCGCCTCATCCACGATGACAATCGGGCGACGCAACCGCAGCATATTCACCAACGACCGGACCGGCCTGCCGTCCGGCCCTTTTTCCAGACTGGCCAACAGATGGTCCGGCCAACCGTCAAAATGCGCCTGCAAATGACCGTTGTCCTCATACACCTTGCGCCCGGTGGTGTCTTCCACGCGAAAACTTTGAATCGTCGCCACAATCACCACTGTCTGACCGTCCACCGTCGCCCGCGAAATCCGCAGCGCCTCCTCGATCGTCACCACCTCCACCGGCCCGCCGATACCCATCTCCAACGCACGCCGGTAAGCGTGTCGGTTGTCGGCCAACGCCCGCGCCGTTTGCTCCAGAATCGTGTTGCTCGGCACCAACCAGAGCACCACCGCCCGGTCGGCCTGTACAAAATCCCGCAACGCCAATCCAACTGCCCGACAGGCCAGCAACGTTTTGCCGCCACCCGTCGGCACCCGCAGACACACATACGGCAACCCGCTCAACTCCGGCATCTGCACCGGGAAATACGGCTGCGCGGTACCGCCATTGCGCTGCGTGACCGTCGCAAACGCGCCCGCCGGGTTGTTCGTCCGGGCGCACTCGCGCAAGAACTCCCGCAACGACTCCAGCACGCGCTCCTGATAGGGTTTCGGTCGGATGTTCATGTCACCTTGATCTCGTAGGGTGTCTGCCGAAACGTGATTTGCTCTGCCCGCAACGTTTCCCGTCCCAGCCGACAACCCGCCGCGTAAATCACCTTCGGCCCGTCGTGTTTGGGCAGGTTCTCCAGCACGGTACGCGTCAGGACGTTGCCACCGTCCACGCTCTTGTCGCCGAGAATCCCGTTGAACAGCAGATAAATCCCCACGCCCCGGCACACACCGAGCAACGGGGTGTTCGGCACCCGCTCGCGCGGCAACGGTTCGCCGGTCTCGGTGAAATAGACATGTCGGGCCAGTTCGCCGAAGCGCACCGACGGCTTGATCTGTCCCCGCTCGTCAAACAACGGCTCGCCCAAGCTGCAGTAACGGAAACCGCCGCCCAAGCCGGGTGTGTCGCCATAACCATGGATCACCCGTCGAACCCGCTCGGCGGTAATCTCCCGCGCGATCTTCGGCTCCAGCTCCACAAGAATGAACCGGCGGTTGCCGCCGTCTTGCTTGTTCAACTTCAGAACCGCATGTCCGGTCGTGCCACTGCCGGCAAAGCTATCCAGAATAACATCCTCACCTTCGGTTACAGCCTCGAACAATTTTGCTAAGACTTCCTCGTCTTTGGGATTGTCAAAGACGTCTTTCCCGAACAACTGGCGCAGTCTTTTCATTGCCGCTCGGCGATCCTTGTAAAACACGCTGGGAAGCACTTGTCCCTCGGTTTCGTGTAGGTAGCGCTTCAATGTTGGAACCTTTGTTTCATCTTCGCCAAAGTCCACACGATCCTCACGTATGAACTCGGCCATACGCTCCCAACTAGGAAACACCCAGCCTCGCGCGGGAACCTTCACCGGTTTCTTTGTTATTGGGTGGAGTACCTCGTATTTGGGGCCGCCACCACCCGGCCATGAAATGTCGCTGGGGAAGTACACACCACGCTGATCTACTTTGTTGTAATGCCGATGACCCCAAGCGGGATCGTTTTTGGAAAGCCCACTGTACCAAGCGCGCAGTTCTTTACTGATCTTCCCGTAGTCAGCTCCATACCGTTTCTTCAGGTCTTCCACCTTGAGATAAATCTCGTCCACGCCCTCTTTGCGAGTGCGCCATCTTGATTGGTTCACGCGCAGAAACTCTCGGTCTCGCGCATAGCAAAGTATGTAGTCGTGCGAGATTGAAACGAACCGTGAGTCATTCTTGAGTGCACCCTCCCAAACAAAGTCTGCGATAAAGTTATTGGCTCCAAAGCACTCATCAAGAATGCACCTCAAGTGATTCACTTCATTGTCATCAATGCTTGTAAAGATGACACCATCCGGTCGTAGAAACTGTCGCAGCAGTTGCAAGCGCGGGTACATCATGCAGAGCCATTTGTCGTGGCGGGAGAGGTCGGAGGCTTCGTCGCCAACGACTTTGCCGAGCCATTCACGGATGACGGGGCTGTTGACGTTGTCGTTATAGACCCAGCCTTCGTTGCCGGTATTGTAGGGTGGGTCAATGTAGATGCACTTGACCTGACCGGCGTAGTAGGGGAGCAGCGCCTTGAGCGCGACAAGGTTGTCGCCTTCGACAATGAGATTGCCGCTGCCGGGATCGCCGATGGACAGTTCCGGCACGTCTTTGAGAAGGTGAAACGGCACCTTGTGGTGGTGGTTCACCACCGCATCCTTGCCGATCCATTGAAGTGTGGGCATGGGCTGACTGCGTTGGGGGTTGGCAGTTCAGCCGTTGTCCCAGACTGCTCCCGCGTGGGGTTCCCGGTGCCTGAAAACAAGAGGGACGCGCTTAATCGCGTCCCATCACAGGCACCTCGGAGGGCCCACACGAGAACGCTTTGGGCGCGCCCCAGTGCGGGGCGCGCTTCGAGCGATGTCTCGTGTACCGAAATTTCCGAGGTTTCGTGACGGACAGCAGCCGAAGCTGCGCAAATCAGTTGTCGGTTTCAGTTAGCGGTTTTTGCGGTCAACTTTCCTTTCAGGGCGACAGTGTAACAACGAAGGCGGGTGTTGGGCAAGCGGGAGGTTGAGCTTGTCTTTTTTTCTCGCACAACGCAGGAGCGGGTTGCGTTTTGGGAATTTGTGGGCTACCAGTTTTCACACGAAACGGAGGCTTTGGAGATGAATGTCGAGATGCTGGCGCGAGCCCAGTTCGCGCTGACGGTGATGTTTCATTATCTGTTTCCGCCACTGACCATCGGGTTGGGCGGGATTTTGGTCGTGATGGAGGCGTTGCATCTGAAGACCCGCAACCCGCAGTATCTGGCGATGGCGAAGTTCTGGACAAAGATTTTCAGCCTCAACTTCGCGCTCGGTGTGGCGTCGGGCATTGTGATGGAGTTCCAGTTCGGCACCAATTGGGCAACGTATTCGCGTTATGTGGGCGATGTGTTCGGCTCGCCGTTGGCGGCGGAGGGGGTGTTTGCGTTCTTTCTGGAATCGAGTTTTCTCGGTCTGCTGGTGTTTGGCTGGGACCGGTTGTCGCCGCGGATGCATTTCCTGGCGACCTGCATGGTGGCGTTGGGCGCCACGTTGTCGGCCGCCTGGATCGTGGTGGCCAATTCCTGGCAACAAACGCCGGCAGGATTTCATATTGTGGGCGAGGGATTGAAGGCGCGGGCGGAGATCACCGATTTCTGGGCAATGGTGTTCAATCCGTCCAGCGTGATCCGACTGACGCACGCGGTGATTGGAGCGTATGTGTTGGCGGCGTTTTTCGTGATGGGCGTGTCGGCCTGGTATCTTTTGCGCGGACGACATCTGGATTTTGCAAAACGCTGTTTCATCATCGCCGCGGTGACGGGCCTGCTCGCGTCGCTGGCCGCCGCGGGATCGGGCGACGCGCACGGGCGTCAGGTGGCACGGACTCAACCGGTGAAACTGGCGGCGATGGAGGCCATCTTTGAAACCAGAAACGAGCCGACGCCGTTGTATCTGTTCGGGATTCCTGACGAGCAGGCCCGCCAGGTGCGGATGGGCGTGGCCATTCCGGCGGGGGTGAGTTTGCTGGTGCATCATGACGGGAAAACGCCGGTGCCGGGGCTGGATCGGGCGCCACGCTCGGACTGGCCGCCGGTGGCGCTGACTTTTGCGACGTTTCGCCTGATGGTGGGGCTGGGTTTTTTGTTTGTGGCGCTGACGCTGGTGGCGGTGGTGTTGGGGGGGCGCGGGACGTTGTTTGAGAAACGATGGTTGTTGTGGGTGTTTGTGGCGGCGGTGCCGTTGCCGTACGCGGCCAATCAGCTTGGGTGGGTGGCCGCCGAGGTGGGGCGTCAACCGTGGGTGGTGTACGGCTTGTTGCGGACCAGCGACGCGATTTCGAAGACGGTGGTGGCGAATCAATTGTTGGGGTCCATCGTGATGTTTACCGTGTTGTACGCGCTGTTGTTCGGGCTGTGGTTGTACATTTTACTGGACAAGATTCGACAAGGACCGGAACCGGTGAAGGGAGGTTTGTCATGAACCTGAATGTGCTCTGGTTTTTGCTGTTGGGTGTGTTGTTGGCCGGGTATGCCATTTTGGACGGGTTCGATCTGGGAGTCGGGATTCTGCATCTGGGCGCGCGCAAGGACGAGGATCGCCGCGTCTTGCTCAACGCCATCGGCCCGGTCTGGGACGGCAACGAGGTGTGGCTGTTGACCTTTGGCGGGGCGTTGTTTGCGGCGTTTCCACATGCGTATGCGACGGTGTTTTCGGGGTTGTACACGGCGTTGATGCTGGTGTTGTTGATGCTGATTCTGCGGGCGGTGGCGATTGAGTTTCGCAGCAAACGCGAGTCGCCCCGCTGGCGGAATCTGTGGGATACGGTTTTCTGCGTGGGCAGTCTGCTGGCGAGCTTGTTGTTTGGTGTGGCGGTGGGCAACGCGATGCGCGGGTTCCCGGTTCGGCCCGACATGGAGTTGCAATGGCGGTTGATTCGTCTGTTGCATCCGTACGCGGTGTTGACGGGTTTGTTTACGGTCGCGCTCTTTGCGCTGCATGGCGCGCTGTATCTTGGGATGAAAACCGACGGCAGCCTCCAGCAACAGGTGCGCCGCTGGGCAGGACGCGCCTATCTGGTGTTTCTGGTCCTGTACGGGGCCACAACGGTGTACACGCTGGCGGGCACACGGCTGGCGTTGCGGAATTTTGGCGCGCATCCGTGGCTGTGGGTGTTGCCGGTGGTTTGCGTGCTGGCCATTCTCAACATCGGGCGCGCCCTTCGCGCGGGACGTTGGGGGCAGGCGTTTGTCTCCTCCAGTCTCACCCTGCTCGGTTTGGTGGGGCTGCTGGGCGCGGCGCTGTTTCCGGAGTTGGTCCATTCGTCGTTGAATCCCGAATGGAGCCTCACCATCTACAACGCCGCCTCCTCGGCCAGGACGCTGGGGATTATGGCCGTCATTGCCTTGAGCGGGATGCCGTTGGTTTTGATTTATACGTGCGTGATTTACCGGGTGTTCCGTGGTAAAGTCGAAGTGAGCAAGTTCAGCTACTAACAGGAGGCTCGCATGGATATTGTGATTCGCACATCTGGACTGAAGTTGACGAAGGCGGAAGAAGCCTTGATCGAAGAAAAAATCGCCCGAGCCGAGCATTACGGCCCGACGATTTTGCGGGCGCGTGTGTTCGTCCACAAAGACAGCGCCCATGCCTCAAGCCGCCAATACTCCGTCCGCGTGCTCTGCGAAGTGCGCGGCGCGGACATCTCGGCGGAAGAATGCGGCCCCGACGTCGCCAGCGCGCTGGACATCGTGACGGCCAAGATTGAGCGCCGTCTCCGTAAACGCAAGACCGATCGTCTTTCCAAACGCACCCGTTCCAACGGCCGCAATAAAGACTGACCCGACGAGCCACCGGGCTGTAACCTTGCGCGCGCTGGCGGGTCTGAAAGGGAGAAATGAAGTCCGCGCAAACAATCCAATGGTGTTGCCGTGTCTCGATGATGTTGCTGATCGGGGCTGCCGTCGCCGTGCAAGCGGCGGAACCACAACGGACATTGTCCCTGCAAGAAGCCATCCGCCTCGCGCTGGACAAAAGCCCCGATCTCGCCATCGCCGAACAACGCGTCGCCGCCGCCCGCGCCGCATTGCAGCAGGTCGAGGCCGCTTTCTGGCCCCAAGTCCGCCTCAGCGGCGCCTACACTGGCAGTGACAACCCGGTTCAGGCATTCATGATGAACCTCAACCAGCGCGCCTTCAGTTTTGGCGGCGACTTCAATCACCCCGACACTACCGACAACCTCAACGCCAAAATCCTCGCTCAATACCCACTCTACAACGGCGGGCGCGACACCGCCCTGCGCCAGGCCGCCCGCGCCGGCACACAGGCCCAGGAACAATCCCGCCAGGCCGTCCGTAACGACCTCATTTTCGAGGTCACCCGCGCCTTCTACACCATCGGCAAAGCGCGACAATTCCTCCGCACCGCCACCGCCGCCGTTACCAGTATGGAATCCAACCTCACTCTCGCCCGCAACCGCTTCCAACAAGGCAACGCCCTCAAAAGCGACGTGCTCGACGCCGAGGTCCGCCTCGCCGAAGCCAAAGAAAACCTCGTCCGCGCCCACAACGCCCTATCGCTGGCTGAAGTCTATTTCCGCAGCGCCCTCGGCATCGGCCAAAAGGAAAACCTCACCGCCGCCGAGACGGAAACGGCCTCCGCCAAGACTGTCGTCCTCGCCTCCGACGAGGCCGCCCTGGACCTTTCCGCCCGACCCGAACTGGCTGCCGCGCAAAAAGCCGTCGAAGCCGCCGAACAACAGGTGCGTGTCGCCCAAAGCGGCTATCGGCCCCGCGCCAATGTCTTTGCCAGCTACGACCTCGACAGCGGCAACGCCACCCGTTACGCCGGCAGTTGGCTGGCGGGCGTCAGCGTCGAACTCAACGTCTTCGACGGATTCCTCACCAAAAACAAGGTCGCCGAAGCCCGCGCCAATCTCACCGCCGCCCGCGAACAATTGCGTAAAGTCCAGCTCGCTCTCGAACTGGAAGCCAAACAGGCACAACTCAACCTCCGCGAGGCCGAACAACGATTGGAAACCACCGCACAGGCCGTCGCACAGGCCGAGGAAAGCGTCCAACTCACCAAAGAACGTTACGCCGGCGGCCTGGCGCTTCTGACCCAACTGCTCGACGCCGAAACGGCCCTGACCGCCGCCCGTCAACGTCGCGCAGCAGCGGAGACCGACGTGTTGATCGCCCGTGCTGCCCTGGAAAAGGCGCTCGGAAAAATCGGGAAGGAATAACCGATGAAACCCATGATGCTCATCACCCTGTTGTTCGCCATCGGCTGCGGCCATCCGCCGTCCAAACCGGCTCCGGAACCGCCGCCAATCAAGGTTCAAACCGTGACACTCGAACCGCAAAAAGTGCCGGAAATTTACGAGGTCATCGGCACTGTCCGCGCCAAGGCGAGCGCCACGGTGGCCGCCAAGGTGATGGCCACCATCCTCGCCATCCCTGTCAAACCCGGCGACACGATCAAGGCGGGCGACGTGCTCGCGCAACTCGACGACCGCGAGATGCGGGCCGCGTTTGAGCGGGCACAGGCCGACTACGATCGCTACAAAAAACTCCACGAACAAGGTTCGGCCACCACGGCGGAGTTTCAGGCCGTGGAAGAACGCTTTCGCGTCGCCCGCACGGCGCTGAGCTACGCCACGATCACCGCGCCGTTTGACGGGATTGTGGCTGAGAAGTTCTGCGATGTCGGCGATCTGGCGGTGCCCGGCAAAACGCTGTTTACGGTGGAACAACCGAGCGATTTCCGCCTCGAAGCGCCCGTGCCGGACCGCTTTGTCAACACCGTCAGCGTCGGCACCAAAGTGCATGTCATCGTCGAGGCGGTCGGTGGCGAATGCGATGCGGTTGTAGGCGAGGTGATTCCCGCCAGTGACCCGTCCAGCCGCAGTTTCCTCATCAAGGTGGACCTCCATCGTCGCAAGCCGTTGAAGTCCGGGTTGTTTGGGCGCGCCCAGATTGTGGTGGGCGAACGAACCGGTCTGTTTGCGCCAGCCCCGGCGATCCATCAGCGCGGACAACTCACCTTTGTGTACGTCGCCCAGGAGGGCCGCGTTCGGATGCGCCTGGTCAAGACCGGGCGACCGTTTGACGGCAAAGTGGAACTGCTTTCCGGCGTGGCCGCCGGCGAACAACTCATTGTCGGCGCCGAGGGCGACCTCACCGACGGGCAACGGATCCAATGAGCCAGCCACATCACAGTCACCAGTTCGGATTCGCATCGCGGATCGTTCGTTTCTTCATTGACTCGAAACTGACGCCGTTGGTGGTGATCGCCTCGGTTCTGCTGGGCGCGGGGGCGGTCGCGTTGTTGCCGCGGGAGGAGGAACCGCAGATCATTGTGCCGATGATTGACATCTTTGTGCAGGCGCCGGGGATGTCGGCCAAAGAGGTTGAGGAACGGGTAACCCGTCCGATGGAGCAACTGCTCTGGGAGATTCCCGGCGTGGAATACATCTATTCCACTTCCAGTCCGGGCATGTCCATGGTCATCGTCCGGTTTCTGGTGGGCGAGAACGAAGAGGCCGCCATTGTCCGGCTCAATCAGAAGATGTACGCCAATCTCGATCGCATCCCGCCCAGCATTTCCCCGCCGCTGATCAAGCCGCGACGTATTGACGATGTGCCGGTGCTGGCGCTGACCTTGTGGAGCCGCCGCTACGACCACTACGATTTGCGGCGGGTGGCTGCCCAGCTCAACGAGGAGATTGCCCAGGTCAAAAACGTCTCCGTCACCACCCTCATCGGCGGTTATCGGCGCCAGGTGCGGGTATCGCTGGACACTGCCCGGTTGGCCGCCTACCACCTTGACCCGCTGCGCGTCACGCAAATGATCCAGGCAGCCAACCAACAGTTGAAATCGGGCAGTTTCTCCGCCGACAACCGCGAAGTGCAGGTGGACACCGGCGGGTTTCTCAAGGATGCCGAGGAGGTCGCCTCCGTGGTGGTCGGCGTGTTCGACGGCCGACCGGTGTATTTGCGCGACGTGGCGCGGGTCAGTGACGGCGCGGAGGAACCCAGCCAGTACGTGTTGTTCGGGCAGCGCGACGGCGAATACCCGGCGGTCACCCTCTCGGTGGCCAAACGCAAGGGCGCCAACGCCATCTGGGTGGTCGAAGACGTGCTCAAAAAGGTGGACTCGCTCAAAGGACGAGTGATCCCCAGCGACGTGGAAATCGCCGTCACCCGCAACTACGGCGAAACCGCGAAGGAAAAATCCAATGAATTGCTCTTTCACATGGCCATCGCGGTGGTCGGCGTCAGCCTCCTGATCGCGCTGGTGCTCGGCTGGCGCGAGGCGGGCGTGGTCGGCGTGGCGATTCCGGTCACGCTGGCGCTGACGCTGGCGACGTTTTACTTTCTCGGATTCACGCTGAACCGGATCACGCTGTTTGCGTTGATCTTTTCCATCGGCATTCTGGTGGACGACCCGATTGTGGATGTCGAAAATATCGTTCGCCATTTTCGATTGCCCGAAAACAAGGGACGCCCGTTGCTGGAAGTCACCATCGAAGCCGTCAACGAGGTCCGCAGCCCGTTGATTTTGGCAACGCTCACCGTGATCGCGGCCATTCTGCCCATGGGATTCGTCGGCGGTCTGATGGGGCCGTACATGCGCCCCATTCCCATCGGGGCCAGTGCCGCCATGGTGTTCTCCATGGTGGTGGCGTTTGTCGTCACGCCATGGGCGGCCTACCGGATTTTGAAGGGTGCTGCCCACGACTCGCGTCAGCACGGGGAAAAGGAAGACTGGACCACTCGTCTTTACCGGCACATCATGGGGCCGTTGATTCATCATCCGTGGTGGCAGGCGGCGTTTCTGGTCGCGCTGGTGGCGTTGCTGCTCGGCGCCATGTCCATGGTTTATTTCAAGCTGGTTCGCGTCAAGATGCTGCCGTTCGACAACAAGAGCGAGTTTGAGGTGGTCATTGACATGGATCAGGGGGCCACGCTGGAACAGACCGCCCGCGTCGCGCAGGAACTGGCGGCGGCGTTACGCCACGAACCGGAAGTGACTCATTACCAGATTTACGTCGGCACCGCCGCGCCATACACATTCAACGGCCTGGTCCGCCATTACTTCCTGCGCCAGGGCCCGACGGTCGCCGAGATCCAGGTCAATCTCGTCGAAAAAAGCCAACGCAAAGCCCAAAGCCACGACATCGCCAAACGGGTTCGAGCCAAACTGGCGCCAATTGCTGCCCGACATCATGCCCGAATGAAAGTCGTCGAAGTGCCGCCGGGCCCGCCGGTGCTGGAGACACTGGTGGCGGAAATTTACGGTCCGGACCACCAAAAACAGATCGAGGCGGCTCGCCAGGTCCGCGCCCTTTTCGAGCGAACCGACGGCGTGGTGGACGTGGATTGGTATATGGAAGGCGGCGGGCCGAAATATCTTTTCCAATTTGATCATGAGAAGGCGGCTCTCAGTGGCATCAGCGCGGAACAGGTGGCACAAGCCCTGAAAATCGCGCTCGAAGGCGCCACAGTCGGCCTGCTTCATGTCCCGACGGAAAAGGAAGACGTGACCATTTTGGTGCGACTGCCGGTGGAACAACGTTCCAGTGTCCGCGATCTGCTGACGCTGCGCGTGGCTTCCTCGTCGGGCCGGCTGGTGCCCCTGGGCGAACTCATCAAACCCAAGACGGCCACGGAAGACACCAGTATTTACCACAAAAACCTGCAACGGGTCGTTTACGTGCTTGGCGACATTGCCGGTGCGGAGGAAAGCCCGGCATATGCCATTCTCCAGATGAACGAGCCGATTGAGAAACTCGGCATGGAGATTTACAACATGCGACAGCCGTTCTCGACCGAAAAGCCGGCGATGAAATGGGACGGCGAATGGCACATCACACTCGAAGTGTTTCGCGATCTTGGCGCGGCGTTTGCCGTGGTATTGGTCCTGATCTACGTGCTGGTGGTCGGCTGGTTCCGCAGTTTCAAGACGCCCTTTATCATCATGGCTGCCATCCCGTTCTCGTTGGTCGGCATTTTGCCGGCGCACTGGGCAATGGGCGCGTTTTTCACCGCCACCAGCATGATCGGGTTTATTGCCGGCGCGGGCATTGTGGTCCGCAATTCGATCATCCTCGTGGATTTCATCGAGCTTCGCATGAGTCAGGGAATGCCGCTGGCCGAGGCGGTGGTGGACGCCGGTGCCGTCCGGTTCCGTCCGATGATGCTGACGGCGGCCGCGGTGGTAGTGGGCGCCAGCGTGATCCTGTTCGACCCCATCTTTCAGGGGTTGGCGATTTCGTTGATGGCTGGCGAGATCGCGTCGCTGTTGCTCAGCCGCATGGCGGTTCCCGTCATTTATTACCTGGCGACACGGAAGCGGGTTTAGACTCGGAGAACCGTGTTGGTGGGGCCGTACTGGCTCGGCTCGGTGTTGGGGACGCTGTTGTCCTTGATCCACTGTCCGTCAGCGACGAAATGGTATTCATACCGTCCTGGCGGCAGGTTGATGGTACCCTTCCACAGGCCGGTTCGATCCTTTTTTAGTGGAGTGGAGGCGGGGTTCCAGTGATTAAAGTTGCCGGCAACACCCACCTCTTTCGCGAACGGCATTTGTATGGAAAACTCGACGGCTTTGCTCTCCATAGTGGCCACCTCCATCATGATGAGATCAGGACGTGGAGGGCGCGCGCATTGTCTGTGGTTTTGAAGACCGCGCAACGGGAATTTCCACCGGCTGTCGTCTCATAGGAATACAGCACGCCAATCCCTTGCTGGCGCAGACGCAGTCCTACCCGCGCCGCACAAGCAGGCAGTGGGTCCGTTTCGATGAGAACAACTTCGTCGGTCTTGTAATGGTAACCCGCGTCGCGCAAGGTGTGTCCTGCTTTGTCAAGGTCATCGGCCACCAGCAGCAATGCGTTTCCGGTTCGGCCGGGGCAAATGTTGTGCGCGATGATGCGAATTCCCCGGGCACCGAGATCACTTAAGATGGACCGGCTGGCTGTGTTGTCCACACCCAACTGAACAATCAACTCGGTCTTTTGCGCCGCTTTCCACATCACGCCTCCCTTTCCCACCCCGGCAAGCAACATAACTGTCATTCGTTCGGGACTCAATCGGGCAAATGCTGATTTTTGTGTAGGGAGACTCCCTATCCTCTCAGCCCTGTTGCGGGCTGCTGCGGGCGGTCTTCGCGGATCCAGAGGTACGCGCGTTGTCGCAATTCTTCGGCGTTGTGGAGACCGAGTTTTTGTTTGATCCGGTGGCAATGGGACTCGACGGTTTTCACACTGAGATTCAACCGTTTGGCAATGGTGCCGCGCCGTTCTCCTTGGCCAAGGAGTTCAAATACCTCAAGCTCACGATCGCTCAGTCGTTCCATTGGATCGGCGCTACCTGTGATTCGGCGTCCCATGCTCCGGCCCAACAGGCGTGCGGAAACAGTATGGCTGAGATAACACTGACCGCCGAGCACCTTGTGGATGGCAGCAAGCAATGTGGGTGGGGATTCGCGTTTCATGACGTAGCCGTTGGCCCCAATTCGCAACACTCGTTCCGCATGAAGATTTTCATCGTACATGGACAACACCAGGATGGGGAGGGTGGAAGACCATTGTCGGATCTCTTTGATGAGTTCCAAGCCGCTGCGATCTTCCAGCGCGAGGTCCAAGATTACAATATCCGCATGGGTTGTTTTGAGGCTATCGAGCGTCTCGGCCGCCGTGGCAGCTTCTCCGCAGACGACAAGATCAGGTTGTTGATCAATAATTTGTTTTAACCCCTCCCGGACAAATGGGTGATCATCCACAATAAAGACCCTCTTCTTTTTTGCCGGTTTCATTCCAATGCACTTAACATAGCACCTCTGTCAAATGTCGTCCCAACAGCTGGGCAGAGACTGGCCAGAGTGGATAAAACACAACAAGCATTATATAGCATCCCTCTCTTGTTGTGGATTTATGAGATGTTGGTAATTTCCTTACTTTCAATAGGTTAGCTGTAGTCTGTTCCATCTTTTTTATTACGCTGGCACCCCCCTTGCTAAGGAGTTTGGCGTGACCCTGAGCTTTTCCATAGTGGATGTAACAGGAACAGGCAAACGGAAGCTTTTCTGTTTGCAGTGCCTATCGCCGTTCTCTAGTATCGGCACGCTACACTGGAGGAACTCATGAAGAAGATTGAGGCGATCATCAAACCGTTCAAGCTCGAAGACGTCAAAGAAGCTCTTTCTGCGGCTGGCGTGGAAGGAATGACTGTTTCCGAGGTGAAAGGGTTTGGCCGCCAAAAGGGCCACACGGAAATCTACCGCGGCAGCGAATACACGGTGGATTTCCTTCCTAAACTCAAGCTGGAGATCGTCCTGCCCGACCATGTCGTGGATGCAGCCATCCAAGCCATCGTCAAGGCGGCAAAGACAGGCAAAATTGGCGACGGAAAAATCTTTGTCGTGCCGGTTGAACAGGCGGTCCGTATCCGCACGGAGGAACGGGGCGAACAGGCCGTCTAGACGATCTCGAAACCCGCCGCACCATCAGGAGACAATATGACACCCAAAGAAGTCCTAGCATTATGCAAGAGCAAGAACCTTCAACTCGTGGACGTCAAGTTTTGCGATTTCCTTGGCACCTGGCAACACTTCTGCCTGCCGGTCGCAGAACTGAATGAAGATGTCTTTGAAGCCGGCATCGGTTTTGACGGGTCCTCCATCCGGGGTTGGAAAGGCATCGAGGCCAGCGACATGATTTTGTTGCTCGACCCCAACACGGCCATTGTGGATCCGTTCCCTCAAACGCCAACACTCAGCCTGGTAGCGGACGCCGTGGATCCCATCACCCGCGAACCGTACAGCCGCGATCCACGCAACGTCGCCAAAAAAGCCGAAACCTACCTCAAAAGCACTGGCATCGCTGATACCGCCTACTTTGGCCCCGAAGCTGAATTCTTCATCTTCGATGACATCCGCTACGGCAGCGATTGCCGCAGCAGTTTCTACTACATTGACTCCAACGAAGGTATCTGGAACAGCGGTCGCGAAGAGTTTCCCAACCTCGGCAACAAAATCCGCCACAAAGAAGGTTACTTCCCCGTACCGCCCGCTGACACGCAGGTGGACATCCGCAATGAGATGATCAACGTAATGCGTGATTGCGGCCTCAAAGTCGAAAAGGAACATCACGAAGTCGCCACCGCCGGGCAAGCCGAAATTGACCTGCGTTTCAACTCGCTCGCGTCCATGGGCGACGACATTATGTTGTTCAAGTACATCGTCAAGAATGTTGCCAAACGACACAACAAAACCGTCACCTTCATGCCCAAACCCTTGTTCGGCGACAACGGCAGTGGCATGCACGTCCACCAATCACTCTGGAAAAAAGGCAAACCCCTCTTCGCCGGCAACAAATACGGCGGGTTGAGTGAACTGGCGCTGTACTACATCGGCGGCATCCTGAAACACGCCCGTTCCATCGCCGCCATCACCAATCCCACCGTGAACAGCTACAAACGCCTGACCCCCGGCTACGAGGCACCCGTCAACCTCGCCTATTCCAGCCGTAACCGCAGCGCCGCCATTCGTATCCCGACCTACTCGCCCAGCCCCAAGGCCAAACGCATTGAGTACCGGCCCCCTGATCCGTCCGCCAATATCTACCTTGCCCTGGCCGCCATGCTCATGGCCGGTCTGGACGGCATCCAAAACCGAATCGATCCGGGCGAGCCGCTCGATAAAAACATCTACGAGCTACCGCCGGAAGAATTGAAGAAAGTTCCCTCGATGCCGGGCAGCCTTGCGGAAGCGTGCGACAACCTGGAGAAGGATCATGAATTCCTCCTCAAGGGCGACGTCTTTACCGAGGACGTCATCAGCCAGTGGATCGAAATGAAGCGCAAAGAACAGGATCAAGTGCGGCTGCGTCCTCATCCGTACGAGTTCCACATGTACTACGACTGCTAACACACATCCACGTTGCTTCTCCCGGTTGGGGCACGTTCCGCGACGTGCCCCAACTTTTTTTGCGCGTTTCGCCGCGCCGGTGTGGAAGATTTCGTGGAGCAAAAAAATTTTTCTTGTCGCACTCTTTCTCGCTCGCTATGCTGCGCGCGCCACAGGCAAAGGCGAGAGCAAAAGAAGGCTGTGAATAAGTTGTGCATAACTTGAGCCTGAATCCGGGTGAAACCGGCGATCCATACGGTGGCTCAAGGTAACGATTTGACAGGAAAAAACAGCCTTTTTGTTCGTTGAACACGCGATGAGGTTTGTGTGGTTGCCAATCCGGTGTAATGACCGGAACAATGCGAGATTTGCGAGGTAACCACCGAAAAAGTATGTGTTGGAAGTTGTGTTGTTTGGCTGCAAAGTTTGTTACACCGCGTGTTGGGCGTCTATGATTTCGTTTCTGCCTCTGGCCGGGGTGCCAAGGACCCAGTCAGGCTGTTTGTGAACAGCCTGTGAATAACTTGGCAATGGAGGCACAATGCACATACATAATAAACTTTGGAAAGAGGCGTGTGACGAACTGCGGGCCATGTTGAGCACGGAGATGTTCAACCGATGGTTCGCCCCCATCAAACCGCTGGAAGTGCGTGATGGAACCTTGTTCCTGGCGGTTGCTAACGATTTCTCACGCATCTGGTTACAGGATAATTTTCTACCGTTGGTCCGGGAATCTGTTTCCAAGGCGGCCAAGGAACCAATGCAGGTGAAGTTTATTGTGGCATCGGAAGCGTTTGGTTCCGCTCCAACCGAATCGGCATCTCCTTCTGAAAAGCGCACACCGATTACCGCCGAGGTTGTTTCGTCGGGATCAAGCGCAGACATGCGTTTGAATCCCCGCTACACCTTTGACTCCTTTGTCGTCGGCCCCAACAACCATCATGCCCATGCTGCGGCTCTCGCCGTTGCGCAGGCGCCCGGCAAAGCGTACAATCCGTTGTTTCTCTACGGAGGAGTCGGCCTCGGAAAAACCCATCTCATGCAGGCCATTGGGCATTATGCCATCAGTCACGGCAAGAATCGCCGGGTATGCTATGTCACCAGCGAGGTGTTCACCAATGATTTCATCCAGGCGGTTCAAAACAGCACCATGGCCAAGTTCCGAAAGAAATACCGCCAAATGGATGTGTTGTTGATAGATGACATCCAGTTTCTGGCCGGTAAAGAACGGATGCAGGAGGAGTTTTTTCACACATTCAACTCTCTGTTTGACGCGCACAAACAAATCGTGCTTTCCAGCGATCGTCCGGCGGCTGAAATTGCCAATCTCGAAGCTCGATTAGTTTCCCGTTTTGAGTGGGGCTTGGTTTCTGATTTGCAACCGCCCGCTCTGGAAACCAGGATCGCCATCCTGAGAAAAAAGGCAGCTGCTTTGCAGGTGACCCTGCCCGACGCAGTGTTACAATTCCTGGCTGAGCGAATTAAAACCAATATCCGCCGTCTGGAAGGTGCTTTGGTACGGGTGGCTTCCTATGCCTCCTTTACGAGCAAAGAAATTGCTCTCGACTCCGTGGAGTCTCTGTTGCGGGACCTCCTGCACGAGGAGGCCAAACGCACTGTAACAATTGAGGCCATTCAACGGCGTGTGGCAGAACATTTTGACATTCGTTTGGCCGATATGACCAGCCGGCGGCGGCCTCAAAATGTGGCTTTCCCTCGTCAAGTAGCCATGTTTCTCAGTCGAGATCTCACCGATCGCTCTCTTGTAGATATTGGAGAGTCTTTTGGGGGACGTGATCACGGCACCGTACTACACGCCTGCCGACTTATTAGCGCACGACTGGAAAAAGACCAGCGACTGCGTCAATCAATCTCGTACTTGAAAGAAGCGCTTCTCCGAGAACAACGTGTGTAAATCATGTGAATAACATCCCATGATGTTGAATTTCTCTTTTTCCTCCTTTGTTTCCCCTTTTTTGTCCGGTTTCTTCTCCAAGTTTTCTTATGTCCAAGTCCTTGCTGTTCCCTTGACAACAGAAGTTGTTTCCGATATTCACAGCCGAAAGAAGACGACGGTTCTTTTGGATAATCAACTAATCCTAGGTACATACCCATGGCAATAAAACTGCACATCACAAAAGAGAAAATATTGGAGGGACTCCAACGAGTTCAAAACGTCGTCAGTACCAAGACCACTCTCCCCATTCTCTCGAATGTCTTGGTACAAGCAGATAAAGACTCACTCTTCTTGACTACCACTGATTTGGATGTCGGTGTACGATGCAAAATTCCCGCCGATATCACGAAGCCTGGTGCCACAACACTTCCAGCGAGAAAGTTGTTTTCCATTCTTCGAGAGGTGGTTGGAACAGACATTGATTTGGACGTGGATGATAAGAACCTGGCCTCTTTGCGATGTGGTTCCTCGTTTTACAAAATGATGGGATTGCCAGAGGAAGAATTTCCACGGTTTCCAAAACCTACAAGTGATCGGGCATTGACCATAGACCAATCGGTTCTCCGGGATGTGCTCAGGAAAACAGCCTATGCGGTTTCTACTGATGAGACCCGATTTGTTCTCAATGGTGTTTTCATGAGTTTTAAGGGTGAAAAACTTACCGTTGTGGCAACCGACGGTCGCCGATTAGCCTTAGCAGAATCCGATGTGACCATACCCAAAGGTAACGAAACTGAATTTATTCTGCCCACCAAAGCGGTTACTGAACTCCAAAGACTCCTTGGCGAAAAGGGTGAGGCAAAGCTGTCCGTGGGGGAAAACCAAGTCATTATCGAAATGGGGGATACAGTGCTCGTGTCGAAACTAATCGAAGGCACATACCCCAATTTCCGTCAGGTCATTCCCACGGAAGCAAAGGAACGGGTTACGCTCGAACGAGAAGCTTTCTTGGGAGCACTTCATCGAGCCTCGATCTTTGCGAGCGAGAAAACCCAGTCGGTAAAACTTAACTTCGAAAAAAACACCCTGACCATCACCGCCACCACACCGGAAGTCGGCGAAGCAAAAGAGACACTAGCCATCAATTACAAAGGAAAAGAACTAACCATTGCGTTCAACCCTTTGTACCTCATGGACCCGCTGAGGAATTTGGACGCCGACGAAGTTACTTTGGAGTTGACCGACGAACTAAGCCCTGGGGTCTTGAAAGTAAACGCCCCGTTCCTCTACGTTATTATGCCCATGCGATTGAACTAAAAATCGTGCGGGGCTTGACGGAAGAGAAAAAACAGCCATAAAGTACTTGAGTTCTCACGACTGCCTCGTGGTGTAATGGTAGCACAACTGACTCTGGATCAGTTTGTCTAGGTTCGAGTCCTAGCGAGGCAGCCAATTTTGAAGATCGAGGGAAGGCGAAACGGCTGATGTGGAAAAACAGCGCCACGTGACACTGCGCCAACACCATACCGCAATGTTTTTGTGATTGCGCTATCAAGGGGGGCATGTGATTCTCCACGTATGTTAGTCTGGACGCTGTTGTGGACGTGCTTATTGGGTTCCGTTGTCATCGCAGAAGACTGGCCACGGTGGCGTGGGCCGCGCGACAATGGGACCGCCGCGGCTGGCATCTATCCTTCGGTTTGGACAGCCAACACGAATCTGCTCTGGAAAGTTCCGCTACCGGGCAAGGGGTGTTCAACCCCAATTGTGTGGGCACATCGCATTTACCTGACCGCACCCGTGGAAGGGCAAGACGCTGTGTTGGCATTTGACTGGAATGGGAAACTGCTTTGGCAGACCAAACTTGGCCCTGGGCGTCTTGGAAAACACAAGGCCGGTTCAGGTTGCAATCCATCGGTTACCACAGATGGCGACGGGTTATTCGCCTATTTCAAGAGCGGGACGTTGGCCGCGCTTGAAATGGATGGAAAACTTCGTTGGCAAACCAACCTTATCGAGCGATACGGTCCGGACAAATTGTTTTGGGATACGGGTTCTTCGCCTGTATTGACTGCGAAAGATGTTGTGGTGGCCATGATGCGGGCCGGCGATTCATATATTGCGGCTTTTGACAAGCGCACTGGCAATCTCCACTGGAAGGTGTCACGTGATTACGAAGTCGCTTTTGAAGCTGACCACGGTTATACGACGCCGATTGTACTGGATTTTCAGGGGATCGAATCATTGCTGGTTTGGGGGGCGGAGCACCTCACGTTACATTCGGCTGCCGATGGCAAGCTTTTGTGGTCTTGTGGCGAGTTTAATCCCGAGAAAAAAGCCAACTGGCCGCCTGTGGCCTCTCCTGTGGTTGCCAACGGCATTGTGGTGGTGCCATACGGGCGCGGAATGCGGTGTCATGGAGTCAAGCTTGGTGGCCAACGGCTCTGGTTGCGCGAGGATACCGGCGCCTATTCGCCATCGCCAACCGTGTACAAGGACTGTGTGTGCATTCTCAATGACAAGTCTCGTGTGGACGGGCTTGACATTGTGACTGGCAAAACGCGCTGGAGCGTCTCTCTCCCGAAAGGTCCTGGCATTTTCTACGCTTCGCCCACATTGGCAGATGACAAGCTCTATATTGTTCGCGAGAACGGCAGCGTTTACGTTATTCAGCTTGGCGAGATGCCGTCAGTCATTGCGCAGAATGAGCTTGGTGAACCGGTCAGTGCATCGCCGGTGGCGGTAGAAGGGCGTCTTTTGTTTCGTGGAGAGAAACATCTCTTTTGCATTGGGGAACGCTGAGCCATACACGCACGGCGAGACTCATTGCAAAACATACCAGACCGTTGGCTCTGTCAGGGGAATGATGTAGGTGCCGTGTTGTTGTGATAGTGGAGTGGCTTTTTCAAGTTGTGGCTGACCGGTGCCGTCGAGTGGGACCAGCGAAAGATTGCTCGCACGATCTGCGCGCTGCAACGTGATCCGGCCCGTCACTGGTTCGATGAGCAGCGGTGGATTGCCCCAGTGGTTGCCGATGCTGGTGCGGTTGGCGTTCCACTGCATGCCGCTGTTGGCGGAACGGGCGACAGCCACGAGCAGTATTTTTTTTGAGTTTGCCAACGGGCGTCCATCAAGCGCGATCAGGCTGACGGCGCAAAACGGCGTGTTGAGGCGAAACTCGACATCGGTTGTGCGCAGGATTTGGTTGCCGATCCAGCCGAGGGCGGCTTGGGTATGTGAGGTGTTGATGGTGAGGCGTCCCGTGCGCTGACCGGTGGTTTCCCACAACAGTTCGCCGGTATCGCTGGCGATGCGGGTGTTCGAGGCGTTAAAGCCGATTTCTTCAGCGCGTGTGGTACGGTCGGCGGTGAAATCTTCGATGCGGACACGATGCACCAGTGGTAACAGTGGTGAAAGCTCGCCCATGGTGAAAAATTGGATGAGGTCCCAACGTTTTTCCTTGAGGCTGTCATAGAGGCGATGTTCGTCGTAGCAGCGTTTCACAAGGCGTCGGGCGGGTTTTACGTCGCCGCGTTGAAACAGCAGTGAAGCGGTGGGCATCTGTGCCAGTTTGCTCGCTTCGTTGCAAATGTCGAAGTAGCCGGTAATGACGTTACCGCTGAGTTCGCGTTCGGTCCATTTGTGGCCAAAGGTGTAGCTGTACACGGCATCCCAGTCCTGCAAGCTGGCGTAGGCAGCCAGCAGCAGCGGCATCTCGCAGCCGTAATCATTCGGGAACGGGTGATTGTACTCACTGACGGTCATGGGTTTGCCAAGCACGGCAGAGCGGCTGATTGCGCTGATGGTGCAACGGGCGGGCGTGTCGAGCATGGAAGTGTTTTCGATGTCCCAATCGGTGTTTGACCACGCTTGACGTGGGAATCGCGGGTGTTGCCAATAAGCGTGGCAATCCATCAGGTCCAGCATTGCCTGCGCACGCAGGCTGGGCAGGCCGTAGTTTTCATTGGTACCCTCGATGAGCGCGCGCGTTTTCAGCTCATCGCGGAGAAACCGTCGCATGGTTTCATAGTATCGTTGTTCCAACTCGAAATAGAACCGACCCTCATCGCGGAAACGCTCTGCCGTGGCGCTGTCGAATTCCGACGGGTCGAGTCGCCGCACGGTGCCGCGGGCGGGGTCTTCGTCGTCGCGCAGGCCATGGATTGGGGCTTCATGCAGGTTGACGTTGGCGATCCAGACTGTCCCGGTGGCCTGGCCGAAGTGAAAACTGAGTCGCACGTTATCATCGTTATCCGGCACGGTGAAGGTAAACTGGTAATCCTGCCATTGTTCGCCGAGATCGCAATGGGCGTAGCCATAACCGCGCCATGGGTCGTTGTGGCAGACTTCGGCGCTCACGGTTCGCGTGGCGGAAGCGCGGGCGCGGAACGTGACGCGATATTTCATTCCTTTTTGGAGTTTCAGGTTTCGTTGTGTCAACATCACATGCCACGGTGTACCGTCCACGCCGTGGATGGTGACCTGGGCAGTGTCGCCGGTGATTTCCCAGCGGGCGGGGGATTTTTCAGCAGCCCAGAAATCCCAGTGTTTTGCTCCATCGGTGAACATGCCGTTTTGCAACAGCGGCGCCCCGGCATGGCGCGCGCCCTGTTGCCAGGCGCGGACAAGGTCGGCGCGCGTGGGGTAGCGTTTTGCCAGCCACTCGTTATAGAATCGTGTCAACTCCTCGGCGTAATACGGAGGGATGTCGCACCAATCGGAGGCGGGACGGGTGGTTTGTCGTCCACGAAGAAAACCGGAGGTCCAAGCCAGGAACAGAGAATCTTCATTGGTCAATTCGATGATTACCACTGCCGGTTCCTCGGCATAAGTGCGGCCGGTATGGGGATTGCGATGGGTTAACAATTGTCGGGCGTACTCCTTCTGCAACTCGATCATTCGCGGGTCAAAGATGACACAGTATTTGCCGTAACCGAGCCACTCGGCTTGTGGAACACCATCGGCGGCGGTGAACTTGCGGCCAACATGAAGATTGAGGTTGGTATAGATGCCGCGTTTGATCAGTTCGGCGACGAGACGATCGAATTTCTCAAACCGCTCCGGTTTCAGGTGGAGAGTATCAGGGGCGTTCCAACCGAAAAATGTGTTACCCCACGGCGTATCCAACCCGTGCATCCGCACGAGATTAAAACCGAACTTTGCCAGCCGGTCAGCAAGACGCGGCGCAACATCCAGCGGCGGGAAATTTGCTTCACCGGAAAGATTGACGCCCCAAAACCGCGCTCGACCGGCCTGTGGAAACCAAAAATGACCGTCACGAACCCGAATAAAACCGTGTTTGCCCGCCGGAGCATCCAACAAGAAACGGGCGTCTCCCACGGCGCCGTCAGGTGCTTCCCACGGCAAATAGAATGGCGCCCAACGTTCTTCGAGTGGTGCGGCGACGGTTGTTGTCTGCCCCCAGAGCAATGCAACGGCAACAACGGCAAAAATAAAAACCCACATGCGTGATAACGAAAAAGCGTGACGCGGTGACATGATGTGGCATTCCTCGGGTTAGGAGGAGGTTGGCGGCAGGTATGGACGGCGAACGACTTCGACGATGAACGCTGTCATGGCGGGGATTCTTGCGGAAGCGAAAGCGATTGTCAATGGAAGTGTCCCACTTGCGCGCTTGTGAGCGTGAAAAAACGACGACCAGACCGATTGGGTAAATCAAACGAGCAAGAGCGCAACCGGTGTTACGAATTAGGGCGGTTTACTCTGGAACGTTGGTTCGTTTCGGCCATCCGACGGATGGCGTCCATGAGCACACTGATTTGACAGGTTTTGTCAAAAAAGAGACTGGCGCCTGCTTCCTGGCACCGTTTTCGATATTCCGGGCTACAGTAAGAGGTGAACATGATGACGTTCAATCCCGGTTGGGTTTCCTTAACACGGCGGAGCAGTTCAATGCCGTCGCCGCCGGGTAGGTTGATGTCCAAAATCACTGCATCGGGTTGCGCCTGTTGAATCATGGGAACTGCCGTGGTGGCGTTTCCCGCTTCACCGACAACCTCCACCTCTGGGATGGTCATCAAATGCTCACGCAGCATTCGCCGGATCAACAAAGAATCATCCACAATTGCCATTCTCATGGTCTGTGCCCTTTCCGCGATAGTCCACAGATCATCGTACCGTGAATGGTTTTGCCTCAGCCAAAAAAACTGTGGATCTGTCCTGCATGAGTTGGTTCTTTCGCAAAATTCACCAAACATGTCATTGCCTCCTTTTTTTCTGGAGATTCTCAAAACTCGGAATCGTTCCCCCGTTTTTCATGAGATACCCTCGAAGCAGAACCGGTGCATGATGGTTCTCGATTACCCTGTAAAAAACACGAAATTTTTTGTCGGCAAATTCCGACAAACACCACACCAACCCCGCGTGACGTCAGGTTGTGTCTTTTGACCGCGTTTTGACCGCTTCTTCGATGGCAGCCTGCAATTCCTTCAGCGTAGCCGGCTTGCCGAGTACAACCGTTACGCCCGGCGGTTTCTCGGATTGCGTTTTGATCAAATCACCGAAACCGGTCAGCAACACCACCGGGGTGCCGGGGGCCTGTCGTTGGAGGCGTTCAACCAGTTGTTGGCCGCCCATGCCTGCCATGGCCATGTCGGTGACCACTACATCGAAGGGTTGCGCGGCAAATGCCGCCAATCCTTCCTGTCCGTTGGTTGCCTCATAAACGGTGTGCCCCTCGTGGCGCAGAAACTCGCTGTAGGCGCGGCTGACCATCGGCTTATCGTCCACCAACAAAATCCGCAGACGGCGCCGCAAGGTTTTGCCCGTAGCATTTCCCTCCGTTATATTGCTGATGTTGGCAACGGGAAACCGGAGGGTGAACGTTGCGCCTTCGCCGGGTTGGCTGACGATGTGGATGGTGCCGCCGTGATTTCGGACGATGGCATCCACCATTGCCAGCCCCAGACCGGTTCCCTTTTCTCCTTTGGTCGTGAAGAACGGGTCGAAACAGTGTTGGCGGACCTCCTCGGACATGCCGATCCCGGTATCGCTCACCTCGACAGTGACAAGCTGATTATCCGCGTAGCAACGGAGACGGATCGTTCCTCCCTGTGGCATGGCGTCCACGGCGTTGAGGATCAGGTTGGTTAGAATTTCTCGCAAAGCGCTCTCGCTTCCCAAAATGTCCGGCACCGGCTGCAAATCCAAATCGAACCGGATGGTCGCCCCGGCGGCGGCCGCTTCCGCTTTCCAGCGCGGTTCGGTCAGCATCACCGCCTGTTGTGCCAGCTTGGTGAGATTGACGGCGCCGAACTGTGTGTAGTCCTCCCGTTTCCGGTACAATTCGCGCAGTCGTCGGACCACTTCCGCGGCGTCTTTGGCGGCGGCGCGCATCAAGTCGAGAAACTCCCGCAGTTTCTCGTCATTCTTTCGCAGGTTGGCATTTTCGCAGAGCAGTTCACAGAAACCGAGAATGGGCGCGAGCGCGTTGTTGAAGTCGTGAGCGATGCCACTGGCCATCTGACCGACGATTCGGAGCCGTTCCTGTTCCAGTACCTTCGCCTGCGCCTGTTTCAGTTCGTTGAGCGCCCGGTCCAAGCGCTCATTGGTTTCGCGCAACGATTTCATGGCGGCCTTTTCCGCCGAGATGTCGCGCAGAGTGGCCTGAAGCATGGTCACCCCGTTCAACTCGAACCGGGTCAACAGAATCGTTGCCGGAAACTCATCCCCGTCAAACCGTTTGTGTTGCCACTCGAAGAAATGGAAGCCCTTCTTCAGAGCCGTCTCGATCATTTCTTGGGCCTTTTCCTCGGAACGACGGCCATCCGGTTGAAATTCCGGTGACAACTGCCACGGTGTTGCCGCCAACAAAGCCGTTTTATCGCCGGCGCGAAACATTTCCACGGTGGCCGCATTGACATCGGTAAACTGCCAGCTCGGCGTCGCCAGGGTCATGAAAGCGTCGCGGGAGTTTTCAAACAGGATATGATATTTTTCCTCGCTTTCCCGCAGCGCTCTGGCGGCCTGTTCACGCTCGGTTACGTCGTGTTTGACTGCAACGAAATTCGTGATCCGGCCTGCGGTATCGCGCACCGGCGAGATGACGGCTTCTTCCACATAGAGGCTGCCGTCTTTGCGGCGGTTGACGAATCGTCCTCGCCAGGTGTTTCCGCTCAGGATGGTCTGCCAGAGGTCGCGGTAGAAACGCTCGTCCTGCTGGCCGCTCTTGAGAATGCGGAGGTTCTGGCCGATGACTTCCGCGGACGAATAGCCAGTGACGCGTTCAAAGGTCGGATTGACATATTGGATGGCGCCGTTGACATCGGTGACGACAATGGTCTCTGCCGCTTGTCCCACGGCGGTCGCCAACAAGAGTCGGCCCTCCTCTGCCTGGCGGCGTTTCGCCTCTTTGTCCAGGTTGTCGAGCGCATAAGAAATGTCCAGCGCCGCTTCTTCCAGAAGAGCGATTTCCTTGTCTTGGAAGACGCCCGCTTCCGTATCGTACACCGTGAGCGCTCCCCAAACGACACCTTGAAAACGGATCGGAAAAGCGGCGGCCGCTCGCAATTCAAATGCTTGCGCCGCCTCGCGCCATGCCAGGCTTTGCGGAGCATTCAGGAAGTCATTGAAGATGGCGGGTTTACCTTCTCGGAGGCAGATACCAACGGGGCCGCGTCCTTCCGGACGGTCATCCGCATAAAAGATAACATGTTCGAGATACGTTTTTGCGCCGGCGCTGGCCACGGGTCTCACCTGATGGGTCTGGGAATCGTGACGGCCAATCCAGACCACCTTGAACCGAGCACCCGTGACCATGGTTTCGCACACCTGTTGGAGCAATTCCTCCTGTGAGACGGCCCGTACAATGCTCTGATTGACCTGGCTCAGCGTGGCATACAGACGGTTTAGACGCTCGATTTCTCGCTCGTGCGCCTTGCGCTCGGTGATGTCGCGGATGACAAAGAAGTGATAACGAGCATCGGCAATCCGGGTGGCGCGAACGCTCATCTCCGCAGGGAAACTGCTTCCATCCTTGCGTTGGTGGACCGTCTCCAACACCGCCTTTTCATTCTCGCCAAGCGCTCCCAAACGCTCGTTGACGCGAGCGCGTTCTGTCGGGATACAGAGATCGGTAATGGTTTTCCGTCGCAACTCTTCTTGGGGCCACCCGTAACCTTCCCCCGCGCGTGGGTTGGCCTCCACAATCTGTCCCTCGGCGGTGGTCATCAACATCATGTCGTTGGTGTGTTCGGTGACCAATGCCAGGCGCGTGGTCAATTGTTCCTGTTGCCGTTTCAGATTCAGTGCTCGTCGCAAAAGTGTCGCGTCGCGTTGCCGCCACAGGAAACCCACCCCAAATGCGGCCGCCATCAATAATGCGCCAACCGTGCTGGCCACCAACAACACCTGACGCCGCAACGGGACGTCAATCTCCGCCCGATCCACTTTGGCCACCATGAACCAGGCGGTTTCCGGCACCTCTCGCAAGACAGCCACCACCGGCACGCCACGGTAGTCAACGCCTTCGACAATGCCCGTGCGCCCGGTAACGGCCATGACCGCCGGCAACTCTTTTTGGGTGAGAGGAAATCGGAGACGCAGAGCCGTGTTCGTACGGTGGCGCAGCTCGTTGAGAAACAACACTTCCTCGCCCTCGCGTCGCGCCAGCAATGTTTCTGCCGACCGACTGGCGGTGGGCCAGGATTGGATGAGCGGATAGAGGAACTTGCGCGGATCAATTTGCAGCAGAATAACGCCAATCGGGCGCGGCGTCGGCTCGGCGCCAGGAGCGAGTACTGGTATCAAGATGTCAATGTGAATGTGATCCTCTATTTTGCCCCGGTGAAGGTCTGTCAGGATAATCTCAGAGGAACGCAAGCAAGACTGCAAATAGCTCTTCAGTATCATTTCATCCGGAGGATGTGACCATGGTACGAGGGCCAACCGCTCGTTGCCGTCGGCATCAAACAGTGCCACCTGCTCATAACGGTCGCCTCCCTTCAACAGATGCAGCCAATTGACCAGGTTGTCCCGTGTGATCTCCGAAGAAGGGTTTGCCAGGAAAGCCGCCACGTCCTGTCGAACAAAAGCGGCATTTGAAAAGAAGCGGGCATCCTGAAGGCGTTCTTTTCGCCAGTGGATGATTTGTTGGGCTTTGAGGGTGGCAATGGTGTCCAAATCTTGCAGGATTTTTGTCCGAAGCGTCCTCTGTTGATGCTTCAGATATATCCACCCGACTGTCAGGATAAGGCCCGTCAACAGCAAAAACAGCAGCACCAACGCGATTTCGATTCGACGAGAAACGCCGTCGCGCCGGCTGTCCGGTGAAGTGGTGCCCGTCGGAATCGGTTGTGGACGGGGCTGGGTCATGGTGCCCGCCTAGGTGATGAGTCGGTGTTGGATGGCGTAGCGGACGAGATCGGCGTTGGTGTTGAATCCGAGTTTTTTCATCAGCCGCATCCGGTAGGTGCTGATGGTTTTGATACTCACGCCCAGGGCGTCGGCAATTTCCTGAAGATGTTTGCCGGCAGCCAGTTGGCGCAGTACCTCAAACTCGCGATTGGACAGCTCTAGATGCGGCGGCGCATTGTAGTAACGCCCCAAACCGCGAGCGAGTTGTTCGGCAATCCGCGGGCTGATGTAATTGCCGCCGTCGAGTAACTTATGCACCGCGGCCAGGGTTTCCGACATCGGCCCGTCCTTGCAGAGGTACCCGTCGGCACCACTACGGAGGGCGCGCACGGCGAATTCCTCCTCATCATGCATGCTCAGCAGCAACACGGGCAGCTTGGGCGACATTGCCTTCAAGTCCGTCAACAATTCTAAGCCGCTGCGTCCCGGCATGTCAATGTCGAGGATGACCAGGTCCCAACACTGGGTGGATGCCAGGGCAACGGCTTCCTTGGCGTTGCCGGCTTCGCCGAATTCCGCCTCCTTCAACTCCGCTGCGAGCAGATGCCGCAGCCCGGCGCGGAAAATCGCGTGATCATCCACCAGCAGAATACGTCGTGTCATTCTTTCCCTTTCGCTGTCTTTGCAAGCGCTTCTCGCACGGCGGCGCGCAGGCTTTGCCAGGTGGCCGGCTTATTGAGAACAGCGGCGACTCCGTCTGGTTTCTGCCTACGCTCTTTGATGAGGTCGCCAAATCCCGTCAACAAGATCACTGGTGTACCCGGCGCAATTTCTTGAAGGCGGGTGGCAAACTGTTCACCGCTCATTTCTATCATGGCCATGTCCGAAATGACCAGATCAAACGCTTGGCGAGCTGCCGCCGCCAGTCCTTCCGGGCCGTTTTTTGCGGTGACAACCTCGTGGCCGTCCTGTTGGAGAAACTCCGTGTACACCCGACGGGCTGGCGCCTCGTCATCCACCAGTAACACGCGCAAGCCGCGTGGAAACGTCGCGGCGGCGCGTTGGTCGCGGTCGTGCGCGCGGTGGGTGGGGAGTGGGAATCGAAGGGTAAATGTGGCGCCTTTCGATGGTTGGCTGGCGACGGTGATCTCGCCGCCGTGGCTCTGGACAATGGCTTTGGCGGTGGCCAACCCCAAACCGGTTCCCGTTTTTCCTTTGGTGGTGAAAAACGGCTCGAAACAACGGCGAACAGTTTCTTCGGACATCCCGACGCCGGTATCGGTGACTTCGAGCACAACGGAGCGATTGTCGGCGCGGGTTTTCAACCGGATCGTTCCGCCCTGCGGCATGGCGTCCACGGCGTTGAGGATCAGGTTGGTCAGCGTTTCCCGAAGGGCGCTTTCGTTGCCCAGGATGTCCGGCACAGGTTGCAAATCCAGATCGCACTCAATGGTGATGCCGCTGGCGGCGGCTTCCTGTTTCCAGCGCGGCTCGGTTAGTGTCACCGCTTGTTGCGCCAGTCGGTTGAGATTCACAAGGGTCCGTTCGGCGGGGTCATGGTTACGGTACAGTTCGCGCAATCGCCGGACCGTTTCGGCGGCATCTTTGGCGGCGGCAAACATCAGGTCGAGAAACTCGCACAGTTTTGCGTCGTTTCGTCGGAGATCGGCATGGTTTCGGAGTAATTCACAAAAACCGAGGATCGGAGCCAGCGCGTTATTGAAGTCGTGGGCAATGCCGCTGGCCATCTGGCCGACGATGCGGAGCCGTTCCTGTTCGAGCATCTTTGCCTGTGCTTGTTTCAGGTCTTGCAACGCCTTTTGCAGTTGTTCATTGGTTTCCCGCAATGATTCCAGCGTTTTTTTGCGGTCGGTAATGTCCTCGACGATGCCGACGTATTCGCGGTTTGTGGTGTCTTCCGAATGGCGGGGTAACGCGCGTGCATGGATCCAACGGATGACACCATCAGGATGTTGGAGGCGGTACTCCATGTCATGTGCACGTCCCGCCGTCAGATCGGTTTTCCATGAGGAAAGAACTTTCTGGCGGTCGGCCGGGTGCACGGCCTTCAGCCATCCATCGCCGACGGCCTGCATGAAGCTCAGTTTGAAAATCTCGCGCCAGCGAGGGTTCACGTACACAAGGCAACCCTCTGCGTCCGCCACGAAAACACCCACCGGCGAACAGGCGTTCAGGGCGCGAAACATCTCCTCGCTCTGGCGCAGGGCCTGTTCCGTTTGACGGTGTTTCAGGTGTTCTTGTGCCTCTCTGAACTCCTGTTCGGTGGTGGTCAAACAGGTCGGACCCTCTTTTGAGAGGGTATTGTGTGTCTGTGGAGCGGCTTTCTCACATTTGCGAGCCGATTCACGCCATGCAGTCTGATGAGCCACATTTTCCCCATCGCGTTCGTGTTTCATGAGCTTCGTGTTGGAGACGATTTCGTCGTTTTGTCCTCTTATGACCAGCCCACACCACATGACTGGTCGAGCAAGACATGGTTTTGGATAGAAAGAAGCAATCTTTGGGCCGTCCATTTTTTCGGCGGCTGGGTGCACTGAGAATGTGGTTTATGCGTCCGTTGTTTGGGAAATTGCTTTGGTCATGGCGTCGTGCAAGGTTGTCGCAACGGAGGGAAAATACCGTGGTGGGTAGCGCCCAACATCTAGGACATGTTTCCAGTTTGTTCACCAACGGAAGCGCCTGCGCTTACCCACCTACACCGTGAAAATCTACCCTACCTTGATCATCGTTACTAATCGTGCCTTGATGAAACTTTGGACTTTCTGGCGGGCACTGTTCGCTCTTTGTTGTGAGCCATCATAGCCCGTGCATGGATATTGGAATTGGCAGACACTTATGTTTGAGAGGCGTATGGCGAAAGCCGTGTAGGTCCAAGCCCTGTTCCAGGCTCCACTTTTTTGCCAAAGTTGCGCTCTCAGGGGGCTTATAATGTTTTTTCTACGACGGGCGACTCCATCTTCCTTTGGAGGTGGGAAGAGAGGATCAGACCTTGTAGTATTGTTCCCAGTCTTTTCGAGGTGGGGGACCGACAAGTAGATCGTTGGCAAGTTTGTTGTTGGTGATCTTTTGAGTCGTGCGGTCGAAGAGCAATTTGGTGTTGAGTCGTTGTGCGATGACGCCCAGCATTAAAACCTGACACAATGGCCCGGCCACGGCGAAGTTTGAGCGACATTTTTCAACGCCTTTGCAGGCCAGCAGGAAATTCTTGAAATGGTCGGATTGGCCGCTCGGTATGGAGGGCAGTTTGCCGGCCATTGCGTCGGCTTTTTCTTTCGGAATGATTTGCAGGGCGGAACCGTGAGAACCACCCTTGAATACCAGTTCTTTGCTGTAGATCACCTTGCCGGGTGGCATTTTGGCATCCAACGTACCGCTCGAGGGTGGGGGCACGTCGTCGCCACCGATGGCTTCGCCAAAGTCCGCGGGCAGTTGCGGCACGTTGTTGACGCCGTCGTACCAAAGGACTTCTACGGGAGGCATTGCGCCTCGCGCCGGGAATTTGAACGACAGCGTGGAGGCTTGCGGGAAGATGAAGGAATTGGGGCCGTCCATATGGACGGCGTTGATTTCGGTGGGCAGCCCCAAATCCAGAAACTCGTGCGCGGTGTCGAGGATGTGCGCGCCCCAGTCGCCCAGCGCGCCGTTGCCGAAAGCGTACCAACAGCGCCACTGGCCGTTGACGAAGTCTTTGTTGTAATCCACGAACGGTCGAGCGGCCAGCCACGTGTCCCAGTCAAGCGTGTTCGGGATGGGTTGGGCGGGCGGATAGCCGGTAATCTTCCATCCGTGCCAGCGGCGCGGGCTGTTCATGTACGCGACGATTTTGTAAACGTCTCGAATGATACCGGCCTCGGTCCATGCTTTGAACTGGAAGTAATTCTTGCCGGAGTGCCCTTGGTTGCCCATCTGCGTGGCGACATTGTATTTTTTCTCTGCCTGCATCAGCAACGCCGTTTCTTGAAACGACTGCGCCATCGGTTTCTCGACATACACGTGTTTGCCGAGCGCCATCGCCATCATGCAAACCGGAAAATGGCTGTGGTCGGGCGTGGCGACGCTGACGGCGTCAATTTCACGGCCCATCTTGTCAAGCATACGGCGAAAGTCTTGAAACCGGGGCACATCCGGGTACTTCTTGAGAATCTTCTGTGTCTGCGAAGCGCCCATGTCCACGTCGCACAAGGCAACGAGATTGGCGTGGCCGGTTTTCATCAGGCCTTCCACCACAGCCGCGCCTCGGTTGCCGATGCCAACGCAGGCGAGATTGACTTTGGAATTGGCGGACACTTTGCTGACGGCGGCTTTGGCGAACGACGGCATGGCTGACAATGCCGTAGCCGCAAACATTCCTTTCAAGAACGTGCGTCGAGGAATAAATGCTTTCATGGCTAAAACTACTAATGCGACGCACGGGGACAAAAGAAAATTCTGTTTTTTTTATGCAGACCGGTAACGGTTCTCAGAACGATGATCGTCACGACAATCATCGCTACGACCAACACCGTCACCCATGCCCGCAGCATCTTCACCGAAGTTATCGTGCGGACGATTTAGCAATGGTCTTGCCCTGACGCTTTTTTCCGCATCATACGACTTTGACCACAAACGCATCTACGCGAAACCGAACACGCGATTACGTGGAATCGAGTAGCCCCCAATACCTGACTTATGGTGGTTCGGTTTGTACACTACACTACTCAGCCAGAAATAGTTGGAAACGGGACACTGAGGTTCAAGATGTGAACGGCTGACACAACACGCAAACAGTGTCTCGCATACCAAAGGTCAAACTGGCACACCGCCGTCAATGCTTAATTGCGATCGCGTTGTTGCATCTACTTTATAGCCAAGTAATAACAAAAACCATCGGATGCGCTGGCATCGGTGGTGCTAAGCGAGGTTTTCGGAAACAAACAAGCAATCGAAAGGAGGAGATGATCTATGGCATTGGTACGTTGGAGTCCGAGAACCGATCTGTGGGATCCGTTCGGCACCCTGGCCGAGATCCAAGAGGAAATGAACCGGCTGTTCGACACCTCGTTGCGTCGCAGCCGTCGGGCGTTTGAATCCGAATTCCTCGCCCCGTGCGACCTCTACGAGGAAAAGGACAAACTGGTCGTTCAACTTGATCTGCCAGGGTTGCGGAAGGAAGACGTGAGTGTGACCCTCCAGGAAGGCGTCCTCACGGTCAAAGGCGAGCGCAAGCTCTCCGCGCCCAAGGATGCCACCTATTACGCCCAGGAACGCGTCTCCGGCACTTTCACCCGTACCATCCAACTGCCCGTGGCAGTGGATGCCGGCAAGATTGACGCGCATTTCCGCGACGGCGTGCTGGAGATCACGCTACCCAAGGCCGAAGAAGCCAAGCCCAAACAGATCGAAGTCAAAGTGGGCTGAGTCCTGTGCCCACTTTTCTGTGCCGCCGGTTTCCTTCGGCACGAAGGAACCGGCGGCAAGAGGTAATTTTCCGCGCGTTTTCGACTGGAGGTGAAATCGTGATGGAATGGATTGCTTTGCTGATTTCCCTGATCAGCCTCGCCGTGGCCGCACTCGCCTGGTGGCGCGCCGGCGGCCAACGCGACCTCGATCAAGTGCGCGCCAAACAAAAAGAACTCACTGATACCTTACTTTTTCTGTTGGAGGACGCCTACGAGCAAAGCCGCCTGAGCCTGCGGCAAACCGCCGAGGGCTTGCAGCAGCTCAAGAGCGAGGCCATTGACGAAGTGGCGCAACAACTCCACCGCGCCACCCAACAACTCGCCGCCCTCGAACAACACCTGGAGGAAGGACTGAAAACCGCCCGCACCTCCGCCCTCGTCACGGCTCACCGCGTCGAAGTCGAATTGCGTCGCCGCGTTCGCCGTATCGAGGCCCGCGGCTCGCTGTTGTTTGCCAAGGCGGCTGCCGTCCTGGCCATTCGACACACCAGGGCCGGCGAATTGCCGCGCGCCGAAAAACGGCTCGACGAAGCCACCGCGCTCCTGGCTCTGGCCCGCGAAACCATGCGTGCCGACCACGCCTACGATGAGCAATTCGATCTGCTGAAACGCACCCTCGCCGAGGCCATCAACGCCGTCCGCGCCCAGGCCCAGGACATTCGGCAACATATCGAACGGGTCCTCGCCGAGACCGACAAACTCGTCGGTGCCCTCGAATCCGATGAACACGCCGCTGCCAACAACCAACCCTCAACCCATACCACGGGAGAAAGGAAGGCATCATGAAAACCACCAACGCCATGTTGCCAGAGTCAAAGTGGGACAAGTTTCCAACTTGCCTGTCGCGTCCCACGCTCAATACGTCCGCCATCCGCATCCTGATCCTGATCGGCCTGCTCGTCGCGCCTGCGCAAGCCGCGCTCGACGAATCGGTTACCGCGCCGGCCCGCGATCTGAGCAAAGCCTTCGAAGCCGTTGCTGCCCACGTCAAACCGGCCGTGGTCAGCGTGTACTCGGAGAAAACCGTCCGTTTCCGCAGTTGGGACTGGGAATTTCCCTTTGGCGAGGACTTCTTTGAGCGGTTTTTTGGACGGGAACTCCCTCGCCGTCGCTCGCAGCCCGCGCCCCGCGAGTACCGCATCCCGCAACGCGGTCAAGGCTCCGGCATCATTGTGGACAAAGACGGCCACATCCTCACCAACAACCACGTTGTCCGCGACGTGGACAAAATCAAGGTCCAACTTGCCGACAAACGGACTTTTGACGCCGAAATCGTTGGCCGCGACGAGAAAACCGATGTCGCCATCATCAAAATCAAAGGCCGTGTCCCGCGCGATCTGCCGGTGGCCTCGCTCGGCGACAGCGACACGCTGAAAGTCGGCGATTGGGTCCTGGCCATCGGTGCGCCGTTCGGCCTCGCCCAAACCGTCACCGCCGGCATCATCAGCGCCGTCGGCCGCGCCGATGTCGGTATTGCCGATTACGAGGACTTCATTCAAACCGACGCCGCCATCAACCCCGGCAACTCCGGCGGCCCGCTCGTGAACATGCGCGGCGAAGTCATCGGCATCAATACCGCCATCGCCACGCCCATCGGCCAATTCGCCGGCGTCGGGTTCGCCATCCCCATCAACATGGCCAAACACATGATGCCCACCCTGCTCAAAGGCCAAACCGTCACACGCGGTTTCCTCGGCGTGATCATCCAGGACATCACCGAGGAACTCGCCGACCAATTCAAACTCGCCGACACCCGGGGCGCCCTTGTCTCCCAGGTCAACAAAGATTCTCCCGCTGACAAGGCCGGCATCAAACCCGGCGACGTCATCATCAAATACCAGGGCAAACCCGTGGCCGACACCCGCGAGTTGCGCAACGCCGTCGCCGCCACCGCCCCCGGCGCCAAAGCCGAACTGACCATCCGCCGCGACGGCAAGGAAAAAACGCTCACCGTCACCATCGGCGAACTGACTCCCGAAAAAATGGTCGCCGCCGACACCGGCAAGGGCGGCACCCTCGACCGATTCGGCCTGACGGTCCAACCCGTGACGCCCGCTCTCGCCGAGGAGTTCGGTTACGACAAAAACGCCAGGGGACTGCTCATCACCGACGTTGCCGAGGACAGTCCCGCCGAGGCGGCGCAATTGCGGCGCGGCGATCTCATCGTCGAGGCCAACCGCCAGCCGGTTGCCACGATCGGCGAGTTGCGCGAGGCGCTGGCCCATTCCAGGGACACCGCGTTGTTGCTCGTCAAACGCAAGGACGCCAGCCTCTACGTCGTGCTGCGCGTGAAATAACAAAACGAGGAAATCGAATCAGCGCCCATCGCGTCCCGACGGAGAAAAAGGAGGGGATCGCATGAACAACAAACTGATAATCGTCACCGACCTCGGCCTGTTGAAAGCCTATCGGCTGGAAACCACGCCACGCGGCACGCCGCGGCTGGGGCCGATCGAGCAGGTCCGCCTGGAAGAAGCCCATCGCCGGTTGCTGGATGAAGTGGCCGATCTCGCCGGCCGCCACGTCTCGCCCACCCAACACAAATGGGGCGCCCCGATGGCCGACGACCATAATCTGCGATTGGAACTCCGACACCGCCTCATCAAACAAATCGCACGCCACACGACCCGGCTGGCGCGAGAGAGCGGTTGCGACGGCGTGTGGCTGGTGGCGCACAAGGAAATCGGCCGTCCGATCCTCGACGAGTTGCCGGCCCCGGTCCGACGCCGGGTGGAGAAAACCATTCCGCGCGATCTGGTCAAGGCCGGCCAACGGGAATTGCTCCAGGCGCTCAAACCTCACGTGTCACGGGGTCAACCCGTCAACAGGGAGGAATCGGTATGATCCATTGGAACATCGTAACCGAAAACGTCAGCGAGGACGATTTTCTGCGGAAAAAACTCCGCCAGAAAATCGGCAAACTGGAGCGGCACCTGAAACATTTCCCGCCCGACACGGTCCACTTGCACATCGCGCTGAAACGGTCGCCCAGGAAACCGTTGTTCACCGCCACGTTGACCCTGCGCATCCCCAGCAACATCCTGCGCAGTGAAAAGACCTCCAACGACCTCATCGAGGCGTTCGGTGAAGCGGTGAAAACGCTGCTGCGGGAACTGGAGAGACTCAAAGAAAAACTCCGCGGCGCGTCGCAGTGGAAACGCAGGGAACGCCGTCCGTCGCTCAGCGCCGGGTTCGCGCCCGAACCGATGGCGCCGGGCAGCGGCCCGCAAACCGCGCGCGACGTGGTGGCACAATGGCTGGAACGCGAACAGGCCGCGTTGTTGCGGCATGTTCGGCGTCTGTTGCGGCAACACGAACTGACCGGCGAACTGCCGCCGGGCGCGCTGGACGCCCGCGCCGTTGTGGATGAAACGGCCCGGCAGGCCCTGGCCGCGCCGTGGGAGAAACCGGACGACCGCACCTACCGGGTATGGCTGTACGAGCTGGCCCGACGCGAGTTGCAGCGCCGTCTCCGCGCTTGGCGCGAAGACACCCGCGAAACGGCGCCGGTGGAACCGACGATCGAAACGGCGCCCGATGCCGCAGCGGCGCGCAAAGACTGGCTGGAACACCTCCAGCACGCCGCCCAAAACTGGCCGGCAGAGGAACGGGCGGTGTTTGAGTTGTATTTTGTCGAGGGTTTCGAGCCGGACGAGGTGGCGATGTTGCTGAAACGCTCTCGCCAGGAGGTGGAAATGTTGATCGGCGCTGTGCAAACGCGGTTGCGCTGGGAAATGACGCATGAAACGGCATGAAGATGGGAACAAAAAGAGCGGAGCGCACCGGTCGCTTGTTCGCCGTGGTCATGAACGGACAACGAGAGCGGTCGCACCGCGCCGGTCAAAACCGTTGGTGGTCGCGGCGTTTTTTTGGTAATCATGGGAGGGAAGAAATGAGCCGCGCGGGGCGGCATTTCCGCGCGGCAGAGCGGTGGAGCGGCGAAAAGGAATTCGGATGACACTGGTCGAGTACAGTCTGCTGGCCGTCAGTTCGCTGTTCGTGATTGTGGACCCGATCGCGGCCGTGCCGGCTTTTCTGGCCATGACGCCGACCGATTCCACTGCCGACCGGCTGCGGATGGCGCGGCTGGCTGCCGTCGTGTCGGCGGGCGTGCTGGCGGTGTTCGCGCTGGCCGGGCCATGGATTTTCCGGTTTCTGGGCATCACGTTGCCCGCTTTCCAGATTGCCGGCAGCCTGTTGTTGCTGCGGATCGCGCTGGACATGTTGTACGCCCGCCGTTCCGCCGCGCGGGAAACCGACGAGGAACGCGACGCCGGCGCGGCCAAGGACGACATCGCGATCACGCCGCTGGCCGTGCCGATGCTGGCCGGACCGGGCGCGATTTCGACCGCGTTGATTCTCATGCACCAGGCCCAAACCATGGCCCAACGCGCGGCGTTGTTTGTCAGTATCGGGTTGGTGGCTGTCGCCAGTTATGTCATATTGGCGGTGGCCGCCCGCGGCGCGCGTCAGCTCAGCCCCCTGGCGATGCGGCTGGTCACGCGCCTGATGGGACTGCTGTTGGCGGCAGTGGCGGTGCAGTTTGCCATCAATGCCCTGCAATCGCTCGGCCTGATCGCCGGAGGAGGTGCGTCATGAATGAATTTGAACGGCTTCACGCGGAAATGAACCGCCTGGCCGCGGAACTACGCCGCGGCGCGCTCGGCGCGTTCAGCGCCACCGCCCAATGGCGGCCCGCCGTCAATGCCTACCGGCTCCACGACCGATTTGTCATCTGTTTCGACCTGGCCGGCATGGATCGCAAAGACATTTCCGTGCGCGTCGAGGCGCGGCGCCTGATCGTTTCGGGCACACGCCCCGCGCCCGAACCGCCGCCCCAGGAAGACCGCGCGGCCCGGTTGCTGATGATGGAGATTGATTACGGCCCGTTTGAACGGGCGCTGGAACTGCCGCATTCGGTGGACGCCGAGCGGGTGACGGCGGTGTATCGTGACGGGCTGTTGTGGATCACGCTGCCGTTGGCCCGGCCCGCCCAAACCATTCATCCCGCCCAGGAGCATACCACGTGAGCCTCTCCCCGTATTTCACCTTCCCGGTCGCCTCCGACACGCCGCCGCCCGGCGCGACGAACGATAACGCCGCGCCGTCGTCGCCCGAAACCGAACCGTCCAGCGGGTTGCCGCGCGCGTTGCCGATCCTGCCCATCCGCAACACCGTCCTGTTCCCCGGCATGGTTACCCCGCTGACCATCGGCCGGCCTGGCTCGCGCCAGTTGATCGAGGACACCCTCCCACAAAACAAAATCATCGGCGTCTTCGCCCAGAAAGACCCCAAAACCGACGACCCAACACCCGAAGAAATCTATCCCGTCGGCGTGGCTGCCACGGTGTTGAAACTGTTGCGGCCATCCCCCGACCAACTCGTCGTGGTTGTCCAGGCCATCCAGCGGGTCGCCCTGCGCCGCGTGCTGGCCACCCAACCCTATTTGCGCGCCGAAGTTCAGCCTTTGGAATCCAAACCCGCCCCCACCGGCGACAAGGAATTTGAAGCCGCCGTCCAGGGCCTCCGCGACTCCGCGCTGAAACTCGTCGAACTGACCCTCGAAGAATCCGAGCCGGTCAAAATGGTCATCCTCAACATCGAAGACCCCGGCGCGCTGTCCGATTTCCTCGCCGGCAGCATCAACCTCGATGTGCCCCAAAAACAAGCGTTGCTGGAAGAACTCGACATCCCCAAACGCGTCCGCGGCGTGCTCCGCGCCGTCACCGGCCAGCTCGAAATCGCCCGCCTCCAGCAGAAAATCCAAAAAGATGTCTCCTCCTCACTCGGCGACCAACAACGCAAAGTCGTCCTGCGCGAACAACTCCGCGCCATCCAAAAAGAACTCGGCGAAGCCGAAGGCGGCGTCGAAGAACAAATCGCCAACCTCCGCAAAAAACTCGAAGAAGCCGCCCCGCCCGCCGCCGTCATGGAACAGGCCGAACGCGAATTGCGCCGGCTCGGCCACCTCCATCCGGCCAGCCCCGAATACGCCGTCATCGTCAGCTACGTCGAAACCATCGCCGAATTGCCCTGGAACAAACTCACCACCGACAACCTCGACCTCGACCGCGCCCAGAAAATCCTCGACCGCGACCACTACGACCTCGAAAAAGTCAAACGCCGCCTCATCGAATACCTCGCCGTCCGCAAACTCAACCCGACCGGCCACGGCCCGATCCTCTGTTTCCTCGGCCCGCCCGGCGTCGGCAAAACCTCCCTCGGCCAATCCATCGCCGACGCTCTCGGCCGCAAGTTCGCGCGCCTCTCGCTCGGCGGCGTCCACGACGAAGCCGAAATCCGCGGTCATCGCCGCACCTACATCGGCTCCATGCCGGGTCGCATCATCCAGGAAATCCGACGCTGCGGCTCCCGAAACCCGGTCCTGATGCTCGACGAAATTGACAAGGTCGGCGCCGATTTCCGCGGCGACCCGGCCAGCGCGCTGCTCGAAGTGCTCGACCCGCGCCAGAACAACACCTTCAACGACCATTACCTCGATGTGCCATTCGATTTGTCGCAGGTCATGTTCATCTGCACCGCCAACATGATGGACACTGTCCCGCCCGCGCTCCGCGACCGCATGGAAGTCATTGAATTGCCCGGCTACACCGACCGCGAAAAACTCGAAATCGCCCGCCGCTATCTGGTCAAACGCCAGCTCAAAGAACACGGACTCAAAAACGGCCAGTGCAAATTCGAGACGGCTGCCCTGCGCCGGATCATTGACGACTACACCCGCGAAGCCGGCGTGCGCGAACTCGAACGCCAGATCGCCGCTGTCTGCCGCGCCGTCGCTGCCCGCGTCGCTCGCAACGAAATCACCGAAACAACCATCACCCCGACGGAGGTCGAGAAAATCCTCGGCCCGCCCAAGTACATCCGCGAAACAAAACTCGCCACCAGCAAACCCGGCGTCGTCACCGGCCTTGCGTGGACGCCGACCGGCGGCGACATTCTGCACATTGAAGCCATCCGTTACCCCGGCAAGGGCAACATCCTGCTGACCGGCCAGATTGGCGATGTGATGAAGGAAAGCGCTCAAGCCGCCTTGAGTCTGGTCAAAACCCGCGCCAAAGAACTCGGCATCGAACCCGATGCCTTCAAAGACACCGACCTCCACATCCACGTCCCGGCCGGAGCCGTGCCGAAAGACGGCCCGTCGGCGGGTGTGGCGATGTTCACGGCGATTGCGTCGCTGTTCAGCGATCGGCCGGTTCGCGCCGATGTGGCGATGACCGGCGAAATCACCTTGCGCGGCTTGGTGTTACCGATTGGCGGCTTGAAAGAGAAGAGCCTTGCCGCCCTGCGTGCCGGCATCAAAACGGTCATCATCCCCAAACACAACGAAAAGGATTTGCCCGACATCCCTGCCGACGCCCGCGCCAAACTAAAACTGATCCCCGTCGAAACCGTGGACGAAGTCCTCAAACTCGCACTGGCCAACACCCGATAGAGTGCGATCATCGCGGACACGCTGCATGTTCAAGACTGCCGCCCATACCTCGGGGCGCTCAGTATCAGTTTTCCGAAATCCGCACTTTGTCGGAGAGCCCGAGGTCGTTGAGACTCTGCTGCAAGTCCGACCGCAAACTTTTCGCGACATCGGCATTGACGGTTACGGTGAAAGCGACGTCCACCTTGAGGTTGTTGCCGGTTTTTAGCTTGGGCAGGATTTTGGTGCCGAACCGATTCCAGACCTCCGGTGGCACACTGCCACTGAGGGTCAACGTCACCAGTTGCGCCGGGCCTGATTCCTTGCCCGGCTCCGGCTTCGCTTGCGGTTCCGAAGGTTTCGGCGATTCGGGTGGGACAACCACCACCGCTGTCGCACCGGATTTTAGCGCCCTGGCTTTTGTTTTGGTCAGCAGGAACACATTCGCCTCGAACATCACCTCGTCGGTTGAAATGGGTTGCTCGAACCAGACGGTTTCGTAGGTGCCGTCCGGTTTCGGCCCGGAAGCGAGACCGAACTCGCCCTTGGTCACGAATTCGGGAATCTTGCCGCGCAGCACGGCGTCGGGATCGAGCAGCCGCGTCAGCGATCCGTTGAGGAAACTCTGGCGCAAGCCCGACAACGGCCATGCACCCGTCTCCTTCAACGCCGCCGGCCAGTTGCGTTCGAGGTAACCGGCCCCGACCGAGTCGTTGAGCAAGCTTTGCGTTTTCAACGCGAGGATCACCCGTCCACTCAGCGTCTCATGGCTGCTGGCGTGACCGGCACCGAGATCAATCACCTTCAGCCCATCGGCTTCCGCCGCATCCGCCACAATTACATAGCGGTAGCTGCCCCAGACTTCGTCTTTGGCATCCTCTTCGGCGACTCGAACCTTGGCCTCAATCTCTGTCCGATCGGCTTTGTCGTAATCCGCCCCCAAGGTGCCGTCGGCCACTTCCCGGGCCACCCGTTTCCACGCCAACCACAACTCTACCTTGTCGCGAAAATCGCGTCCGGGCTTTTTCACGCACCACACCAACGCCGCCGGATACAACCGATCCGATTTGCCCCGCCGCTTCGTCCACTCGGCAATCTGTGCGCGCAATGGGTTCTGCCCGCTCCATTCCGTTTCGGGAGCCAGCACCACCACGGTCAAGCGCGGCGAATCCGGCACTTCGCTGCCATCCGTGGGACACAACACCAGCGGCACGGTTGCTCCACGCCGAAACTCCGTCTCCACCAGCTTGCGCATCGCCGGTTTGATCTCGCTCTCCTCGTCCAACGACGCCCGACGGTCGCCCACCGCTTTGCGGATGGTGGCCTTGTGATAGATACGGAAGCCGTCCGAGCTGACTCGGCTGATGAAAAACGCCCGCGCTTCCAACGCATGCGCCGCGTTATCCACCGAGGTCGTTTCCACGTCCGGCTCGCCGATGGCAAACCGTAACTCCGGCAGATGCGCCACCCTATTAACCTGGCCGCCCGACGACTCGAACAGAATCGCTGTGCCAACCCGACGGTGAATGTCGCGCAGCGGCCCGCGGGTGTCGGCATCCAGCGCCCGGCAGTGCGAGTTCGGTCCGGCAATATCGGTATCAATCGCCGCCGCCAGACGCGCTTCGCCGAGTTGGCCTAACACCGTCGCCTTGAACTCCGGCACATCCAACGGCGCCGAGCCGATGGTGATCAACGACTCGCGTCGAGCCTGTTGGAACCCGTTCCGGTAGGCCCACGAAATCCACTGCGCCAGCATCGCCAGCGTGCCACGGGTCTGCTGATACTGCGGCAACGTCTGCCATTTGCGCTGAAACACCGACAACGTGGCTGGATGGAACGGATAACAACGCTCAAACCGATTTCGCAGAAACTCTTTCGCTTTCGCTTCCGTCGCTGCCACGTCCACGGCCGTCCATTCGGGCGGCAACTGTGCCCGACGCTCGAAACACCAGTGGGCAAACGTCCGGGCTACCGCCTTGAGAATCTTTTCGTCGCCCAGGTCCTCAAACAACCGCCGACGTACCACCTCGCTGATTTCCGTCTCGTCGTTGGCAATCAAATCCTTGGCAACCCGTTTGACGACCTTGGTGATCTTGTCCTGCCACTGCGCATCCCACTCGGTCATCTCCACCTGACTGCGTGGCAGGCTGATCATCGCCGCGCCGTGCGTCGTGCCGGTCATGGCGACCGTCAGGTTCTGGATAAAGGCGTGGAACGGCTCGGCCAACTTGCGGTGTCGGTTCACAAAATTCAGCACTTCATCACACAGAATCAGCACCGGCCCGCCGGCTGCCTCAAAAATCCGCCCCAATGCCTCAGTGCCGGGCGGTGTGGTCTTGGCGTCTTTGCCGAGCAATGCTACGCCTTTCTCCCCTGCCAGTTGCCGAGCAATATCCATCCACGGCGTCTCGCGTCCCTCGTGCGGATCCCAGGCGTTGCCGACAAACACGGCGACCCGCGCTTGCGGCACTTCGCTGAGCCGGGCTTCTTTGAGCAAGTCCTCGACTCCGTGGTAGCTGGCGGCTTTCTTGCCGCTTGTGGCCAGGTGATACAAAGCCGTCAGCGTGTGGGTTTTGCCGCCGCCGAACTGTGTCACCAACGTCATCACCGGCGCGGTGTTCTCGGTTTTGCCGTCCAGTCGGCGGAGAACCATGCCGGCGTGCAAACGCAGGGCGCTCGTCCAGCAGGTACGCGCGAAAAACTGCCGGGCATCCCGGTAATCCTCCGGCGCTTTGCCCGCAACGACCTGCTCCAGGTGAATGGCAAAGTCGTCCGGGTTGAACGAGCGTCCTTCGCGCACTTCCTTGCGCGGCGTCACGATTTTGTACCAGGGTTCCATAGTCAGTCCTATCAGTCGGATCCGTCGGATCGGGCGGATCGGTTTTAGCGCGGCATGGCCAACAGCATGGCGTCCAGCAGCCGTTTTTCCTCGCTGTCGCGAGGATACAACGCCGACAACGCATTCGCCAAGCGCAGAAACTCCGGACCGCGCTCGTGCTCGGCTTTGAGCATCGCCCGCAACGCATTCGATTTGCCGCTGGCCTGCAACAGCATCGCCGCGTGCACCCGATCCAGCGTCGTCGCGGCGCGCTGCGCGGCAACGGCCTCCTCGCCGCGACTGCGCCGGCGTCGGCCCCGCACCATCGGGGCAACAGCAGCATCCTGCCGGTCGGGGAACAACACCAACTGGGCGTCGCCTTGCGTTTCCCGTTCCAGCCGGGAAGCAATGGCCTGTGCGCCGTCTTTGCCGAACAACTGCTCGGCCCGGTCATGCACCGGCAACAGCCGCACCACGCCTTTCTCGGTCTCGATGATCCGCCCTTCCCAGTCCGGCAGGTGAATCCCCAGCGGCTGAGCAAACCGCCGCACCACGTCGAAGACCAGCGAAAACCCGCGCGCAGGTCGGGCGGGGGTGTCGTCGTCTTCGGGCTGATCGGTCGGATCGGTCGGATCAGCCTGATCCGTCTGATCCGTCAGATCGCCGGCGGTGGTTTCCAGCGCCCAGAGGAACAGCGCGGTCAGCCGGGCGTCTTCTTCGAGCGCGCCGGCGACGCCGTTGGTGGCGCGTGCTTCGGCGCTGCCGAGCACCTGCTCCAGGGCAATGCGGCCGACCACTTCCCAGACGTAAGCCAGAAAACCGCGCCGATGCGGCTCGCGCGCTTCGGGGTCGCCGCCCAATGGGATTTCGCGGTCTTCGGCGTCCACCACTTTGGCGTACCGGCTGTAAATCTCCAGCGCCGGGCCGATGCAGGCGAACACAAGGTCAGCCCCGCGCACGCCTTCACGCTCCAACCGCTCCATCCAGTCCCGCACGCGCTGCGGCAGTTCACGCGACACGGCGCTCCAATCGCCCACCGCGTCCTCCGTGCGCGGCCGGCAAATCAGATGGACGCTGGTGGCCAACGCGGCGGATTCTTGCGAGCGCAACCGTCCCGGCCTCTCGGTGGCAATCGGCCACGAGCCGGTAATCGTCCAGCCGCCGCGGATCATGCCTGAGAGCAACGCTTCCCAGCCTTCGGTCGTTTTGTGGGCGAACACGACACAACCGACGCCGTCGTCTTTGAGCACACGACGGCCTTCGGCAAACGCTCTGGCCATCGTTTCTTCAAACCATGCCCGGTCTTTCGGGCGCCCATCCGCTTGCTTGACTTCATCCTGCACCGCTTCGCGTGTTTTTGGCGTCAGCGGATTGGCCGGGTCGAACGGGTCGCGCAACAACGGATGACCCGGTAATGTCCGCTTCAGCCAGACAAAGAAGAAATCCGACAGATCGGCATACGGCACGGCATCGTAATAGGGCGGATCGGTGAACCAGACACCCGCCGCATCATCCGGCAAAGGATGCTTTGTTGCGTCGGCAACTTGTATCTGACCAGCGGAAGAGAAAGGCCAGATTTCGACGACTTTAGCAACCAGTTCAAGGCCGCTTAGAAAATTACCGGTTGACTCGGAAAAGATCGGCACTTCGGCGTAGTCCCACACGATTGGCAAAGCTTGTCGCCCGAACACATGCTCGATCTTTTCGCCAATCTGATTCCACACTGCAAGGGATGCGTTCTTGTCAGCAAGACGCGAAAGCGCTGCTGCCCCGCACTCAGCAAGATTCTCCGTAGATTTTCTCAAAAGCGAACTCAGCCTCACCAGCGCCAATTTTTGTCGGGCGGTGAAGAGGTCGCCCCACTGGAGCATGCCGTAGCGTTGGACGCGGAAGCCGAGCGTGCCGACCGGCGGCAGCGGCTCATCCGGCACGGTGCCGGGTGGGAGTTGGGCGACGGCTTGTTGGGCGAGCCAGACCGGTTCGTAATCGCGGTCGGTGGCCAGCCGGTAGTGTCGGCCGGGTTCGCCGGGCTTGAGCGTCACCACCGCCAGCAGCCGCGCCCCGCCGATGCGTCGCCCGCGCTCGTCAAACATCACGTCGGCACCGCCGCGTTGGGCGGCCAGTTGCGCCCGCACCCGCGCTGCCGGCAACACCACACCGCAGCATGGGCAGGTCGCGTTGGCGCGGGAGACGGTGCCGGGTGGCACCTCGTCATCGTGGGCGGGGGTGAACAGCTCGAATCGGACGGATCGGTCGGATCGGTCGGATCGGTCGGATCGGGCGGATGGCAGCAGGCGCAGTGCCCGTTTGCGGTCGGCCTTCTTGCAGAGCCAGAACGAACGCGCCAGCGGGATTTCCGCGCCGCATTGGGGCGATTCACATCGCACCGTCCGCGCCCACAGGTAGGCAATCGGTCGCGCGCCGTCTGGGTCAGGCGGGTAATACTGCGCCAGTTCGCGTTCGGCAGCCGACTTGATTTGCGCGCCGACTCGCCGCAATTCCTCAGCCAGTTGCGGGCCGTGTCGCGGAATATCTTCGAGCATCACCTTCAGGATCAGGCAGGCAACGGGGTTGAGGTCGGAGGCGAACGCCTCGCATCCCAGCCGCAACGCTTCCAGCGGTATGGAGCCGCCACCGGCAAACGGGTCAACGACCAGCGGCGGCTCTCCCGGATGAGCCGCCTTGACCAGGCCGCGCCCGACTTCGAGGTAAGTGGCGTGCGAGGAAAGTTCCCAGTTGGCGAAATCGCCGATGAACTTCAGCAGCGCATTGCGCAGGTCGAGGTCGGTGTTGCCGAGCCGGCCCGGCACTTTGCGGAGCAGCTCGCGTGCTTTGGTCTTGAACTCTGCCGGACAGAGCGGATCGGCCGGGTCAGGCAACAGCAGACCGAGCAGGACGGCCCGGCAAGCCGCCAGCGGCCGGCGCGCCCACCAGAGATGCAGCGTGGACGGGTGGCCGTGGCGGATGGATTTCTCGCGTGCGGCGTGAGCGGAGACCACGGCGATGGGGAAATCCACTTCGGCGAGGCGTTTACATTCTTTGGGGATCATAGTGGGGCGGTTCCTTTGCAATCGGGGTAGCCGGTGCAGCCCCAGAACTGGTGGCCAGCGTGTTTGCCGGTTTTGGCGGTGCGCAGCGCCATCAGCTTGCCGCACTGCGGGCAACGGGGGATGCGATCGGACGGATCAGACGGATCGGACTGATCGGGCTGATCTTTGCGGGCACGGTGCGCCAGCCGAGCGGCAGCCAGTTGTTCGGAGTAGCCGCCGTCTTCCACGAAGGCGCGTTCCAGGGCGTTAATCTGCTGGTCGAGCAGGTAATTGGCCTGGTGGATGAGGCAGATCAGCGCGTTGGCGCGCACGGCCGGGTCGGCGTGCTCCAGCAAGGGGGCGTAGAGTGCCCAAAGCGCGCGGTACTGCTGATCAGGCGGATCAGGCTGATCGGACTGATCCGCCTGATCGCGTTGGCGGCGCATTCGCGCCGCCACGGCGCGCACGGCACGCGCTTCGGCGCTGTCGGGCGACCATTGCGGCAGGTGGCGGTGGCGCAGGTAATCTTCGTAGTCGAGCAGCAGTTCCTCAAGGCTGGCGCGGGCGGTGTTGAGCAGGCGCAACTCGGTCTGGGAAGAAGCGGCGGCAGCGCGGCTGGCTTCGGCAATGTTTTGCCGGCCACTGCGCGCGGCTTGCACCATCTGATCCACGGTGCGCGAACGCGGGTCGAGGAATTTTTCGCAGAACCAGTAGGTGGCATCGTAGATGATCGTGGCGGTCTGGAAACTGGCGGTGTCGTGGTAGCCGCCGCTGGGGCGCAACCGCTTGTGCGGTGATCGGTCAGATCGGGCGGATCGGTCTGATCGGTCGGATGTCATGGGTGGTAACCTCCGGGCGTTTCTCGCACCTGCGTGGGTTGGGTCAAGGCGTTTACTTCCAGCCAGTAATGGTCAACTTTCTTGACCTCGTGCCACGGGAACCGAGCCGGGTCCTTGATCGGCTCCTGCAACTGCGGCGTGGTGTCGCAGTGGGTAACGACATACAGCCAGTAACAATCGCGCCGGTCCTCGGCGACGCGCCGTTCGTTGGGTGTGAGCAGGACGCGACCGCTGGCAGCGCCCAGTCCTTTGACCTCAATCAGGCGCAGTTCACCGGATTGCGGGTCGAGGCTGGTCAGATCGTAGCCGAGATTTTTCTCGTGCACGTCCTCGACGTGTCGGCCGTGGTTGCGTTCGTAGGCGATCACGGTTTGCATGGCCGCGGCTTCGGTTTGCGGGTCGGGCCGCAGATGAGCTACATCGGCGGCTTGTCGTTCCGGGTGAGGCAGGATGAGGACGGAGGTGATTCGTTCGACGCTTTGCAAGGTCAGGGAGCACTGCTGTTGCAGTTCCTGGCGGCGCTGCTCGCGGCGTTGGAGTAACTTGTCATGTCGTTCTTCGGCTTGCGCCAGGCGCCCCTCGGCACCTTGTTCACCACGATCAATGGCCTCCTGTGCCCTGCCGATTTCCTCGTCGGCTTTCTGAAGCAGCTCGGTCAGGGACAACTCGACATGGTTGGCGATACGGTCCAGCTCCGCAATGCGTTCGGCGCGGACTTCTTCGAGGAAACCAGTCAACACCTGCGCGTTGAACCACGCGGTGGGTTCGGGCAGCCCGGCCACCGCCGGCAACGTTGCCGGCGGGTTTGCGGGCGCGAAATCGCCGAGCACACCCGGCTCGCGCAGCCGGGGTGCACCCATCTCAGAAAGTTCGACCGCGTACAGTCGTTCGTGGATGACCTGACCCAAGCCGTCCACGACGCGTGCGCGATAGAAATCGAGCCGGGCGGGCGCATCGTGTTGGAGCGAGTAGAAACACGCGCCCTTGCTGAAGGGTTCGCGGGCGGATTCGAGGGCGTGTCGGCGCAACGCCTCGAACAACGGGTGACCGGGTGTGACCCATTCGAGGTTGTGTTTTTCAGCGGTCTCGCGGTCGGTCGAGAGGCGCGGGTATTTGAGGGCCAGTACCGGCAATTTCCAGGTCGAGTCGGTCTCGTAGCGCTTGAGCGCGGTGGGCGTCTTGATGCCTTCGAAAGTATGCGGTAGCGACTCGACGGGTTTGAGGGGGAGTTCCACGGTTTCGGCGCTTTCTCGCAGGAAACGGGCGATGGTTTCGGGGACGACGCGGCGTTCCTGGGCGCGTGCGCGGCGTTCGATGAGCATTTCCAGGTTGAGTTTCTTGGCTGCCAGCCCTTCTAGGGCGTTTTCGCAGATGGCGCGGAAATGTTGCTCGTCCACATTGCGGAGCAAGCGATCTTCCAGGTCGGCATCGCCGAGTTTGCCGGCGTAGTAATCGCGCAAGACCCGCTCGATGTGAGCGGCGGGCAGAACTTCGCCGACGACGTTGAACACGGCGTCGTTGTCGAGCGCGTTGCGGATTTCCTGCAATTTTTCCAGGAGACGGCGCAAGACGTGGCCTTCGATGGTGTTGCTGGCGACGAAATTGAAGATGAGGCAGTCGTGGAGCTGACCGTAGCGGTGGATGCGGCCCATGCGTTGTTCGAGTCGGTTGGGGTTCCACGGGATATCGTAGTTGAACAGGATGTGACAGCACTGAAGGTTGATGCCCTCGCCGGCGGCTTCGGTGGCGACCAGGATTTGAATGGCGCCGTCTTTGAATTGTTGCTCCGCGTGGAGGCGCGTACCAGGTTCATCCCGCGAGCCGGGTTTCATGCCGCCGTGGATGCAGCCGACGCTGAAGCCCCAGTCTTTCAAGCGGGCCATCAAGTAGTCGAGCGTGTCTTTGTACTCGGTGAAAATCAGCAACCGTTTGGTGGGATGGTCAAAGAAGCCTTCCTGCTGGAGCAGTTCCTTCAGGCGCGCCAGTTTGGCTTCGGCCAACGCTTCCTCCACGGCGCGGGCTTGGGCGGCCAGTTCGTTCAATTGATGGATCTCGTCGCGCACCTGTTCGGCATTGCCGGCGAGCGTGACGGCTTCCAGTTGTTCCTCCAGCCGCTCGCGCTCGGATTCTTCCATTTCTTCGAGTTCTTCTTCGCTGGGTACCTCTGGCGGTGCCAGCGCGGCCAGTTGCTGGGCATTTTTCAGGGCATCGGCGAGGCGTTTGGCGCGATTTTCCAGCGAACGACGGAGCGCATGGGTGCTCGATGCCAGTCGTCGTTGGTACAGCGACATCAAGAATCCGACCGCCCGCGCCCGCAGATCGTCGCCTTGGGCGGCAGCTTTTGCGCTCTGCGCCTTGATGAACCCGGTGACGGCGCGGTACAACTCGAATTCAGAGCCATCGAGAGTGAAGGCGACCGTGCGAGTGATTCGTTTTGTGAAGATTTTCCGCGCCATCCATTTGCCGTCCGGCTGCCGCTCGGGGAAATAGACCATTGCCTCTTTGGTGCGGCGCAGATAGAAGGGCGCCCGTTGCTGGGTCATTGCCTGCCGGATGGATTTCACATCGGCATAGGCATCGGCGTCGAGCAGTTGCAGGAACAGGGTGAAGTTGACCGGGTCGCCCTTGTGCGGGGTGGCGGTGAGCAGCAGCAAATGATCCGCGCTGTCGCGGAGTAATTCGCCCAGTTTGTAGCGCAGACTCTTGTGGGTTTCATCCGCAGCCGACATCCGATGCGCTTCGTCCACAATGACCAAATCCCAGTGGGTCTGGCGCAGGCCAGGCAGAATTTCGGCGCGTTTGGCGAGGTCGAGCGATGTAATGGCCTGGTTGCGTTCCATCCACTGGTTGACGCCGAACTGTTCGCGGATGTCGCCGCCTTTGATGACGAGAAACTTTTCGTCGAATTTTTCTTTCAACTCGCGCTGCCACTGAAACGTGAGGTTGGACGGGCAAACGACCAGGATGCGTTCCGCCAGGCCGCGCAGTTTCAGTTCGCGGATCAACAACCCTGCCATGATGGTTTTACCGGCACCGGCGTCGTCGGCCAGCAGGAAACGCACACGCGCCAGTTTCAGCAAATAATCATAGACCGCCTCCAGTTGGTGTGGCAGCGGATCCACCCGCGAGATCGAAAGGCCGAAGTATGGATCGAATTCGTAGGCGATTCCCAGGCTGTAGGCTTGAATGCCCAACCGCAATTGTCGCCCGTTGCCGTCGAAGGTGGAAACCTCCGAAAGAATCGTTAGCGATTTCAGGTCACTGGCAGAAAGCGTGACACGCCGAAATTTTTCCGAGTGCAGCCCCACGCACCCGATCGTCCACGAATCCGTTCCGTTGACCGTCACTGTCTCGACCCGCACCGGTTCGTTGAACAACGGCCCTTTGAGGATTTGTCCTTCGCGTAAAAGTTTCTCGGTCATTCTGAATCAATCCCTGATTGAGGTCTTTTTGTCACACGGGTCTCAACGATTTTGACCAGCGGTTTGGGGACTTCTTCGAGGAACAGGTCCAGTTCCGCCTGTGTCATTCGCCGTACCGGTCGCGTTTTGATTGCATTCGCCATGGCGGGCGATTCTAGGGTGGCCGGTGGTTGGCAGCAAGAACAACTCCTCCAAGGGGTAGATGCGTGGAATTGAGGTTGAGAGACGGGGGAAAAACGGCTAAGAATGGCGGCCATGTTCCCGTTACACGACACGATTCCGAGTCGGAACACGCCGCTGATGACGCGGGGGCTGATTCTGGTCAATGCGGTGGTGTTTTTCTTCGAGTTGACGTTGTCGGAGCGGTCGTTGGAGCAGTTTTTTTATTTGTTCGGGATCGTGCCGGCGCGGTACGCGCATCCCGATTGGGCGGCGTGGGTCGGGTTTCCCGTGGAAGATTACTGGCCGTTTTTGACGCATCAGTTTTTGCACGGCGGTTGGACGCATTTTCTCGGCAACATGTGGACGTTGTGGATTTTTGGCGACAACGTCGAGGATCGGATGGGACCGGTCCGGTTTCTGATTTTTTATCTGTTGTGTGGTGTGGCGGCGGGACTGGTGCAGTTTTTCAGTCAACCGAGTTCGACGGTGCCGTGCATTGGGGCGTCGGGCGCCATTTCCGGGGTGATGGGGGCGTATTTGTTGTGGTTTCCGCGTTCGCGGATCATCATGGTGGTGCCATTGTTTTTCCTGCCGTATTTCATTGAGGTTTCGGCGTTTCTGTATTTGGGGTGGTGGTTTTTGATTCAGTTGTTCAGTGGCACGTTGTCGTTGGCCGCATCGGGACATGTGGGTGGGATTGCGTGGTGGGCGCATGTGGGTGGGTTTGTGGCGGGGGCGGTGTTGTGTTGGGTGTTTCGGCGGCCGCGTCGGCGTCGGTATCGGAAATTTGAGCCGGACGAGTACGGTTACAAGTGGGTGTGGGGACATTATCGTGATTGAACGGAAAAGGAGCGGATGGTTATGGATGTGAATCAGTTGTTTTGGGTGTTTTTCATGTTGACGGCGTTGCAGCCGGTGATTCGGCAACGGCTGTTGGAGGCGAGTCGTCAGCGGTTGTTGGCGCGGATTGAGATGCAGCGCAAGTCGCGGGTGATTTTGTTGGTGCATCGGCAGGAGACGATGAGTCTGCTGGGGTTTCCGATTTTTCGGTACATTGACGTGAATGATTCGGAGGAGGTCATACGGGCGATTCACCTGACTGATCCCGAATTGCCGTTGGACATTGTGTTGCACACGCCCGGCGGGCTGGTGCTGGCGTCCACGCAGATTGCACGGGCATTGCAACGGCACAAGGGCAAGGTGACCGTGTTTGTGCCGCATTATGCGATGAGCGGCGGGACGTTGATCGCGTTGGCGGCCGATGAGATTGTCATGTGCGAACACGCCGTGCTGGGGCCGGTGGACCCGCAACTGGGGCAATATCCGGCTGCCTCGATTCTGGCAGCCGTACAGCAGAAGCCGGTGATGGAAATCGAGGATCAGACATTGATTTTGGCCGATCAGGCGCGCAAGGCGATTGACCAGATGAACGCGCAGGTGCGGGAGTTGTTGGCGGAGAAGTTTCCGGCGGAGAAAGCCGAAGAGCTTGCCCGGTTGTTGACCAGCGGGACGTGGACGCATGATTATCCGATTACCTATGAACGGGCCGTGGCGTTGGGGTTGCCGGTGCGCAAGGAGATGCCGCCGGAGATGCTGCATTTGATGGAGTTGTATCCGCAACCGGTGCGGCGTCAGCCCACCGTCGAGTACATTCCGCAACCGCGCGGGCGCGGCATTCCGTTTCGTCCCCGTCAATCATCTTTTGGGGAAACATCCTGACGCCCAAACGACAGGAGGCCCGGTCGTCTCCTCCGCCCGTCGCATGATGCCGCGGGCGTGGGGTGACCACCGGGCGCGTCGTATCACGATGGGTTAGTGGATTTTGATTTCGATCAGCTTGGACCGCGCCTCTTCCGTCTTGGGCAGGGTGATTTGCAAGACGCCGTTTTTGAACTGCGCGTCGGCTTTCTTCGTGTCAATGTAGCTCGGTAGCTCAATGACACGATGGAATGCGCCGTAGGAGCTTTCGGCCCTGTAGTAATTGCGGCCTTTGCGCTCCTCCTCGTGTTTCTTCTCGCCCTTGAGGATGAGGCAGTTGTCCTGGAGCGTCACCTGCACGTCGTCCTTGCTGAGGCCGGGCAGTTCGGCTTTGACGATGACATTGTTGGCGTCCTCCATGACATCCACAACGGGACTGAACCAGCCGGTGTTGTCATCGAAGCCGAATCCCCAGCGGCGCAGCGACATGTCGAACAAACGGTTCATTTCCCGCTGAATCTCGGTCAGAGGCGCAAGGGCCTCTACCGGTTCAGCCGTGTGACGCCGCCGGAACAGGTTTCGCGGATTCCAACGTATCAATGCCATCTTCAACACCCCCTTTCTGCCGTATCATTGGCGTTCCAATGCCCGTTTTAGCAACGGCCATGCCGGGTCGTGCCGGAAGAGTGTAATATGCTCGATAACAAAAACTTGCGCTGACATGGTTCGGTGAGTTGTGACAACGTGACCAACCGGTGTGAGACGGTCGGTTGGCGACATGTGACAACTTGACAAAGGAAAGTATTGTCTGTGTCGGATATGGTGTTTCCGTTTCTCGAACGCTCAGGCCGGATAAACAGCACAAAAAAGTGGCGGTGGAGAATGGGTGATTTGAGATTTGAAATTTGAGATTTGAAAAGGAGATGGTAGTCGTCCGTCTCGTTTCCCACAGAAGCCGTGAAGTTGCGCAGGATGAGACAGTGAAGTAAGGTGCTGCCGTGAAATTGGAATGGGCGTTGATGATGGTTTGCCTGCTGGCCGGTTGCGCGCGGGAAGCACCGGAAGCAACGATCAAAAGAGTGACCGCGGCGCAATTGCTCGATGTGGTACGGGCGCCGGGAGCGCAGGCGGTGTTGGTCAACGTGTATGCGACCTGGTGCGGGCCGTGTCGGGAGGAGTTTCCTGATTTGGTGAAGCTGGAACGGAACTATCGCGTCAAAGGGTTGCGCCTGCTGTTTGTGTCGGCAGACGACGAGGAGAACATGGCGGCGGTGAAACGATTTCTGGCGAAACAAGGCGTGGACTATCCGACCTACTTGAAGGCGGAACAAGACATGGAGTTCATCAACGGACTGGAACCGCGTTGGGATGGCGCGTTGCCGGCGACGTTGCTCTACGACGGCGCCGGGCGGCAACGGGATTTCTGGACGGGGGCGGCCGACTACAAGACTTTCGAACAGAAACTCAAACCCATACTGGAGGAGAAACCATGAAACAAAGTCTGTTGATCGCAGTATTGGCGGCATGCGCCGTCTCAGCGCAGGCGGCGCTAAAGATTGGCGATCCGATGCCGGCCACGGACGTAAAACTCACCGGCGAAGGCGGCAAAGAGACGACACTGGCGGAGTTGAAAGGAAAGAAAGGGACACTGATTGTCATTACCTGCAATGCCTGCCCGTTTGCCCTGGCGTGGGAACGACGGATCGTGGACATCGGCAACACGTACCCCGAAAAAGGCATCGCCGTCGTGGCGGTCAATGCCAACGACCCCAAAATCGCCGCCAGCGACTCGCTGGAGAAAACAGTGGCCCGCGCCAAGAAAGAGTTCTACAAGTTCCCGTATCTGGTGGACAGCACCCAGAAACTGGCCAAAGCGCTTGGTGCGACAAAGACGCCGGAGTGTTTCCTTTTCGATGCGAAAGGCAAACTGGTTTATCACGGCACGGTGGACGACAATCACAAAGAACCGTCGAAGGTGAAAAACAACTATCTTCGTGACGCGCTCGATGCGGTGCTTTTCGGCAAAGAGGTGCCTGTCGCTGAGACGAAAGCGATGGGATGCAGTATCAAATACCGCTGATCGGGATAAACGGTGACTTTCCCGGCGCCGTAAACAGACAGGAAATCAGCGGTAACCGGCGCCACGGACCGATACACTTCACATTGGTTCCCCCTTGGTTCCAAGATGACCGAGGGGGAACTTTTTGATGACAAAGTGTCGGCAAGAGGAATTACGACTGACAAATTGTCAAAGATCGGCTTCCAATCCATGGAACAGTTCAAATTTTTGTTTGTCGTAATACGCTGCTAATCAACGCATTGCATTCTTTCGACGGGGAACAGGAATCGGATGGCAAGCGGCTTGCTACCCGAAAGGCGCAACCCATTTTTATGAAGCAGAGATCGTTTTTTGACTAGAAAATACGATGGACAACGCTCCCATCAAGGATCGAATTGCGAGTGCCACGGATGGGCGAAAAGTGACGCTGGCGCAATTACTTGTGTATGAATTGCGCGTGCGCGATGCGATGAGCCGCAATCCCATCACAGCATCGCCGTCGGATACCTTGCGCACGATTCAGCACTTGATGAAAAAACACCGCGTTTCGGGTGTGCCCATCACGGCGGACGGCAAGCTGTTGGGTGTGGTCAGCATCGAGGACATCATTAATGCCCTCGATAAAGGCTACATCAACGACCCGTGCGAAAAATGGATGACGCGCGACCCGGTCACGCTGCGCGACCACTACACGCTGGTGCGGGCCGTGGCGGAGTTTGATCGGCACGGATTCGGACGATTTCCCGTGTTGGATGCCTGTGAACATCTGGTGGGCATCATTACGCGGGGAGACATTTCCAACGCGCTGGTGCATCATTTGGAAAAGCGCGCCGAAGAGGCCGTGGCGCATGAAGCCATGCTCATCGCCGAACGGGTGGCTGATGAAAAAGCCCACCGTCAGGTCATTCGTGCTGCCATCAAGTCGGGCGATTTCGAGAGCGCCGGCAAGGTCTCCCAACGCATGCGTCAGGTGTTGCGCGAGCGTGGTGTTGATCCCGATGCGCGGCGTCGGGCGGCGATTGTGGCGTACGAGGCGGAGACGAACATCATCATCCACTCGCTCGGCGGTGAATTGCGGGCGGTGATTGAGCCGGATCGGGTGGTGATAGACGCGATTGATCGGGGGCCTGGTATTGAAAAGGTGGAACTGGCCATGCAGGAAGGCTGGTCCACGGCCGGGCCGCTGGCGCGTCAACTGGGGTTCGGCGCGGGCATGGGATTGCCGAACATAAAAAAGAGTGCCGACCGTTTTGAGATCCGATCCGAGTTGGGGATCGGGACGCATTTACATGCAGAAATAGATTTGAAGAAGACAGAAAAAGCAAAAACAGAACCCAAACCATGAGTGCCAAGCCAATGAAAATCCAGCAGGTGCTGGAGCTGATGCAGGCGGAACTGCTCACCGGTAGCGCCGAGGGGCAGATCCACGGCTGTTATGTCGGCGACCTGCTCAGCGATGTGCTGGCCAGCGCGAAACCGGATGTGCTCTGGATCACCATTCAGGTCCACCGCAACGTCGTTTCCGTCGCCAGCATGAAAGATATTCCCGCGGTGTTGATCGCCCGCGGCCGCAAACTCGATGCGCAAACCATTGCCGAAGCCGAGGAAGCCGGGTTGACCGTGTTGAGCACCCCGCTGAGCTGCTACGAGGCCGCCGGCAAACTATGGGAGGCAGGACTCCGATGAGCGAACCACAACAACAACCCATCAGCCATTCCGCCCGTCTGGCCACGCTGGACACCACCCACCCCAGCGGCGACCCGCGTTTTGCGGACCTCGACCGCATCATGGCCACCTACAACCATGAACCGACCTCGTTGATCCAGATTCTTCACGCCGCCCAACAGATGTTCGGTTATCTCGGCGCCGATGTGCTCCGTTACATCGCCACGTCGCTGAAACTGCCCATTTCTCACGTCTATGGCGTCGTCACCTTCTATCACCTCTTCACCATGAAACCCCGCGGCAAACACACCATCATGGTCTGCCGCGGCACCGGTTGCCACGTCCGGGGCGCCGACGCCGTTCTCGCCACGCTCGAAAAAGAACTCGGCATCAAAGAGGGCGAGACCACCAAGGATGGCATGTTTAGCCTGGCCACCGCCCGTTGCATCGGCGCCTGCGCGCTCGCCCCGGCCATCGCGGTCAGCGACGACGTCTATGGCAAACTCACCCCCGACAAGGTCAAAGAACTCGTCCAGACCGACCTGAAGAAATACACGTAACAATGTTTGAGGAACTGTCACTGCACATTCTCGACATCGCGATGAATGCCCTCGCCGCCAACGCCAGTCGCATCGAAATCAGTGTCCTCGAAAGCCGCAAACGCGACCGTCTTGTCTTGCGCGTGCGCGACAACGGCAGGGGCATGGACGCCGCGACGTTGGAGAAGGTCCTCAACAAACGCATCACCAGCAAAACCACCCGCAAGAAAAACATCGGCCTCGGCCTCGCCCTGCTGCGACAGACCGCCGAAATGTGCGACGGTCATTTCCAGGTTCGCAGCGCTCCCGGCAAGGGCACCAGCGTCACCGCCTCGATGCGGCTCAGCCATATTGACCGCCCTGCGCTCGGCGATCTCAATTCGACCATTCTCGCCCTCAGCGCCGCCAACCCGAAGGTGGATGTCCGATTACACTACAAAACCGACAAGGAACAATTCCGGTTCAGCTCCCAGGAGTTGAGCCTCAAAGGAGAAGCCCGAAAATGAACCTCGAACAACTCAAACAACTCAAGGAAAAAGCCCAGAAACAAATCGCCCTGCGCGAGAGCGGCAAAAAATACCGCGTCGTCGTCAGCATGGGCACCAGCGGCATCGCCGCCGGCGCGCGCGAGGTCATGAAAACCATGCTCGACGAACTGGAAAAACGCGGCATCGAAAGCGTCGAAGTCGCTGTCACCGGCGAAATCGGCATGGTGGACGCCGAGCCGGTCGTGCGCGTCGAGGAAGCGGGCGGCGAAAAGACCACCTACGCCAAGGTCAACCCCGAAATTGCCCGCCAGATCGTCGTGGAACACCTGGAAAAAGGCAAAAAGGTCGAAAGCGTCGCCGTCGGCAAGGCCAAAGAACAGGAGTAATCCCCCATGTCCACCGCCCGCACCCACGTGCTGCTCTGCACCGGCACCGGCTGCTCCAGCGCCGGCAGCCTCGTCACCCGCGACAAATTGCGGGAGGAACTCAAAAAGGCCGGCCTCGGCGATGAAATCCGAGTCGTCGAAACCGGTTGCATGGGCCGCTGCGACCTGGGGCCGTGCGCGCTGGTGTATCCCGACGACACCTTTTACCAGTTCGTCAAGCCCGCCGACGTCAAGGCGCTGGTGGAAGAGCATTTCGTCAAAGGACGCCCGTTCGAGAAACTGCTCCCGCGCGATCCCGTCACGAAAAGCGTCATCGCCACCAAAGAGGACTTCGCTTTCTTCCGCCTCCAGGCCAACGTCATCCGACGCAACTGCGGCGTCATCAACCCCGAAAACATCGAGGAATACATTGCCCGCGACGGTTACGCCGCGCTCGGCAAGGTCCTTACCCAGTGGAAACCCGAACAGGTCATTGCCGAAATCAAAGCCAGCGGCCTGCGTGGTCGCGGCGGCGCGGGATTCCCAACCGGTGTGAAATGGGAACTCATGGCCAAGGTCCCGTCCGCCATCAAATACGTCGTCTGCAACGCCGACGAAGGCGATCCCGGCGCGTTCATGAACCGCTCCGTCATCGAAGGCGACCCGCACAGCATTGTCGAAGGCATGATCATCGGCGGCTACGCCATGGGTGCCAACCAGGGTTACATCTACATCCGCGCCGAATATCCGCTGGCCATCAAACGCCTCCAGATCGCCATTGACCAGGCCTACAAATACGGTCTGCTCGGCGCCAACCTCTTCGAGACCGGGTTCCGATTCGACCTCGAACTGCGCATCGGCGCCGGCGCATTCGTCTGCGGCGAAGAAACCGCCCTCATGCGTTCCATCGAAGGACGCCGCGGCCAGCCGATGCCGCGTCCACCGTTCCCCGCCCAGCGCGGTCTCTGGGGATACCCGACCAACATCAACAACGTTGAAACCTGGTCCGCCGTTCCGATCATCATCCGCAACGGCGCCCCGTGGTATGCCACCATCGGCACCGAACGCACCAAAGGCACCAAGGTCTTCGCCCTCACCGGCAAAATCAAAAACACCGGTCTGGCCGAAGTCACCTTCGGCACCCCGTTGCGCGACATCATTTACGAAATCGGCGGTGGTATCCTCGGCGGCAAACAATTCAAAGCCGTCCAAACCGGCGGCCCCTCCGGCGGCGTCATCCCCGCCTCGCACCTCGACACCCCCGTCGAATACGAAAGCCTCCAAAAACTCGGCTCCATCATGGGTTCCGGCGGCATGGTCGTCATGGACGAAGACTCTTGCATGGTGGATGTCGCCCGATTCTTCCTCGAATTCTGCTGCGACGAATCCTGCGGCAAATGCCCGCCCTGCCGGGTCGGTACCCGACAGATGCTCGGCCTGCTGGAAAAAATCTGCCGCGGCGAAGCCAGCCTCGACGACCTGAAATTGCTCGAAGACCTCTGCCACACCGTCAAGGACGCCAGCCTCTGCGGCCTCGGCCAAACCGCGCCGAACCCGGTGCTGACGACCCTGCGTTATTTCCGCCACGAATACGAACAACACATCCGCGAACATCGGTGCGCCGCCGGTGTTTGCTCGGCGCTGGCCATTTCGCCCTGCGAAAACACCTGCCCGTTGCACATGAACATCCCGGCCTTCCTCCAATTGCTCAAGGAAGACCGCATCGAGGACGCCTTCGAACAGGTTGTCATGGACAACCCGTTGCCGTCCTCTACCGGTCGCGTCTGCCAGCACCCGTGCGAAATCCGTTGCCGACGCGCCCAGGCCGATGCGCCCGTCAACATGCGCGAGACGCATCGTTACATCGGCGACATCGCCTACGAAAGCCCCATTGCCCGCCGCGTCCTCAAACGCATCCTCAAACGCAAAAAGAAACCGACCGGCAAAAACGTTGCCGTCATCGGCGCCGGGCCGGCGGGGCTTAGCGCGGCGTTCTACCTCGCATTACTCGGCCACAACGTCACCGTGTACGAAAAAGCGGCCGACGCCGGCGGCATGTTGCGATATGCCCTGCCCGAATACCGCCTCCCGAAACACATTGTGGACAAGGAAATCGGCCTCATCAAAGCCGTAGGCGTCAAATTCCAGTTCAACGCCCAGCTCGGCAAAAACATCAAGCTCGACAAGCTGGCAAAGGAAAACGACGCCGTCTTTATCGCCGTCGGCACCTGGGAAGAACAGGCGCTCGGCGTGCCCGGCGACGACGCGAAAGGGCTTTTCTCCTCGCTCAGCTTCCTCAACGCCGCCTCCGTCGGCAAAAAGACACGGCTCGGCGAAAAAGTTCTCGTCATCGGCGGCGGTAACTCCGCCATTGACGCCGCCCGCACCGCGATGCGCCAGGGCGCGGTCGTGACGATTGTGTATCGCCGCAGCCGCGAAGACATGCCCGCGATTCAAGAGGAAGTCGAACAGGCGCTCGAAGAAGGCGCCAAACTGATGACCATGTTGGCGCCCGTGCGTCTTGTCACCGACGAGAAAGGAAAACTGACCGGGCTGGAAGTCGCCAAGACCGTTCCCGGCAAGTATGACTCACGCGGGCGTCGCGTACCGGTGGTGACAAAAGAGACGTTTGTTATCCCGTGCGATGCCATCATCAAGGCCATTGGCGAGAAAGCCGACAGCGTGTTGACGAAAGGACTCGGCCTCGAAACGACCTCCTGGGGCACGATCAAGGTGGACCCGTGGACCTTGCAGACCAGCAACCCCAAAGTCTATGCCGGCGGCGATTACGTCACCGGCGCGGCAAACGTTTCCACCGCGATGGGCTACGGTAAAAAGGCGGCCAAACAAATTGACCTCGCCCTGACCGGGCTGGACCGGTTCGAGGAGTTGTGGCCGAAGTTCGAGTTCGATAACACCGTGCCGCCAGCCTCGCAGGGCGGCGCGCGCAATCCCGCGCGCGTCATCCCACCCGAAGAGCGCGTCGGCAACACCGAAGTCTCCCCGACGTTCACCGAATGGCAGGCCAAGTCCGAGTGCTACCGCTGCCTGCGTTGTGACATCAAAGTGGAGGCGAAATAAGACCATGATTGCCCCCAAGAAAATCTCCATCACCATCAACGGACAGGTTTGCCAGGGCGAACAAGGCCAGACCATTCTGGAAATCGCCCGCGCCAACAACATCTACATTCCGACCCTCTGCTACCTCAAAGGCTTGACGCCATGGGGCGGCTGCCGGTTGTGCATCGTCGAGGTCGAAGGCTCGCCGAAGCTCGTCCCGTCCTGCGCCACCCCGGCGGTGGACGGCTCGAAGATCACCACCCACAACGAGCGGATCGTGGCGCAACGCAAAGCGACGCTGGAATTGCTCTTCAGCGAGCGCAACCACATCTGCCCGATTTGCCCCTACAACAAGGGCGATTGCGGTCTCCAACACCAGGGCCTCATCCACGGCATCACTGGCATCCGCTACCCGTATCTGTATCCCGCGTTGCCGGTGGATGTGACGGGCAAATACTTCGGCATGGATCACAACCGCTGTATCCTCTGCACCCGTTGCATCCGCACCTGCGACGAAATCGAAGGTGTCCACACGCTCGATGTCGCCAATCGCGGCATCAAAAACCAGATCGTCGTGGACATGAACACCACCTTCGGCGCGTCCGATACCTGCACCCAGTGTGGCGCATGCGTTGTCGCCTGCCCCACCGGCGCGCTCTTCGACAAAGCCGCCGCTTTCCGCGGCCAATGGACCAGTTGCCAACAGGTGCTCACGACCTGCACCGAATGCCCTGTCGGTTGCGGCCTGAAGGTGCACACGAAAGAAAACCGCATCGTCAATGTCTGGGGCGATCCCGACAGCCCGGTCAACACCGGCCACCTCTGCGTCAAAGGCCGTTACCAGACCTGGGCCGAACCGCGCGAACGCATCGCCACGCCGCTTGTCAACGGCCGGCCGGCGACATGGGACGAAGCGCTTGCCACCATCAAAAAAGCCGCCAAGGTCAAAAAAGCCGAGAAAGCGTTGCTCGTTGCCCCGCGTCTGACCAACGAAACCGCCGCCGTCGTGGCCGCCATGGCCGACAAGGTCGGACAGACCGCCATGTTCGTCGGCACCAACGAAGCCGCGCTTTGCGCCGAGCCGTCGTTCAGCGAGGAGGCGCTCCGCAAATTGCAGGATGCCGACGCCATTATCGTTCTTGGCGCGCAACCGAGCCGCGACAACGGTGTTGTGGCCGCCCGTATTCGCGTGGCCGTCCGCAAACGCGGCGCGAAGCTGCTCATTTTCCACGCCCGCAAGAGCGATCTGGACCGTTACGCCGACGTGGCGGCCAACGTCGTCAGCCTTGAAAGCAAACTTTGGAATCGGATCAAAGCCGTGCTTGCCACAGCGCAGCGGCCCGCCATCGTTTACGGTCCCAACGCGATGACCCCCATCGGCGTCACTGTGATGGAACGGCTCATCGGTATCCTCGAAGCCAATCCCGGCGGCGAACCGTTGTTGCTGGGGTTGCCGATTAGTCCCGCCGCCCTGGCGATGTCCAGGGCTGGCATCGCGGCAGTCGAGGAAGTCGGCCCGTGGCTGGACGCGAAACCATTGAAGTTCCTGCACATCGTTGTGGGCGACGCGCCCGACGGCGGCGCGAGTTTGCTCGAAGAGAAACATGTCCCGGCGTTGTTGGGGCAGATTGACTGTGTGGTGGTGCAGGCAAGCTACAAGTCGGCGTTGACCGACAAGGCGACGGTGGTGTTGCCCTCGACCATCTGGTGCGAGAAGTCCGGCACCGTCACCAACCTCGAAGGCCGCCAGTTGCCGTTGCGCCCCGTGGTTTCCGTCAGCGGCGAAGCCCGTGACGACAAAGTGATTCTGGAGAGTGTTTTCGCATGAAAAAGACAACTACAACAACCGCGCCTGCGTCCGCCCCCGCCCCTGCGAAAGTGAAAGTGGCCACCATGTGGCTCAGCGGCTGTTCGGGCTGCCACATGTCGTTGCTGGACATAGACGAGCGGATTCTGGAACTGGTCAAACACGTGGACATCCTGTTCAGCCCGATTGTGGACATCAAGATCAAGGATATGCCGCAGGTGGACGTGGCACTGGTGGAAGGCTGCGTCAACAACACCGACCAGGAACACGAGTTGAAGATGTTGCGTGAGCGGTGCAAGGTGCTCATTGCGCTCGGCGATTGCGCGGTGACGGGCAACGTGCCGTCGTTGCGCAACCAGTTTGCGTTGCGAGAATGTCTCAGCCGCGCCTACGAACAGACCGAGAGCACCAAGATCGCCTGCATCCCGAACGATCCGGTGGTGCCGAAACTGTTGCCGAAAGCGCATCCGTTGCAGGAGATCGTCAAAGTGGACCTTCACATCCCCGGTTGTCCACCCGATGCCGACACCATTTGGTTTGCGCTGACCGAACTGCTGGCCGGGCGCACCCCGCAATTGAACGAGAAAAACATGAGGTACGACTAGGAGAAAGAAAACCGAAGCACGAAGCACGAAATCCGAAACAAATTCGACACAATGGCAGAAAACGGCAAACAATACGCAGAGAGCATTGTTCGCGTGGAGCGGATTGAGAACCTTATTTATCTTGTGCGCGGGCAGAAAGTGATGCTCGACCGTGACCTTGCCGAGTTATACGGTGTGGAGACCCGCGTGTTGAACCAGGCGGTCCGCCGCAACCTGAACCGGTTTCCGCCCGATTTCATGTTTGCCCTCACACGTGAGGAGATTCGGAACATATCACAAATTGTGATAAGTTCGGATATCAAGCACGCTCCCAACGTGTTTGCCTTCACCGAGCAAGGTATCGCGATGCTCTCCAGCGTGTTGCACAGCGATCGTGCCATTGCCGTCAACATTGCCATCATGCGAACATTTGTGCGGCTGCGGCAGTATCTGGCCGAACATGCCGAACTGGCCCGTCAACTGGCGGAGGTTGTTCGCCATGTGGAGGATCACGAACAGAAGATTCAGGCCATCTTTGACATTTTGCGTCGTTTGGCGAACCCGCCCGAACCGCCTCGCAAACAGATCGGATTTCATGTTCGGGAGACCGGCGCAATGTACGGCACAAGAAAAATAGCAAGACAGAGAAACTGATATGACCAGCAAGACCATTCTCATCAATCCCGTGACCCGCATTGAGGGGCACGCGAAAATTACGATTCACGTGGATACCAAGGGCAACGTGGACGATGCTCGATTCCACGTCGTCGAGTTCCGCGGGTTCGAGAAATTCTGCGAGGGACGGCATTACACCGAGATGCCGAACATCACGCCCCGCACCTGCGGCATCTGCCCCGTCAGTCATCTGCTGGCCAGCGCCAAAGCCTGCGACGCCATCACCGGCCGCACGATCCCGCGCACGGCCAAGATGCTTCGGGAACTGATGCACATGGGGCAGATCATCCAGTCTCACGCCCTCAGTTTCTTCCATCTCAGCGCGCCGGACCTGCTGCTGGGCTTCGACAGCGACCCGCTGAAACGCAACGTCATCGGTCTGGTCGGCGCCGCGCCCGACATCGCCGTCAAGGGGGTTCTGCTGCGCAAGTTCGGCCAGGAACTCATCAAGGCCGTGGCGGGCAGAAAGATTCACCCTGATTTTCCCGTGCCCGGCGGCGTCAACAAGGCGCTTACCGCCGAGCAGCGCGACAACGCCTTGAAAGGGATGCCGCAGGCTTTCGAGCAGGCGAAGTTCGCACTTGATCTGTTGAAAGATTACCACGCGAAACACCTCGACGAGGTCGAGGACTTCGGCAACTTCGATTCCAACTACATGGGGTTGGTGCAGCCCGACGGCGCCCTGGAGTTGTACGACGGCCATCTGCGGTTCTGCAACGCCAAGGGCGAGATCATTCATGACCAGGTGCCGAATGCGAAATATCTCGATTACATTGCCGAGGCGGTGGAACCGTGGAGCTACATGAAGTTCCCGTTTATTGCCAAACTCGGTTATCCGCAGGGAATGTATCGGGTCGGCCCCCTGGCGCGGTTGAACGTGTGCAGCCACATCGCGACGCCACTGGCCAACGCCGAGTTGAAGGTCTGGCGCGAGAAACGCCGGGTCCAGACCAGCTCGTTCTATTTCCACTGGGCGCGGCTCATTGAAATCCTCTACGCGCTCGAACGCGCCCAGCAGTTGCTCGAAGACAAAGACATCACCAGCACCGACCTCCTTGTTCCGAACCAACCGCAAAACCCGGTCGGTATCGGCATCGTCGAAGCCCCGCGCGGCACGCTCATCCATCACTATCAGGTGAACAAGGACGGGCGTGTCGAGAAGGTGAACATGATCGTCTCCACCGGCCACAACAACCTCGCCATGAACAAGGGCGTCCAACAGGTTGCTCGCAAATACGTCAAGGCGAACAAACTCAAGGAAGGAATGCTCAACCGGGTCGAGGCGGTCATTCGCTGTTACGACCCGTGCCTGAGTTGCGCCACGCACGCCATCGGCAAAATGCCGATGGTGGTGGAACTGATGGATGCCAACGGCACAATTGTGGACAGATTACAGAAATGAGGAAGACGTTGATCATCGGCTACGGCAACGACAGTCGTAACGACGACGGCGCAGGCTGGTTCGTCGTAAGCGAACTGTCGAAGCTCGGTCTGCCCGACGTGACGCTGGAAACGGCGCACCAGTTGGAGGTGGACCATGCCGATCTGGTTCGGGACTATGAGGAGGTCGTCTTTGTGGATGCCGCAATTCCCGAAAGCCCCGCGCCGTGGTGGACGACAGAAGTCGAGCCCGGTTTCCGCAGCCATGCGGTGGCGCATTTCATGACGCCGGGCGACGTGCTGGGATTGTGCCAGACGCTGTATGGCCGGGCGCCGCGCGGGCGGTTGTTCAGCATCCGCGGACATGATTTCAATTTTGGGACCGAGTTGTCGCCGCAGACCCGGAAAGCCGCGTTGGAGGTTGTGCGACAGATCGCGGCACGGGAAACAGCGTATGCATGAGATGAGCATCGTCGAGTCGCTGGTGGAAGCGATCCGGCAGGAAACACGGGCGCATCCGGACGCGCGTGTGGTGTCGGTGCGTGTGCGCGTCGGCGCGTTGCGGCTGGTGGTTCCGGAAGTGATGCGATCCTGCTACGCGGCCGCCACGCTGGACACACCCCTGGCGGGGTCACGGTTGGAATTGGAATCGGTGGCCGCAAACGCGCGTTGTCCGCGTTGCCGGCACGAATTTGCGGTGCAAGAACGATGGTTTGAATGCCCGAAATGCGGGTCGGTGGGCGGCGAGTTGTTGAGCGGGCAGGAACTGGATTTGGTCAGCATCGAGCTGGAGGAAACCGGGGCCGTGGTCACGGCCTGAGAAAGGAGCGCCATGGCAGTCATCGCAGAAGAGGCAAACGAAATCACGCTGGAGAACCTCTGGAAAACCGCGGAGGGACAGCGCGTGCTCAGTTGCATGCAATGCGGCATGTGCGTGGGAACATGCCCGTACGGCGACGTGATGGATTATCCGCCGCGCCGCATCATCGGAATGCTCAAGGAAGGCGAACTGGACACCGTCCTGCGCAGCAACAGCCTGTTGACCTGTGTGACCTGTTACGCCTGCATGACGAAATGCCCGCGCGGCATCAAGCTCACCGAGGTCCTGTTGCCACTGGTGAAGGAACTGACATTTGTGCAGTTGTCCGACGTGCCCTCCGAACTGCAACGAGCGCTGGAAAACACCCTGCGCTACGGCAACCCCATGGGCGAATCGCCCCGCAAACGCGCCGACTGGGTCAAAACCTCCAAAGTCCCCATCCGCATCCTCCACCAGGATCGCCGCCCGACCGACGTGCTCTGGTTCGTCGAATGCTACACCTCCTACCACCCGCGCGGCCAGGACAACTGCCGCGCCACCGCCCGCCTTTTCCACGCCCTCGGCATTGACTTCGCCATCCTCGGCAACGAGGAAAAATGCGCCGGCGAAGCCGCCCGCATGGTCGGCGAATCGGGATTGTTCGACACCCTGATGGACTACAACATCAAGGTGCTCGAAAAATACGAGTACAACCGAATCGTCACTTCCGGCGCCCACGCCTACGACACCTTCAAATACCAGTACCCACCCCGCGGCTTCCACCGCCCCGTCGAGCACACCACCCCGTTCTTTGCCCGCCACCTGGACCAGCTCAAACCCAAGCTCACCAAAAAACTCAACTACACCGTCACCTACCACGACGCCTGCGTCCTCGGCCGCCACAACGGCTTCTACGACGAACCCCGCCGCCTCCTCGCGGCCATCCCCGGCGTCCGCCTCGTCGAAATGGAACACAACCGCGCCAATTCCATCTGTTGCGGCGGCGGCGGCGGCGGCATGTGGCTGGACACCTACTACAAAATGAAAGGCTACGAGCGCCTCAGCGAACGCCGCATCAAGGAAGCCCTCAACACCGGCGCCGACGTGCTCGCCGTCTCCTGCCCCTACGAGGTCTCCCGCTTCGAGGACGCGCTGAAAACCGTCGGCGGCGACAAGAAAATGATTGTCCGCGATGTGACCGAACTGCTCGCGGAAGCCCTGGAGGAATAAACCCATGAACACGCTCGTCCTGCTCAAAATGGTTCCAGATGTCGTCGAGGAACTGGAGGTGGCCGCCGACGGCAAATCGCTCGACACCTCGTTCCTGCGCACCATCATCAATGAACGCGACGACCATGCCCTCGAACAAGCGCTCCTGTTGAAGGAACGCCACGGCGGCAAAGTCACCGTCGTCGCGCTCGACGCCCCTGACATTGACGACACGCTGTTCGCCGCCATGGCCAAGGGCGCCGACCGCGCTGTCAAAATCACCGACGTCCCCGAAGGCCTGACCACGCAGACCGCCGCCAAACTCTGCGCGCAAGCCCTCGCCGGCCTGTTGCCCGCCGACCTCATCCTCACCGGCGTGCAGGCGCTCGACGACCTCGACGGCCTCAGCGCCGCCATTGTCGCCCATCAACTCGGTCTCCCCTACATCGGCGTCGTCACCGGCGTTACCGCCGACGGCCCGACCGCCACCGTCATCAAAGAATTTGCCGGCGGCGTGCGCGGCGAGTTCGCCGTCACGTTGCCCGCCGTCCTCGGCGTGCAGGCGGCAGAAAAACCGCCCCGCTACGTTCCCGTCGCCAAAGTGCGCGCCATGATGAAAACGCAGAAGATCGAGACCGTGCCCGTCGCCGGCGATGTCGGCGCGGCGACGATTGAAGTTCGGCAACTGGCCAAACCGGTGGTGAGCAGCCATGCCGAAATGTTGGAAGGCTCACCCGAAGAAGCCGCCGCCAAACTCGTCGAGCGGCTTGCCCAACGTGGATTGATCTAACAGGAGGACGACCCCATGGCATCCAACATCTGGGTACTCGCGGAAACCTGGCGCGGTCAGATCACCGAGACCACGCTCGAACTGCTCACCCTCGGCCGCGAGCTTGCCGGCCAAACCGGCGGCCCGCTTGAAGCCGTCCTGCTCGGCGACAAATCGCTCGCCGCTCCGCTCGGCGCCGCCGACAACGTTCTGTGCGCCGCCAACGTCGCGCCAACCCCCGAAGCCGTTGCCGCGGCGCTCGCGCAACTGGTCCGGGAACGCCAACCCCAGGCGGTGCTGGTGCCGTGGACCAACCTCTCCATGGACGCCGGGGCGCTGGCCGCGGCGCAGTTGAACGCGCCATTTGTCAACGGCTGTAAAGACCTCAAGAGCGACGGCGGTATGATCGTTGCCCAGTGCGTCGTCTATGGCGGCAAACTCGAAGCCGCCGTGGCAGCCACCACCGCGCCCGCCCTGTTCGGTGTGTTGCCCGGCTCGCGTCCCGCCGCGGCGGCGGGTAACGCCCCGACGGTCACCGAGGTCGCGGTGAGCGTGCCGGAGGCGCGGGTAAAGTTCAACCGCTACCTCGAACCCGAAACCGGCGACGTGGACATCACGCAAAAGGAGGTCCTCGTGGCGGTCGGCCGCGGTATCCAGCAACAGGACAACCTCGAACTGGCTGAGAGCCTGGCTGCCGCGCTCGGTGGCGCCGTTTGCGGCTCGCGTCCGGTGATTGACCAGGGCTGGCTGCCGTTGTCGCGGCAGGTCGGCAAGTCCGGCATGTCGGTCAAACCGAAGCTCTACCTGATGCTCGGCATCAGCGGCGCGCCCGAACACGTTGAGGGGATGAAAAACGCCCAGCTCATCGTGGCCATCAACACCGATGCCAACGCGCCGATCTTCAACGTCGCGCACCTCGGCATCAACGCCGACCTCTTTGACGTGGTGCCGGCGTTGACCGAAAAGATTCGCGCCGTCAAGGGAGGAGCCTGACGCCATGGAACCGGTCCGACCCATCTTCTACAACATTCACGAACACTACCACTGGGCCGAGTACACCCAGTATGTGTTGGGTGGGTTGGTCGCGGTGTTGTTCGTCTGGGGGCTGTGGCAACACGTCCGCCGGTGGCGGCTCGGCAAACCCGAAACAATCGCGCTGGCGTGCAAAGAGCGCTTGGCGGGCTTCCTCCGATACGCCTTGTTCCAAGGGCGACTCGCGTCGGACCGTTACGCGCTGGCGATGCACCTGGCGATCTTCTTCGGCATGGCGTTTCTGTTTCTCGGCACGGCGCTGGCGACGATTGACCTCGATGTCACGCACCTGATGTTCGGCTTCCAGTTCCTGCGCGGGAATTTCTATCTTGCGTTCAAGCTGGTGCTCGACATTTTTGCGCTCGCGCTGATTGCCGGGCTGGCGCTGGCCTTTTGGCGGCGTTATGTGCTGAAGCCGGAGCGGTTGAAAAACCTCGTGTATCCGACCTTCCCGCTGGATTCCTTTTACCTGCTGGCGATTCTGCTGGCCATCGCCGTGACCGGCCTTGTCGTCGAAGCGTTGCGCCTGGCGGCTTCGCAACCGGCCTGGGCGGGCTGGTCCATCGCCGGCAACACACTGGCGAAAGCGTTTCGTCCGATGAACGCCGACACGCTGCGGACACTGCATTTCCTGTTCTGGTGTCTGCACGGGCTGTTGGCGTTTGTGTTCATCGCGCTGGTGCCGCACTCCAAAGCGTTCCATCTGGTGTCGTCGTCCCTCAGCATCTGGCTGCGCCACCTCGGCCCGACCGGCGCGCTGCCGGCAGCGGAAGCGGCGGGCGTGGCGAAACTGAGCGACTTCACCTGGCGGCAACTGGTGCAGTTTGACGCCTGCACCTGGTGCGGTCGGTGTCAGGACCAGTGTCCCGCGCACGCCAGCGGACAGCCGCTCTCGCCGAAGAACGTGGTGTTGCAGTTGAACGCTCAACTGCTCGGCAAACGCGGTGGTGAACTGGTTTCTGCGCCGGAGCTTTGGGCGTGCACCACCTGTCGGGCGTGCGAGGAGGTTTGCCCGGTGTTCATTGAGCAACCGCGCGCCATCGTGGACATGCGCCGGCACCTGGTCAGCGAAGGACAGATCGAAAAAGGATTGCAAGAGGCGCTCACCAAACTCGGCCGCTACGGCAACTCCTTCGGTCAGTCGGACCGCGCTCGCGCCAAGTGGACACAAGGATTGCCCTTCAAAATCAAGGACGCCCGCAAGGAAGCCGTCGAGTACCTGTGGTTCGTCGGCGACTACGCCAGCTACGACCCGCGGCTGCAGCCGGTCACGCGCGCCACGGCCAACGTCTTCCAACAGGCCGGCGTGGACTTCGGCATTCTCTACGAGGCCGAGCGTAACTCCGGCAACGACGTGCGCCGCGTCGGCGAAGAGGGGCTTTTCGAGATGTTGCGCGAGAAAAACATGCAGGCCTTCCAAAAGGCGCAGTTCCAGAAACTGATGACCACCGATCCCCACAGCCTGCACGCCCTCAAAAACGAGTACGACAACCTGAACGTGATCCATCACACCGAACTGCTCGACGAGTTGTTCCGCTCCGGTAAACTGAAACCGGCGCGCCGGCTGGAGACAACGGTGACGTATCACGACCCGTGTTACCTCGGTCGCTACAACGGCATCTACGACGCCCCTCGCCGGGTGCTGGCCGCGCTGGGCGTCAAACTGGTGGAAATGCCCCGCCACCGCCATCGCAGCTACTGCTGCGGCGCCGGCGGCGGGCGCGTGTGGATGGAAGACACCGGCGAGATCAAGGAACGCCCCGCCGAAAGCCGCGTGCGCGAGGCGGCGGCGTTGGGCGTGGGAACGCTCGTGGTCGCCTGCCCGAAAGACCTGGTGATGTTCCAGGACGCCATCAAAACGGCCGGCCTGGAAGGAAAACTCGCCGTGAAAGACCTGATGGAACTGGTGGAGGAGGCGCTCAAACCCGCCGCATAAATGAACGCAACGACCAACAACCGGCCCGCCGGCTGTGTGCTGCGGATGCCGATGGGAACGAAGCTGACGCTCAGCTTCGTGTCCGTCATCGTCATCATCAGCGCCGTGTTCGTCGTGGTGGGCATCCGCCTGATTGCGGACCGGGTGGTGGCGGAGGCACAACAAAAGGTGACGCTCGACCTGAACGCCGCCCGCGAGATTTACAATGGCCGGTTGAATCGAATTTACGACGCGGTGCGGTTTCTGGCCGACCGCTACATGCTGATGAATCCGCTGCTGGCCGGCGACCTTCAGAACACGGAGGAAGAACTGGTTCGCATCAAGAAACGCGAAGGGCTGGACGTGCTGACGGTGACCGACAAAAACGGCGTGGTGCGCCTGCGCACGAGCAATCCCGGCCAGATCGGCGACAGCCAGCGCGACGACGAACTGGTGCGCGCCGCGTTGGAACGAAAACAACCTGTGGCCGCGACGGAAGTGGTGTCGGAAGCGCAGTTGCGCCGGGAATCCCCGGCGCTGGCAGACCAGGCGCGGGGTGACGGCATGATGTTGAAAGCGGCGGCCCCGATTTTCGGTCCACAGAAAGACCTCATTGGAGTCGTGTACGGCGGGGTGTTGTTGAACGGCAACAACGAGTTGGTGGACAAGATCAAACAGACCGTCTATCAGGACGTGGTGTACCAGAACAAAGACATCGGAACGGCGACCATCTTTCTGGACAGCATGCGAATCGCCACCAATGTCCGCAACAAGGACGGTACCCGCGCCATCGGCACCCGCATCGCCGCCGATGTGTACCAGCAGGTCGTCAAGGAAGGTAGGCCGTGGCTGGGACGGGCGCTCGTGGTGGACTCCTATTACATCTCCGCCTACGAGCCAATCCGCAGTCTCAGCGATAAAATCGTCGGCATCCTCTACGTCGGCATGTTGGAACAAAAATACCTCGACATTCAGCGGCGAACGATCTGGGCGTTCCTCGGCATCTCGCTGGTCGGCGCGCTGGTGGCGCTGGGCCTGTCGCTGTTCATTTCCCGCAAGGTCTCCGGCGCGGTCCAGAAACTGGTGCGCGCCTCCCAGGAACTGACCCGCGGCAATCTCGACGCCAAGGTGGACATTCGTTCCAACGATGAATTGAACGACCTGGCCGAAGCGTTCAACTCCATGGCAGCCGCGCTGAAAAAGCGCGACGAGAAACTCAAGGAATTCGCCCGCAAACGCATCATGGAATCCGAGCGGCTGGCCATCATCGGCCAGTTGGCGGCGGGTGTGGCGCACGAGTTGAACAACCCGATGCAGGGAATCGTGACCTACTCGCACCTGTTGCTGGAAGAAATGCCCAACGGACATCCCGGTCGCGAACTGGCGCAAAAAATCGTCACCCAGGCCAACCGTTGTACTGGCATCGTGCGCGGCCTCTTGGATTTCTCCCGCCAGCGCAAACCGCAGACCCGTTCCATCAACCTCAACACCATTCTCAACGATTGCGTCTCGCTGGTGAAACACCAGTCGCTGTTCCACAACATCCAGATCCTTCCGAACCTGGCCACGGACCTGCCGATGGTGGTGGTGGACCCGACCCAGATGCAACAGGTATTCATGAACCTCATCATCAACGCCGCCGAAGCCATGAGTCGTGGCGGACAATTGCGGTTGACCACGCGGGTCAATGCCGCCGAGCGGTGTGTTGAGGTCGAGGTGGCCGACACCGGGCATGGCATCAGCGAAGAACACATGGAACGCATCTTTGACCCGTTTTTTACGACCAAGGAGGCGACTCACGGCACCGGGTTGGGCCTGGCGATCAGCTTCGGCATTGTCAAGGAACACCAGGGAACCATTTCTGTCGAGAGCGAGGTCGGCAAGGGCACGACCTTTACCGTGCGTCTGCCGATCCACGCGGAGGAGAAAATCGGATGAGCGACCCGCAATACAAAATCCTTTTGATTGACGACGAGGAAGTCGTGCTCGATTCCTGCGTCCGCATGTTGCGCGGCAGCAACTACGAGGTGGCGACCGCCAACGACGGCGCCAAGGGCGTCGCGTTGGCCAAGGAGTTTCATCCCGACCTCATCATTGTGGACCTGAAAATGCCGGGCATTTCGGGGCTGGAAGTGCTCGAACAGGTCCATCAATTCGATCCCACCATCGTCAGCATCATGCTGACCGGTTACGCCACCGTCGGCAGTGCCGTGGACGCCATGAAAAAGGGCGCGTGCGATTTCCTTCCGAAACCGATCACTCCCGACGAGTTTCGCCTCGTTGTCACCCGCGCCCTCGAGCGGCGCCGTCTGATTCTGGAGGCGCAAGCGTTGCGGCGCGAGAAGGAGCTGTTGCGCGAGCAGTTTGCCGCCATTGTGTCGCACGAACTGAAAAGCCCGCTCGGCGCGCTCCAGCAAAACCTGTTCCTGCTCGCCGAGGAGTTGTCCGACAAACTTACCGACGAACAGCGCCAGCGGATGGAACGGATGAAAGTCCGCGTGACCGACCTGATGAAACTCATCCAGACCTGGCTGCGGCTGATTTCCACCGACATCAGCAAAATCCGCGACCACTTCCATCCGGTCGCCCTCCGGGACGTTGTCGCCAAAGCCATCGAAAGCGTCCAAAACGAGGCCACCCGCAAAGCCATCGAAATACTTACCGAAGGCGCCGACACGCCCTGTCGGGTCAACGGCGACGAAGGCACCCTCGTGCAGGCGCTGGTCAATCTCCTGAACAACGCCATCAAATACTCGCACAGCGGCACCGAGATTCAGTTGCGCGTCACCGAGGAGGACGATAAGGTGGCCATCGCCGTGTCCGACAGCGGCGTCGGCATTGCGCCGGACGAGTTGCCGCATGTGTTTGAGGATTTCTATCGCGCCCCGTCGTCGGCCCAGGGCCAACAGGGTGCCGGTCTGGGATTGCCGTTGAGCCGGCGGATCGTGGAGGCGCACGACGGAACCATTTCAGTGACCAGTGAACCCGGCAAAGGCAGCACATTTGTCATTCGACTGCCCGCGCTGAAAACCAGTCAAGGAGAAACGCTATGAGCCAAGCCAAACAGTTGTTGATTATTGATGATGACGTGGACTATGTGGATGGGATCAAAGCCATCCTCACGCGCGCCGGTTACGAGGTCGCGGCCGCGTACAACCCGAAGACCGGCATGGAAATGCTGAAATCGAAGCCGTGGGACCTGGTGCTGTTGGACGTGATGATGGGCCGCGGCGCCGAGGGGATCATGCTGGCCCGCCAGATCGGCAAGGACCCGAAACTGCGCGAGACCCCGCTGTTGATCATCACCGGTATCCGCGAACAAATCGCGTTCCTGTTCCCCGGCGAACCGGTCCACCCGCGGTTTGTCTCCCACGACGAACTGATGGAAAAACCGGTGGACCCGAAACTGTTGCTCGACCGTGTGGCCGCCCTGTTGAAGGCCGCGGAAACGAAAAAAGCGAAGGCGAAATAATCATGGCTGATAAACCCACTTTTCGCGAGGAAATCGCCGGCGTGCTGCACGCCTCGATGGGCAACCCCCTCGACATGTGCATGCAGTGCGGCACCTGCTCGGCCACCTGCCCGGTGGCTTCGGGCGGTTTCATGGACAACAGCCCCCGACGGATCATCGCCATGATCAACGCGGGCCTCAAAGAGCGCGTCCTCAAAAGCAACACCTACTGGTACTGCGCCTCCTGTTACCATTGCACCGTGCGCTGCCCGCGCGGCATTGACATCACCGAACTGATGTACGGCCTGAAACGCTACACCGTCTGGCACGACAAAACCCAGGAAGGACTCATCGGGCCGGTCTTTTCCGAGGCGTTCGTGAAAATGATCGTCCGCACCGGGCGCTCCTACGAACCCGTGTTGGCCACCAGCTACCTGTTTACCCTCGGCGTGCCGGAGATCATCCAGGAAGCGCAAACCGCCACCACCCTGATGCTGAAAGGACGATTGCCGTTACTGCCGTCCCGCATCAAGCGACTCGACAATTTCAAGCGGGTCCTCAAACGCATCATCCCGCTGGGAGACTCTGAAGAATGAAGAAATACGCTTATTTCCCCGGCTGTTCGTTAGAAAAAATGGCGCGCAGCTATCATGACTCCGCCATCCAGACCCTGCGGCGGCTGGACGTCGAACTGGAGGAACTCGAAGACTGGAACTGCTGCGGCGCGACCGCGTACTTCCATGTGGACGAATTGCTCGCCTACACGCTCTGCGCCCGCAACCTCGCCATGGCCGACAAACAAAAGCTCGACCTCGTCGCCCCCTGCAGCGGTTGCTACAAGAACATGCACGCCACCCGCGCCCATCTCCAACATGATCCGGCGCTGGCCGACCACATCAACTACGCCCTGGAAGCCGACAACCTGAAGTTCGACGGCTCCAGCGCCGTCCGACACCTGATCGAGATTTTCGTGCAGGATGTCGGCCTGGCCGCCGTAAAAGCGAAGGTCACACAGCCGCTCAAAGGCCTGCGGGTCGCTCCGTACTACGGCTGCCAGATTCTACGCCCACGCAAGGCCGACGAGGATGTCGAACAGGCGCATTTCTTCGAGGACCTGCTGACAGCCATCGGCGCCACCGCGGTAGATTTCCCGATGAAACTGCGCTGCTGCGGCGGCGCGTTGATCATCACCAACCGCAAAGCCGCGCTCAGCCTCGTGCGCAACCTCCTGAAAAATGCCGCCGACGTCGGCGCCCAGGTGATTGCCACGGCCTGTCCGCTCTGCCAGGTCAACCTGGAATGTTACCAGAAACTGGTCAACCAGGAATTCGGCACCAACTTCAACCTGCCGGTGATGTATTTCACACAATTAATCGGGCTGGCATTTGGTCTGCCGCCCAAACAACTGGGGATCGGCACCGAGCTGGTCTCCACCGAACCCGTCGTCTGCCATGCGCGCAGTAACGCGTCATAACGAGAAGGAGAACCCATGAAACATCGAATTGGAGTCTATGTCTGCCACTGCGGCACCAACATCGCCAGCATGGTGGATGTGAAGGCCGTGGCCGAATACGCCGCCACGTTGCCCGGCGTCGTGCTGGCCCGCGACTACAAATACATGTGCTCCGACCCCGGTCAGGAGCTGATCAAGGACGACATCAAGTCACACAAACTCGACCGCATCGTCGTGGCGGCCTGCTCGCCCTTGCTGCACGAGCACACCTTCCGCAACGCCACCGCCCAGGGCGGCATCAACCCGTACTTCTTCCAGATGGTCAACATCCGCGAACACGACGCCTGGGTTCACACCGACCGCGCAGCGGCCACCGAAAAGGCCAAGGAACTCGTCCGCGCCGCCGTGCATCGCGTCCCGTTCCACAAACCGCTGGAAAAGAAAGAAGTGCGAATCAGACCCGAGGTGCTGGTCGTCGGCGGCGGCATCGCCGGCATCCACGCGGCCCTCACCCTGGCCAACGCCGGTAAAAAAGTCTATCTCGTCGAACGCGAACCAACCATTGGCGGGCACATGGCCAAGTTCGACAAGACCTTCCCGACGTTGGATTGCGCGGCCTGCATTCTGACGCCGAAAATGAGCACCGTGAAGACGCATCCGAACATCACGCTCTGGACCTACTCTGACGTGATCAAAGTGGACGGCTTTGTCGGCAACTACAAGGTTACCGTCCGCCGCAATCCTCGCTACGTGATCGAGGACCTCTGCGTCGGCTGCTCCGAGTGTATCGCCGCCTGCGTGTTCAAGGAGGGCAAGTTCCCCGACGAGTTCAACCTCGGCCTCGGCAAACGCAAACCCATCTACCTGCCGTTCCCACAGGCCACGCCCCTGGTGGCGGTCATTGACCCGGACGTTTGCCTCCAACTCAAAACCGGCAAGTGCAAGAAAACCTGCGTCGAAGCCTGCGGCGAACGCAAAGCCATTGACTTCGAGCAGGAACCCGAAATCCAGGAGATCGAAGTCGGCACCATCATTTTGGCGACCGGCTTCAAAATCTTCGACGCCAAACGCATTCCCTACTACGGCTACGGCACCTACCCCGGCGTCTATACCTCCCTCGAAGTCGAGCGCCTCGTCAACGCCAGCGGCCCGACCGGTGGCGAACTCGTTCTGCGCAACGGCCAGAAACCGAAATCCGTTGCCATCGTCCATTGCGTCGGCAGCCGCGACGAAAACACCAATAAATACTGTTCCCGCGTCTGCTGCATGTACTCGCTGAAACTGGCGCATCTGGTCAAGGAACGCACCGGCGCCGAAGTCTATAACTTCTACATTGACATGCGCACGCCGGGCAAAAGCTTCGAAGAATTCTACAGCAAGGTCTCCGGCGAAGGCGTCCACATGATCCGCGGCAAGGTTGCCGACGTGTATCTCGAAAACCCTGCCGACAAAAACGGACGCCTCATCGTGCAGGCGGAAGACACATTGCTGAACATGATCCGCAAGGTGCCCGTGGACATGGTCGTGCTCGGCGTCGGCCTCGAAGCGCACGCCGATGCCAACGACGTGCGCCGTATGTTCAACATCTCCTGCTCCAACGAAGGCTGGTTCCTGGAGCGGCATCCAAAACTGGCGCCGGTCAACACCTTCACCGACGGCATCTTCCTGGCCGGTTGCTGCCAGGGACCGAAGGACATTCCCGACACCGTGGCCCAAGCGGGCGCGGCGGCGGCGGAAGCGATGGCGTTGATTGACGCCGGCTCCATCGAACTGGAGCCGAATACGGCGTTTGTCGTGGAAGAGGAGTGCAGCGGTTGCAAGACCTGCATCCCGATGTGCCCCTACACGGCCATCAGCCGCAACGAGGAAAAGAAGATTGCCGTGATCAACGAGGCCCTCTGCAAGGGCTGCGGCACCTGCGTCGCCGCCTGCCCCAGTGGCGCCATCAAACAAAATCTCTTCGACGACGAGGAAGTCTTCGAGGAAATCAACGGAGTCCTGAGTCATGTCTGAACCCACCACAGCCACCCAAACTTCCCCGGCGACCGGCTCGTTTGAGCCGCGCATTGTCGCCTTCTTCTGCAACTGGTGCACGTACACCGCCGCCGACATGGCGGGTGTGTCGCGCATGAAATACGCCCCGAACATCCGCGTCATTCGCCTGATGTGCTCCGGGCGGCTCGACCCGCAATTTGTCATGGCCGCCTTCGCCAAGGGCGCCGACGGTGTCCTCATCGGCGGTTGTCATCCCGGCGATTGTCATTATGTCGAGGGCAACTACAAGGCGTTGCGGCGTGTGACGCTGTTGAAACGGATGCTCGCCGACCTCGGCATCGAGGAGGACCGGTTCCGACTCGAATGGATCAGCGCCAGCGAGGGCGACAAGGTCAAACACGTCGTCAACGACATGGTCGAGAAGGTCCGCGCGCTCGGCCCGCTCGACCTGCCCGGCAAACACAAAGACTGGGACAAAGAAATGGAAGAACTGGAAGCCCACGTCAATCACAGCCAGAAGGAGATTCCTGCTCATGTCCACTAAACCCAAAATCGGTTTCTACTGGTGCGCCAGTTGCGGCGGCTGCGAAGAGTCCGTCGTGGACCTGGCCGAGGATGTCTTGATGGTCACCAACGCGGTGGACATCGTGTTCTGGCCGTGCGCGATGGACTTCAAAAAGGCCGACATCGAAGCGATGCCGGACAAATCCATCGTGGCCACGCTGCTCAACGGCGCCATCCGTTCCTCCGAGCAGGAGGAAATGGCTCACCTGTTGCGTCGCAAAAGCCAGGTCCTCATTGCCTACGGCTCCTGCGCCCATACCGGCGGCATCCCCAGCTTGGCCAACCAGTTCACTCGCGAACAAATCCTGAAGTACGTCTATGAAGAGGCGCCCACGATGGTCAACGACCAAAAGACGCGCCCGCAACCGCATTTCAAGGAGGACGGTCGGGAGACGGAATTGCCCGTGCTGCGCAACCTTGTCCGCGCCCTCGATCAGGTCGTGGACGTGGACTACTACATTCCCGGTTGTCCGCCGCCACCGAAACTGCTGAAGGAAGCGGTCTTGGCGCTGTTGTCCGGCAAACTGCCGCCCAAAGGCGCCGTGCTCGCGCCCAATCACGCGGTCTGCCAGGAATGCGCCCGCAACGACAGCAAGCCGCAGGACATCAGCCTCGTCGAATTCAAGCGCCCGCATCAGATCATTGCCGACCCCGAAAAATGCCTGCTCGCACAGGGACTGCCCTGCATGGGGCCAGCCACGCGCGGCGGCTGCGATGCTGTTTGCATCAAGGGCAACATGCCCTGCACGGGGTGTTTCGGCCCGGTGGACAACGTCCGCGACCACGGCGCGAAAATTCTCAGCTATCTTGCCTCCACTGCCGCCGGCAAGGAGGAAAAGGACATTGCCAAAACGCTGGCTGGCATCCCCGATCCGGTCGGCACGTTTTACCGTTACGGGCTGGCCAAATGCCTGTTGAGGGGAAAGGTCCATGCCACAGGAGAATCCACACCCAAATAACACCACCGAGCGGCCCGGCTACTGGCGCGGAAAAACGCCGTGCTGGGAGATGCTGGGCTGCTCGAAGCTGGTTCGTGAACGATGCGACGCCTATCGGCATCCCGAAACACCTTGTTGGGAACACAAAGTGACCTGCTGCGAGGAGGTCCTGCGAATCCCGAAGGATTGCTCGCGTTGCATCGTTTACAAGGTCAACTACTATCAGGACACACCCGATCAAGCCGCGTTTGAATAAATGAAGGAACACGCCATGAATGATCAACTGAAACAAGTCTGGAACCAGGGCCAACAAGCCGCCGCCGCCGCCTACAAGGCGCGTCGGGTCAGCATTGACCCCATCACCCGCCTCGAAGGGCACGGCAAAATTGACATCCATCTCGACGAAAAAGGTGATGTCGAGCGCGCCTATTTCCAGGTGCCCGAGCTGCGCGGGTTTGAGGTCTTTTCCCTCGGCCGTCCCGCCGAGGACATGCCGCAAATCACCTCCCGCATCTGCGGCGTCTGCCCGACCGCCCATCACATGGCGGGCGTAAAGGCCCTGGACGACCTCTACAAGGTCGAGCCAACCTCCGCCGCCAAAAAACTGCGCGAACTGGTTTACAACGCCTTCATGCTCGAAGATCACGCGCTCCACGTCTATATCCTCGGCGGCCCCGACTTCATCGTCGGCCCCGACGCGCCGCCCGAACTGCGCAACGTTGTCGGCGTCATCCAGAAGGTCGGCCTCGAAATCGGCAAGCGCGTCATTGCCACCCGCCGTCGCGTCCGCGAGTTGATCGCCTATCTCGGCGGCAAGGTCATTCATCCCGTGCTCGGCCTGCCCGGTGGCGTCGCCAAGGGCATGTCGCCGGAGGACCTGCCGGCCTTCCAGCAGCTTGGCAAGGATGCGGTGGACTTCGCCCAGTTCACGCTTCAGGTCTTCAAAGACATTGTGTTGAAGAACGAAGCGTATGTGAAACTGATCACCTCCGACGACTACACGCACAAAACCTATTATCTCGGCATGGTGGACGCCAACAACAAGGTTAACTTCTACGACGGCAAAATCCGGGTCGTTACCCCTGCCGGCAAGGAGTACGCCAAGTTCGACATCCAGCAGTACAAAGACTTTGTGGCCGAACACGTCGAGCCGTGGAGCTACATGAAGTTTTGTTTCCTCAAACCGGTCGGCTGGAACGGTTTCACCGAAGGCGAACAGAGCGGCATCTACTCCGTCGCGCCGTTGGCGCGGCTCAATGCCTCCGACGGCATGGCCACCCCGCTGGCGCAAAAGGCCTACGAGGAGTTCTACGCCACGCTCGGCGGCAAGCCCGTGCATCACACACTGGCCAATCACTGGGCGCGTTGCATCGAGATCATCTACGCGGCCGAGCGGATGAACGAATTGCTCAACGACCCCGAAATCACCAGCAAGGAGATTCGCTGCCTGCCGGTCAACAAACCGACCGTCGGTATCGGCGTCGTCGAGGCTCCGCGCGGCACGCTCATCCACGAGTATCACACCGACGAGAACGGGTTGATCACCAAAGCCAACCTCATCGTTGCCACCCAGGGCAATGCCGCCCGCATGGCCATGAGCGTCGAGAAAGCCGCCAAAGGCCTCATTCACGGTGGCAAGATTGACCAGGGGCTGCTCAACAAGGTCGAAATGGCGTTCCGCGCCTACGACCCCTGTCTCGGTTGCGCCACGCATGCCATCGGTCAGACCCCGATGATCGTGACCATTCGTGACCCGCAAGGCAACGTCATCCAACAATTTCGCCGCGATTAACCCATGGCTCGAAAAACAAGCGTCAGTTACAGCTACACGCTCCGGCTTCGTCTTCGGAACGCCACCCAACTCCTGCCAAGAGTGCTCGACGCGATAGCGGGGTTGGAGGGTGACCCCGGCGACATTACCGTTGCCGGGGCTGAGCGCGACCTGACCTTCCATGCCGGCGACGAGGCTCACGCAACCGCCGTCATTGCCGCCATCAAAAAAATCCGCGGCGTCGAGGTCGTGAGCGTGACCGACCGCGTCTTCCAGATGCACGAGGGCGGCAAGCTCCACATCCAGAGCAATGTCGCCCTCAACAGCCGGGCCGCCCTCTCGATGGCCTACACCCCCGGCGTCGCCCGCGTCTGTGAGGCCATTGCCGCCGACAAATCGCTCGCGACGACGTTGACCATCAAACGCAATGCCGTTGCCGTCGTCAGTGACGGTTCCGCCGTGCTTGGGCTTGGCAACATCGGCCCCGAAGGAGCCATGCCCGTCATGGAAGGCAAAGCGATCCTGTTCAAAGAATTCGGCGGAGTGGACGCCTATCCGATCTGCCTGAAAACCCAGAACACCGAGGAGATTATCCAAGCCGTCAAATGGATCAGCACCGGCTTCGGTGGCATCAACCTCGAAGACATCAGCGCCCCGCGTTGTTTCGAAATCGAACAACGCCTCAAACAGGAGCTCGACATCCCTGTCTTTCACGACGACCAGCACGGTACCGCCATCGTCGCTCTGGCCGCCACCCTCAATGCGCTCAAGATCGTCGGTCGCAAACTTGCCGAGATCAAGATTGTCATCGCGGGAGCCGGCGCCGCCGGGGTCGCTATCACCAAGATCCTCCAGTCCGCGGGCGCCCGCGAGATCATCCTGTGCGACCGCAAAGGCATCGTTTGCAAGGCCCGCTGGAACGAGTTGGACAACAGCAAACGCTGGATTGCCGAGAATACCAATCCCGACAACTGCGCCGGCTCGCTCGAAGACGCTGCCAGAGGCGCGCACCTGTTCCTCGGTGTCAGCGGCCCTCGCATCTTCACCGTTCGCGCCCTGCGAAAAATGGCGAAGGACCCCATCGTCTTCGCCATGGCCAATCCCATCCCCGAAATCATGCCCGAAGAAGCCGCGCCATACGCCCGGATCATTGCCACCGGACGCAGCGATTACCCGAACCAGATCAACAACGTCCTCGCCTTTCCCAACATCTTCCGTGGCGCGCTCGACGTCCATGCGCGCGACATCAACGAGCCGATGAAACTGGCCGCCGCGAAAGCGATTGCCGCCTGCGTCGGCAAGGACGAACTGCGCGAGGATTACATCGTCCCCAGCGTCTTCAACCCGAAAGTCGGCCCGGCGGTCGCCGAAGCCGTCAAAACCGCCGCCATCCGCAGCGGCGTCGCCCGTATCCAGCCGTGAACATCAAAGTCCTCAAAAACGTTCTCGAAGCCAACGACCAGCTTGCGGCCCGCATCCGCCAGCAACTGGCCGCCCGTCGTATCACCGCCATCAACATCATCAGCGCCCCCGGCGCCGGTAAAACGTCGTTGCTCGAACGCACCATCCCGCTCTTGAAACAGTTTCGCGTCGGCGTTTTGGAGGGCGACATTGCCACCACGCGGGATGCCGAGCGAATCGAAAAACTCGGCGTCCCCGTGATCCAGCTCCTGACCGGTGGCGCCTGTCATCTCGAAGCGGCGCTGGTGCAACGCGGTCTCGGCGAGTTGAACCTCGATGCCATCAACCTGCTCATCATCGAAAACGTTGGCAACATCGCCTGTCCTGCCGAGTTTGATCTCGGCGAGAACGCGAAGGTCGGCATCCTCAGCGTCACCGAAGGCCACGACAAACCGGCGAAGTATCCGCTGCTTTTCCACGAGGTCGCCGCGTTGGTGCTCAACAAGATGGACCTGCTGCCGTACACCGACTTCGATTACGCCCGGTTCGAAGCCGATTTCCGCAAACTCAACGCCACCGCCCCGATCTTCAAACTCTCCTGCCGCACCGGCGAGGGACTCGGCGAATGGGTTCACTGGCTTGAACATGTGGCCGCCGGCGAGATTCACGTTCACCCGCACACGCATTCCCAGGTCGAAGGAATCGCCCCACACAGTCACCCGCACAAACATTGACGTGAAAACCCGTGTGCAAGCGAAGATTGTTGGCCGCGTCCAGGGCGTCGGGTTTCGTCCAACGGTCTATCGCTATGCCACCGAGCTTGGCCTTGCCGGCTTCGTTCGCAATGACCCCAACGGCGTGACGCTCGAAGTCGAAGGTGCCCCCGAAAACGTCCGCGTCTTCCTCGATCACCTGCAACAGGAACCACCCCCGCACGCCATCATCACCGGCATCGAAACACATCCGGTCACGCCGCGAGGTGAAGAGAAGTTCAAGGTCATCGAATCCGAACCAACCGGCCACGCCGAGGTTCACATCTCCCCCGACCTCGCCACGTGCGACGATTGCCTCCGCGAACTGAACGATCCGCAAGACCGCCGATACCGCTACCCGTTCATCAACTGCACCAACTGCGGTCCGCGTTTCACCATCATCCGTGATTTGCCGTACGACCGCGCCAACACCAGCATGGCCGGGTTCACCATGTGCCCACACTGCGACCGCGAATACCACGATCCCGCCGACCGCCGGTTCCATGCCCAACCCGATGCCTGCGAGAAATGCGGTCCCTCGCTCCAATTTTGTCATGCTGAGCGAAGCGAAGCACCTCGCAACCGAAACGATTCAAAGGTCCTTCGCTTCGCTCAGGATGACGCGCTGGTGGAAACCGTCCGACGGCTCCGCGCCGGACAGATCGTCGCCATCAAGAGCCTTGGCGGGTTTCATCTGGCCTGTCTGCCGGAAGCGGCGGGTAATCTGCGCGAACGGAAACATCGTCCCCACAAGCCGTTTGCCGTCATGTTCCGCGACATCGGGACGATCCAGCGGCACTGCGAAGTCAGCGAAACCGAGGAAGCCGAGTTGCTCTCCGTGGCGCGACCCATCGTCATTCTGAAATCCAAGCATCCACTCTTCCAATCGTCCGTCTCACCCGATTCCCCCACGCTCGGCGCGTTCCTGCCGTACACGCCCATTCATCATCTGCTGATGCAACATTTCGACGCGTTGGTGATGACCTCCGGTAATCTCGCCGAGGAACCGATTGCCAGCGATGAGGCCGAACTGCCCGCTGTGGCCGACGCCGTGCTCACGCACAACCGTCCCATCGTCCACAAGTGCGATGATTCGGTCGTACGCATCGTCAACGGACAACGACAGTTTTTCCGCCGCTCGCGCGGTTTTGCGCCCAACGCCATCCGGTTTGCCGACGATTGTCCGCACCTGCTCGCCGTCGGCGGCGAATTGAAAAACACATTTTGCCTCGCTCGAAACGGGTTTGCCTTCCTTTCCCAGCACATGGGCGACCTGAAAGAGTACAAGACACATGAGTATTTCGAGCGCGAAATCGCCGAGTGGCAACGCCTGATGCGCGTCGCGCCCGTCGCCATTGCCCATGACCTGCATCCCGGCTATCGCTCGACCCGTTGGGCGCGGAGCCAACCGGCGACGCTAATTCCCGTCCAACATCACCACGCCCATGTCGTCAGCGTCATGGCCGAGCACAACCTGCACGGCGAAATCATTGGCGTCGCGCTCGACGGCACCGGATACGGGACGGACGGGACCATCTGGGGCGGAGAATTTTTCATCGCCACGCGCGCCGATTTCGAGCGCGTGGCCCATTTCAAACCGTACCCGATGCCCGGCGGCGAGAAAGCCGTCGAAGAACCGTGGCGAATGGCGGCGAGCGTGACACTCACCGAGGGGTTGGGCGGCGACCAACGGATTCGGGACATGATCGCCGCGAACTTCAACTGTCCGCCGGCCTCCAGCGCCGGACGTCTGTTCGACGCCGTGGCGGCCCTGCTGGGGTTGTGCGACGTGGCGACGTACGAAGCGCAGGCGGCCATTCGTCTCGAAGCCGTGGCGGATGCGTCGGTGAGCGGGCATTACCCGTTTGATTGGCACGACGGCATCCTGGATTTCGGGCGAACGATCCGAGCGTTGCTCGCCGACCGTCAAAACATCGGCGTGGCGGCGGCCCGGTTTCAAAACACCATTGTGGCGGGGATCGTGCGCGTGTGCGAGACCGTGCGCGAAGAGCGCGGCCTCAAGCGCGTGGCGTTGTCGGGCGGCGTATTCCAGAATGAATGGGTTTTGACGCGCGCGACGGCGGCGTTGCGTGAACGCGGTTTTGAGGTGTTCACCAACGCGCTGGTGCCGCCCAACGACGGCGGATTGTCGCTCGGACAGGCGGCGGTGGCCGCCGCGAGACTCTCCCGGTATGGGAGCGGTCTTGGCGCCACGGCTGATAAACTTTTTTATGGTGGGCGCGGCACTGAGGCCGTTCCCACTTTGAGGTGAATATGTGTTTGGCAGTGCCAGCCAGGATTGTGGAATTGAACGGGACGACCGCGACGATCTCCATTGAAGGGGCGTTGCGGGAGGTGGATGTGTCGCTCATTGAGGAACCGCGATTGGGCGATTACGTGCTCGTGCACGCCGGGTTCGCCATTCAGAAATGGGACGAGTCCGATTATCAGGAGTGGAAGGAGATTCACGATTCGGTGTCGCATGCATGATGTGATGAACAGAATCGCCGAACTGGCCCGGCAGGTCGGGCGCCACGTCACCTTCATGGAGGTGTGCGGGACGCATACGATGGCGGTGTCGCGTTCGGGGTTGCGGGCGATGTTGCCGGCGAACGTGAAACTGATTTCGGGACCGGGCTGCCCGGTGTGTGTCACGGACACCAACTACATTGACGCTGCCATCGAGTTGGCGCGACGGCCGGGCGTGATGGTGACGACATTCGGTGACCTGATCCGAGTGCCGGGAAGCGAATCGTCACTGGAGCGCGAACGGGCGTCGGGCGCCGATGTGCGCGTGGTGTACTCGCCGTCAGACGCGCTCGTGTTGGCGCGGGAAAACCCGGACAAACGGGTTGTGTTTCTTGGCGTCGGTTTCGAGACGACGGCGCCAACAGTGGCGTGGACGATCAAGCGAGCGGCGCAGGATGGCGTGATGAACTTCTCGGTGTTGGCCGCTCACAAGACGATGCCGTTTGCGATGGAGGCATTGCTGAAAGATCAGGAAGTGAAGATTGACGGGTTCATTTGTCCCGGCCATGTCAGCGTCATCACCGGGGCAAAACTCTATCGGTTTATACCAGAGCGGTACGGGATTCCGTGTGTCGTATGCGGGTTCGAGGCGGTGGACGTGATGAAGTGCATCGTCATGTTGCTGGCGCAGATCGTTGAGAAACGCGCCACGGTCGAGATCGAGTACACCCGTTCCGTCAACGAGGATGGCAATACGGCGGCGCAACAATTGATTGCCGAGGTGTTTGAGGAGAGCGATGCCGGCTGGCGTGGTATTGGCGTGATTCCGCGCAGCGGGTTGGCGATTCGACCGGAGTTTGCGCGCTGGGACGCGGCAAAAACGCTGGGCGTGAAGTTTGGCGAAGCCAAACCGCATCCCGGCTGTCGGTGCGGCGATGTGTTGCGGGGCGTGTTGACACCGCCGGAGTGCCAATTGTTTGCGAAGGCCTGTACGCCAACCAATCCATTGGGGCCGTGCATGGTCTCCAGCGAAGGCGCCTGCGCGGCCTTCTACCGCTACGAGCGAAAGGCGGTGGCCGCATGAAGCAAGATCGCATCGTATTGGCCCACGGTGGTGGCGGGACGTTGACGCATGAATTGATTGCGCAGGTGATTGAGCCGAAGCTCGACAACCCGGTGCTGCGGGCAATGGACGATAGCGCCGTGTTGTCGCTGGATGGTGGCGAGTATGCGTTCACGACGGATAGTTATGTGGTGAAGCCGTACCGGTTTCCCGGCGGCGACATTGGGAAACTGGCGGTGTGCGGGACGGTGAACGATCTGGCGATGCAGGGCGCAGAACCATTGTGGCTGAGCCTGGGACTGATTCTGGAGGAAGGATTGCCGGTGGCGGAGTTGGAAAGCATAGTCGAGTCCATCCGAGACACGGCAGCCGAGGTGGGCGTGCGGGTGGCGACGGGAGATACGAAAGTTGTGGAACACGGGCGGGGGGAAGCGTTATACATAAACACCGCTGGCATTGGCCGTATCGCCGCGCGGCGCCGCCTGAGCGCGGCCAGCGTGCAACCGGGCGATGCGGTTCTCGTGAACGGCAACCTTGCGGAACACGGTGTTGCGGTGTTGAGCCAGCGCGAAGGGATCGCCTTCCGCACGAGCGTGGTCAGCGATTGCGCGGCGTTGTGGTCGCTGGTGAAAACGATTTTGGAATCGGGCGCGGACATTCATGCGATGCGGGACCCGACGCGGGGCGGATTGGCCGCGGCGGTGTGTGACATTGCCGTCGCGTCGGGGGTGGGGATTCGGTTGCAGGAGACGGCCTTACCGATCAGCGCCGGGGTACGTGGGGCGTGCGAGATGTTGGGGTTGGACCCCTTGAACATCGCCAACGAGGGGAAAGTGGTTGTGTTCTGTCGCGGGACCGATGCGGTACGGGTGTTGGACGCGATGCGGGCGCATCCGTTGGGACGCGACGCGCGGCTGATCGGGGAAGTGACGGAGAAGCCGAAGGGCATGGTTCTGTTGCGAACCGCCATTGGCGGGGAACGCATCGTGGACATGCCGACGGGCGAAGATTTGCCCAGGATTTGTTAGCAGTCAGATAACCAGACAAGAAGAACAGGAGAATGAAATGAGTAACCGGAAGTTCATTACCATGGACGGCAACGAGGCGGTCGCCCACGTGGCCGTTCGCGTCAACGAAGTCATCGCGATTTATCCCATCACTCCCTCATCGAACATGGGCGAGTGGGCGGATCAATGGGCCGCGGAAGGGATGAGAAACATCTGGGGAACCATCCCCTCCGTCGTCGAAATGCAGAGCGAAGGCGGGGCGGCGGGCGCCATTCATGGCGCGCTCCAGACCGGATCGCTGGCCTGCACGTTTACGGCGTCGCAGGGCTTGTTGCTGATGATTCCCAACATGTACAAAATCGCCGGTGAACTCACGCCGACGGTGTTCCATGTCAGCGCCCGTACCGTGGCGTCTCATGCGCTCTCGATTTTCGGCGATCACTCCGACGTCATGGCCATTCGCCAGACCGGCTGGGGCATGATCAGCTCCAACAGCGTCCAGGAAGCGCACGACTTTGCGCTGATCGCGCAGGCCGCGACCCTCGAAGCGCGGGTGCCGTTCCTGCATTTCTTTGATGGATTCCGCACTTCTCACGAGGTTTCCAAGATGGAGATGCTGACCGAGGACGACATGCGGGCCATGATTGATTACCAATACGTGCTCGCCCATCGGCAGCGCGCTCTCTCGCCGGATCGGCCGGTGCTGCGCGGCACCGCGCAAAACCCCGATGTCTTCTTCCAGGCCCGTGAGACGGTCAACCCGTTCTACGCGAAGGTGCCCGACATTACCCAGAAAGCGATGGACAAGTTTGCCCAACTTGTTGGACGCCAATATCACCTGTTCGATTATGTCGGCGCGCCCGACGCCGAGCGGGTCATCGTCGCCATGGGGTCCGGCTGCGAGGCCGCCCATGAGACTGTCGAATACATGGTCAAACAGGGCGAGAAAGTCGGTCTCGTAAAGGTCCGCCTGTTCCGGCCGTTCGACGCCAAGCGGTTCATTGCCGCCCTGCCGGCCAGCGTCAAGAGCGTTGCCGTGCTCGACCGCACGAAGGAACCCGGAGCTGCCGGCGAGCCGCTCTACCAGGATTGCGTTACCGCGGCCCACGAACAGGGGCGCCCCCTGAAGATTGTCGGCGGACGCTACGGTCTCTCGTCCAAAGAGTTCACCCCGGCGATGGTCAAGGCCGTGTTTGACAACCTGAAAGCGTCCCAACCGAAGAATCACTTTACCGTCGGCATCCACGACGACGTGGCGCATACCAGTCTTTCCTTCGATCCATCGTACACAACCGAGTCGCCGAAGGTTGTCAGCGCCCTGTTTTACGGTCTCGGCGCGGATGGCACCGTTGGCGCGAACAAGAACTCGATCAAAATCATCGGCGAGAACACCAACAACTTTGCCCAGGGTTACTTCGTCTATGACTCGAAGAAATCCGGCGCGATGACCGTGTCACACCTGCGGTTTGGTCCCGACCCGATCCGATCAACCTATCTGGTCTCGCAGGCCAACTTTGTCGCCTGCCATCAAACGGTGTTCCTGGAGCGTTACGACATGCTCCAGTACGCCAAAGACGGTGGCGTGTTCCTGCTCAACGCCCCGTGGTCGCCCGACGACGTGTGGAACCATCTTCCCCGCATCACCCAACAGCGAATCATAGATAAAAAGCTGAAATTCTATGTGATTGACGCCGTCAAAGTCGCCCGCGAATCCGGCATGGGCGGCCGCATCAACACCGTGATGCAAACCTGTTTCTTCGCCATCAGCGGCGTGTTGCCCCGCGAAGAAGCGCTGGACCAAATCAAAAAGTCCATCAAAAAGACCTACGGCAAAAAAGGCGAGGACATCGTTCAGATGAACCTCAAAGCCGTGGACAGCACCCTGGCCAACCTCCACGAGGTCAAGGTCCCCGCTGCCGTCACCAGCAACATCGAGTTGCTCCCGCCGGTCTCGCCGAAGGCGCCGTCATTTGTCCGCGAAGTGCTCGGCGAAATCATTGCCACTCGCGGCGACCTCCTTCCGGTCAGCAAATTCCCCGTGGACGGCACCTTCCCGACCGCCACGGCGCAGTACGAGAAACGCAATATCGCCCTCGACATCCCGGTCTGGGACCCGGCCACCTGCATTCAGTGCGGCAAATGCGCGATGGTGTGCCCGCATGCTGCCATCCGACACAAAGTCTATGACGCGGCCGTTCTTGCCGGCGCGCCGGCGACCTTCAAGAGTGCCGATGCCCGCGATCCGGAATGGAAGAAGTCGGGCATGAAATACACCATCCAGGTGGCGCCCGAAGATTGCACCGGTTGCGGTCTGTGCGTGGATGTTTGTCCCGCCAAAAACAAGACCCAGACCAAACTCAAAGCCATCAACATGGCCCCGCAACCGCCCATCCGCCATCAGGAAGCGGCCAACTGGGACTTCTTCCTTTCGATTCCCGAAGTGGACCGCCGCCGCCTCAAGGTCACCAGCATCCCGCAGCAACAGTTGCAACGCGCGCTGTTCGAGTTCAGTGGCGCATGCAGCGGTTGCGGCGAGACACCGTATGTGAAACTCGCCAGCCAGCTTTTTGGCGACCGCATGATCGTCGCCAACGCCACCGGCTGCTCCTCCATCTACGGCGGCAACCTGCCGACCACTCCGTGGGCGCAGAACGCCGATGGACGCGGCCCGGCATGGAGCAATTCCTTGTTCGAGGACAACGCCGAGTTCGGTCTCGGCTACCGACTCACGATTGACAAACTCAAGGAGTTCGCCGAAGAACTGGTTCGCGCCCTCGCGCCGAAACTCGGTGACCAACTCGCGGACGGCCTGCTCAAAGCCGATCAAAAGGACGAAGCCGGCATCTACGAACAACGTATCCGCGTGGCCGAACTCAAGGGCAAGCTCGCCCGCCTCCAACAGGAGGGCGACCCCGCTACCAAAGCCCTCGCCCAACAGTTGCTGGGCGTGGCAGATTACCTCGTCAAAAAGAGCGTCTGGATCATGGGCGGTGACGGCTGGGCCTACGACATCGGTTTTGGCGGACTTGACCACGTCCTGGCCAGCGGCCGCAACGTCAACGTCCTCGTGCTCGACACCGAGGTCTATTCCAACACTGGTGGCCAGTGCTCGAAGGCCACGCCGCGCAGCGCCGTGGCGAAGTTTGCCGCCGGCGGCAAGCCACTTGGCAAAAAAGACCTCGGCCTGATCGCCATGAGCTACGGCAACGTCTATGTGGCCAGCGTGGCCATGGGCGCGCGCGACGAACACACCCTCCGCTCGTTTATCGAGGCCGAAAGCTACGACGGCCCCTCGCTGATCATTGCCTACTGCCACTGCATCGCCCACGGCATCAACATGACCACCGGCATGCAGAACCAAAAAGCGGCGGTCGCCAGCGGCCAGTGGCTGTTGTACCGCTTTGATCCGCGCCGGGCGGCGGCGGGCCAGAACCCGCTCCAGCTCGATTCGCGCAAGCCGACCCTCCCCGTCGAGCAATACCTGCTCATGGAAAACCGCTTCAAGATGCTCACCAAGAGCAACCCCGAAGCGGCCAAACAACTGTTCAAACTGGCGCAGGAGGATGTCAATGCCCGGTTCGCCTTCTACGAATACCTGGCCAACCGCAAGCTCACCCCGGAAGCCCCGACGGCTCCGTCTCAACCGACAACTCCCACCCTGTAAGCAGGAAAGGAATCGAAACTCATGGACCTCACGACAACCTACCTGGGCATGAAACTGCGGTCACCACTGGTGGTGTCCGCCTGCCAACCGCTTTCCGAGGAGATTGACGCCATCAAACGCGCCGAGGATGCCGGCGCGTCGGCGGTGGTGTTGTATTCCCTCTTCGAGGAACAGCTCCGGCAGGAAGCGCAGGAATTACATTACCACACGACGGCGGGCACCGAGAGCTTTGCCGAATCGCTGAGCTACTTCCCCGAACCGTCGCAGTACCACCTCGGCCCCGAAGGCTACCTCAAACATATCCAGAAGGCCAAGGCTGCCGTCAAAATACCAATCATTGCCAGCCTCAACGGTTGTTCGATGGGCGGTTGGACCGACTTCGCCCGGAAGATCGAGCAGGCCGGCGCCGACGCGCTGGAACTGAATATCTACTGGATTCCGGCCGACATGAACCTGCCCGGGACTGCTGTCGAGCAGGTGTACCTCGACATCGTCAGCGCCGTCAAAGGCGCCGTGAAGATTCCGGTCTCCGTCAAGCTCAGCGCTCGGTTCAGCAACATCGCCAACATGGTCAAGAAACTCGACGAAGCCGGTGCGGACGGTTTTACGCTGTTCAACCGGTTCTATCAGCCCGACATTGACCTTGAAACGCTGGAGGTGAAGCCGAAGATTCTGTTGAGCACGCCGCATGCGATGCGGCTGCCGCTGCGCTGGATCGCCATCCTCAAAGGGCGCGTCAAAGCCAGTCTGGCCGGCTCCAGCGGTATTCACAACGCCGAGGACGTCATCAAACTCCTCATGGTCGGGGCGGATGTCACCATGCTCTGCTCCACGTTGATCCGCCACGGCATCGGCCACATCAGCGTTATCGAGAAGGAGATGATTCGCTGGATGGAAGAACACGAGTACGAGTCGGTCAAACAAATGCAGGGCAGCATGAGCCAGATCGAATGCGCCGATCCCAGCGCCTTCGAGCGCGCTCAATACCTGCGCGCCGTGACCACCTATCGCCCCGCCTGACGGCAGCGATTGGAGATTCGCCAACAACCAAGGGGCACGGTCAATGCCGTGCCCCTTGTGTTTTCAGAAAAACACGGCGGCGACACACGGCGACATTCCAAGAGGTCGCGGTTTTAGGGGTGCCCGCTACGGAATTGTCTGGCGCGTCAGCTTGATCAACGTCTTCCACATCTGCGCCGGCGTGTCGCAATCCAGGATGGCTTTCCGGGCATCTGATTCGCCAAAGGTTTTCACCAGTCCCGCCAGCAGCCGCAGGTAAAACGCGCTGGCCGGCGTCGGGATCACGATCAGGAAGATGATCTTTGTCAGTTTCCCGTCCGGTGCGCCGAAATCGAGGCCCTTCTCCTTCAACCCCAGCGCCAGCGTCAGGCCGCCGCCTTCCACGTCGCGCACGTGCGGGAACGCCATGCCGTGTTCCACCGCCGTCCCGATGATGGCTTCGCGTTTCAACGCCAGGTCCGTCACCACTTCCGCATTCTCAATGTAGCCTTGTTGGGCCAGTGTTTGCGCCAGTTCCGCAATGGCTTCCTCGCGCGTGGTGGCCGACAACTTCGGTACCATCAGGTTGGCCGACGAGAATCGCGCAATTCCCACCGGCGCCGGACGATCCTCTTCATCCAGGCGCGGCACGGTTCGTTTGGCCTGTTTTGCTACCGTTTCCGGCAAATACAAAAACCGCCCACAATGCGGGCAGGTCTGCAATTCTTCCCCGGCCTTCACCGCCTGCACCAGCGCCACCGGCACCATCATTCCGCAGGGCGCGCACGCGCCCGCCGTGATCGGCACCACGGCCAACGGATAACGTTTTCGCAACCGTTGATAACGATCGGCGGTCTCTTCCGGGAGTTTCTTCAGAATCTTTGCGATGGCCTCCTCCAACTGCGTCAGCGGCATCTTGGTGGCCGCTGCCTTGCCCTCGCTCAACGCAAAATCCAGTTCTTGCAATTGAATCAATTGATTGAGCACGTTCTTCATGGACAATCACTCTAGACCTTTTCCCCGCTGGCGCAATGGAAAAATCTTCACCCGGACAGCCCCTTGCGCTACCATCTTCCCATGCCCATCCGGCCACAAACCCGTTTCGGCCCGCTCACGCTCGGCCTCGCACCGAAGATCGTCGGCACCATTTCCCGACGCGAAACGCTGTCACAACCGGCGGCCTTTCCGTGCGATATCGTCGAGGTCCGCCTCGATCTCATCGGCGCGGACGCGCCCGCCTGGTCGGAGCAAATCCGCGCCATCCCGTTGCCCGTTATCGTCACCATCCGCCTCGCCAGCGAGGGCGGTCAATGGACACAACCCGACGAGGCGCGGCTACCGCTGTTCGAGATCGCGCTGCAACACGCCGCGGCGGTGGACATCGAGTATCGCAGCCCACTGATGAAACGGGTTTCTGCGCTCGCCTGCCAGCGCCAGAAAGCGCTCATCATTTCCTATCACGATTTCGAAAAAACGCCGCCGCTGGCCGACCTTCAACAGATCATCCGCACCGCTGCCAACTACGGCACTGTCGTCAAGATCGCCACCCTCACTCAAACCGAGGAAGACCTCGCCACGCTCCGGGCGCTCTTTGCCGAGCAATGTTCCGCCTCCGTTTGTCTGCTTGGTATGGGGCCGCTCGGGCCGCGCACGCGCGTCGAGTTTCCGCGGCTCGGCTCTTGTTTGACCTATGGGTACCTCGACGCGCCCATCGCCCCCGGCCAGGTGTCGGCGGCAGAACTGAAGGAGTTGCTCCGATGAATTTTGTCTGCCAGAAATCCCGATTGCGCGGGGAAGTGACCATTCCCGGCTCGAAATCCCACACCATTCGCGCCGTGGCGTTGGCCAGCCTGGCACCCGGCGTCAGCCGTATCGAAGCGCCGCTCGATTCCGGCGATGCCCGTTCCTCGGTGCGCGCCTTCAGCGCGCTCGGCGCAAAGATAGATTGTCAGCCCGACGTTTGGACGATCCAGGGTTTCGGCGGCGAACCGCGCACGCCCGATGACGTGGTGGATGTCGGCAACTCCGGCACCACCGTCAACATCGCCATGGGCACCGCCGCGCTCGTGCGCAAAGGGTTTACCGTTTTCACCGGCGACCACCAGATTCGCCGCCGCCCCTCCGGCGCGTTGCTCGCGGCGCTCAACGACCTCGGCGCCTGGGCCGAGTCCACGCGCGGCAACGGTTGCCCGCCCATCGTCATCCGCGGCCGCCTCAAAGGTGGCGCAACCACCATCGAGTGCAAATCCAGCCAGTACCTCACCAGCCTGCTCATCAATTGCCCGCTGGCCGACGGCGACACCGTAATCAAAGTGCCCCTGCTCGAAGAAAAACCATACGTCGAGATGACGCTGGACTGGTTGACGCGCCAGGGCATCCAACTGGAGCGCACGGGTCTGAGCGAATTTCGCATTCCCGGACGACAGGCCTACAAGGCGTTCTCGCGCCGGATTCCCGCGGATTTCTCCTCCGCAACGTTCTTCCTCTGCGCCGGCGCGCTCGGCGACAACGATGTCGTCGTTCGTGGTCTCGACCTCAATGACACCCAGGGCGACAAAGCCGTTATTGACTACCTCCGCCAGATGGGAGCGCAAATCGAAACGCAACCCGACGGCAGTATCCGCGTTCGCCCCGGCAACCTCAAAGGCTGTTACCTCGACCTCAACGCCACTCCCGACGCCCTGCCAATGATGTCGGTGCTGGCCTGTTTTGCCGACGGCCAAACGACTCTCGGCAATGTCGCCCACGCCCGCATCAAAGAGACCGACCGCATCGCCACCATGCGCGAGGAACTGACCAAACTCGGCGCGCGCGTGACGGAATTGCCGGATGGACTGATCATCGAAGGAGGCCACCTGACCGCCGCCGAGGTGGATGGCCATCACGACCACCGCATCGCCATGGCGCTGGCCGTGGCCGGATGCAGTCTGCCCGGCCAAACCGTGGTTCACACCGCCGAATCGGCGACGGTGACGTTCCCGACCTTCGTGGACTGCATGCGCTCCCTTGGCGCGGACATCCGCGCCACCGAATAAACCGCCTAACAAAACTCCCGGTAGTTGTTATAGCCGTGGCATTCTGTCGCCTCGTTGCGCTGGCTCGCCTGCATGCCGACAAAGCGGCGTGGCTACAGCGTAGCGGTTTGTTGGCGGCTCTAAATGAGTGATCGCCTTTTCTGCGTTTCTGAGGTAGGTGTTGGCGCGCTGGTTGGACCGGCGGCATCGTTGGCAAATGGGAATAACAACGCGGACAAGGAAATGGATCTGGCTCGGCGTGATGATGCTAAGCGGTGCCGTGTCCAGTTCCACTCGCCTCGCTGCGCAAAGTTACGAGGTGATTGATCTCGGGGAGCTTCCCGGTTTCGAGTACACCGCTCCCACCGACATCAATGATTTCGGTCAAGTCGTCGGATATTGTTTCCAATTCGGACTGGTGCGGGCGGTCATCTGGGATTCGGTTTTGGGGCTTCGGGACCTGGGAACACTGGGCGGCGAAGAAAGTGGCGCCAACGCCATCAACAACCGGGGTGAAGTGGTTGGCTGGACCACGTTATCCTCCGAGAACGCGCACGCTTTTGTCTGGCGTGATGTGAACACCAACGGTGTCGTGGATGCCGGTGAAATGACCGATTTGGGTGTGTTGCCCGGACGCGACCCGCAACAAGTGAACTCCAGTGCCATCAACATTAATAACAACGGTCAAATCATCGGACTTTCTGCCGGCGGCGATTTCGGAACGGATCGGGCGGTCATCTGGAACAACCACCAAATTCAGGAATTGAGCGGCACGCTACGGGGGCTGCCATTTGTCCCCGAAAACACCACGCCATACGGGTTGACTAATTCCGGGATTGTGGTGGGCGAGTGTGGCAACCCGTCGTTCCTGGAGGCTTACAACTTTCAGTACATGGCGTTTCAGTGGCAACATGGTGTGGTTCAGGCCGTGCCACTGCCGGAGTTTGCGCCCGCGCGAGCCGTCAATTCCGCCGGAACCATTGTCGGTGGCGGTTGGCGCTGGCAGAACGGCGCGGTCGCATCACTGGGACATCTCGGTGGCGGATTGACTCAAGCCTTTGACATCAATGATGGGGGACTGGTGGTGGGCGAATCGTGTCTTGCAGACGGCACGTACCATGCTTTCCTTTATGATGGCACGATGCGCGATCTCAACGAAATGATTCCGGCCAACTCCGGGTGGGTTTTGGAGCGCGCCACGGCGATCAACGTCCAGGGACAAATTGTCGGAATCGGCCGGCTTTACGGGCGGTGGCGTGGGTTTGTGTTGTTGCCTGGTGCCCGTCTGGGCGTCAACTGCAACAACGACGGCTCGATGCGCGACGGCGTGCCGGACGTAGAGTTCATCATGGATGAGGAAGATGAGCGGGTCAAACAAACACACGGTTTTGCCTTTTGGTGGGGACGCGATTCGGGGCAGACGATCACCCTTGCCAACATCGTGGATCTTGCGCCCTTGACAATAATCGTGCCACAAACTGCTTACGACCGGGGTGACCGGTATTTTCTCCAAGTGCGAGGGGGAAGCGGTCTGGCGGGGCTTTGGGTGTATCCCGCTGTCAGTCCCGGCAACAATCGTCGCCAGTTTGTCCAGGACAGTCATACGGCGGCCAAACAGTTGGCCGAATCCGCGCGCGGCGTTTTTGTGTCAAATGGGAGCGATGCGGTAGAGATCCTCATTCCGCAGGCTGGCACCAACGAGTTTGTCTTCAAAGCCGTCGGGAGCGGCTCGGTGACGGCGACACTGACACTGCTTTCCGGTTCCGCCGCGGGCAGTCAGCGTAGTGTCAGCGACACAGTGACGCTGCGCTTGAACGAGACGGGAGCCTACTGGCAGTTTGTCTCGTCGCGCGGCACCGGTACCGAGCCGGCGGGGCCGAGCATTCCGTTTGACTATCCGACCGACGGGGATCGCTGGGTGAGGATTCAACGGTACCCGACGGTGGGCGAAGCTGGTTGGGCGACGACTGGTGTGGTTGACCCTCAGAAGAGCCAGTACCTTGTGTTTGTTCACGGTTACGCCAACAGCCTTCAACAGGCTTATGACGCGAATACGGAACTGTACAAGCGACTGTTCTGGCTCGGTTACCGTGGCAATTACATCGGCTTCGCGTGGGAAGGTGATGAGTTGGCTCCGCTGTTTGATCCGAACGTCAAGAACGCGTTTCAGGCGTCACCTTCGTTGATGTATTTTCTGCGGGATATTCGTGCGCGAGCGGGGGGCGCGGACAACGTGAATCTGGTCGCGCACAGTCTTGGCAATTTCGTGGCATGGGATGCGATGCGATTGCACGAGCGGCTCTATCCCGGCGAAAAACTGTTCCGCAATATCTGTGACATTCAAAGCGCCGTTTGGATCGAGCTATGGGATTCGGAGACAGACTTGACCTACACTGCTCCTAGCGACCCTGTCACATATTCGGTGGACCAATTGCGGCGGCACTCTTGGCGTTTCTGGTTCAGTCAAGCAGGACATGATCCGCGGATGACGCTCAGCGGAACCGTGCGGCACAGCTATCTGACAGATGACAAAGCCCTTGTGAAAGCGATGCGAATCAACGACTACGCTCTTCGAGGCGCGAATCTTGGCCGATTCCTGCATTACAACCGGGAGCGGCTAATCTGCGACAAACTTCAGCCATGTTATCGGGCGCCCATTGAAGATTCTTATTGGCCATGGCACATGGCGGAACTCCCTGCTTTGCTGCAAACGCATCTGCGGAGACCCTTTTACGCATATCACGCGCTCAATTTACCCGCCGGAGCCACAACCAATCTCCAAGCAACAGAGAATTATCTCGCGCAAGATGGCGGGTGGCCTGACAGGTCCCACAGCGCATTTCGAGATGAACCGTTGCCCAATATCTACCAATGGTGGACCGACGTTTTGGGCAACGGCGGCAACATGGATAAATTGCCTGCCATTTCCCTCGGGGAGGAATAATCATGAAACAGGACCACCAGAGTCATCATCGAAATCAGCTCATCGTCACCGTCTTTTTGTCAATAATCCTGGCATCCGTCGCGGCCGTTGCTTTTGCGGCACCCGCTCAAGACGACATGACCGACGAACAGAAGGGCCGGCTTATCAAGGGCATCTTTGATAAGCTGATGCATGCCGAGCATGGCACGATCCGATTACGGGGTGAAGTGGTTGACGAGCAGGGGCAGCGGCTGAACGGAGTTACGGTGCGCTTGGGAAAAACCCGCTTCAAGAATTATTGGGAAGCAAGCGAAACTGACGAAGAAAATGTAAACGTGGACGGAACATTCGATCTCACCATTACAGGCTACGCATATCTGCGGGCCACATTTGAAAAACCCGGGTATTATAGCAAGCAAATCCAGGTTGGGATCGATCTTCCCCCTGAACTTGCGATGCGCGTCATCGAAGGACAAACCGTTGACCCCCAAACGATGACCAAAGACGGCTTGCGGATTGTGCTGGAAAAACAGGGGAACGTGACCAAACTGCAAACGTATGGCGGTTTTCTGGAGTATCGGTCGGACGGCAGCGGCAAGGTCATGAACTTCGACAAGCTACCCGTGGGTAAGAAAGCCTTGCAGACCATGCAGAATGTCCACGATTCCGAGCGGTTACCGCCGAATTGCGCCTACTTCATCGCCGAGCGCGATGATAATGGTCTAATCGGTACTGTGCGGTGGGTTCGACCGGAGGGTCAAATTCCCTTTACTTTTCCGCGGCGTGTCACCCTCATCATGAGCGACCCCAGCGGCGGATTTGTTCCATTCTTGCCAGCAATTCAACAGAACCAGTTTCACCAGATGAAACAGGCACCAGAGACTGGCTATCAGAGTCAACTCGTTATCGAGTCCGATTACTTTACCCGCACGCAAGGGGCGTTGGTTCAATCGAAAAATAAGCAGTATTTCTTCTTCAAAACCGGCGGCAAATACGGCAAAGGCACAGTTGGCAACGTCGTGATGAACGGGAGCGGCTCGAACGTTCTGCTCGGCGTAGTGTTTCGCATTCAACCTGACGGTTCGCGTAATCTGGAGACCGACGAAGGACCTGGACGCAATTTCATGCCCAATCCATCCGAAGACACCACCTCGCCGATCATCACCATTCTTGGCGACAACCCGGCCACGGTTACGTGCGGTACCGCCTACACCGATGCCGGTGCCACCGCCACCGACGATAAGGACGGCGACCTAACCGCCGCCATCGTCACCAGCAACACCGTCAACACCACTGCCGTGGGCACTTACACCATCACCTACACCGTCCGCGATGCCGCCGGTAACCAGGCGACCGCCACGCGTGTTGTCAGAGTCCAGTACAGCTTCGATGGGTTCCTACCGCCCATCGGTGGGGCCGACGCCAGCGGTGGTACCGCGGCCCATCCACTGCGGGTCTTCAAAGTCGGCAGCAAGATTCCGGTCAAGTTCACCCTTGCCTGCGGCGGGGCGGCCGTCACCAACGGCGTTCACACCTTGCAGGTTGTCAAATGGAGCGACGCAACCACCGCGGCCGAGCCGGTCGACGCTTCGGCGGCTGACGCTGCCACCACGGGCAATCAGTTTCGGTATGCTGATGGTCAATGGCATTACAACCTCGACACCAGAGCTACCGGTATGGGTGTTGGCACATGGGAGTTACGCGCCACGCTCAGCGATGGTAGCCGTCACCGCGCCTTCATTGTCGTGAAGTGATGCACCGGTTCTGAGCGCGGTTGTCTGGCAGAATCGGTAGCGGGCTTCTTTTGAGCAAACAATATCGGTTTGGGGTTGCATCCGGTGGCGAATCATGTACAACCCGCCGCCAGATTGATGGCTGTCATGAGGACAACAACGATCCCAGATTGGAAGAAATTGAATCCGCCAATGGCGGTGGCTGAGTTGTTGGCGGCGTCGCCGCGCGTCGTGGTGCCGCCGTCGCTGGCGGAATTGGTGGACTTGGCGGTCGGCGGGCCGGGAAACACCGCGTTCGAGGTGGCTTATGAAGTGCCGGGTAAAGGACGTGTGGTGGAGGCAACCGTGGCCCGTGTGCGCAACGGGATTTCCGCCAACTATCCCGAACCGTACATGCGCCGGCGTGACCCGGATTGCATGACCATTGCCGACGATCTACCGACGGATAAGCCGAGGTTTGCGGATCGGTTCGGGTACGATTTCGCGGTGTTGCGGGCGGAGACGTTCGCGTGGCTTCGGCAACAGGAGCTGGCGGTGTACGGTTTTCATGCGGGTGGGCGGCAACTGGGGATGGATGCGCTGGTGGTGGCGCCTGCCAATGCGGGATTTTTTGCGTTCGGCTTGGCGTTGTTGCAGGAGTTCCTTCCGCTGGCCGAGGTGCCGTCTGATTTTGCGCCGCGCTTGATCATCTACGTGGCCCCGCCATTCCGGCACACGCATTTCGGTGGACGCCAAATGGTGGTGCATGTGCGGCAGGGGGATGGCCATGAGATTTTTTCCTACAATCTCTATCCGGGACCGAGCGCGAAGAAAGGCGTGTACGGCGCGCTGTTGACCGGTGCCGAGCGCGAGGGGTGGGTTGTGGCGCATTGTTCGACCGTGCAGGTGGTGACGCCTTACGACAACGTGTTGACGTTGATGCACGAGGGGGCCAGCGGCGGCGGCAAGAGCGAGATGCTGGAGCTGGCGCATCGGGAGCCGGATGGACGGTTGTTGCTTGGGCGTAACCTGGTTACCGGTGAGGAACGTTATTTGCAAATCCCCCGGATGTGCGAGTTGCACCCGGTCAACGACGACATGGCGTTGTGTCATCCGTCGTTGCAGACCGGCGACGGGTATTTGCATGTGACCGATGCCGAGAACGGCTGGTTTGTGCGCGTCAATCACATTGACGGCTACGGGGTGGACCCGCACTTGGAGGGGTTGACGGCGTTGCCGCCGCGGCCGTTGTTGTTTTTGAATGTGGACGCCGTGCCGGGCAGTCGGGCGCTGATTTGGGAACATATTCAGGATGCGCCGGGCAAACCGTGTCCGAACCCGCGGGTCATCATCCCGCGCGCGGTCATTCCCCACATCGTCAACGAACCGGTGGCAGTGGATGTGCGCAGCCTCGGCGTGCGCACTCCACCTTGCACGTGTGAACATCCGACGTACGGCATTCTCGGGTTGTTTCACATTTTGCCGCCGGCCCTGGCATGGTTGTGGCGGCTGGTGGCGCCGCGTGGTCATGCCAATCCGAGCATTGTCGAGACCGAAGGCATGAGCAGCGAAGGGGTCGGTTCCTACTGGCCGTTTGCCACGGGGCGCCAGGTGGACCAGGCCAATCTGTTGCTGGACCAGATTCTCGGCACGCCGAAAACCCTGTTCATTCTCTGTCCGAACCAGCATATCGGCGCCTGGCAGACCGGGTTCATGCCCCAATGGATCGCCCGCGAATATCTGGCTCGCCGCGGTCACGCGCCGTTCAAGCCCAAGAACTTACAGGCCACTCGGTGCCCTTTGTTGGGATACACCCCGTCCGGCATTACTGTCGAGGGTGTGCCGATTACCTGCTGGTTCCTTCAGCCCCAAACTCAACCCGAAGTCGGCGAAGAAGCCTACGACAAAGGCGCGGCGATGCTTACGAAATTCTTTCATCAATGTCTTCGCAACTTCCTTCATCCGGACCTGACGGCGCGGGGACGGCAAATCATCGAATGCTGTCTCCAGAACGGCACGGTGGCCGACTATGAGGCGCTCACCCGGTAATCGCCCGGCGGTGTTTCTCGATCGCGATGGCATACTCATCGAAGACCGCGGCTGGTTGCGCGACCCGCGTGACGTGGTGTTCTACCCGCAAACCATCCCGGCGTTGCGGCTGCTGGCGGATGAGTTTGCGCTGTTCATTGTGACGAACCAACGCGGCGTAGCCGACGGTCTGTTGCGCCTGGAAGAAGTCCAGCGCGTCAACGCCCACGTTGTGGACACACTCACCGCTGCCGGCATTCCAATTGTGGACGTTTATTGTTGCCCGCACCGGCGCGATGAAAATTGTCCGTGCATCAAACCGAACCCGTACTTTCTTCGCAAGGCTGAGCGCGAACACAACATTGACCTCGCGCGTTCATTTGTGATTGGCGATCATCCCCACGACATCGTGCTGGCCGTCAACGCCGGCGCCCGTGGTATTTATGTGCTTACCGGTCACGGCGCCAAACACCGTGCCGAGCTTACCATTTCCTGTCCCGTTGTGCCCGGCATCGCCGAGGCCGCCGACCACATCCGTCAACACTCAAAAGGAGTCTTCGCATGACGACACAGTTGCTGGCGGTCGCCAGTGCGGCGGACATCCTGCCATCCTATCGTCAGACGCCCGTCGGTTTGCTGCTGGAGTATCAGAATCTGCAGCGACCATTCGACCACTACAGCACGGCGCAACTACTGGTGGGCATGTGCATGGACAACCGCAAAATGCTGCGGCTACCCGATAACTTTGCCTACATCCTGCGGGCTGGCGGCGCGAACTTTCGTCGGCACCAGTTCAAAATATCCTTTGCCATCGCCATTGGCGGCGTGCGCGCCATTGCCCTGATCGGGCACGACCGATGCGGCATGGTCGGCTTGCGGGCGCGACGCGATGCCTTTATCCGTGGGTTGGTTGAAAATGCCGGCTGGGCAGCGGAAGAGGCGGCCGCGCATTTCGACAGGTACGCGCCCGATTTCGAGATTACCGATGCGGCGGAGTTTGTCTGTGCCGAAGCGCGCCGCCTCCAGCAATGTTACCCGAAGGTGCTGGTCGCGCCGCTGTTTTACCGTCTGGACGAGGGACGGTTGTATCAACTCCAGGCCATGTGACGTTTTGTGTTGCGTTTTTCGTCAAACCCGATAAAAGGGCCGCCGCAGGCCCTCACATGTGTAACGCCCGAAAAACGCCCAACAAAGAAAGCGAGACAACATCATGCTCGGATGTAACATAGGCACCTTGTTCAAAGTCACCGTCGCCGGCGGCTCGTATCAGGAAACGCTTGTCACCCATTTGCAGGGCGTTCCGCCCGGCTACCTCATCACAGAGGAGGAAGTGTACCGCGACCTCTTGCTGCGCAAACCCGGTCAGGGCGAACTCACCTCCCCCCGTCGCGAGCCGGACATCCCCATTATCGTTACCGGCCAGAACTGTGACGACACGATGCCCGGTTTTCACAACGCCCACTACACCAACGGCACGCCCCTGACCATTCTCATTCCCAACCTCGACCGCCATTTCGAGCACATCGAAGCCTACCGCGTCACCAACCGCACCCCGCGTCCCGGCCATGCTTCCTACGCTTCCTACGTCAAATACGGTCAGTGGGATGACTCCATTGGCGCGGGTTTTTTCAGCGGACGATACACGGCCACCATTGTCGCCGCCGGCGCCGTCGCCAAACGCATCCTCAAAGACCACGGCATCGAAGTGACCGGTTACGTGAAAGAAGCCGCCGGTGTGCGGCTGGCCGACATGCCCATCGAGAAAATCCGCCCCAAGGTCGCTGCCTACAAGGAGATGCGGCGCCGCTACGATCCCGTCTATCACCACATCTTCGCCTCCGGTCGCCTCAAACCCGAGATGCGAATGCTCCAAAAAATGGCCGTCCTCGCCGAGTTCGAAAAAGAAGTGCCCGAAATGTACAAAAAGATGGTGCACTGGGATGAGGATGCCATCCGCAAAGAATACGGCATCCATCCCAAACTGAACTGCCCCGATCTCGCCACGGCCGACGCCATGTACGAGCGCATCCTTGAAATCACCCGCCAGGGCGATTCCAGCGGCGGCGTGGTGGAAGTCGTCGCCACCGGTGTCCCGTGCGGGCTGGGCGAGCCGGTCTTCAACAAACTGGAAGCCGAACTCGGACGGATGCTCGGTATCGGCGCGGTCAAAGCCGTCGAATCCGGCGCCGGCATGGCTGTCAAAGACATGACCGGCAGCCAGGACAACGATCAGATGTCCGTGAAAGACGGCCAAGTCCAGTTCAGCAGCAACAACGCCGGCGGCATCACCGGCGGACTGGCCACCGGCCAGGACATTGTGGTGCGACTCGCCGTCAAACCGACGCCGACCATTGCCAAACCGCAACACACCATTGACAAGGTCTCGCTGGAAAACAAGGAACTGGCCGCCGTCACCCGCCGTGACCCGACGATTGTGCCGCGGGTCTGGCCCGTGGCCGAGGCGTTCACGGCGATGATCCTGCTCGACCACTACATGCAACACCTCGCCTTTCAGGCGATGAAACCGAAGAAATAGGCGACCCAATCATTGGTGAGCTTTTTGACGTTGTCGCCGTCAGGTCGGGCGGGCACAGTCTGCCGCGAGTTGTTCACCGGCACCTGTGGCGCGGTGAGGTTTTACCCACCGCAGACGGGCGGGCTGCGCTTACCAATGCGCGGCTTGGCGACCGCAAAACAATCTCAAGGGAGAACGGCGGCCTTGATTCGGGCCGCTGTTTTGGGAAGGTAACGGGAAGATGATCGTCACCCTGATCGGCATGAAACATTGCGGCAAGAGCACGCTGGGCAAGGCGCTGGCGGCCCGCTGGGGATGCCCGTTCTACGACGTGGACCCGATGATCGAAGAACGTCATGCCTGCAAAACCGGCCAACGGCGGACCGTTCGGGAGATTTACCGTCAGGAAGGCGAGCAACGGTTCCAAGAACTGGAAACGCAGGTGGTTTGCGATTTGTACCTGCGATTGAGCGACGCGACCGGTAACGCCGTGATCGCCGTGGGCGGGCGGACGGCGCTCAATACCAGGGTGGATGAACTGCTGAGCGCGCTGGGGTTGATTGTGTATCTGGAAGTGTCGCCCGAAGAGATGTTTGCCCGTGTCCGCCGGGGCGGTCTGCCGCCGTTTGTGGATGAAAAGGATCCAATGGGACATTTTACCCGGCTGTATGCCGAACGCGCCCCGCAGTACCGTCGGTTGGCCAATCTGACCGTCAACCTGGACGGACTTGGCCCGGAAGCCGCCGTGGAGAAGTTGTTGGGGGCGATTAAAAACTTCCGGAAAAGTTTGTGTTGAATAGGCAAAAGAATGGCAGCGTCTGATTTGGCGACCACCTCCGGAAGAGGCGGTCAATGAAGTTGGAATGAAACCCGTGAGCGCCACGAGCTGTCAGGTTGCAGAAACCATGGTCGGTGAGGAACATACGCCGCAAACGCTTGCCTCATGGGTTCCCGCAGCCGTTGAGCCCGCAGAGGATTTTGTGAAAATCATCAAAACCCGAAGTGTCCAGTACGCGATCATAGATTTGAAGACAGTCACGCGCATTTCCCTGATCGCTGAACCAGAAAGCCGCGGCTCGCTGGCCGAACAGATCAAGGATGTGTTCCAGCGCATTCAATCCGTCCTCCAACAACAGCGACATCCTCAGACACCGACGTTTCAGACCGTTTTTCTCAAGAACCCCGGCGACCAAGCCGACTGCAATCGGCTTCTGGCCGACCACTACGGCACCGAAATGCCCGTGACGACGTATGTATTTCAGCCGCCCTGTTCCGGGGCGGCGTTGGCTGTGGAGTTGTGGTCCATCGGAGGCGACTCCGTGCGGATCCGTCGGCCAACACCTCAAGTCCTCTCGGTGAGTTACGATGACCTGACCTGGACTTATTGTGGCGGTATCACACCCCGGCGGACCGCGGGAGGTGTTTATGAGCAGTCGCTGGATGCGTTCGAGCAGATGAGAGAACAACTGGCAAAAGCCGGCGTCGGTTTTGATCATGTGGTACGCACCTGGCTGTACCTGGGCGACATCACCGGGCCGGAAGGCGATCTTGAGCGCTACATGGAACTGAACCGGGCGCGGGCGGATTTCTATCAAAACATCGCTTTTGGGAACGGACATCTACTGAACGACGTGCGGCTCAGTATGTACCCGGCCAGTACCGGCATCGGCATGAGCAACAAGGGAATTGTCATGAGTTGCACCGCCATGGACACCACCCGCAAGGATGTGTTTCTGACTCCCTTGGAGAACCCGCAACAGACGCCCGTTTACCAGTACGAAACCTGTTATTCACCGAAAAGCCCGAAGTTTGTCCGGGCCATGGCCCTGATCATCAACGGCTACACCACCCTGTGGATTTCCGGCACCGCCAGCATCGTCAATTCCCAAAGCGTGCACATTGGCGATCCGGGCAAACAAACCGAGCAGACCATCGCCAATATCGAACGGCTGATCAGCGCGGAAAACCTGGCGCGCCACGGAATCAAAGGCGCCCGCCCCGGCCTGTCGGACTTTGCCCGTCTCCGCGTGTACATCAAACGCCCGCAGGACTACCCGATCTGCCGTCAGATCTGCGAAAAACGATTCGGCAATATCCCCATCCTCTACACCCTCTCGGATGTCTGCCGCTCCGACCTGCTCGTCGAAATGGAAGGCGTTGTCTTCGTCAAACGCGCCTCCGTTGACTGATGACGTTGGAATCGCAGATCAAGGCGCGCGCCGCTGCCCTCGGTTTTGATCTGTGCGGGATCACCACCGCCGAGGCACCGCCGCATGTTGCCGCCTATCAGCAGTGGCTGGCCGACGGGTGCCACGGCGAGATGAGGTACATGACCCGACGACTCAATCCCGCGCAAATCCTGCCCGGCTGCCGGTCCGTTATCGTTGTTGGTCTCAACTACTATCACTCCGGCGCGCCGCACCTGGCCCGCTACGTCGGTTCGCGTGACTACCACGACGTGATGGGCGAAAAACTCGCCGAACTGGCCAAACTCGTCAACGGTCGCTGGTATGTGGATACCGGGCCGGTTTTGGAACGCGATCTTGCCCAGCGCGCCGGTCTCGGTTGGATCGGCAAACACACCAATCTCGTCAACCGCCGGTTCGGCAACTGGATTTTGCTCGGTGAGGTGTTGACCACGTGCGAACTGGCTCCTGATACGCCCGAACGCGAGCATTGCGGCAAGTGCCGTCGTTGTCTGGACGCCTGTCCGACCGGCGCGCTCACCGTGCCCTACCGGCTCGATGCACGGCGTTGCATCAGTTACCTCACCATCGAGTTCAAAGGCGAGATACCGAAAGAGCTACGCTCAAAAATCGGCGACCGGCTGTTCGGCTGCGATGCCTGCCTGGAAGCCTGTCCGTGGAACCGATTCGCCAAACCCTCCACGTGGACGCCGCGTCCGTTGCCGCCGCTGGAGGAGATGTTGTGGTGGACGGAACAACAGTTTGCCGAACATTTTCGCGGCACGCCGATCTACCGGCTGAAACTGGCGCGGCTGATTCGGAACATTCGCGTCGTGCTCGCCAACCGCCACGCCACTGGCGTTGCCCCACTCAGCGGAGATTAGACAACGCCTTGTCGGCAGCCTGTCGGACCTGTTCCATCTTGTCCTGATACGCCTTCATTCGTTGCCGGGCAAACTCGCCGTAGGTCATCCCGTCGGTCCGTTTCAAGTCCGACGGCATGGTACAGGTCTCGCATCGCGGACAGGACCAGCGGTCGCCAAACCACCAGTGGTCGCCGGCAAACCCGCAGCGTTTGCAGGTCAGATGACGCGGTTTGCCGCCGAGCGCGAGCGCGGCGTTACGGTTGGCGATCCGTTCGGGATCGTTGTCCATTGCCTTTTGCAGGTCGGCCAGACAATTGTCGCGCCACTGGAGAATGGCCAGACGGTCGCCGGTCGGCATCGGTGGGAGATTGACAACGACAACGCCGGCGGCGCCTTCCCCGGCGGGCGGCGGGCCACCGGTGACACGGCGGGTGAGCGCATCAGCCCATTCGAGCGCCTGACGATAGGCCAACACCCGTTGGTCGAGGTTGCCCTGCGCTCGTCGGGCGGCTTCGATTTTCTTCAACCCTTCCCTGGCGTACTCGATGAGTTTGGGGTCCTGGGTTGAAGCGAGGATGGCTTGAAGTCGTTTTTCGGCCTGGTCGAGCGTTTGGTTGCGATAGTTGGCAACAAGCGCCTGTTTTTCGGCCGCCTCCTTTGCGCTGGCGGAAGCGCCCCACCCGTGCCAGAGCACGCCCGCTCCGGCCTCGATCGCCCGACCGCCCTCGTAGAGCGGATCAATCGTCATTGCTTTCAACAGCCGCCCCAGTCCGACGGTCAGGCCGCGTCCGACGGCAAACAAACGGATCGGGTCCTTGCCGGCGGCCAGATCGGCGAGGAACTGCTGGCGCGATTCATCGGTCGCCGCCCAGATGGTGTTGTAAAGGGAGGGAATCCCGGAGGCGTACCAGACTGTTTTTGCGCCGGTTTTGGTGAGGGAGACGGTGTAAGAGTCGTACGGGTCTATTTCCTCGGCAGCCTGGTGATAACCCTCGTAGGCCGCGTACAGCAACAGCAATGCGCCGGCGCCTTTGACAAAAGTGGCGCGCGTTCCCGGTGGCGGCGCGCCCATAAACTCGCCGACGGCGATGCGAAATTTCTGCAGGGTGGTGGGCCGGTAGTTTTGCATCACCAGTTCGACCGCTTCGCTTCGGGTGAGCAACTCACCGCGCGGGGTCTGAAAACAGACCGTGCCATCGGGCGCGACGACTTTTTGAAGGCGAACATGGCCGCCGGTGACCTCGGCGTAATAGACCGGGTCGCGCGCAATCATCTCCTGGCGGGCGGCCTGGTTGCAGCGGGTGATTTTGGCCTTCTCGGTTCGCAACGTTTCCAGTTCGAGTTGTTCCTCGGGCGTCAAGGAGGATTTGGCTTCGTACTCGGCGATGCGTCGGTCGCGGACGGCGTTGGATTCGTCGCTGAGTTTGAGCGCCTGGCGGTGGGCTTTGGCGAATTCTTTTTTGGCGGTCTCGCAATACTCGGCGCGTTCGAGGGTTTTGATCTCTTCCGGGTTGCCGAAGGTGACGACGCCGGCTTCTTCGGGAGTGAGCCGGGCGTGCATCCGGGCGGCTTTCTCGAAGAAACCGGGGTTTTGTTCTGCCGTGCCGGCGAACTCGGCGAGTTTTCGGACGCTTTTGCTGGCCTTCTGAAGGTCAGCGGCATCGGGATTGAGTGTGATGCCCGATTCGGTGAATTTCTGGCCGTGGCCGAGCGCGACACCTTCGCCGTCGTACACGCCGGCTTTGCCTTTGGAGACGTTGTGGACGGCGCCGTCGGTGGCCATGAAATCGCTGCCCTGCATCAGTTTTTGTTCGAGACTGATACCGCCGCCGGCGCGTTCGCAGTAGATGTTCATGTCCTGGCCAACGATTTCCCAGCGGCCGGGTTTCTCGACGATTTGGATCTTCGGGTTGCGGGCTTTGAGGTTCTCAATGAACTCCCGGCAGGATTCATAGTCGCCGGTGAGGTCCACGTCGCTGGAGAGGTTCCCTTCGGGACGCGGCGTGCCGCTGTGGAACAGTTTTCGGCCTTCGCCGAGCGCTTTCATGACCGTTTCGACCTCTCGCGCGCGAGAATCGAGCGCGTTCATCTGAGCGCGGGCGTTGTTGAGTTCGGTTTGCCAGCGGGTTTTGATTTCCTGGTAGCGGGGATGGGACGTGTCCACGACCTGTGCGGTGCGGCCGTCGGGAAGTTTGATTGTTTTGCGGGCTTCGGGTGGGATTTGCGATTCCCAATGTCGGGTGATTTCTTTGAGTTTGTTGGCTTGTGCCGTTCGGAGTTCGTCGAGGTTGGCGGGTAATTCCGCGCCGGCGATGGCGGTTGAGAGTAGAAGGAGGAGAAAAAGTCTCATTGGTGGGCCTCCTTTTGCCAGGCATCGGCCAGTCGGGCGGCGTAGGCGCGCCAGTCGGCGGGCGTTTGTTTGTCGGCGTGGAGTTGGCGGGCCGTTGCGATGGCGTCATGGCGTTTGCCCTGCTGGTACAGCAACAACGCGAGAGCAACCCGCGCCGGCGGGTTACCGGGCTGGCGTTGGAGGATGGCGCGAAAAACGGTTTCGCCTTTTTGGGGGGCTTGATCAAGGATGTAACAGTTGACCAGCATGGCGGCCACGGACGGCTTGAGCAGGTCGGGTTGTTTGTCGAGCACGGCGCAGAACTCCGTTGCGGCAGCGGAGAAGCGGCGTTGGTAAAAGAGATTCTGAGCAAGTAACAAACGGGCTTCGAGATTCTGCGGGGAAAGCGCCTTTCGTAAATGCTCCTCGGCCAGCGACAACGACATCAGGTCGTTGGACAACCGCATGTAGAGTCGGGCGGCGGTCATTCGCACCTGCGGGTCCTGCGGTAGCGCCGCGCAAGCGCCCTCCGCGCAGAGTAGTGCGCGGGCGAACATGGCGTGGTCTTTGACGCGGTCGGCTTCCTCGGCCAGTGCCAGCGCGTAGCGGATGCGGATGGCGGCAAGCGCTCGGTCGTCGCCTTTTTCCATGGCTGCGCGTTCTTCGGGAAATGGCTCAACGGGTTCGATCCCCGGTGGGTTGGGCGACGACGGAGGGGTGGCGGCGATGCCTCCTTCGGGAACGAACGTCACAACCAGAGTGTATTCGATGGGGCCGGCCACCGGCAGATCGAAAAGGGTTTTCGGGACGGCGGTTGATGGTCGCTGCGGTGACGGTTTGATGTGCCACGGGCCGTTTTTTTGGCAGAGCACAAAGGCGTTGTCGCCTTGCGATGCGGAGGAAAGGATGCCGGCCAGTTGAACCCAGATGTAGCCGGCGAAATGGCCTTTGGCGGGAATCGTCCACTGGAGCGGTTTGCCGGCGACACTGTCTTCCCAACCGAGGCTGGAGGTGGTAGAGGCTTGGAAACCGAGCGCGCCGACCTGGAAACGGCATTCGGCAGGGGCATTGGAGAGCGTGACGGTGATGGTACCGGGGCCGGGGGCGGTGAGCGTGAAATAATCGTGACCGTCGTCGGCATGGATGATGCCTTTGACCGGTTTGCCGAACTCGATGGGGGTTGCCTGGTTGGGTTGGTTGTTGGGTTCTGATTCTTGGGCGCTGGCAAGAGAGCCAAACAGGCAGAAGATAACAAAAAGAATCCTGTTCATCGGTTGCCAACCGGTAACAGAAGCGGGCGAGGGCGTCAAACGCTTCCCCGCGTTGCAGACGGGTGATATAGTGCGCAGTAATGAAATGGCTGGGCACATTGTTGCGGCTGACCGTGATGTTCATCGGTGCGACCCTGCGATGGCGGATTGAGGATCCGTCAGGTCTGCTGGCGCGGACGCCGGAGGGTCCGTTGATCTTTGCCTTTTGGCACAATCGGATTTTGCTGTTGCCGTATCTGTTCAAGAAACACTGGAGTAAACGGCAGCGAGACAAGGTGGCAGTACTGGTGAGCGCCAGCCGGGATGGGGAGAAACTGGTGCAAGTGTTGGAGCGGTTTGATTTGATCTGTGTGCGCGGTTCCAGCAGCCGTCGCGGGCGACAGGCATTGGTGGAACTGACGCGGTTGGTACGGGAGGGGTACGATATCGGAATCACACCCGATGGGCCGCGTGGGCCGAAATACCGGGTGCAGGAGGGGGTGATCAGCCTCGCGCAAGTGACTGGCGCGGCGATCATTCCGGTGTCGTGGAGCGTGGAATGGAAATACGTTTTTCCGAAAGCATGGGACAATTTTCAGGTGCCGATGCCGTTCTCGCGGGCGGTGCTGCGGATTGGAGGGCCGATGACGGTGGGGCGAGAGGCGGAACCGGAAGAGCGGGAGCAGAAACGAGTCGAGCTGGAGCGGGTTTTGTTGGGATTGTGCGAAAATTTACCCTGAAAAAATTTTTTACGGATTCTTTGAACGTTTAAAAGGATGACGGGTCGAAATCAATGGTGCGAGGAGTATAACGGTCGCTCGCGACGCCTCCGGGCGGTGGCTGCGCTTCTCCTAGCCTGACCTGACCTCACCCAGGTGGTCACCGCCAATCGTGAGCGACCGACCCTCGGCCAAGCGTGTTTGCGTTGCAGCCCGGTTCCGCTCAGAACCGGGCTGTTGTTTCTAGAGTCGGCCGGCGGCCTTGTAATCCTCGTAAAAATCCAACACCCGCCTGACGTAGGCGCGGACGCCCCGGTCGGGGAGATCGTTGAGAAACTGGGCGGCGGTTTTTGGTTGTCCTTGGGGCGCCCAACGCAGTACGGTGCCCCGACCCGCGTTGTATTCCGCCAACGCGAACGGCACCGGGTCATCCACCGGCTGGGTTCGCCAATAGGCCAGCGCATGGGCCAGAAGCCAGGCGCCGGTCTCGATATTGGTGCGCTCATTCCAGAGCTGGCTTTCGGGGATGCCAAGGAGGCGCGCCGTGCCGGGCATGACCTGCATCAGGCCGACGGCGCCACTTTTGCTGCGGGCGAACGGGTCGAAACCGCTTTCCTGTCGCATGACAGCTTTGAGGAGGAACTTGTCCACGCGGTAGCGGGGGGCAACCTGTTCGATGAGTTTGCCGTAGCGGTATTCGCGCGTCAGCCAGCGAACGTAGATGAACGTGGACGCCCCGAATGCGCTCACGGCCAGCGTCAGCGCCAGCGTCCTGCCCAACCGAGCCATGGTGAAATGGCAATGGTTCACGCCACGACTATAACAGCCGCGCCAACCGGCGTCACGGCAACTTCAGGAGAACCTCGGCGACCCGTCGTCCGAGTGCCTCGGCGGTGAGTTTGTCGGCTTCGTTGGGAGCGAGGTCCGTCGGTTCCTGTCCTGCCTGTCCCATGACGCCGAGATAGCTGGAAAGGCGGTTACGGCCTTGCGGGTCGCCGTAAGGGATGAGGTCGTTGCCCACCCAGATCATGCCGTGCTGCGCGGCGAAGATGGCGAAATATTCCAGCGTGTTCAACTTGTCGCCGCTCGGCCCGGCCGACACGCTGAAGCCGGCGGCGATTTTGTTTCGCCATTTTCGGCCGAACCAGCGTTCGGCGGTGGCATCAGCAAATGCTTTGAATTGTGCCGACGGGCCGCCCATGTAGGTGGGGCTGCCGAAAATGAGGGCGTCGCTGGCGTCCAGCCGGGCCAGGAGGTCTTCGTTTTGGTAACGTCCTTCGAGGATGTCTTTGCCTTCGATGCGGGCCATTTTCACCTGGATTCCCGCCACGGACGCGGCGCCTTTGGCAACGGCGTCGGCCATTTTTGCCGTGTGCCCGGTCCCGGAGTGGTAAACCACCGTGATTGTTTTCATGGAACAGTACCGTAGGCAGAAAGAGGCGAGACGCAAGCGCCAAAATTCGGTACACTGGCGGCATGGTGAGTCAACCGATTGCCAGAGTGGTGGTGGACATCGCGCTGGACCGGGAATTCGATTATCGGATTCCGACGGCCCTGTTGGGCGCGGTTCATGTCGGCGCCCGCGTGAGTGTGCCGTTTGGGCGGCGAGCCGTGCAGGGGTATGTTGTTGGGTTGGCTGACCATTCGTCGCAGCCGCCGGAGAAACTGAAAGAGATCGGCGAGGTGGTTGGCAAAAAACCGTTGCTCTCCGACAAGATTCTCGAACTGGCCCGCTGGATGGCGAGGTATTACTGTTGCCCTGTCGAATCGGCGGTGCGATGCGCGTTGCCCGTGGTGGTTCGAAAGGCGAAGGTCAGTTGGAAAGAACGTCAGTTTGCCCGACTCGGTCAGATTTCGCCCGCTGAATTTGCCGCGTTGCTGAAAAAGGCCAGGAAACAGGCTCACATCATCGAAATCCTGCGCCGCGAGGAAGAGATGCTCGTCGCCGATCTTGTGCAACGGGCCGACACCGATGCGGCCACCGTGAAGAGACTGGCCGAGAAAGGTTTTGTCGTCGTCACCGACCGTGTGCAGGAACGCGATCCGTTCGGGGGCGAGGTGTTTCTGCCGACGGAGCCGTTGCCGTTGACCGATGAGCAACAGAAGGCGCTCGACCTTTGCAAGGCCGCGATGGATCGCCCTGATAAACCCGTCCTCATTCGTGGCGTCACCGGCAGCGGCAAGACGGAGGTGTATTTGCAGGCCATTGAACATTGTCTGCGGCAGGGCCGGGACGCCATTGTGTTGGTGCCGGAGATTTCGCTGACGCCGCAGACGGTGGAACGGTTTCGGGCGCGTTTCCCGAAGGAGCAGATTACGGTGCTCCACAGCCATCTCAGCGAGGGCGAACGCCACGACCAGTGGCACAAAATCCGCAATGGCGAATCTCACATCGTCATCGGCGCCCGTTCCGCCGTGTTTGCCCCTGTGCAGGCGCTCGGCCTCATTGTGGTGGATGAGGAACACGAAAATTCCTACAAACAGGATGAGACCCCGCGCTACAACGCCCGCGATCTTGCCGTCGTCCGCGGCAAACTGGAGCAGGCCGCCGTCGTCCTCGGCTCGGCCACGCCGTCGCTGGAGTCGTTCTACAACGCCCAACGCGGTCGTTACGCGCTGGCCACGTTGTCCCGCCGCATTGACAACCAGAAAATGCCCGTCATCCGCGTCGTGGACATGCGGCAGGAGGCGATCCGCGCAAAAGGGTTGTATGTGCTCTCCGCCCGGTTGCGCGACGCGATCCAGGCCCGGCTCGACAAACGCGAGCAGGTCATCCTGTTCCTCAACCGACGAGGCTATGCCACGCATTGTTTCTGCCCGAAATGCGGTTATGTCGCCACCTGTTCGCAGTGCAGCGTCTCGCTGGTCTATCACCGCAAGGAGGAGAAGCTCTCCTGTCATTTCTGCGGTCACCACGAGCCGACGCCGAAAATCTGTCCCAACCCCGCCTGCCGCGATCCAGCCATCCGCTATTCGGGGATCGGCACCGAAAAGGTCGAAGCCGCCATCCAGAAAGTTTTTCCTGCCGCGCGCGTGCAACGGATGGACTCCGATGTGATGACCCGCAAATCGCTCTACCGCGAAATCCTCGGCGCCTTTCGCGTCGGCAAAATTGACATCCTTGTCGGCACCCAGATGATCGCCAAGGGATTGCACTTTCCCAATGTCACCCTGGTCGGCATCATCCACGCCGACATGGCGTTGCACCTGCCCGATTTTCGCGCCGGCGAACGCACGTTTCAGTTGCTCGTCCAGGTCGCCGGGCGCGCTGGACGGGGCGATGTCGAGGGGGAGGTTATTGTCCAGAGTTTCACGCCGTTTCACCCCGCCATCCAATATGCCCGGCATCACGATTATCTCGGTTTCTACGAGCAAGAGATCGAACTGCGCGAGCAACTCCGTTACCCGCCCGCCACCCGCATGGTCTGTTTGATGTTTCGCGGGCGCAACGATACCAAGGTCGCTTTCTATGCCGACGCGCTGGCGAAAGAATTGAAAAAACATGTTGGCCGGGACGTGCTGATGGGAGAACCGTCTCCTGCCCCCCTGGCGAAAATCCACAACTACTACCGTTATCAGCTCATTCTTCGCGCCGAGAAAATCCTCCGCCTCACCGAGACCCTCGCCAACATCCTCCCCACCGTGAAACCACCCGAAGATGTGACCGTCCATGTGGACGTTGACCCGCTCTCGTTACTATGAATGCCCCGGACAAAAGGTATTGTAGCGGCGCTTCCGCCAAGCGCCGAGTTGTTCAGAAGACGGCGCTTGAGACGAGCGCCGTTACAGGAAACTTCTTCATGACCGGCACCGACACCGGCGTTGGCAAAACCTTCGTCACCGCGCTCCTGCTGGCCGAATTTCGACGCCTCGGCCTGCGTGCTGCCGCGATGAAACCGATTGCCTGTGGACGCGATGGCCGCCACGACGCCGAGCAATACGCCGCTCTGATGAATCACGAACAGCCGCTCGACGTTCTCAACCCCGTTTACCTCCGCCACCCGCTTGCTCCCAGCGTGGCCGCCCGACTCGAACGTCGCCGCATTGACCTACCGAAGGTCGTTGGCGCCTATCGTCGGCTTGCCACCATCTATTCTCCTCTCCTCGTCGAAGGCGCCGGCGGTCTGCTCGTGCCCATTCTCGAACATTGGCATCCTGAGCGGAGCGAAGGACCGCTGAACCGAAAACGCCATGCGCATCCCACAGGCGAGAGTTTTCGCTCCGCTCAGAATGACAGCGCGGAGAAATCGCGTCCGTATTTTGTTGCCGACCTTGCCCGCGATCTTGGTCTGCCGCTGATCATTGTTGCCCGGCTCGGTCTTGGCACCCTCAACCACACATTGCTGACCGTTCGTCAGGCGCAGACGATGGGGTTGAAGGTTGCCGGTATCATCCTCAATGACCTTCGCGGCGGAAAACGCGGTCTGGCGGAGAGGACCAACATCAAGGTTGTACCCGAACTCTGCGGCGTCCCGCTACTCGGCATCGCGCCGCATGAGATTCGGAAAATCTGCAGGAAATTGCTCAAATGAAACAAATTCTTCTGGCAATCTTGTTGTGCGCAACAACGGCGCGCGGCGAATACGCGGTCGTGGTGAGCGAGGCAACGCAACGCGAGCCGTCGTGGCGGGCAGTGGTACAGGCGTTGGTGGCCAAACACCAGGCCCGCGTTGTGACCTACCGCGACGATGTGACGAGTGTGCGCGCGGACCTGGCGAAACGATTGCCGACGCACGTGGCTTTCGTCGCCCAACCACAGGAGGCGGGACGGAAGTTTGTTGTGGCGATCCATCAGATGATGCGGCAGCTCGACGACGACCCGTACACCGACGCGCTTTGGGGGATTGTGACCGGTTACGATGCCGCGGACGCGTTGCGAATCGCGCAGCGACGCGAGCCGCTGGTGATTCGCTGCGGCGGTTCGGGCGCGGGCAAGGGGTGGATCGAACATTTACCGCGGGGGTTCGCCTCCTACGAAGGCGCGAAGGACAAGTTCTGGACGTGGCGCGATGGCAGGGTGACGGAGACGTCTGTCAAACCCGACACGGCAAAATCGCTGGCCGACGGTTTGAACACGATGGCACCGGAAGTTTTTATCACCAGCGGCCACGCAACGGAGCAGGACTGGCAGATCGGGTACGGATTCAACGGCGGCTTATTCCGCTGCGAACGCGGTCAGTTGTACGCTGTCAACACCGAGGGCAAACGCTTTGACATACATTCACCGACACCAAAAGTGTATCTGCCGGCGGGCAACTGTCTGATTGGCCATATCCCGCGCGCCGATTGCATGGCGACCGCGTGGATGCATTCCGGCGGTGTTTATCAGATGTTCGGTTACACCGATGTGACATGGTTTGGTTATATGGGATGGGGCACGCTGGAACTGTTTCTGAGTGGCCGGTACAATCTTGCCGAGGCGTTTTTCTTCAACAATCAAGCGCTTATCCACAAGCTTCTGACGGAGAAACCGGTCGGCAACGAACTCAAGGGATTGTTGTACGACCGCGATATTGTGGCCTTTTACGGCGACCCGTCATGGGACGCGCGGATGCCGCGCTCCGATTGCGGTTGGACCGAGCAGGTTCTCGCCACCGCTGGCAGAGTGACATTTACATTGACAACCACCCGCGACGGCAAATGGCCGAGCCGGCCGGTTTGCGTCTGGTTGCCACAGCGTTTTCCCGACGCGAAAGTCGTTGAAGGCGAGCAGTACAAACCGCTTGTGACCGACAATTTCCTCCTTTTGCCGCTCCAAGGGAAATTTCAACGCGGCGAGCAGATTCGCGTGATCATCGCCGCCGGCAAACTGTCCTGAATTTACTTCTTCAGGAACGGCGAGAACAGGTCCATGGGGATCGGGATGAACGTGGTGGTGTTGTGTTCGCTGGAGATTTCGCGCATGGTTTGGAGGAACCGCAACTGAAGCGCAATCGGTTCCTTGGCGATCATGTTGGCGGCCTGCACCATCTTCTCGGCCGCTTGGTATTCGCCCTCGGCGTTGACAATCTTGGCGCGGCGTTCGCGCTCGGCTTCGGCCTGTTTGGCCATGGCGCGTTTCATGCCGTCGGGTAGCACCACATCTTTGACTTCAACGGCGCTGACCTTGATGCCCCACGGATCGGTTTGGCGGTCGAGAATCTCCTGCAATGTCTGATTGATTTTCTCGCGGTGAGCGAGCAGTTCGTCCAGTTCCGCTTGGCCCAGCACGCTGCGCAGAGTCGTTTGTGCCAGTAACGCGCTGGCTTTCAGGAAGTTCTCCACTTTGACCACCGCCGCAATCGGGTCCATCACGCGGAAATAAACAACGGCGTCCACCGTCACGGGCACGTTGTCGCGGGTCATGACCTCCTGTTTGGCGACGTCAATGGTCACAACACGCAAATCCATCTTCACCATCCGATCCACGATCGGGATGAGGAAAACCAGGCCGGGTCCCTTGGCACCGACCAGACGTCCCAGCCGAAAGATGACACCCCGTTCATACTCCCGCAGGATGCGGATCATCTGCGGCAGAATGAAAGACGCGGCAATAAAGATTACGACCGCCCACGGCCCCAGCTTGAGCAGGAACTCAATCAGGTTCATAACGTTTTCTCCTCTCCGGTGGTTTTCGGTTTTACTTTCAACGTCAACCCTTCCATAGCCACAACCTCAACCGTCTGCCCCGCCTCCACGGGAGTATCGCTGACAGCATTCCAATACTCGCCTTCGACAAACACCTTGCCGCCTCTGGCGTCAATCCGCCCCAGGGCCGTGACGGTTCGGCCGGTTAGCGATTCGGACCCCGTCTGAACAGGCCGAAACTGGGCCCGAATCCCTTTGGTCACCACAAAAATGAAGAACAACGCCGTCACAACGGTCGCCGGCAGAATCCACGTCAGCGACAACCGCAAAAACGGCTCTGTGCGGTCAAACATCATGAATGCCCCCAGGAAAAAAGCCACAATACCGCCCGCCGTCAGGATGCCGTGCGACGGCACAAACGCGTCAATGATGAACAACGCGATGGCCACCGCAATCAACGCCAGCCCCGCAATGTTCATCGGCAGTACCGAGGCGAGATAAAGTAACAACACCAGCGCGATCACGCCGACCACACCCGGCAAAATCGCGCCCGGATTGGTCAGTTCCCCGATGATCCCGTACATCACCAGCAACATCAGCACCAGCATCATCTGCGGATGCGCCACCACCTGAAACGCTTTTTCCCGCATCGTCATCGGTATCTCAATGGTCACGGCCTTCTCGGTCTTGAGCTTCTTGTCGCCCACTGTCCGCCCATCGAGTTGCTTCAGCAAATCTGCCATATCCCTGGCAATCAGGTCTATCACGTTCAACTGCAAGGCCTTCTCCTCGGTAATGGAAGCGCTCTCCCGCACCGAGGACTTGGCCCATTCCGTGTTGCGTTTGTGCTTGGCGGCCACCGCCTCAATGTAGCTGGAGGCAAAGTTCTCCAGTTTCTGTTTCATGGTCTCATCCAGTTTCTCGCTGCCGCCGCCGATGCCGACCGGGTGAGCCGCGCCGATGCTGGTGGTGGGAGCCATCGCCGCCACGTCGGCGGCCATGGTGATGAAACAGCCGGCGCTTCCCGCCCAGGCGCCGGACGGATAGACGTACACCACCGTGGGCACAGGTGCCCGCAGAAAGCTCTGGATGATTTCCTTGGTCGAATCGAGAAGACCGCCCGGCGTGTCGAGTTGGATCACGAGACATTCCGCGTTGTAACCGGACGCCTCCCCCAGTGCCCGCGCCAAGTAGGAAGCCGTGGCAGGACCGATGGTGCCCTGTACCCGCGCCACACACACCGTCTGAGCTGTCGCGCCCGCGGCCAACGCCAGCCAGACCGCCAACATTGTCCCCCATCGCTTCATTCTGCCAGCAGGTTAGACCGGGAACACATAACGTGCAATCCAAAACCATTCATGTTACACTTCCGCCGCATGAAACCGCTGCCGGCCCTCGTCTTGTCGTTGGTTTTTCCCGCCGCCGCGCTTTTTGCCGACACCCATGCCGTCGAACGCGGCCTGGCCTGGCTCTGCGCCCAACAGCGTCCCAACGGTTCCTGGAGCGAAACCACCGCGCTCAACGCGCTGCCGATGTTGGCGATGCTTTCCGCCGGCAAAACACCGGGCGTGCGTCCGTTCGATTCGCCGCTGGATCGCGGCCTGCGATTTCTGCTCAGCCAGCAGGACAAAGACGGCGGGTTCACCGCCGGCGGCGCCTGGATGTACGGACACGGGATCAGCACCCTGTTGTTGGCCGAGTCCGCCGGTATGACGCGCGACGATCGTTTTATTCGACCCGCGCTCGAACGGGCCGTCGCCCTGATTCTCCGTTCCCAGAACATTCCCAAAGGCGAGTTTCACGACGGCGGCTGGCGGTACGAGCCGTCCTCGACCGATAGCGATCTTTCCGTCACGGTCTGGCAGATTGCCGCGCTGCGTTCCGCCAGCGAGGCCGGCGTTGCGGTGCCGCGCGACGCGCTGGAACGGGCCGGCAACTACATCAAACGCTGCGAGCATCCCAGCGGCGGATTCGGTTACCAGCCCGGCGGTATCCCGAACGAGTCGCGCACGGCTGCAGCCATCATCGCGTTGCGTCAGTGCGGCCGGTGGAAGGACCCGGCAATTGGTCGTGCCCGTCGCTGGTTGGAACAGAACCCGTTGCGATGGGAATCGCAGTATTTTTATCATGCCGCCTGCCACACGGCTCATGCGGGAGTCGGGTTTGATCCGAAGATTTTGCTCGAGCACCAGAATCCGGATGGCAGTTGGCCCGCCGCACCGAACTCGCAGAACGAGGGCCGGGCCGGGCCGTTGTACACGACTTCGATGGCGATTCTTGCGTTGACGGCGCGCTGGAATTACCTGCCGGTGTTCATGCAGTGAGCAGGGCGGAGGAAGGTTATTCGTTGCCGTTGCCGTTGCGGCGTTCCCATGGGCGACGGGTGGTGGCCTGGGTGGCGGCGGCCAGTTTCTCGGTGTCCACTTTCAGCCAGACGGTGTCTTCGCCGGCAATGGATTCGATGTCACGGACGAATGATTCGGAGGGGGTGACCGCGAGTTGTTCGCTGGCTTCGAGGAAGACCAGTTTCCCGTCGGGATACATGAAGCAGAAAATCACGGGACAACAACCCTGGTGGGCGCGCAGTGTCTCCTGGATTTTCTCCAGTAATCCTTCTTCTCCGGCGCGGGTGGTCGGCAACCGGATATGGACGGCCTTGGTGAACTTTTTCGGAACATCTTCCAGCGGCAAGATCTGTTCGGCAACAATTTTGGGCGGGTCTTCGCGGCGGTTGACGGTGCCGCACACGAAAACGGCAGCGTCCTGGCTCAGGTACGGCGCGCTACGGGCGTGGGCTTCGGGAAACACGAGCACTTCCACCGTGCCGTCGAGGTCTTCGAGGGTGAGGATGGCCATGGGTTTGCCCTGTTTGGTGATTTTGGGGAGCACCTTGTTGATGATGCCGCCGATGCGGGTGGCTTGGCCGTCCTGCCACTGCGTCAGTTGGGCGGTGGAGGCCAGCTCGTAGCGGCGAAGGATCTCGGCGTATCGGCTCAACGGATGGCCGCTGACATAGAAGCCGAGCAACTCTTTTTCGAAGGCGAGCATCTCGCTTTGTGACCATTGGACGGTGGGGGCCTGTCGGACGGCGGCGGCGCGGGCGGTGGCCGGTTCGAGGTCGAAGAGAGCGGCCTGGCCGCGTTCACGGTCCCGCTGGAGGCTGCTGGCGCGGTTCATCTGGTAGTCAATCTCGGCAAAGACCTCGGCGCGAGCCGTGTTCAGGGAGTCGAAGGCGCCGCATTTGACGAGACTTTCGATGACTTTGCGGTTGACGGTTCGCGGGTCCACGCGCTCGCAGAAATCGCCCAGGGAACGGAACGGGCCGTGTTGTCGTCGGACCTCGATGATGTGTTTGACGGCGATTTCGCCAACGTTTTTGATGCCGGCCAGGCCGAAGCGGATGCGTCCGTTTTCGACGGTGAACTTCACGTCGCTGGCATTGATGTCGGGCGGCAACACTTCGATGCCCATGGATTTGCATTCGTTGACGAACTGCTGGATTTTTTCCGTGTTGGCCAGTTCGTTGGAGAGCACGGCGGCCATGAATTCGACGGGGTAATTGGCTTTGAGCCAGGCGGTCTGGTAGGCGACGACGCCGTAGGCGGCGCTGTGTGATTTGTTGAAGCCGTAGCCGGCGAATTTGGCCAACATGTCGAAGATTTGGTTGGCTTTGGCTTCTGGAATCTTGTTTTTTTCGCGGCAACCCTTGACGAAGATGGCGCGTTGTTTTTCCATCTCTTCGGGTTTTTTCTTGCCCATGGCGCGTCGCAGCACGTCGGCGCCGCCCAACGAGTAGCCGGCCAGGACGCTGGCTGCCTGCATGACCTGTTCCTGATAAACAAAGATGCCGAAGGTCTCCTTCAGAATCGGCTCCAGCAGCGGGTGGTCGTATTCGATTTTGACCTTGCCGTGTTTGCGGTTGACGTAATCGTCAATGAGCGCCATCGGACCGGGCCGGAACAGCGCGATCAACGCGATGATGACATCAATCGAATCCACACCGATGCGCCGCGCCAGGTCGCGCATGCCCGGCGATTCAAGCTGGAACACACCGATGGTGTTGGCTTTCTTGAGCAGGTCGAAGGTCTTCTGGTCGTTCAGCGGGATTTTGCCGATGTCCAGGCGTTGGCCGGTGGTTGTTTCGATGAGGTCGAGGGCGTCCTTGATGACGGTGAGCGTTTTCAGGCCGAGGAAGTCCATTTTCAACAGGCCCAGTTCGCCCAGCGGACTCATCGAGTATTGGGTGACGATATCGGTCGGGTTGGTGCCGGTGGTCAGCGGCACGATGTTGGTGAGCGGTTCGGCGCCGATGACCACGCCGGCGGCGTGGGTCGAGGAGTTGCGGGGCAACCCTTCCAGCGTTTTGCCGTAGTCAATCACCCGCCGGGTCATTTCCTCGGTCTCATAGGCCTGCCGCAATTCGGGCGAGATTTCCAGCGCCTTGGCCAGGGTCATGTCGAGGGCGGGCGGGATCATTTTGGCGATGCGGTCGCACTCGCCGTAAGAGAGGCCGAGAACGCGCCCCACGTCGCGCACGACCATTTTGGCGCCGAGCGTGCCGAAGGTGATGATCTGGGCGACGTGATCCTCGCCGTACTTGTCGCGGACATATTGGATGACTTCGGGGCGGCGGTTGTAGCAGAAGTCCATGTCAATGTCGGGCGGCGAGATGCGTTCGGGATTGAGGAATCGCTCGAAAAACAGGTTGTAACGCAGCGGGTCAATATCGGTGATGCCGAGCGCATAGGCGACCATACTGCCAGCGGCGCTGCCGCGGCCGGGGCCGACGGGGATGCCCTTGTTTTTGGCGTAGTGGACGAAGTCCCAGACGATGAGGAAATAACTGGTAAACCCCTGTTGCTCGATGATCCGCAACTCGTGTTTGACGCGCTCGGTGACCTCCTGAGAGGTGGCGCGCTCGCCGTAGCGTTCCCGCAGGCCCTTTTCGACGAGTTGGTGAAGGTATTTCTCGCGGGAAAGACCCTCTGGCGGCTGGTAGATGGGGAAACGCATCTTGCCGAATTCCATCTTCAGGCTGCATTTCTCGGCAATCGCCAGCGTGTTGGTAATCGCTTCCGGCGTCTCCGCAAACAGGGCGCGCATCTCCTCCGGTGTGCGCAGGTAAAACTGGTCGCTGTCGTAACGCATCCGTTTCTCGTCGGACAACAACGATTGAGTTTGGAGACAGATCAACACGTCGTGCGCCTCGGCGTGTTCGTGCTCGACGTAATGCACGTCGTTGGTCGCCACCAACGGCAGGTGAAGTTCCTTGGCCAGTTGGATCAAGCCCCGATTGGCCTCGCGCTGGTCGGCGAGGCCGTGGTCCTGCAGCTCCAGATAGAAATCCCCTTTCTCGAAAATCTGGCGGTACTCGTCTGCCGCCGCCCTGGCCAGCGCGAACTGTCCTTCCACGATTCGGGAGGGAATCTCGCCTTTCAGGCACGACGACAGCCCGATCAACCCCTTGGCGCGCTGTCGGAGCAACTCCTTGTCAATGCGCGGCTTGTAGTAGAACCCGCGCAGGTGCGCTTCGCTAACAAGGTAAATCAGGTTCTTGTAACCGGTCTCGTCCTTGGCCAGCAGCACCAGATGATGGGCGGCGTCGCGGGCGCTGGAGGCTTTTTTCTCCGTGTAACGTCCCGGCGCGACATAAACCTCACAGCCAATAATCGGCTTGAGACCCTTGTCCATGACCGCCTTGTAGAACTCGACCGCGCCGAACAAATTGCCGTGATCGGTCATCGCAATGGCCGGCATTTTGCATGTATGCGCCTTTTCGACCACATCGCCGATGCGGCAGGTGCTGTCGAGCAGGCTGTACTCGGTGTGCAAATGCAGATGAACGAAATCGGAATGTTTCATGAACGCGCTGCCGTCACTTTAGAACATGCTCCGCCACAATCAAGCCTTTGCCGTCCACCCCGGCGATTCGGAGCAGCTCCAGCGGATTTTTCGGGTTGGCAAGTTGTCACTCTGTCGCTACCTTGCCCCGACAACGATGAGCGCCAACAACTCTCACTCCCAGCCCTCTGCGGCACCGCAACGACAAAGCATGGACGTGGACATCGTCTGCGTCGGGTTCGGCCCCGCCACCGCCGGGTTCCTGACGGCGCTGTCACGCGAACTGGTCAACGCCGACGGCACGCCCAAACTCGAAAGCGCCGTTGCGCCCGACATGCCCCTGCAGGTCATCTGTTACGAACGCGCCGACGACATCGGGTTCGGCGTCTCCGGTGTCGTGACACGCGCCCGCGCCATTCGCGAGTCGTTCCCCGATTTCGATCCGTCGCAAATCCCGATGACCGCCCCCGTCCAGCAGGAGAAAGTCATCTACCTGCTCGACCCCATCGGCGCCAGCCGTCGCAGCCCGATCCTGCGGATGGCCGACAAAATTCTCCGTCTCTTGAAATGCGACCACGACGCCTTTGAGTTGCCCTACATCCCGCCGTACCTCCAGAAACACGGCGGATTCGTCACTTCCATCGGCCAGTTCAACCAATGGGTCGGCACCCGGTTGATGAGCACCGGCGCCGTCCAAATCTGGCCCGGCTCCGCCGTGGCGCAACCGCTCATCGAGAAAGACCGCGTGACCGGCGTGCGGTTGCTGGATCAGGGCGTGGACAAACAGGGCAACCCCGCCGACGGTTACCTGCCCGGTATGGACATCCGCGCCGCGCTCACCGTAGTTGGCGACGGCCCTGTCGGCCCCATTGGCCGACAACTCGACAAACATTTCGGGATGCCCCCCAAACATCACACCCGCGACTGGGCCATCGGCATGAAATTCGTCGTCAACCTGCCGGAAAACTGCCCGCTCCAACCCGGCACCGTCCTCCACACGCTCGGCTACCCGGAGCCGGAGATATTCGGCTTCCTCTATGTCTATCCCGACCGCGTGGCGTCGCTGGGCATTTTTGTGCCGTCGTGGTTCGACACCCCGATCCGCACCGCCTACCGCTACCTCCAGCATTGGATGTTACACCCGTACCTCTGGCGCTACCTCAACGGCGGCACCCTCCGTTCCTGGGGCGCGAAAACCCTCGGCGAATCCGGCCGCCGCGGCGAACCGCACCTGGCCGGCCACGGCTATGCCCGCATCGGCGAAGGCTCCGGCAGCACCAACGTCCTCACCGGCTCCGGCGTGGACGAAGCCTGGGCCACCGGCGTGATGCTCGCAGAAGCCGTCGTGGAACTGCTCCAAAACAAAAAACCGTTTACCCGCGAAAACCTCGAAGCCGCCTACGTGGCCCGCCGCCGCGCCAGTTGGGTCGAAAAGGAAGCTCGTGCCGCCGAACGCGCGCGTGACGGGTTCCACAAGGGTTTCATTCCCGGCCTACTCGGCATGGCCCTGGCCGGTGCCACCGGGGGGCGACTGTTCATGCCTGTCGAACCACGCCGCCCCGCCGACCACACGCCCAGCCTGGCCGCGTACTATCGCGACCGACTCTCGCTGGCCGAAATCGAAAAAATCCGCCAAGACTGCCACGCCAAAGGCGTCAGCATCCACAACGCGCTCATGGACCGCGTCGGCTGGCCCCCCATTCCCTACGACGGCAAACTGCTCGTCTCCCATCAGGACGCGCTCCTGCTCGGCGGCAAGGTCCAGGCGCCGTCCGGTTACGCCGACCATGTCGTCTTCCTCTACCCGAACCTCTGCCAGCAATGCGGCACGAAAATCTGTATCGAAGCCTGTTCGGGCCAGGCCATCACCCCCGGCGAAAACGGCGTGCCCGTCTTTGACCGCGAAAAATGCGTCCACTGTGGCGCCTGCATGTGGAATTGCTCCACGCCGCATCCCGAAGACCCCGAACGCAGCGTCCTCGAATTTCGCGCCGGCACCGGCGGCCTCCACTCGGCGGAAAACTGACGTGACCCGATGGCGGAAAACCTGGTGGCTGGCCGGCGTCTGCGGCACGGCGGTTTTCGCGCAGGACATTCATCCCTGGCCGCGCCAGGTCTTGCGGACCGAACCGCTCCAACAATGGAGCTTTGCTTCCGACACGGCAGGTTGGGCCGCGCTGCACGAGTGTTCCCTCACCGCCACCGGCGGCGTGTTGAAAATTGAATGCCGCGGTCACGACCCCTATTTCATCAGCCCGCCCTTCCAAATCGAAGGCCCGTTTACCGTGCGACTCCGCGCCAGATCCGCCACCGGCGGCGCGGGCGAATTTTTCTGGACCACCACCGAATCGCCCCGCATCGAGCCACAGCGCAGCGTGAGTTTCAAACTCATCCACGACAGCCAATGGCACGATTATTCCGTCCGTCTGGACGCCCCCGGCATCGTAACGCGCCTGCGGTTTGATCCGGGCAACGCGCCGGGCGCGGTGGAAGTGGAAAAAATCGAGTTGATCCGCGAAATCCTCCATCCACTCGAAATCCTCTCCAGCCGCGCCGAAGGACGCCGGGCCGCGCTCACGCTGACCAATCATTCCGATAACGCCATCGCCGTCGCTGTGGACACCCGTCGCCTCACCGTCGCCGGACACTCGGCGCAGACCGTCACGGTGGACTGCGACGGAAAAACGCCGTTTGAAGCGCGCGAAATCATGGTCCAACCCGATGGCTTGCCGGCATTGCGGCGAACGGTTTTCCTCGCCGACACCGAAGCGACGGGCGACTGGGCGACGCTCGTGTCGGGTCGCGTGACGTTGCGCGTGGCGCGCGACGGTTCCGGTGCGCGAGTGGAGCGGGAGGGCAACCTGACCGGGTTCATCGCCCCGCTGGTCTGGCGCGACGGCGTTGTCCCGAAACTGCGGCTGGTATCGCCATTCGGTTCACTGCGGTTTGCCGGGGACGGCATTACCGTCACCGTGGCGCTTCGGGGCGAAGAGATTACCGTGACCATCCAGAGCGACCGCTCTTGCGAAGGTCCCGTGTTGCGGGCGTTGGGCGCCCTGGAACAGGGCGTGTTCGCCGGCCTGGAGTATCTCGGCAAGGGCGAACACTCCTCCTCGAAACTGGACATTGAAACGGAGGAACACCTCCGATTTGCGCCCGATCCGATGAAGGTCACGATGCCACTCATGGCGTTTGCCACCGACAAGATGTTGGCGGCAATGACCTGGCGCGACATGACGCTGCAACCGGTGTTTGCCACGCCGGATTTTCTCGACGGCGCGCCCGGTCATCGCGCTGCCCTACGTGGCAAACAAATCGAAGCCGTCATCCTGGCGCGCCCGCCGTCGCCGCTGGAAGAAGCCATCCTCTGGGCGGTAAAAAAACGCGGCCTGCCACCGTTGCCGACGCCGCCGCGCCGCCGCGAGGAACAAATGGCGCTCTGTCGGAAAGCGCTGAGCGGTCCGCCGCTGAGAACCGCCGAGGGCTGGGGGCATTGCGCCGAACCGCACTGGCCGCGTCGCCCGTTTGCCGACTGCGCCTCGACCCTCTGGCGGCTGACCGGCGAGACGCCCTCGCTGCCCAAACTGGTCATGCACGGCTCGCACATCCCCAATGAGGCCATCTACTTCGTTACCGGCCGCGCCGACGAATGGCTGAAAATCAAGGCCGCCGAAGTCCGCCACCTCATGGCCACCCAGAAACCCGACGGCTCGTTCCGTTACGACGGTCCCTACCGGCGCGGTCATTTCGAGGACACCGCCAGCGGCTACTGCGCCCGACCCGCCGTCACGCTGCTCGAATTCGCCCGCGCCACCGGCGATCCGTCGGCGTTGGAGGCAGGTGTGAAGACGTTGGAGTTCATGAAACGGTTTCGGACGCCGCGCGGCGCGCAGACCTGGGAATGCCCGCTGCACACGCCGGACATCCTGGCCTCGGCGTTTCTGGTCCATGCCTATGTGCGTGGCTACGAATTGACCGGCAACCGCGATTATCTGGAACAGGCCCGGCGATGGGCCGTCAGCGGCCTGCCGTTCGTCTATCAATGGAGCTGCCGACCAGTGATGCGGTACGCGACCATTGCCGTGTTCGGCGCCACCCACTGGCGCGCGCCCAACTGGATCGGCCTGCCGGTCCAGTGGTGCGGTTACAATTACGCTTACGCTCTGACCCTGTTGGCGCCACACGATCAGACGCTCGACTGGCGGCATCTGGCCCGTGGCATTCTGATCGCCGCCGAACAAATGCAATATCCCGACGGCGAATTCGCCGGATGTCTGCCGGACTCGTTTGACCTCGCGGAACAACGCCGCAACCCGCCGAACATCAACCCGTGTGCTCTCGTCAGCCTCCGGCTCGTCCTTGAAGGCGAGTTGGATGGTCTGGCGGTCGCCGCGGATAAAACCCATCGCGTGGTGGCGCCGTTTCCGGTAAAACTGCGCGACGGCAAAGCCGTCATCACGGGGCGACGCGGCACGCGCTACGACGCGCTCGTGGACGGCCGCCGGATCGTAAAAATCGAATCGCAAGGAACCGACGTGTTGGACCTGGAGGCAACCCCATGAACGGACGCGAACGCATTCTGGCCCACTTGAACGGCCGACCGGCCGATCGTTTGGCGCTGATGCCGATCACGATGATGTTTGCCGGCGACCAGATCGGCGTGAAATACCGCGAGTACGCGACCGATTATCGCGTGCTGGTGGAAGGACAACTCCGTACGGCGGAACGATTCGAGCTGGACTACGTCTCCGCCATTTCCGACCCGTCGCGCGAGGCGGCCGATTTTGGTGCCGCCATCCGTTATTTCCCCGATCAACCGCCGGCGATTGATGAGACCAACGCGTTGCTGGCCGAAAAAACGACGCTGGCCCGACTCCGACCGCCCGACCCGCTCGGCGGCGGGCGAATGCACGACCGCGTGAAAGCGCTGGCGCTTTTCAAGGAACGGGTCGGACGCGAGAAATATATCGAAGGCTGGATCGAAGGACCGTGCGCCGAGGGCGCCGACCTGCGCGGCATCAACACGTTGATGCTCGATTTCCTCGACGATCCCGTGTTTGTGCGCGACCTGTTTGCGCTGGCGGTGGAAAACGGATTGCGATTTGCCCGAGCGCAGGTGGAGGCGGGCGCCGACCTCATTGGCGTGGGCGACGCCGCCGCGTCGCTGGTGGGGCCGATGATTTACGAGGAGTTCGTCTGGCCGTTTGAAAAACAACTGGTGGACGGTTTACACGCGATGGGCGCGCGCGTGCGGCTCCACATCTGCGGAAACACCCAGCCGATTCTCGAAGGAATGGGACGGTTGGGCTGCGATATCGTGGACCTGGACTCGATGGTGCCGATGGCCGAGGCGCGAGCCAAAATGGGCCCGCAACCGTTCCTGCTGGGCAACCTCGATCCCGTCCGCGTCCTGCGCCATGCGACACCACAGGAGATTTTCAACGCCGTGGCCGAGTGCCACCGCCAGAGCGGCCCGCGCTACATCATCGGCGCGGGCTGCGAAGTGCCGCGCGACACGCCGCCGGAAAACATGCGCGCCCTGCTCCAGTACGCCCAATCGGGCGTCGTCGTCTGAGTCAGGCCGGTCTCAGGGCGGTAGGATTTGAACGCGGTAGAACCGCTGGGTGAGACCCGCCGCCGTGATGTCGAGCCAGCTTGTGGTGGCACCCGCCGACGCCGCCACGTTGCTTTGGAGAACTGACCAGGAGACGGTCAGGTTGTCGGTGTACCAGAGCCGGTACACCTTGCCGGGAACGCTTGACCAAGTGACACGGAATCCGCCCGTCTCGGCGGCGGCGGCCGTGGCGCGCAAACAGGACGCGGCGTTCCGCGGATCGGTTCCGGCAAGGAACTCGCCGTAGTTGGAAACGCCGTCGCCGTCCGGGTCGGCATCGGGGGCGACACCCGTTTGTCCGAAGTATTGCTGTTCCCACCAGTCGGGCAACCCGTTGGCATTGGCGTCCACCACGCGCAACAGGTTGAGCCGCCCGCCGGTGATGACCTTGCCGATCAGGTTGGTTTGGAGGTCCACGGCCGCCAGCAGGCGTTGGACCCGTTGTGTCGCGTTTTCGCCCGGAAAATTCACCGTGGCAAAGGCGACGGCGGCAGCCACGTGCGGGGTCGCCATCGAAGTGCCGTTTTTGTACTGGTAAATGCCGTCGGGATTGAAGGCGTTGACCACCGTGCCTGTCGTCGGAAGCGCGGCGCGCAGGGCCGTGCCGTCTTCGAGGGAGATGGAGACGGCGGGGATCCAGTTGGTGGGGTACTGGAGGGTGCCGAGGAAATTGCCGTTGGTGTTGTTGTCAATGATGGCGGCGATGGCGCCGGCGGCCATGGCGTTGCGAACTTTTTCGGTGAAATAGAGCGTGCCGCGTTTGATGAGGGCGATGTTGTTGCTGACGGCGGCGGGGAAGTTGGTCGGGTAACCGAGGCCGCAATCGTAGATGGCGGCGGTAAGGCCGGTGGTGGTGCCGGCATGGGTCAGACCGTAGGCGGCGTAGGTGGTGGCGGAGCGGATGACCGAGGCGGTGGTGGTGACCGGGATGGTGGAGAAAATGTTCACGCCGGGCGCGGCGAGGTCCACGGAGGTCGCGCCGTAGTTGGAGAAACTGGCCAGCGCGTCATTCTGGTCGGTGGCGGCGACGACAATCATGTTGGGCAGGCGATACGAGGCGGGATAGACCGGGGTCGAATCGTTGTTGGTGCCGTTGTTGCCGGCGGCGGCGCAGAAAACCACACCGACATCGCCCACGGCCTGAATGGCGGCCCGCTCGACCGTGGAGGAGGAACTGCCGCCGAAGGAGGCGTTGACGGCAACGATGTTGACGCCGCGGTTTTTCATCAGGGCCACGTATTGGAGCGCTTCGATCACGGAAGCGGTGTCCAACGTCACGCCGTCGTTGGAGACGCGCAACGCCATGATTTTGGCGCGGTATTCGGCGCCGATGATGCCGACGTTGTTGTTGCCGACGGCGGCGATGGTGCCGGCGACGTGTGTGCCGTGGCTGCCGGAGTCCACCGGATCAGCCCTGGCGTCGAGGAAATCGTAGCCGTAAAGATCATCCACGTACCCGTTGCCGTCATCGTCCACGCCGTTGCCGGGAATCTCGCCGGGATTGAACCAGACATTGGCCGCGAGGTCGGGATGATCGCAGTCCATGCCGGTGTCAATGACGGCGACAACCACATTGCTGTCGGTGGGACGTGACAGGCTTTGCGCGGCGGGGAAACGGATATCGGCGCCCGGTGTGCCGGTGGTGCCGTTGACGGACTGGCCACTGTTGCACAGCGCCCAGAGACGGGAGAAATAAGGATCGTTGGGCTGGAAATCAGTGACCCAACGGCGGTAGTTCGGCTCGACGGTTTCAACCGATGGATCGCGTTTCAGCTCGGCGATCAATGCCGCCGTGGTGAAGCCCTTGCCGCGAACCAGAGCGGTCGGTCGCCGGCGATGTTGGGAGAGCCAGGCGAAATGTTTGGGCATGGTCATGGCGCGGGCCACGAGGTTTTTCTTTGTGGCCTGGATGTCCGTGGATTCCTTGAAGGTGACAATCGCTTCGCCTTCGATGTAATCGGCGGGGCGATCGGCAGCAGCAATGAATGTGACCGCGAGGCCAATAAAAGCCAGGCACGGTAACCGTCTCATGACGGGGCGATGAGCGATTGCCGTTGTTTTTCCAGCAGGGCGAGGAGCAGCCCGTCCTCCCGCGTCGCATGATTCTGCAACGTGTCAATGAGGTCGCGCACAATCATTTTCACCGTGTCCAACGACGATCCGCCGGCCACGGCCAACATGGGAATCTTGTCGAGCAATTTGGCCTTTTCCAGGATGCGACGGTGATCCTCAATGAGGTCGGCCACGAGACGGGTGGTTTGCGTGTCGGTCTGTTGCTGGAGCAGGGCGGGGAAAATATGTTCCTCTTCCATCTTGAAGTGTGGAGCGAGTTTGGTCCGGGTCAATTCCTTGAGTGTGCCGGCTTCGCAAACGATGTCGGTGAGCGAACCACCGGCGAGGATGTTGCGGGAGTTTTCGATGGCGGAGGCCATCACCTCGTGGTCGGCGACCGCCAGGGTGAGAACGGAGGAGAATTTTTGTTCGTTGTTCATCTGGACCGCCGCTCCTGCCCTCTCAAGGCTACCGCGTTTGTCTCAAATGTCAAACGACCCGCGTTTGCTCAGTACAACGGCGGTTTTTGGATCGGGATGAAACTAAACTTCTGGCCGCCGACGCTGGCTTCAAACATCAGGCCGCCCTTGGCGATGGTGAACACCATCACACCCTTCTGGTAGTCGGCGTCGGCCGACGCGCCTTCGGAGGCGGCCACCGCTGTGGCCTGTGCGCTGAGGGCGAACTGGCCTTCGGCAAAGCGGTCGAGCGTGACCTTGTCCTCAAAGAAGATGATCTCGGCGTATTCCTGGCCGCCCAGTTGCAGGCCGAGGGTGACCTGCGTCATCTTGGTTAGCCCGATCAGTTTGCCGCCTTTGATAAACACTTCGCCTTCGCCGTGAGCCGCGCCAATGCCGGCGCCGCCCTTGGTGACGCTGGGAAAGACGGCGTAACCGGCAGACTGGGCGAAAAGTTTTTCCATGCCGGGATCGGTTTTCTTGAACAGGGCGATAGCGGCCGCCACTTCCTGGTCCAGCTTGCCGCCGGTCACATAGGTTTCCGTGGCGCACCCGGCCAGCCACGGAAGCAAACCCACGGTGAGAATCAACGTCGCAATACTTCGACGGTTCATGATTTCGGTCTCCTCCTTTGACGCGCATTCTAAGCCAAACACGCCGAAAGTCCAAGAATTTCTCCGGGCCGTGACAGCAGACGGGGTCTATGTTAGGTTGGCCGCGCACTCATGATGCCGACACAAAAAGGATCGCTCCGTTTGTTTCAGTTTGCGGGAATTACCGTGTTTCTGCACTGGTCATGGTTTCTGGTGGCTGTGTATGAGTTTCGGGATCCGGCCGACCGGTACGGCGCGTTGTGGTGGAACGCGGTGGAGTACATCGCGTTGTTTGGCATCGTGATGTTGCACGAGTTCGGGCACGCGCTGGCCTGTCGTTCGGTGGGCGGACAGGCCAACCAGATTGTGCTCTGGCCGCTGGGCGGCGTTGCCTACGTCAACCCGCCGCAACGGCCGGGCGCGACGCTCTGGAGCATTGCGGCGGGGCCGTTGGTGAACGTGGTGTTGCTGGTGGCGTTGACAGCGTTGGCCGTTGTCGGTCGGCTGTTGGGTTGGTGGACGACGCCGTCGGACGGTCGCGTGTTGTTGCAGTGGCTGTGGATTATCAATGCGGCGCTTTTGGTGTTCAATCTGTTGCCCATCTATCCGCTGGATGGCGGTCAGATTTTGCGGTCGCTGTTGTGGTTTTTTCTCGGACGCGCCCGCAGTTTGCTGGTGGCGGCGTTGATTGGGATGGTTGGGGTGGTGGGGATGATCGCGTTTGCGATTTGGGCGCAATCACTCTGGTTCGGCATTCTGGCCGTGTTCATTCTGATGAACTGCTGGCGCGGTCTGCAATCGGCCCGCTGGTTGGCGCGGCTGGACCGGTTGCCGCGCCATGAAGAGGCGAGGTGTCCCTCCTGTCACCAGGCGCCCTATTGCGGTCCGCTGTGGCAATGCGGCGAGTGCGGGACAACGTTTGACGCGTTTGAAACAAAAGCCATCTGCCCGAATTGTGCCGCTCAATTTCCCGAAACCCGTTGTCCCCACTGCGGCAACCTCCATCCACATGCCTTGTGGACACCGGTGTCCCCACCGGTTTCTGTCGCCGCGGAGGATTCTTTCCGGAAAGAGTGACGGCCTGGCCGTCGTTGATTGGGTGTCAGGAACGGAATCCGCCTCCCATGGCACGAGGGCGTTTGCTCCCGTGCCACAGGAGGAATGGTCGGCAATGAATCAGACGTTTTCGGGAACGATGAACGGGGCGCGATAGTTACGGGTAATCAGCGCGTTGGCGGCGTCGTTGCCCTCGAATCGCTGGGTCTTGGTGTCCATCTTGAGCCACGGTCCGATGATGGCCTTGGTCTCGTCAATGTTTACCTCGTTGGCGGCGAGGTGTTCCTTGAAGCGGCCAAAGGTCTCGGCGGCGTCGCGGTGGCCCTTGATTTGTTCGAGGATTTCGCCGGGTGAGGCTTGTTTGCCGATACGGTAGGAGATGTTGGCGGTGTGGCAGAGGGCGCTGGAGAGCTGGCCTTCGACAATTGGGCCGGCCAGGTCGGAGGTTTTGCGGCTGCGGACGGCGCGGATGAAGTTGCCGAAGTGATTGCTGTCCTCGACGAAGTCCATCACGACGCCGCTGGCGGCGCCGGCGTTGCCGGTGGGTTCTTTGGGTTTTTTGCCGCCCTTGAACTCCTTGATTTTTTTGCCGTCCTTGTCGTAGGCGATGGCTTCGCTGTAGTTGGGGATGACCACGTAACCGCCTTCGCAGTGGATGACGCAGCCGATGCTGGCGCCGAGGAATTTGTCCATGTTTTTGGCGCCTTTCTTTTCGGGGAGACCGCGCACTTCAAAGATCAGCGGCGCGCCGGGGTAATCGTGGTAGGCGATCTGGGTGTTGGGGGTCTCGCCATCGTCGTCGTAGCCGAAACGGCCGCCGATGCTGATGACGTGCGGGGCGACTTCGTTTTGGCCGAGCGCCCAGCGACAGAGGTCCATTTGGTGGACGCCCTGGTTGCCGATGTCGCCGTTGCCGTAGGCCCAGAACCAGTGCCAGTCATAGTGGACGGTGCCGTTTTTGGTGTTGCGGCGCGGCGGATCCATTGGCGCGGGACCGCACCAGAGGTCGTAGTTGATGTTGGGGGGGATGGGTTGGGGGCCGGAGGTTTTGCCGATGCTGTCGCGGCGTTTGTAGCAGAGACCGCGGGAGACGAGGATTTTGCCGAGTTCGCCCTTGTGGAGGTAGGCGATGCCGGCGCGGATGCCGTTGCTGGAGCGGCATTGCATACCGGCCTGGACGATGCGTTTGTATTTTTCGGCGGCTTTGACGGCTTGTTGGCCTTCAAAGATGTTGTGGGAACTGGGTTTTTCGACGTACACGTCTTTGCCGGCCTGACAGGCCCAGATGGTGGCCAACGCCTGCCAGTGGTTGGGAATGGCGAGACTGACGGCGTCAATGTCCTTGTTTTCGAGCAATTTTCGGATGTCTTCGTAGGTTTGGACCTTGTAGCCTTTTTTCTTTTCGAAGTTGGCGGTGGTCTTGGCGAGCACGTCGGAATCCACGTCGCAGAGGGCTACGACGCGGACGCCGGGCAGGTTGCTGAACCCGCTGAGGTGAGCGCCGCCGCGTCCGCGGAGGCCGACGATGGCGATGCGGATGTCGTCGTTGGCGCCGATGGGGTTGGCCCACGTCCATCGGGGCAGGCTGAGAGCCGCGGCGGTGGCGATGGAGGCTTTGAGGAAAGAACGTCGGCTGATGTGGGTGTTCATGTTGGTTCTCCTATGCTCAGGTTTTTGCAAATTCCCGGTAACGTTCGGCGATGCGGGCTTGTTGTTCATTGCCCTCATGAAACACAAACCGGTAGCGAAATGTCACGCTTTTTCCGGCTTCGATTTTCAGGGCGCCGGCTCCGGTGGGTTTCTTCTCGAAGTGGTGAATGCCAAACGGGTTGGCGGCGAACAATCCGTAATCGCGCACGTGCCACCAGGTCGGGTGACGCGGGTTTTGCGGGTGATCGAACATGGCGATGCCCACGATCCTGCCGTCCACCGGCCCGTAATAATCCACCCAGGCCGCTCTTTTCCCCCAGGCATCCTTGTCGCGCACGCCCTCGCTGTTGACGATGTGGCCCTCGCCGGGTTCGGCTTTCTTTTGTCCTTTGACGATAGGTTTCACGACGCGCATCGTCTCGGCGACGCGGATGGCCATCGAACCTTCCTTGGTGTCGCCAAACGTCACGTCGCCCTGCGAGGCGATCAAGGTGATCTCGTAATCGAGCATTTTTACGTCCGTCGGCGCATAGAAGCGAAGGGTCCGTTCATCGGAACAGACCGTCGTGCCGTCGGCAGCGACCCAGTTGTTGCGGGAGGAAATCGTATCCGGCCCCGATTTCAGAAACTTTTCGTGAACGATCCTGCCGAATTTTTTCACTTCCGACCAGAAGTCCACGCCGTTGACGTCCCCGTGCGTGAACCAAAGTCCTTTGTGGTGCGGGTGATCGGTTGCATCCTTGCCAGTGTCTTTCATTGGCCAGTCGCGGGTCATGGAGGCGCCGCCCGGTCCGATGATTGGGTAGAGATACGGGCGGGCAACCTCTTTGTAATGGTACTCGGTAAAAAGCGCGCCATTGAGTTCGACCCGTAATTTCCCGCCGTCCTCGCGGATGACAACAGCGCCTGTCGTCGCTCGGACGACAAACGCGACGCCACAGAAGAGTGCCAAAAACGTTCTCAAACCAAACAGATTCTGGGGCCTTTGCCGCGAAGAATCAAGCATCGAAAACTCTTGCATGACGGCGGCGGGTGGGGCATTGAAAAACCACCTATGAGCACAACCTATCAGATTGTCGTCTGCGGCAGCATCGTGCCGGACCCGTTGCAAACGCTCGAACCGGTGACAGGGCCGACCGGTCCGGCCTTGAAAAACGAAATGATGTTGCCGGCGGTGTTGGACCCGTGGGCGGGACACGCCCTGTTCGAGGCGGCCAACCTCGCCAAAAACCACCCCGGCAGCAAAGTCTATTTTGTCAGCCTCGCCCCCAAAGCCAAACTCCAACAGGTCATGATGACCGTTGCCCAAAAAGCCGCCTTTGAACTGATCGCCATTGACGGCCCCGCCAGCGGCTTTACCGAGGCCGCCGACGTCGCCAACGCGATTGCCGACGCCATCAAAACCATCCCCGGCCTCGACATGAACCGGCTCCTGGTCTTCGGTGGCTGGGAATCCGCCAGCCGCGGCGCCGGCGCCACCATGCAAATCCTCGGCGAAAAACTCGGTATCACCGAGCAATTTCAAGGCGTTGACCAGATCACCATTGCCGCTGATGGCTCTTTTGAAGTGCTCGAACGCATCGAAGGCGGCAAACATCAGGTCTCCACGTGCGCATCGCCGCCCGCCGTGCTCGGCTGGGCCACCGGCAACCTGCCCGAACCGCCCAATAATCCCCAGATCGGCATGGCCAACATGCGTACCATCATGCCGGCTCTCCAAAAAGCCAAACCCGCCAAAATCGGCGCCGAAGGCGTTACCTTCACTAGCGTCGCCCTCCCGAAACAACAACGCCAAACCCGTATCGTCAAGGACATGAGCGCCGACGACATCGCGAAAGAAATCGTTGCCTGGATTCAGCAATAACCGGAAAGACCAACATGGAAACCATCCTCGTTCTCGCCCATACCGAAACCGACGGCTCCCTTGCCAAACCCGCCCTCGAAACCATCGCCGCCGCCAAAACGCTTGGCGCCTTCTCCGTCGGCCTCATCGGCACCGACACGCAGACCGCCGCCAACCAGATCGCCGGTTGTGGCGCCGAAAAGTTTTTCGCCGTCACCGGCGCGGAATTTGCCCAAGCGCGTTACGCGACCGACGCTGCGGCTGCCGAGGCCATTGCCAAAGCCGCCGCCGCCACCATCATCATCGTCCCGCATACCTCCCGCTGGGGACGTGTCGCCGCCGGTGTCGCCGCCCGGCTCGGCGGACGAACCGACACCCACGTGACCGGCATTGCTGCCGGACCGACCGTGACCCGCTGGTATTACCGCCAACGCATGGAAGCGCAATTGACCCGCACCCAACGCCCGTGGGTGATCGCGCTCGATCCCGGTTGCGTGGCGCCCATCGAATGCGGCACAGGTTCAGCAAGTGTTACGCCGGTCGCGGTTTCTGCGACCTCACGCACGCAAGTTACCGGCATCAAAGCGCCCGAAACCAGCCAGCAAACGATTCGACCCGACGCCAAACTCCTCTTCGTCGCCGGTGCCGGTTGGACCAAGAAACAGGCCGACGGCCAGACCCACGTCGCGGAAGCCGCGGAGATCATTCTTGCCTTCCTCAATGCCACACAAGCGTCGCTGGGTAGCAGCAAATCGTTGGTGGACCTTAGCGGCGAAGGCCAGGCCGTGTTGCCATTCATGTCGCACCTCAACCAAATCGGCCAGACCGGCTCGACCCCGCGCCATCCCAAAGGCCTCTCCACCTGCTGCCACGGCGAGGAACCGCACACCGTTGGCTGGCGCTTCATCAACGAACGCCGCGCCATCAGCCTCGACCCGAACTGCGGCTGGGCGCGCGGCAAAGCCGACGTCCTCTACGTCGCCGACGCCTTTGCCGTGATGCGTAAAGTCAACGCGATGCTCGCGGGAAAATGAACGACACGCTGACAGCCTGGGTGAAATCGTTTCCCGGAATGGTCTCGGTCTGCGATCCTGACGGCGTTATCCTTGCGATGAACGATGCGGCGATCCGGGCGTTTGAAAAACGTGGCGGCGCGAAGTTGATCGGGCAGAACGCGCTCGACTGTCATCCCGGCAGGTCGCGCGAGGAGTTTGCCGAGCTGCTTCGCCACCCGCGCGTGAACGTCTATACGACCGAGAAGAACGGTGTTCACAAAATCGTTTACCAGTGCCCGTGGCACCGCGATGGCCAATACGCCGGGTTGATGGAGATCGTGGCGGAAATCCCGGCGAAGATGCCGCACTTCGTCCGCCAACCTTGATCGGAGGCCCCCATGAAGACTTCAACCGAACTCGAAAAACAGGCCGCGCTCCAGGTCGCCGCCCTGATGGCGGCAGCGGCGCGCACCGCCCCCAAGACACGCGGCGTGGACAACATCCGCGTGCTCGCCATCGAAGACGAACCGACAAAACAGCGGCTCATCGCCACGATGCGCGAGATCGGCCAGAAAGAAAACCGCCCCAGCTTTGTCCGCGACGCCGGTAACATCGAGAACTCGCCCGCCATTGTCGTCATCGGCGTCGAGTCGAACCCCGCGAAACTGAATTGCAGTTACTGCGGCAAACCGACCTGCGACGAACTAACCGCCACGGGCGGCGTCTGCGCGTTCAACTCGATTGATCTCGGTATCGCCACGACCGCGGCCGCCGCGGTAGCCGCGCGCCATTTCGTGGACAACCGGATGATGTTCTCCATCGGACGCGGCGCGCTGGAGCTGGGGTTGCTCGGCGCCAACGTCAAACAGGCACTCGGATTGCCGCTCAGTGTCACCGGCAAAAACCCGTTCTTCGACCGCAAACCGTGAGACCAACCCGGTGACGCGTATCTCCCCGGCGGGTTTCGCGTCCTCCGAACCTCATGGCAGGACTGGCAGCCCGAAAAGGGTTGCCAGCCGAATCGGGACGATGGAATCAAATCACAACTCGATTCGCCCGCTGCCGAGACATTCGTCGCCCTGGTAAAAGACGCAGAACTGTCCGGGCGCAACGCCAGGGTCGGGTTGGCTCAACGCGACATCCAGAGCGCCGTCGGCACGCCATCGGACGCGGCATCCGACAAGGTTCGGCCCGTGCCGGAGCTTGCAGGTCAACCCCTCCTCGCCATCGGCTACGGGACGATGAATCCAGTGCGGTTCCACCGCGCGAAACTCGGCGCGCGCCTGCGGTTCGCGTTGCTGCTTGTGCGAAACCAGAATGACGTTGTTGGCGATGTCCTTGCCGACGACATACCACGGGCCGCCGCTGAGACCGAGGCCGCTGCGCTGGCCAATGGTGTGAAACCAGTAACCCTTGTGCCGGCCCAGCACGCGCCGGGTGCCGACCTCGACAATGTCGCCGGGCTTCTCGCCGAGATAATGGCGGATGAACTCGTTGTACGGGATTTTGCCGAGAAAACAGATTCCCTGCGAATCCGGGCGCGCCTTGTTTGGCAGCTCCAACGCCTCCGCCAACCGGCGGACCTCGGATTTGCGGAGGTGACCGATGGGGAACAACGCGCGCGCCAGTTGATCCTGCCGCAGCCGGGAAAGAAAATAGGTCTGGTCTTTGACCGGATCGGGCGACCGAAACAACCGAAAAACCCCTCCCACCTCGCGCACCTGCGCGTAGTGGCCCGACGCCACCTTGTCAAACGGCTCGCGGACACGATCGAAAAACACGCCAAACTTGATCTGCTGATTGCAAAAAATGTCCGGCGACGGCGTCCGCCCCGCCCGCAACTCCGCCAGCGTGTATTCGACGACACGCTCGAAATACTCCGCCTGCAACGACACCACGCGCAATGGCACACCGGCCTGCTCGCAGGCGGCGCGCGCAAACCGAAGATCCTCTTCCCACGGACAACGGCCAAGCTGCGAAAGCTCATCCTCCAGCCAGACTTTCAAGTAAAACGCGATCAGGTCCCGATGACCCGCCTGCTGGAGCAGGCGCATCGCCACCGAGCTGTCCACACCGCCGGAAAGAAGAACTGCAATCTTCATTGCCTTACCCATACCATGATGGATAATCTGTTGCCATGCTCATCGTGTTTGTTCATGTCCACGTAAAGGCCGACTGCGTGGAAGCATTCAAAACCGCCTCGCTGGAAAACGCACGGCTCAGCCGACTCGAACCCGGCATCGCACAGTTCGATCTGCTCCAACAACAGGATGACCCCACCCGATTCGTTCTGATTGAAGCGTATAAAACCGCCGAGGCCCCCGCCCAACACAAAGAAACCGCCCACTACGCCGCCTGGCGCGACGCCGTCGCCCCCATGATGGCCGAACCGCGGTTCAGCGTGAAATACTCCCTGGTCGCATGATCACCTTCGAATTCGCCACCGCCACCCGCATCGTGTTCGGCGCGGGAAAAGTAAAAGAACTCGGCACCATGATCGCCTCCTTCGGGAAACGCCCGCTCCTGGTGCGGGCACCGGTGACAATGGACGACCTGCCGGAGGGCGTGCCGTTCGAGGTCGCCACCGAACCGACCATCGGACGGGTGCGCGAGGGAACGGAACTGGCCCGACACGAAGGATGCGATGTGATTGTCGGCTTCGGCGGCGGCAGCGCGATGGACACGGCCAAAGCGATTGCGGCGTTGCTGGCCAACGGCGGCGACCCGCTCGATTACGTGGAAGTAGTGGGACGGGGAAAACCGATCACAAAACCCAGCGTCCCCTTCATTGCCGTGCCAACCACCGCCGGTACGGGCGCGGAAGTAACCCGTAACGCCGTGTTGTTTTCGCCCGAACACCAGGTCAAGGTCAGCATGAGAAGCCCCCACATGCTGGCCCGGCTCGCGCTGGTGGACCCTTTGCTGACGCTGGGTCTGCCGCCCGCAGTGACGGCCAGCACGGGATTGGACGCCTTGACGCAGGTGATCGAGCCGTTTGTGTCGCGCAAAGCAAATCCGATGACCGACGCGATCTGCCGAGAAGGAATGCGACGGGCGGCGCGATCATTGCGGCGCGCGTTCGAGCACGGCGACGATGTGGCGGCGCGGGAAGACATGTCGTTGGCGAGTTTGTTTGGCGGACTGGCGTTGGCCAATGCCGCGTTGGGCGCAGTGCACGGGCTGGCGGCGCCAATGGGCGGGATGTTTCCGCGCGCGCCGCACGGCGCGGTTTGCGCGGCGTTGTTGGCGCCGGTGATGGAGATGAATGCGCGCCGGGCACCGAATCGAGAACGGTTTGAGGAAGTCCGTCAGATTGTGGGTGATATTGGCGAGTTGGTGCGATCGTTGAACGTGCCGGGATTGCGGGTGTACGGGGTAACCGAGGCAGATTTCCCTGTGATTATTGAGAAGGCGTTGGCGGCAAGCAGTATGAAGGGAAACCCTGTATCATTGTCGCCGAACGACTTACACGATATTTTGTCACAAGCACTCTAGAGTTGACATCTTCGGGCAATGTTGTAGAAATGTCCATCGTTGTCCAAACGATGGTAGAAAATGCAACTGACTGTCCAAGATGTCGCTGAGCTGCTGAATGTCTCAGAAAAGACTGTTTATCGCTGGATCAGCGATGGCAGCCTGCCGGGCTATCGCGTCAGCGGCCAGTACCGATTCAACCGGGCAGAAGTCTTGGAGTGGGCAACTTCTCACAAAATCCACGTATCACCGAAGATTTTCGAGGAACCCGAAAGCGCGGCGCCATTGCCGGGGCTGTCGGAAGCGCTGCAAGCGGGTGGCATCTATTATCGCGTGAGTGGGACGGATCGGGAATCGGCGTTGCGGGGGGTGGTGGAGACGCTTCGGTTGCCGGAGGAGGTGGACCGGAAATTTCTGTTGGAAGTGTTGATGGCGCGTGAAGGACTGGCTTCAACGGGCATCGGCGATGGCATCGCGATTCCTCACGTGCGCAGTCCGTTGGTGCTGCACGTTACCAAACCGACCATCAGCCTTTGTTTTTTGGAGACACCGGTGGAGTTTGGCGCCATTGACGGCAAACCGGTTCATGCGTTGTTCACCCTGATCAGTCCGACGGTGCGGGCGCATCTGCATTTGTTGTCGCGGCTGGCGTACGCGCTGCACGATGAGGCGCTGAAAGAAGCGGTAAAACGCCAGGCGTCGCGCGAAGACATTTTCCGGGAAATCCGCCGCGTGGAAGAAGGATTGCCGCGGAAATAGATGAATCTGGTGCTGACAGCGGTGGCGGTTCTGGTGGTCGGCGCGTTTCTGGCGTTGCGCTCGGCGCGGTTGGGCGTTGTCGCCGCGGTGACGGCGGGGCTGATGGGGCTGACGGCGTCCGTGCGGGCGCTTCTCGGCGGTTCAATCGAACGATGGCATGTCGGCTGGCGGGTGCCGTACGGCGCGTTCGCGGTCGAACTGGATGCGCTTTCGGCCTTTTTCCTTGCGCTCATTTTTGGTCTTTCGGCTCTTGCGGCGGTTTACGGCGATGAGTATCTCGCGGCTTGGCGCGGCAAAAAATCGCTCGGTGCCGCCTGGTTCTTTTTCAACCTGCTGGTGGCCAGCATGGCGATGGTCGCACTGGCCCGCAACGGCGTGCTTTTCCTCGTCGCCTGGGAACTGATGGCGCTGACCTCCTTTTTCCTCGTCACGTTCGAGGACGAGCGTGACGAGGTCCGGGCTGCCGGATGGACGTATCTGGTGGCGTCGCATTTGGGAACGGCGTTTTTGCTGGCGATGTTCGTGTTGCTCGGGCGCAGGAACGGCTCGCTTGATTTCAACCAGTTCAGCGTCGCTCCTGGCGGGGCCGGGCTGCTATTTGTGCTGGCGCTGGTCGGGTTCGGCACGAAAGCCGGGTTTATGCCGTTGCACGTCTGGCTGCCGGAAGCGCACCCGGCGGCGCCAAGCCACGTGTCGGCATTGATGTCAGGTGTCATGATCAAGCTCGGCATCTACGGGCTGCTTCGGGTGCTGACGTTTCTCGGCGCGCCGCCGGCGTGGTTTGGGTGGACATTGCTTGCGATCGGGCTGGCATCGGCGGTTTTCGGGATTCTTTTTGCGCTGGCGCAACATGACTTGAAACGGTTGCTGGCTTATTCCAGCGTCGAGAATGTCGGTATCATTGCGACCGGGATGGGGCTTGGTCTGCTGGGTGTGGCGCATCGGCAGCCGGGCATGGCGGCGCTGGGTTTTGGTGGCGCGTTGTTGCACACGCTCAACCACGCGCTCTTCAAGGGGCTGCTCTTTCTGGGGACGGGCGCTGTGGCGCACGGCACGGGAACACGACGGTTGGATCAGCTTGGTGGGGTGTTGCGGCGAATGCCGGTGACGGGCGCGCTGTTTTTGTTGGGGGCGGCGGCGATTGCGGCGTTGCCGCCGTTGAACGGGTTTGCCGGTGAATTTTTGCTATACCTTGCCGCGTATCAGGCCGGAACCGGGTCGGCTGGCGGACTTGTGATGCTCGGCCTGGCGGTGATCGCGGCGTTGGCGTTGGTTGGCGGGTTGGTCGCGGCGACGTTCGCAAAGGCGGCCGGGATCGTGTTCCTCGGCGAGCCGCGCAGCGAACATGTCGCGCACGCGCATGAGCCGGGCTGGGCCATGCGTGGGCCGATGCTGGTTTTGGCAGCCGGCTGCGTGGGTGTTGGGCTTGGCGCGCCGTGGGTGTTGCGCGCGCTTGGGCCGGTGATCGGTTCGGTCGGCGACGGCGCGGGGGCAGACATGGCCTCGGCGGCGGGTTGGTTGACGGCGATCGTGTGGGCGGGCGTGGCGTTGATGTTGGTGACAGTGGCACTGGTGTTTCTGCGGCGCACCCTGTTGACGGGGCGAATGGTGACGGTGTCGGAGACCTGGGGGTGCGGCTACACGCATCCGACGGCCCGGATGCAGTACACCGGTTCGTCGTTTGCGCAGCCGTTGACGGAGTTGTTTGCGCCGTTGTTGCGGACGCGGCGGCATTGGTTGCGGGAAACATTGACGACGGAGACACCGGATGTGGCGAGTGAAGGATTTTTCCGGCCGGTATTCGATGGTGTGGAGATCGCGCTGGGGCGGTTGCGCTGGCTGCAGCACGGTCGGATTCAGGTGTACGTGCTTTACATTGCGCTGACGTTGCTAGCGTTGTTGTTGTGGAAACTCTCATGATACCGTTTGTCAACATCCTGCTCGCGCTGACGCTGGCGCCGTTGATGCTTGGCGTGATCAACCGCGTGAAAGCGCGGTTTGCCGGGCGCGACGGTCAGCCGCTGTTTCAAGCGTACTTTGATCTGGCAAGATTGCTCCGCAAAGGCGCGGTGTACAGTCGTGCCACCTCGTGGGTGTTCCGGGCGGGGCCGATCGTCGGGTTGGCAGCGGTGCTGGTGACCACGGCCATTGTGCCGTTGGGTGGGGAACCCGCACCGCTGCCGTTCCCTGGCGATTTGGTGTTGCTGGCGTATCTGCTCGGTCTGATGCGGTTTGTGACCGTGCTGGCGGCGCTGGACACCGGCTCCAGCTTTGAGGGAATGGGCGCGAGCCGCGAAGTGACGTTCTCCGCGCTGGCCGAACCGGCGTTGTTGCTCGGACTGGCCGCGCTGGCCCGGCAAAGCGGCAGTTTGTCGTTGTCGAAGATGTACGCCGCGCTCGATTTCGGCGCGTGGTGGCAATCCGGTCCCGTGCTCGCGTTGGTGACGGCGGCGCTGGCGGTGGTGTTGCTGGCTGAGAACGCGCGGATTCCCGTGGACGATCCGAACACGCACCTTGAACTGACGATGATTCACGAGGTGATGGTGCTTGATCACAGCGGTCCCGATTTCGCGTTGATCCTGTATGGCGCGGCGTTGAAGCTTTGGGTGCTTGGCGCGCTGTTGGTTGGTCTGATTGTACCGGTTCGCACCGGTCATGCGTGGCTGGACCTGGCCGCGGCGCTGGCCGGGATGTTCGTTGTGGCCGTGGCTGTCGGCGTGGTCGAGTCCTCGATGGCGCGGCTGCGGTTGTTGCGTGTGCCGCAACTGCTGGTTGGCGCCGGCGCGTTGGCGGCGTTGGCGCTGGTGCTGAGTCTGAGGTGAGCCGACATGGCGGAAACTGTTCTCATTTTGATTGTGTTGACGAATCTGCGCCTGCTCGGCGCCAGTCGGCTCGGCGCAAGCATTCGGACCGTGGCCGTTCAGGGTATCCTGCTCGGTGCGCTTGCATTGCTGGCGCACGGCGCGGCGCCGACGTGGGGTGCCGTTGCGATGGCCGTGATTGGCATGGCGCTCAAAGGCGGCGTGTTCCCGTGGTTGTTGTTCCGCGCGCTGCGGCAGGCGGATGTCCAGCGCGAAGTCGAGCCGTTTGTCGGGCCGATCCCGTCGCTGCTTGCTGGCATCGCGTCGTTCGGTATCGCGTTTTGGCTCAGCCGTCGGCTGCCGTTGCCGGGCGGCGGCGAAGGGTTGTCGTTGCTGGTTGCAGTTGCGTTGTTTTCGATTCTGGCCGGGCTGTTCCTGATTGTGGCCCGCAAAAAGGCGATCACCCAGGTGTTGGGGTTTCTGGTGATGGAAAACGGCATTTACGCCTTTGGTGTGGGGCTGGTTCGTGAATCGCCGGTGCTGGTCGAGCTGGGCGTGTTGCTCGATGTGTTTGTCGCCGTTTTCGTCATGGGCATCATCATCTTCCACATCAACCGCGAGTTCGAACACATGGACACCGATGAACTCGCCACTCTCAAGGACTGACACCGATGCTCTGGACCCTGATTCTTCTTCCCTTGCTGGCTGGTGCCGCCGCGTTCGCGCTGCGGCGTGGCGTGGCGACGCGCACACTGCTGGTGGCCACCGCGGGGGCGCACGCGGCCATGACCGCGGCGGCGTGGATGGCGCGGCCCGCGGCGGTATTGTTCGGGTGGATCGCGCTCGATGAGGTGGGATTGTTGTTTCTCAGCATCACCAGCGTGTTGTTCCTTGCGGCATCGGTATATGCCGTCGGGTATTTGCGGGGCGAACATGGTGGCGACACCTCGGAACGGGTTTTCACCGGGTGTCTGTTGCTGTTTTTGGCGGCCATGACCGTGGTGACATTGAGCCAGCACGCCGGCCTGCTCTGGGTCGCGGTGGAGGCCACGACGTTGGCCAGTGCGCCGTTGATCTATTTTCACCGGACGGGTCGGTCGCTGGAGGCGACCTGGAAATATCTGTTGATTTGTTCGGTCGGGATTGCGCTGGCGTTGCTTGGCAACTTCTTTCTGGCGGTGGCGGCCGGTGCAAAGCCGTTGGTGTTTGCCGAACTCGGCGGCCTGAAAGGCCCGTGGCTGAACGCGGCGTTTTTGTTGTTGCTGGTCGGTTACGGCACGAAAATGGGGCTGGCGCCGTTGCACACGTGGTTGCCCGACGCGCACAGCGAGTCGCCGTCGGTCGTGTCGGCGTTGTTGTCGGGCGCGGTACTGAATTGCGCGTTTGTCGGCATCGTTCGCGTCCAGCCTCTCTGCGGCGCGTTTGGGCGCGACCTGCTCGTCGGGTTTGGCCTTGTTTCGATGGCCATTGCCGCGGTGTTTCTCCTTGGCCAGGCCGATTTCAAGCGAATGCTTGCCTACTCCAGTGTCGAGCACATGGGCATTCTCGCGCTCGGCGTCGGGCTGGGCGGCGCGGGCGCGTTTGGCGCGATGTTGCACGCCGTGAATCACTCGCTGACGAAAGCGATGCTGTTTCTTGTCGCCGGCAACATCCTTGCTTTTTACCAAACCAAATCCGCTGTTGCCATTCGTGGCGTGGCGCGTGTGCTGCCCGTGTCGGGTGCGCTCTGGCTGGCCGGGCTGTTGGCGATCACCGGCTCGCCGCCGTTTGGGATGTTTCTCAGCGAGTTCACCATTCTGAAGGCGGCACTGGATCAGAACCGTTCCGTTGTTGCCGTGCTTTATTTGTTGTTGCTGGCGATTATCTTCATGGCCATGACGACCCTGGTTCTGCGCATGGCGCAGGGCGACGCCACGCGACCGCGCCAACGCGAATCCGCGCTCGCCATCCTGCCGCCGCTGGCGCTCGGTGCCGCGGCGCTCGCGCTCGGTCTCTATATTCCGCCGGCGCTGGAAACGCTGTTACGGGGCGCGGCGAAACTGTTGGGAGGTGCCTGATGCTTACCGCGCACAACACCCAACCCGTCCACCGCAACGCCCTCCCGGCGCTGACCGCTGCCGAGTTTCGCGCGGCGCTCGATGCCGATGCCCGTGTCGGGGCGCTGTTGCGCCTGTCGGAGTCGGAATGGTTCGCGGCGCTCATCAACGGGCGTGACGGAACCGTCGGGTTTGGCGTTTGCCCGGTGATTTCGCCGGAAAGCGATCGTTGGCTGAATCCCTTTCCGCCGCACGGTGCGGAGAATTTCCATCGCGTCGAGGGCGGAGAAGTTCACGAAGTGGCTGTCGGTCCGGTTCACGCCGGGATCATTGAACCGGGGCATTTCCGGTTCCAATGTCACGGCGAGGAGGTGTTGCGACTGGAGATTGCGCTTGGCTACCAGCATCGCGGCATCGAAAACGCGCTGGTGGGCGGCCCCGACAAACGGACGTTGCACTACATGGAGACGCTGGCCGGCGACACAACCATCGGTCACGCGACGGCCTATTGCCAGGCCATCGAAGCGCTGGCGGGCTGCCGTGTGCCGGCGCGGGCGCAGGCGTTGCGCGGCATTGCGCTCGAACTGGAACGGCTCGCCAACCACACCGGCGACCTCGGCGCCCTCGCGGGCGACGTGGGGTACCTGCCGACGATGTCCTTTTGCGGACGGCTTCGCGGCGATTTTCTGAACATGACGGCGTTGTTGTGCGGCAATCGTTTCGGACGTGGCCTGATTCGTCCCGGCGGCGTTGGTTTCGATGTGGACTCCGATCGCGCGCGCGAATTGCTGGCGCGGCTCGATCGCACGTATCGCGACACGGCCAACGCGGTCAACCTGCTCTGGAACACCTCGTCGGTTCGCAGTCGTTTCGAGAACACCGGCGCCGTGTCGAAACAGGATGCCCTCGCGCTCGGCCTGGTCGGCGTGGCCGCCCGCGCGTGCGGGCTGGAGCGCGACGTGCGCCACGAATTGCCGACCGGCATCTACCAGTTCGCGCAAATCCCCGTCTCGACCTACCACACCGGCGACGTGTTTGGTCGCGCCTACGTTCGCTGGATGGAAATTCAACGTTCCGTCGCGTTCATCCGCGAACAACTGGCCGCGCTGCCGCCCGGCCCGACGCGCGCGACCGTCGGCCCGTTGGCGCCGAACAGGGCCGTGGCGTCGCTTGTCGAAGCGTGGCGCGGCGAGGTCTGTCACGTCGCATTGACCGACGAACGGGGCCGATTCGAAAAATACAAGGTCGTGGACCCGTCCTTCCACAACTGGAACGGTCTGGCGCTGGCGTTGCGTGGCCAGCAGATTTCCGATTTCCCGCTGTGCAACAAGAGTTTCAACCTGTCCTACTGCGGATACGACCTGTGAGGTAACGATCATGCTCCGCAACATCGCCGCCCGACTCCAACAAGGCCACCGCACCGTCCCGTTCCCCGAACCGGCGCCCACCCTGCCGGACCGTTTCCGTGGCGCGCCCATCATGGATCGCGCAAAATGTCCCGCTGGCTGCCGCAATTGCATCGAAGCCTGTCCAACCGGCGCCATCACCGCGAACACGCTTGACCTCGGCCGATGCCTGTTTTGCACCGATTGCGTCGAAGCCTGCCCGACCGGCGCCATCTCTCACTCCAACGATTACCGTCTTGCCACCCGACGCCGCGACGATCTGATCCTGCCCACCTTCCAACTCGCCCGAGCACTGGACGAAAAGACCCGACAGCTTTTCGGACGTTCCCTGAAACTGCGACAGGTCAGCGCCGGCGGCTGCAACGGATGCGAAGCCGACGTCAACGTGTTGAACACGCTCGTGTTCGACCTCGGCCGTTTCGGTATCCAGTTTGTCGCCTCGCCGCGTCATGCCGACGGACTGCTCGTCACCGGTCCGGTCTCGGCCAACATGAAAACGGCTCTCCTGAAAACCTACGAAGCCACTCCCGCCCCCAAACTGGTCATCGCCGTCGGCGCCTGCGCCATCAGCGGCGGCCCCTTCCTCGGCCACCCCGAACAACACAACGGCATCAACGACCTGCTTCCCGTGGACCTCTTCGTGCCCGGCTGTCCACCGCATCCGTTTACCATTCTGGACGGACTGCTGCGCCTGCTCGGTCGCATCGAGACCCGCTAATTTCCCTTCCCGGTTTCCACCGGCTCTGGCCTCTGCCGCGGATTCTTACGCGGCCAAATTGAGGACGATCGGTTCCACGGGAGCGCGGAGTTGCCGGGCGAGGTCGGGAACGGTAGAATCCGCCGTGTGACAAACCACAGACGCAACATGCCGGTGGTGTTGACGGTCGCCGGCTCGGACAGCGGTGGCGGGGCGGGCGTGCAGGCGGACTTGAAGGTGTTCCACTCGCTCGGCGTGTTTGGCGCCAGCGCCATTACCTGTTTGACGGCGCAGAATCCTTCCCGCGTCAGCCGGATCGAGCCGGTAACCTCCCGAATGGTGGCCGAACAAATGGAGCGCGTTCTGGAAGCGTTCCCGGTGCGCGCCGCGAAAACCGGTATGCTTTACGACGCGGCCATCATTGAAGCGGTGGCGCGTGTTTTTCGCCGTCACCGGCTTCGGAATCTCGTGGTGGATCCGGTCATGGTGGCCAGCAGCGGGGCGCGGTTGTTGAAATCGGAAGCGCTGGAGGCGTTGACGAAACGACTGATACCGCAGGCGCGAGTGGTGACGCCGAACCGGGCGGAAGCCGAGGTGTTGTGGGGCCGACCGATCCGCGGACGGGCGGAACAACGCGCCGCGGCGGAGGAATTGGCGCAGCGGTTTGGGGTGTCGTTTTTGGTCAAGGGAGGACATTTGTTGGGCGCGGTGGATGTGTTGAGCGGCGGGCATGAGTTTGTGGCGTCGCGCGTGATCGGCGTCAAAACCCACGGAACCGGTTGCGCGCTTTCGGCGGCCATCGCGGCCAACCTGGCACTGGGATATGCGCTGCCGGCTGCGGTGAGACGCGCGAAACGGTTTGTCACGCAGGCGATTCGTTGTTCGGTTCGGGTGGGGAGATTCCAAGCATTGCGGGTATGAAACGTCCGCTGGTCGGACTGGCACTGACGTTCATTGCGGGTATCGGGGCGGGCAGGCTGGTGGAGATGTCGCCGGGGCTGGCGCTCGGATGCGCGGCAGGTCTTTTTTTGCTCGGCTTGTTCTGGCGGCGACTGCCGGTGTTGTTGGCGCTGGTTTTCTGCGTCGGATTGTTGCTGTGTCGGGAAGCGGTAACACCGTTGTCGCCTCATCATGTGACGCGGCTGGTGCCACGCGATCAGAACGTCGGTATGCGTGGCGTGGTGACAAGTATCCCGCAAGAATGGTCGCCCGGACGGTGGAACTTCAAGCTGCGTGTGACGGCGTTGCGTCGGTTTGACCGCTGGGAGACGGCGGAGGGCTGGGTTTGGGTGGAAGCCAGTGGACAGACGCTTCGGTACGGCGACGAAATCGAATGTGTGGCGGCACTGCGCGCGCCATCGCGCCCGCGCAATCCGGGCGCGTTCGACCGCGCCGGTTGGCTGGCCCGCCAACGCATCGCGTTCACGGCCACCGTGGCGTCCGATGAGGCGTGCGTGGTTCGCGCCCGGAATCGAGGGAATCCGCTGACGGCGTTGTCGCTGCGGTTGCAGGAGCATTTCGAGTGCGGCCTGCGGATGGGTTTGGAGAAGGAGCCGGAAATTGCCGGGGTGTTGTGCGGAATGGTGTTGGGACAACGCGCGGAGATTGCGCCCGACACCTATGAGGCGTTTCAACAGACCGGCGTGTTCCATGTGTTTGCTGTGTCGGGATTGCATGTGGGGTTGGTGACGGTTTTCGTGGTGACGGCGTTGCGAATGGCGGGGATTCCGCGGCGATGGTGCGGGCTGGCGGCGATTCCGATCCTGGTGTTGTATGTGTGGGCGACGGGCGCCCGTCCCGGCGCGGTGCGAGCGCTGGTAATGGCATGTGTGTGGTTGGGTGGCTGGATTCTGGAAAGACCGGCAGACCTGCTCAACACGCTCGCGGCGGCGGCGCTGGTCATTCTGGTGTGGGAGCCGTTGCAATTGTTTGATGGCGGATTTCAGATGTCGTTTGTGGCGGTGGGTGCCCTGGCGTTGTGGGGGATTCCGCTGCAGGAACGACTCGGTCGGTGGTTTTCGGTGGACCCGTTTCTGGCGTCCGGACTGATCCCGTGGTGGCGCCAATGGCTGGGACAAGCCTGGAAACAGGCGGCGGGATACCTGAGTTGTTCGCTGGCGGCATGGATTGGGTTGTTGCCGCTGATGGCGATCTACTTTCACGTGTTTGCTCCGGTGACAGTTCTGGCCAATCTGGTGGCCGTGCCATTGCTGGGATTGATTCTGCCGGTTGGGATGCTGGCCATGTTGGCGTACCCGGTCTGTCCGTGGCTGACATTGACCCTGAACAACGCGAACTTTTTCCTGCTGCACGTCATGATCAACGGGGTGAACCGGCTGGACCGCCTGCCGGGAAGCCACTGGTTTGTGCAGACGCCCCCGGAATGGCTGGTGGCAACCTACTATGGGTTTGGGTTGTTGCTGCTGGCACGACGAATCCCGTGGCGTTGGCGACAATGGACCGTAACCGTTGGCGCGCCGGCGGCAGCCGGTGTGGCGCTGTTTGTGTCAGCACCGGAAGAGATTGTGGAACTGACCGTGTTCGATTCGTCCGATGGCGTGGCGATGTTTGTCAACCTGCCGGGAGAACGCGACGATTTCCTCGTGGACGGCGGAGGGGGCTCGGCGTTGGTGTCGTTGTTGCGGGCACAAGGCGTGGATCGCCTGGGCAGCATTGTCCTCACCTGCAAAGACAAAACCCACGTGGCGGGTTTGAACCGGGTAGTGGCCGAAATACCGGTGGGACAAGTGGTGATGTCGGACATGCCAGCCCGTTCCCCCGTGTACCAACAATGGCGGGCCCAGCTCAATGACCGACAAATCCCCGTTCGCGCTCTTCACGCGGGAGCGCAATGGAACATCCAGCGGCTCCGCTTGACCGCGCTGAACCCGCCCGCCGACGCGCGTTCCAGTCGGGCGGACGACAATTCGCTGGTGCTGCTGCTGGAATACGGTCCGACACGGCTGTTATGGATGTCCGATGCCGGCGAAACCATCGAACAACGTCTGGCGGCGAGCGGGTTGGATTTGCGCTGCCCGATCCTGATCAAGGGCAACCACAACAAAGAACCATCCGGCACGGCAACGCTGCTCGATGCCGTGCGTCCCGAATGGGTGGTACAGGTGGCCAACTCCTGGCCCGTGAGCCGCTGTCCCGACCCGGCTGTGCGCGAACGAGTGACACGACGCGGCGCCCGCTACCTTCGCACCGACGAGACCGGCGCGGTGACGATCCGCTTGACGCCACGGGGGTACTGGGTGAAAACTGAATTATGATCATTGCCGTGACGGGAGCCACGGGATTTGTGGGGCGCGAACTGGTTCGCCAACTCGGCGCTGCCGGTGTCGAGGTCCGCGCCGTGCGACGGGGCGAATCGTTACCCGAAGCCGTGCGGGGAGCCGACGCCGTGATTCACCTGATCGGCATCATCCGTGAGCGAGGGCCAAACACCTTTCAGCATGTCCACGTCGAACTGACTCGCGCCGTCGTGGACGCAACAAAAACAGCAGGTATCCGTCGGTACCTGCACATGAGCGCGCTCGGCACCCGACCCAACGCGCAAAGCCGTTACCACCAAACCAAATGGGCCGCCGAAGAATACGTCCGCCAAAGCGGTCTGGCGTGGACGATCTTTCGCCCATCGGTGATTTACGGCGCGGAAGACAAATCCACAAATATGCTGGCTCGCGCGCTGCGCTGGCTGCCGTTTGCGATGGTCCTCGGCAATGGCAGGGGAAGAATTCAACCGATATCGGTCGAGAACGTCGCAAAAGCGTTTGTGGAATCGCTTGGGAACGACGCGACCATCGGCAAAACCTACGACCTGTGCGGCCCGGAATCGCTCACCTGGGACGACCTGTACGACACACTCTCGGCGGCACTCGGCCTGCGCCGGCCCAAGCTGCATCTGCCGCTGAGCGTGGCGCGCCCCCTGGCGGCGGTGATGGAAACACTGTTGCCGCAACCACCGTTCACCCGCGATCAGTTGTTGATGGTGACCGAGGACAACATTGGCGACCCGGTTCCCGCAACTCGCGATTTTCATTTGAAACCGGAAAGTTTTCAGCAGGGACTAACCCGCTACTTGAAACGTTGAGACGCCAACCAACCAACAAACAGGGAACCCGGTAACGGGTTCCCTGTGTGGAGAAAAAAGACGGAACTGACCTCTGTGGTTATTTCTTCTTGCCGTCGCCATCTATCATGATCCACTTGGCAACAGCAATGTCGCCGTCTCCGGCGTACAGAACAGTGACGTTATCCCCGAAGGACTATCCCTGGTTTTTGAGGCTGTAATTTTGTAAGTGCTTGAGTTGTTTCTTGTTGGAGAAAGCGGGAAATGGGAAAGTGACCTCCGCAGTCTGAAGCGGTTTTCGAGGTGTTGATCGCACCCCAACCACCACGGAGC